>Ga0123335_1000556_pt1 | contig 63366 bp, 57 predicted proteins | sample BiotimSIPDNA_2_FD_89707 | JGI IMG/M metagenome (GOLD analysis project Ga0123335, IMG submission 89707) | Anaerobic biogas reactor microbial communites from Washington, USA - Biogas_R2 time_0 SIP DNA | ecosystem: Engineered > Bioreactor > Anaerobic > Unclassified | place: Washington, USA... | reverse complement strand
CGCGGCTAACAAAAAACCAGAGTATTGCGTACTCTGGTTCCTTCTCAATAGCGGGGAGCGGATTCGAACCACTGACCTCCGGGTTATGAGCCCGACGAGCTACCACTGCTCTACCCCGCAATGTAGAAGTCATATTATAGGGTAATACCCACTATTCGTCAAGGGAATATTTTTGGACTAAAATTTTGTAATGATAAGGCTTAAACAAATTATTGGATTAACAGGTGTGAGTGGATCTGGAAAAACGCAACTATGTCAAAAAGCAATTTGCTATGCAAATGAAAAAGGCTTCAATGTGTCAGGTTTTTTTTGTCCTGCTATATTTATCGGTGATACCAAAGTTGCCATAAACGTAATAATATTACCTTTAGGCAATGAAAAATCATTAGCAATGCTTGCTAAGCCAGGGATGAATAATAATGTATATGGAAAGTGGGATTTTAATCAAAAGACAATTGAAGATGTCGTTACTCATTTTTTATCAATTTCTAAATGTGACTTATTAATTATTGATGATCTTGGCCCTTTGGAAATTGAGGAAAAGAAAGGTTGGCATAAGGTACTGCAGCATATTGATCAAATCGACTATTCTGTTTTAATAATTACATTTCGGAGTAGGTACCAGAAATATTTTGAGGGTAAATTTTCAGATATCTTAATTATTGATTTGGACAATAAATATGATGTTCAAAAGTTCCAACATACTTTTGAGAAATTTTTGATTAAAGGTGGAATTACTCAATAAATTGGTTATTCTAACATTTATTTTTCCAGAACTTAATACTTCCAAGACACCAACATATTATGATTGTTATTGCATGTATAATTTAGTTTATGGCTGAAAATGATAGGAAGTTTAGTATTTTGGATCATTTGGAAGAATTACGCAAGCGTCTATTCTTTGCGCTAATGGGTTTAGTGATTTGCCTAATCATTAGCTTCTTTTTTACGGAAAATATTATTCTTTTCTTATCTAGACCAGCTGGAGGCCTAGAAAACCTTCAAGCAATTGAGGTAACCGAAAATGTTGGTGTGTTCATGAAAGTAGCTTTGCTAAGTGGATTCACTCTTTCTCTCCCATGGATACTTTTCCAAATAATGAAATTTGTAATTCCAGGATTAACAATAACCGAAAAGAAGTGGCTTTTTTTGTCAATACCGTTTGCCACCTTGCTTTTTATTTTAGGCATAGCTTTTGCTTTTTTTATAATGCTTCCATCTGCGCTTCCAATATTGACGCAATTTTTAGGGATAACCACAACAATCAGAGTGAAGTCATATATAGATTTCATAATAAATTTAATGTTCTGGATCGGTATTAGTTTTGAATTACCCTTAATAGTTTTTATTCTTGCGCGACTTGGTATTGTGAATGCAAAATCATTATTGAATGGGTGGCGGTATGCTCTGATTGCTATGGCAATCTTAGCAGCGTTAATTACACCCACTGTTGATCCAATAAATATGGCTATATTTATGCTGCCATTATTTTTGTTATATTTGTTAAGTATCTTATTAGCAAAATTGGCTCAAAACAAATCTTGAACCTGATAAGGAGTAAAAATGATAGGAAGAATTGGATGGCCGGAAATTATCATCTTGCTGGTAGTTGTTATATTGGTTTTTGGCGTTGGTCGCATTAGTAAAATTGCAGGTGAATTGGGTTCAGGTATTAGATCATTTAAAGAAGGCCTGAGCGGGAAAAAAGAAGATGAAGATATGATAGACAAAGTTGTAGATAATGATGATGATATTCCTAATCCTTCATAAGATGATTAATCAATTAATATTTGTTCCTTAATTATCAAATGAAAATTCTAAATTTAGGGTCCTTAGAGATTTTACTAATTTTGATTCTTGCGTTGATCATCTTGGGACCAGCAAGAATAGTAGATTCGGCAAGATCTTTCGGTGTATGGTTACGGAGGATCACAAAAACCAAGCAATGGAATGACCTCGTTTCGACGGCTAATGAAGTCAGAGAATTTCCGCGCAAAATTATTCAAGAAGCTGGGTTGGAAGAAAGTATTAAAGATCTTGAAAAATTTCAGGATGAATTTCCAGCAGAAGGAACGCAGTTTGAGTGGAATCAAGATAAAGCACTAATTAAAAGAACTGAGAAAGATGATCAAGGAAAGGGGGAAAATTAATTTTAGAGAAATTAGATTTTTCGTTTAGATTTTTACTTAGTTAAGTCGGATAATTGTATCTAAGTAGCGTATAATCATAAAAAATAATTAAGCGACTCTATGTGGAAAACTTTGCCATAAATCTAAAATACTCAAAAAAACAATATACTAAAAAGCATTATGCGCTTGTCTATTTTCTAAGCTTTATCACTTTAGGTTTATCATCTGCTACGCTTGGGCCTATGGTACCGAAGCTTGCAGAGCGTATTGGGTCCACTATTTCGGCGGTCAGCTTCTTAATCTCGATAAAATCATTAGGCTATTTCTTGGGCACTTTTAGAGGGGGAAAGCTATTTGATCGATATCCTGGCCATAGAATATTAGTAATTTGTATTTTCCTGGCTGTGGCATTGATGGTACTAATGCCCATTATGCCTTCATTAACTTTTTTGGCTTTGATCACCTGCTTATTGGGTATTTGTGAGGGGATTATTGACGTTGGTGCTAATCTTCTTATATTTTGGAAATTTAAGCATAATGTGGCTCCTTACTTGAATACATTACACTTTTGTTTTGGGTTAGGTTCATTAATTTCTCCTTTAATAATTGCTAATTTAATTAATATGAGTGAGAGTGTGAAAGTCATTTATTGGACAATTTCTCTGCTTTTCTTACCATCAATTGTTGGAATGTTTTTGTTACCAAGTCCAGAAATTCAATTATTAAGTAAAAACACTTCTGTTAATCAGAATAACCATGCTTCTTTTCTGATAATCATTATCCTCATTCTTTTCCTCTATGTAGGAGCTGAGATTTCATATGGAAACTGGATTTACACTTATAGTCTAAAAACTAGCCTGGCATCTTCTGTCAGCGCAGCATATCTGACATCTGTCTATTGGGGTTCTTTTACCTTTGGAAGGCTGCTCGGAATTTTTCTGTCGAAAGAAATTAACCCAAGGACAATTCTTTTTTCAAATCTGATTGGATCAAGTGTAAGTCTGGTTCTTATTACCCTTTTTCCTGAGGATAAATCATTTTTGTGGATTGGTACAATCGCATTTGGAATTTTTATGGCCAGTACATTTCCTACACTCCTCATTATTGCTGAAAGGCAATTAAATATCTCAGGGTCATTAACAGGATTATTAATGACCGGTGCTGGACTGGGTGGGATTACTTTCCCATTCTTCCTAAGTCTTCTTTATAATAGTAAAGGACCTATGATCATACCAAGTACACTTTTTATTGTCATGTCAATAACCGTAATATTGTTTTTGCTGCTCACTGTTCTATCTAGTAAGAAAAAATCACAAGAAATAATATGAAGAAAATTAATGTAAAGGGAAATATGGAAAATAGTGAATTATTACCTAGTTTAAACGAAACAAAAAAAATAGAAAAACGAAAATGGCGTAATTTATTTGTTTTAGCAGGGGGTTATTTTGTTGACCAAGGTGAAGGACAGGCAATGTCAATTTTCAGCCCTGTTATTAGGCAGTTATGGGGTTTATCTATAACTAACCTAGCCTTAATAACGTTTATCCGCAGCCTCTTACAATCACTGAGCTCTCCATTTTGGGGTTATGCTGCCGATAGGTATTCTCGTAAGAAAGTATTGTTAATTGGCACAGGAATTTGGGGCATCTGGACAATCGGTGTAGGCTTAACACAAAACTTCTCTCAATTAATCCTTATCCGGGTAATTTCGGGGATAGGCTTGGGATGTCTAATGCCTGCTACATTTTCGATAATGGCAGATACTTTCCCACCAAAGATCAGAGGTAGAATGCTTGGGATTTTAGAGGCTATCGGTGTTTTAGGTATCATCATATTTACTGTTGGGTTAGGTGCCTTAGCAACCCAAACGATGTGGCGTTGGGGATTTGTCATTTTGGGAATCGCTAGTATAATCTCAGGTTTATTAATCTGGTTTTTAGTTGACGAACCTATTCGCGGGGAATCTGAACCTGAAATGAAAGGTCAACTTACTCAAGAAGATTCAGATAAATATAAAGCTAAATTTTCAGACATAAAAAAGGTTTTGGCGATCCCAACTATTTGGGTAGCAATTATTCAAGGGTTGGCCGGAACAATGCCTTGGGTGATCATGGGCGCCTTTCTTATCCTTTGGTTGGTTGAAGAACGGGGTATTAGCACCCAGACAGCGCCACTGGTATTTGGTGGTGTAGTGATTGGCACAGCAATCAGTAATGTCATCGGAGGGTTGCTAGGCGATTGGGCTGAAAGTAAAAACCCAAAATACGGCCGCACCATAATTGGTCAACTTTCTGTTTTTAGTGGGATACCCTTTACATATTTTCTGTTTACTGGAACTAAAGATTGGAGCCTATTGGGAATCGCTATATTGTGTTTCATAACTGCTTTATTCATCAGTTGGCCTGGAAAAGGCTCAAAAGAACCAATGATGCAAGGTGTGGTACCACCAGAGTTGAGGTCAACAGCTTTTTCAGTCACCACATTTATTGAGAGCGGATTCGCAGCCATTATTGCCTTAATATTCGGTTACTTAGCTGACTCAATAGATTTACAGACAGCTTTCTTATGGACAATTCCATTTCCCTGGATTTTATGCGGCATTTTGTTCTCTGGTTTCTACTTTACGTACCCTAAAGATTCTAAAAAACTGCGGGAGCAAATGGCACAGAGAGCGATTGATCTGGGAATAAATGAATAAGAAAAACAAAAAATCTACCGAATGGTAGATTTTTTTTGCGGGAGCGACGGGATTTGAACCCGCGATCTCGGCCTTGACAGGGCCGCATGTTCGACCACTACACCACGCCCCCGAGCGAAAAATAGTTTATCATATGGGTTAGGTTATGTCAAGAAATATTGCTGTTTCATAGATACTAGTTGGTGAAAATAATAAGAAACAAGGTGCAATCTATGAAAGTTGTTACGGTTTCAGAAATGCGCGAGATTGAACGGATAGCAGATATTAATGGTTGCAGTTACACTGCTATGTTAGAAAATGCAGGAACTAACCTTGGGAAGTGGGTCCACCGCCATTTTTCTAACCTAAAAAATCATTTAGTTATCGGATTAGTTGGCAGTGGCAACAATGGGGGAGATACACTTGTCGCACTTGATTACTTAGCCAAAAATGGTTGGATAAGTATTGCTTACCTGGTTAAAGCTCGATCTAAAGACGATGTTTATATTAAGCTACTTCGAAAAGATGGTGGAGAAATTATCGAATTTGATTCTGACCCAAAGTATCTCTTATTGCTGGGATTGTTAAATCACAATGCTGTATTACTGGATGGAATTCTTGGCACGGGGTTTAAAAGCCCGATGGATTCTTTATCGGCTAAACAGATGGAATCAATCTTGAAAATTATTGAAGCAAAACGAAATAATCTAATAATTATTGCTGTTGATACACCATCTGGTATAGATTGTACACTCGGTACAGTTTCCGAGTATGTCATAAAAGCAGAATTCACTGCTTGCATGGAAGCAGTGAAATTGGGATTATTGAGATTTCCAGCAAGTAATTATATAGGTGAAATCGTCAGAATTGATATTGGATTGCCACCCAATAATGAAATTCTTGAAGAAATCGCATTGGAATTAATTGATCCTGAATTTGTCATATGCAACCTTCCAAACAGACCTATTGATTCTCATAAAGGTAGTTTTGGAAGATCATTGATTTATGCCGGAAGCGAATCCTATGTAGGGGCTACATATTTATGTGCCAAAGCAGCGTATTACGCAGGGGTAGGTTTAGTTCATGTGTTTACTGACAACGTAGTTTATGATGCTTTATCTGGAAATCTTGTGGAAGCGATTTGGACTATAAATGATAAATGTGATCAAACGATGTTGGAAGGATATATATCAAACGCAACATCGATTCTCATTGGACCTGGTATTGGTCAGACAGAAAAATCCTTCAATTTTGTTGGTGGGTTGTTAAATACAATACGAGAAATAAAACCATCAATACCTGTCATAATCGATGCTGATGGTCTGAAACACTTGCAATCTATAAAGAATTGGATTGAATTATATTCTTCGCTGCAAATGATTCTAACGCCACATCCAGGGGAGATGGCAATCCTTACTGGCAAAAGTGTTAGCGAAATTCAAGCAGACCGAATCTCTACGGCTATTCATTACGCAAAAGAGTGGCATCAAGTTGTTTGTTTAAAGGGGGCTAATACAGTTATTGCATTTCCTAACGGTTGGGCATCGATAATCAATGCGGCAACATCTGCCTTGGCAACAGCTGGAACCGGGGATGTATTAGCAGGATTGATTTGTGGTTTTTGTGCTCAAGGTTGTAAACCTGGGATAGCAGCAGAAATTTCGGCTTATATCCATGCAGCGGCAGGAAAATTATCAATCAATAAAAAAGGTCAGAATGCATCAATTATTGCTTCTGATGTTTTAGAAACTATACCCAGCATTATTGCTGAATTAAAAACAGGCAACAAAAACTAATGTTGCCTGCTACCAAATTGATTATTCGTAAAAAAACTAAACTTCGGTTGCTGGTTCTTGACCCTTTTTAGGCTTCAGGGCTTCAACAACTTTCTCTTTTTGCTCTTCAAGAACAACTTGTCCCTTTTGTTTGAGCTCTTCAGCTTTTTGTTTAGTGACTTCAGTTAATTCTGTAGCTTTGTTGATGGCTTCATGATAAACATGATCAGCTTTATGCTTAGTCTCTTCGTAGGTCTCATAGCCTTTATCTCTTAGTTCAATAGCCTTTTCTTTTATGACTTGTCTAGTTTCTTCTCCAGATTGCGGTGCCATCAATAAGGATACTACTGCTCCTGTAAGCGCACCTACTACAAATCCCATGAAAAAAGCGCCAAAATCATTGTTGTCTGACATTTTCTATACTCCTTTATAATTATATTAGTAAACTTTTAATTATTTTCGCGGTCTGAGAACATCAAAAAACCGTTTGCTCATAGCAATGGTTTCATTTAATTTAATGACTGGTTCAGTCAAATTATCACTAAGAAATTGCACGGTTCCTTTTAGTGTGTTTACAGTATTTGTGGTTGAATTAAGAATCGGACGAACTTCGTTTTGAATGACGTTAGTCAAGACTGCTAATTGAATAATTAAAATAACCAACGCAATACCTACCAGCAACAAGCCTAATGCCATGAAAATAATAAAAACATCTCGAAGCTGACCTGCCATTTCAGCGTTTTCTGCCTTGAGCAAAAATATTGCCCCAACGACTAAACCTATTAGGATCAGGACAACTGCAGCAATAATGATATAAAGAGATTTCTTATTACTTCCATTATCTGTAATCTTCGGCAAATTTGTCTTTTGATAATCTTGATCAGTCATATTGTCCTCAGAAGTTAATTATAACATTAAGCTACAAGAAAATTGTCATAAACATAACCTAATCGTCTAAAGATAAATCCATTATGCCTTCAAACTGCAAATCGGTCTTTGCGTTGATTTTTATCTCTGAAAAAAGTGATGCTTGCTGAATGTCTACAAAATCTTGTTTTATCAGTTCTAATAAAGCCAGAAAAGCTACAATCGTATTTATTCTTGATCGATCGTAATCCAATAATTGATTGAATGATGTACTTTGCTGTGCAGATAACAAATCTAAAATTGATTGAATTTTCCTTCTGATTGTGATTTTTGGAATGGTAATAACTGTGCCAAGAGATGCTATTTCCTGTGGTCGCTCAAAGATTGTTAGATAAGCATTGACCAAATCATTAAGATTTATGCCTGTCATATCAACCTTAGACACAACTTGGTAATTTCTTTTTATATTAAGGTAACTTCGTAAATGACTTTCGTTCCTTTGATGCAACCACAGTGCTGCCTTTTTTATCTCTCGATAAATTCTAAGTTGATTTGCTAAAGCCTGACCTAAATCCTCTTCCTCTTCAGGAGCTTCAACAGGCCTAGGCAGTAAGTACTCAGACTTAATTTGAATCAATTTTGCTGCAATGATTAAGAATTCGGATAAATCGTCAGGAGATTTTTCTTCAAGACTCCTCAGATAAGCTAAATATTGATCAGTAACTTTTGCGAGCGATAATTTTGTTATATCTAATTCTGATTTTTCGATAAGCAATAATAATAAATCTAAAGGCCCATCAAAAACATCAGTTTCAACAAAATAGCTAGCTGAAATTACTTGACTCCTATCATTCATAACGCTGCAATTATAGCTGAAATAGAAGAGAAGAACCTAAGTTATAATTTATAAAGAATATGACAATTTACTCTTGCTTTATTTGCCACGAACCTTATCCTGCACAGGGTTTACCTTACAAATGCACTAACTGTGGAGGACCTTATACAGTATCTCAAATAGATTGGTACAAACCTTTAAAGGATACAAAAATAGCACCGGGTATATGGCGTTATAGGCCTAGTTTTGGTTTGCATTCTAATGCTCCGAAAATTTATTTGGGAGAAGGTAATACACCTTTAGTAGAGTTACCTGGATCAGATAAAAAAGTATTACTTAAATTAGAGAACTTAAATCCTACAGGATCATTTAAAGATAGAGGAACAGCAATCCTAGTTAGTATGATGAAAACTAGGCATGTCTCAAATGCGGTTGAAGATTCATCAGGAAATGCTGGGGCGTCTTTTTCCTCATATTCGCAAGCTTTCGGTATTTCTTCAAACATTTTTATACCTGCTAGCACGTCTGGAACAAAAAGAAAGCAAATACAAGCTACTGGATGCAATGTCATTGCAATTGATGGAAGTCGAGAAGAAACCTACCGATCTGCGATAAATCATGTGCAACAGAATAATATACCCTATGCATCACATGCCTTTCTTCCCTTTGGTTTGACAGGTATAGCCACGATTGCTTACGAATTATTCGAACAATTGGCAGGTAAAATAGGAACGGTATTGATGCCAGTAGGGCATGGAAGCTTGATGTGTGGGATTTTGCTTGGGTTTCATGCCTTAAGAAAAGCGAAGGCAATACCAGAATTACCAAGTTTCATAGGCGTGCAACCAGAACACTTTGCGCCAGTTTGGGCACAATGGACACAGCAACCTTATAAACGCTCTGATAAACCCTCCATTGCAGAGGGAACATGTATAACTAATCCAGTTCGCGGAAATCAAATTATTCAATTAATTGACAAAAATAAAGATGACTTTGTTATCGTAAGTGATGATGAAGTATTATTAGCACACCAAAGCTTGATCAAGAAAGGTTTCATGATTGAACCGACATCTGCAATGGTCTATGCAGCACTTGGTAAAATAAAAAAAGAATTACCATTACCAATTGTACTGGTCATGAGCGGGTCGGGTTTAAAAACACTTAAATGATAACGATAGGGCTGTAGAAACGTGAATTATTGGACTTATAATTTACGTTTCTGCAACTCTGACAAAAGAGGTCAGAATGCAAAACAAAAAGTTAATTTCAGAATCGCCAAATTTATTTAAAAAGCGTCTTTCTTTATCGATTAAAGATGAATTCTTATTAACACGCGCTCTAACCCATCGATCTTTTCTAAATGAAAATAAAGGTGCTTTAGAAGATAATGAGCGGCTGGAATTCTTGGGGGATGCAGTATTAGATTTCTTGGTAGCTGAATGGCTTTATCATAATTATCCTGAAAAACCGGAAGGGTATCTCACAAAGGTAAGGGCTGCTGTTGTTCAAACAGAACAATTATCAAATTTTGCTAAAAAAATCGATTTAGGAAATGCGCTACGTTTAGGAAAGGGAGAAATTATTGCAGGGGGTAGGGAAAGAACTGCAATTCTTTGTGATGCATTTGAAGCCCTGATAGCTGCTATTTACTTAGATTCAGGAATCGATGCTGTGAAGAATTTTCTTTATCCGCTATTGCGTGAGCATTTTCTCAGAATATCAATTAATCAAATTGATGAAGATCCTAAAAGTGCTCTTCAGGAGTGGGCTCAATCACAAGGATTTTTATCTCCAACATATGAATTAGTATCCGAGACGGGTCCAGACCATGCAAAGCATTTTTTTATGAGCGTTACGATAAATGGAGAGAAGTGGGGAGAAGGATCTGGTAGTAGTAAACAATCTGCGGAAAAAGAAGCAGCAATTCAGGTATTGAGAAAACTAAAATTAATGGAATAATATTTAATAATGTCAAGATTATCATCTTTAGAATTAAATGGATATAAAACTTTTGCTAATCAAACTATATTTGAGTTTCCAGCAAATGTAACCTCAATTGTTGGGCCAAACGGTTCTGGAAAATCTAACATCGCCGATTCAATTCGGTGGGTATTAGGTGAGCAATCATTTTCTCTATTGCGTGCCAAGAGAACTGAGGACATGATATTTGCCGGATCAGATCAAAGGTCAAGGGCTGGGATGGCTTCAGTTTCCATAGCATTTAACAACGCAGAAAACTGGCTGCCAATTGATTATGCCGAGGTTGTCTTAACTCGGAGAGCCTATCGCGATGGGCAAAATGAGTACTTGATCAATAATCAAAGAGTCAGACTAAAAGACTTTCAAGAACTACTTTCTCAAACAGGATTAAGCGATAGAACCTACACGATTATCGGTCAAGGTTTGGTTGACCTGGCATTATCCATTAAACCTGATGAGCGGCGCAAATTATTTGAAGAGGCAGCTGGTATTGGACTTTATAGGATTAGAAAAGAAGAGACCTTTAAGCGTTTGGAAGCTACAAGGAGAAATTTAGACCGTGTTTTAGATATTATCACGGAGCTCAGACCAAGATTGCGCAGCTTGGAACGGCAAGCAAATCGTGTAAGTGAATTTAAGCAAATTCAATTATCTTTGCGCGAAGCATTGACTGAATGGTATGGTTACTACTGGTTTACGGCTCAAAAAGAAATAGAGCAAGCACAAAAGGATTACAAACAGGCCGAAAAATTCTTAGATCAAAACCGAAAAGAGATTTCAAATTGCCAGGAAGAATTAGAAAGAATCAGAATTACAAGAAATACTCTCGTTACGCAGTTAAGCGAAATGCGAAACAAATCACAAAATATTCGAAATAGTTTTCAAGAAGCAAATAAAAACGCAGCTATTTTAGAGGAACGAAAAAAATCTATTGAAATATTTATTGACCAACTTCGCGTGGATATTTCAGAAACACAAAATGTAATTACATCAAAGACTGAAAAATTAGTTGATGCAACAGTTGAATTTGAAAAACTGAAGGCAATTAATCAGACAGCAGTATCTGACTTTCAACATGAAAAAGACAAATGGGAAACTTTTATAAAAGAAAAACAGTTTTTTGATGATGAATTAGCTGCATTGCGACAACAAATAGTTCATAAAGAAACCTTAATAATAAAAAACAATGCAAATCACTCAGAATTAATTGATAGGATATCAGATTTTGAAAGTCAAGTTAAACAAGACAATTTAAAGATAAATGAATATAACTTGAAAAGAGAAAAAACTATCGAACAGAAAAATGGACTGATAGTTGAACAAGAGAAAAATCAAAAACAATTAAATGAACTTATCAAAGTCGAAAGTGATCATAAATCAAAATTAGATGATCTCCAGCAATCAATTATCGTTTTAGAAAAAGAAAGAACTATTATTCAAAGCGAAAATGCGCGTCTAAAAGTAAGATTGGAGGCATTAATTCAATCTGGGCAAACGCTTGCTGGTTTTTCAAATGGCGCAAAAAACCTTGTAAGAGCTACAGATAATAAAGCGAGTAAATACAAGGTATCAATTCTTCTAAATAATCTAAAAGTTCAGCAAAAATTCGAATTGGCTATAACAGCTGCTTTGGGTGAGGCAATCGATTTGTTGGTTATTGATACTAAAACTATTGATCATACTATCTTATCTGAAATTGAAGCAGTTGCCAAAGAAAGAGTTGCGGTTTTTAGTAAAGATGTAAGATTTGACAACGATGAGGATTTATCAATTGATCGAACCAAGATAATCGGATTTGCTATTGAATTTGTTAGTGCTCCTATTGAATATCTGCAAATTTTAAATAGTATTCTGAAAGACGTAATTGTGGTTGAAAACAAGACTGATGCGTTACATTTAATTAAAGAAGGAATTGTGTTTAAGAAGATCGTGACCCTTGAGGGTGAATTGTTCCTAAATAATGGTGTTATTTATTTAGGAAAAGGATTAGCAGAAACCAAAGTCAGTATTTCTAGACAAAAAGAAGAGTTGGGCAAAATAATTTCAAATAATACGCAATCTGAAGAAGTATTAATTAGGGAAATTAAAGATATAAGGAAAAAATCTGATTTTATTTCGCAACAAAAAGAAGCAAATGAAAATTCAATAGCTGATTTAGTAAGAAACATGAAGGAAATTGATCGCCAAATCTCACAACTCGATTTAGAAGAGGATGGCGTTTCAGCGCAAATTACCTGGCTAACCAATCAAATTGAAACCGCAAAGCGAAAAATTCTTGATACTCAAGCGATCATAAGCAAAATTCAAGCTGATAATGAAATGCTACACCTTGAAGTTGAAAGAATGAACCAGGAGGAAAAAATTCTACGGTTAAAGATTAGTGATTACCCAATTAATGATTTAAGAAGCCAATTATATGAATATGAAACAAAATTAGCTATTTCAAACGAAGCATATAAACATGCTAAAGAACTTTTGGATTTTCTCCAAATTAATTTACAAGAAGATTTACAAAAACAAGAAGAGTATCACATAAGGCTTGAGGAAAATGAAGCAGCTTTAAAGGAATTAATTAATAATCACAACATTCTAAAGGCTGATATTGAAAATTTTTCTAATCAAATTGAAGCTCTTGACCAAGAAAATCTTATTCCAACAGAATTATCACTAAAATCCATTGAAAATGATCTTGAAGAAAAATCGAGAGAAGAAAAGGAACTCCAGAGGATAAACGGGGTCAGGGAACGACAATTTAGTCAAGTTCAAGTTGAATTATCGCGAAGGTTAGAACGATTAGAAAATCTAAAAGAGAAAATATATGATGATTTCGGACTTGTTGTTATTGAAAAAAGTGAACAAATAAGTACTCCTGATGGACTTTCTCCATTGCCTTTTACAGAAAATATCATTGAAACATTAACCATAAATCCGGAGTTAAGAGAAGGCGTTAGTAGTGAAATCAATCAATTAAAGAGCCAATTGAGGAGAATTGGTTCGATAAACCCATTAGCCCAGGACGAATATAACGAGCTTAATGATCGGTTTAATTATCTCCAATCACAAGTCTCAGATTTAGAAAAAGCTTCAGAAGATCTTCAAAAAATCATTAAAGAACTAGATGAAATTATCGAAAGAGATTTTATTACTACTTTTAAGTTAGTCAATACTGAATTCTCAAAAATGTTTGCAAGATTATTTAACGGGGGCTCAGCGCATCTAATTATTTCAGACGAAAATGACCCTATCGAAAGTGGCATTGATATTGAAGCAAAACTACCTGGTCGAAGAGAACAAGGTTTGGTACTTCTTTCAGGTGGAGAGCGTAGTCTAACTGCAGTAGCACTTGTTTTTGCGCTCTTAAAAGTATCTCCAACACCATTTTGTGTTTTGGATGAAGTTGATGCAATGTTAGATGAATCTAATGTGGGTCTTTTTGTTAATCTATTAAAAGAGCTGTCTGAAAAGACCCAATTTATTCTCATTACCCATAACAGAAATACCGTTCAAGTCGCCGATGTAATTTACGGCGTTACAATGGGTCGTGATTCTACCAGCCAAGTTATCAGCCTGAAGCTGGATGAGGTTTCTGATAAGTATGTTGATTAAATAATTTGAGGCTTTCTTAATGTGAAAGCCTCAAATATTCAGTCAATTGTGTATTAATTATTGAACGCCATAAATTGCTGAAACGAAATCACTTGGTACCTGGGGCTCGCTTGGTACAAATTCTTGCCAATTTTCTGCTAGTTCAATATCAGATCTTGAAGATCGCAGATCAGTTAACCACATATTGAAGGTTTGATCCTTGATAGTTTGAAATTCATTCGAATCTAGAGGATTGTTTCCTTTTCCTATTAGTTGAATGATATGCCAACCAAAAGAAGTTTGGATTGGAGCGCTGATCTCGGCAATTTCTAAGGAAAAAGCAGCCTCTTCAAATTCAGAAACCATTGCGCCTCTTCCAAACCATCCTAGATCGCCGCCATTTTGTGCATTACTTGAATCTATTGATTTTTCGGATGCAATTAAATTCCACTCCTCACCAGATTCTAAACGCTCGATAATTTCTTTTGCTTCTTCTTCAGTCTCAACAAGGATATGTCTTGCCCAAACCTGTTCTTGTGTAGGTTCTAGGTCCTCAGTGATTTTCTCTGAAACCTTTTGACGAAGAAGATTCATCTCAAAAAGCTTATAGAGATCATCTTTTTTGAATCCAAACTGGCGAACCTGGTTGATGTAATTATCTAATGCTTTTGCATATCCTTGAGTTGTATAAGGTGTCACCGTTGGAGTTTGTGTCGGTTCTTCTGTAGGTTCAGAATCAACAAGCTCTGCAGTGCTTTCTACTGCTTCTACAGTTGGGTTAGGCGTATTTGTGGGTAGGCTCCATCCCTCAGGTGTACTTGTTGCGGTTGGCATTGGCGTTGGTGTATCGGTGAATTGAAGCAGCGCAATCTGAGTCGAGGATAGGGTAGGTTCTGCTGGGTTAGTAGGTATTGCAGTTGGGACTGGTGTGCCATCAGGAAAAAATTCAAATGCAGTCATCATTTCTTTGAATACTTCCTCTGCAGAAACAGTGATGCCTAATTTTTGTGCTTCTTCTCGGATCAATACATCATCGATCATTTGGTCAAGTACTTGACTTCCAAATGAAACACTATCACTCAGTTGGGCAACAATTTGCTGTGATGTAGTTAGGAAACTAGAGCCCATCTCACCAAACATTTGAGCATACTGATAATATGAATATGCTTGGTTAATTTGATTTAGCCGGGAATACTTGACATTTTTTTGGAATTCACCAGCGGTAATTTTTACTTCACCAACTGAGGCAACAACCTTATTTGGTTTGATGATGTAAGAATCTATTAAACCATATGCTAATAGACCGAGAACAATAACAAGAACAGTTATAGTCACAGCCATAATAACTTTTAGCTGTCTTTTTTCTCGCTCATCCCTAGCTAGGTGTTTTTTAGTTACAATTTTGTTTTGATTTTGTTTTTGAGCCATATAATTTTCCTAAAAGCTCAGTATTAATCGTTCCAAAGATCACCCGTGAAAGGTAACAAAGCAAGATGGCGTGCATTCTTAATTGCCTTTGCTATTTCACGTTGATGCTTTGCACATGCGCCTGTTTGTCGTCGGGGGCGGATTTTGCCAGTTTCATTGATGTATCTCGATAAGAGCTCTACATTTTTATAATCAATTACCAGATTTTTATCTGTGCAAAATTGACAAAACTTCGGCCTTGAGACATACCGACGATTAAAAGAGGGTTTATATTCTGACATATTATTCTCCTAATAATCTATTGTTTAATTTCACAATAATTTTCTACTTAATTTGATCAGTACAGATCAAAATTCATTTAATAAAACCGCATTACTAGCAACTAGATAAATGGCTTTATGTTTTTCTCCAGCCTAAACGTTCCAAATTCGAGAGTTCAAGCTGCCTTTTAAGTAAGTATTTTAACCATCATAAAAAGATGCTTTGCATTTTTCAACAAGAGGTCCCGTTGAATTAACATTAATCTATTCAATATCATCAGGTACAAGGTTGCTGATGACAAGCCTAACCTTGTTGAATTAAATTGGAAATGTTCAAACAGGTTTTCCATACGGTGTATAGCGCATTATAGGATCCCAGCCTTACACTCCGATAATGACGACCATTTTTATCCCTTTTCCAATCTCTCGAATTTTCGAAACCATATACTACGCACTCTTGAGAAGACTGAATCGCAAAATTTGTTCCACATATCCAAGATTGCGTTTCAATTCTACGCCGCTTGCTGGGTCGAGCTTAACGAGTGAAAAGACATAATAGCCTTCATTCATCTTGCGAATCGGAAAAGCAAGTTTCTTCTTGCCCCAGCGTTCTGTCTTGATTACTTCACCATTGTTATTATTCAATTGTGTTTCCACACGATCAATAACAGATTCAAGTGTTGTTTCATCAAGATCAGCTTGAATAATATATATTAATTCATATTGTCGCATATTTGACTCCTTTCCTCGGGTCTACTCTTGTTGCTTATCGTTGATAAGTCAAGAGTGGAAAGTAAATCAGTGTAGTGTCTGATTTAATTTGTGCGGTAGTTTACCATACAATTATTCTTAATGGAAGGGTAAATAACTATTACTTTTTCTTCCGATCTTCTTTAATTAGCTGGTTCATTATTAAAGATGAGATGGTTACGATTAATGAGCCTAACAACGCAGAAGAAAAACTGTCAACATAAAAGCCAATTCCAAACCAATTAATGGCGATATTAGAAGCAAGCATCAATACAGAGGCGTCTATGATAAAGATGAACAAACCTAAAGTAATTAGGATTAACCCACAAGACAGAAACTTTAAAATAGGTCTGATAGTCGCATTCAACACCGATAAAATGATAGCTACAATGCTAAAAATAACCCATCCATTTCCCTGTACTCGGATGCCTGGAACAACCCATGCAGCAATGTAGAGAGCGACCATAGAAACTAACCATTTCGATAATAAGCTCATATTCTTAACCTTCAATTTTCGTCAAACATAGTATTGCACAATAAATAACCAAGAAAATTTCAGAAGTATTGCTATGCCCCTGGCAGGACTCGAACCTGCAACCATCGGATTAGAAGTCCGGTGCTCTATCCATTGAGCTACAAGGGCTGAATAAGAATTATTATACCAACACCTAAATCAATTTTGAATTGGGCGAATTCCCTTGTAGACTCTCAAGCCTCCAAAAGTCGTAAGTATTAATTGAGCAGGTTTACCTAATACTTCTGAAAGCTCAATTGTAGTCAGTGGTTGATTTCCATTTGTGAGAAACACTTTAAACACAGCATCTACTAAAGTTCCTGTTTTGGAAAGAAAGCTTTCTTGCTTTGAACAATGGGTGATTAGCAGGTATTCCAAAGCATCAACTTGTTTGACTTCTGCAGTGGTTTGATCAATCAAGTCAAATTTTACATCTGGAATTTCATCAGAGAACAGCGCTTGGTGTTCTGAACACAAGAAACTTCGCATATGAATACGCCAATCACGATCATGATTCTTCCACCAGTCGAAATCTATATGAAATTTTGTCCTTAGAGTTGGCTTAACAAGACTTGGTAATTTAGTAACCATGATGTAATCCTTAAAATTTATACTTCTTTCATATGATAGTATTGATCCCCAACATACTTAAAATCTGGGTCTGTTTTTAACAAATGCAGTATTGGCTCAGGTGGAATACGCCTTATAGTATTTAGCACTGCATATAATTCAATAAAGTGTACATTGTGTTGCTGGTTTAGCTTTGAGAGCTCTTGCATCATTTTCATTACATCAGATTTTAAGGAACGTGTTTTATTTAGTCTATCCTTCCAAATAGCGTCAAGGCCTTCACTATCTGGTATTGCAATAGCCATCCTGTCATTAAAACCAGCACTCACTGATTGTTTCAATAAAGCTAAAACAATGCCACCATCTGCTCCAATTAATATAGTTTTTAGCCATTCACGATTTGAGCGTTTCTTTTGGGCTCTAATGATTATCTTCCCTGGGTCATCTGTTTTTTCCAAAGAAATCACACTTCCTGGGATAAGATCATGATCATCATACCAATCTCTTAAACCATACACATAATTGTCAGGTCTAATTAACCAGGCTGAAATAGTCTCATTGTCATCTGGATCATGAAATGAAATCTTTACCCTTTCCGTTTGTAGTGCTGTAGGGAAAACAGATTTAATTTTGGGGGTTAGTGGTATAGTTCCTACTCTCCAATGAGGATAGCTCAATACGAAGGATATTTCTTTTTGAAAATATTCATCACCAAAATCATATTGGATTAGTTCGTCATCGATATTTTGAAGCATCGATAGATCTTCGTTTGAAATTGTTTCAGATACTTCTAAAACAGGTTCATACTTCAAGTAATAAGGTACTTGCCTGACATCTTCAGGCTCCAAGCGATGAAGAAACCATGAATATATACCTTTAGTTCCAACCTCATCGAATCTTGAGTCTTCTTGTAAAGCATAATTTAGTGAAAATTCAGTCAGTTCAGGATTTTCGCCTAAATCAATATCAAGTTGACTTAAAATCGCCTTTGGTTCGAGTGGACCACCTCCTTGCATGTCCAAAATTGCTTCCACAATATTTAAATGGCCTTGGTTAAAATCAATTAAGAGTGATTTTGGAAACCAAGACTCAGCTATTCTTACCAGTTCTTTTGATGTTGCCAGTTTATTTTCTAACAACCGACCTATTTTCTTGCCAAACTTATTATAAACTCCATCAACATCAATGCTTGATGAAAGGTTATTTTCTGAGAAAGATTCATTTAACGGGTGAATATGCAAATTTGAAGCAAAAGACCGAATGGTTTTATCATCAAATTCAACATCAATGACATTGAAGCCTTCAAAATCAGGATTATTTCCTGCTCTTTTTGATTTGACAATACCACTTTGCCAATCCAAAGCAGGGAATAGTAGCGTTTCACCTTTTTCGTAGTCTTCTTTTGGTGTAAATCTTTTCCCGAGTTGTGATTGCTTTAGCGATTCTTTTTCTTTTTCTTGTTTAATCCTGGAAAAAATAAGTGCATGTGCTAATTCACTTGTTCTGAGCGGCTTCTCTTTCTCAAACAAAAAATCACTCAATAAGTCCAAATCTGAGTCATTAAGAGAAAGGTTCTCCCAATATGAATCAGAGATATTTTTCTGTTGCATAACCATAAATATCCTCGTTAATTGAAAAAAGCTTATAAAACATTAAAATTATACCGTATCAAAAATAATAATGTCAAAGTATCTTCGTTTTAATTATTGTTCGATTTGTATTGGTATAATTAAGTATAATTTAGATAATTGTTGCATGAATGCATCAGTATGATAAAACTAATCACCGAAAGCGCTGCTGATCTAACCCCTACACAAATACGTAAATTTAATATTCAAGTCATACCAATGCATATTTCGATCAATGGTAAATCATACTTAGATAATGATGGATTACGTCCACAAAAAATTTTTAGCGAAGTTGAAAGTTATGGCAACTATCCTTTGACTGCTGCACCGAGTATTTCTGAGTATAAGAAGTATTTTTCTCAACCAGGCGAGAAAATATTTATCGGTGTATCAAGCAAATTATCTTCTGCATTCAATAACGCAACCATAGCGGCAGAAGAGTTAAATGATGAGAATATTCACCTGATAGACGCCCGGTCAATATCATCTGGTGTAGGTCGCTTGGTTTTGAAAGCAGGTTTCTTAATTCAAAATAACCTTAGTGCTATAGAAATTACTGAAGAAATTCATAAGTCTGTTGATCTAGGACGAGGTCTTATTCTACTAGATACCTTGGATTACCTTTACCACGGCGGTCGAGTCTCATCAATCAAACGCTGGATAGGTTCCATTCTTCAAATACGCCCAATTCTATTTGTAAAAAGAAATGGCACACTAGATGTAATCAGGAATGTACATGGTTCAAGAAAAAAATGTTTGGATTTACTAGTAAATGAAATGACAAAAGAAAAAAATAACATTAATCCAGATATGATAATTTTGACTTACTTAGACTGTAAAGAGGATGCGGAATATTTGCGAGATTTGATAATAGATCTACTTCCAGAATGTAACTTGATTACGAGTGAAGTGGGTTGTGTCTTAGCTTCTCACAGCGGACCTAATGCAATAGGGATTGCGTATAGTCTTCTTGATAATATTAAGGAATCAAATGAAATTTCTTAATTCACGATTGATATCGTTTCGACATGCAATTATTGGTTGGCAACATGTTGTGAAGACACAGGAAAATGCATGGATTCATTTAGTTGCAACAATATTGGTAATTATTTTGGCTGTTTGGCTTGAAATTTCTTTATATGGTTGGATAGGCCTTCTATTGGTTATCGGGATTGTCTGGATTTCAGAATTTTTAAATACTGCGCTTGAAGTAATAGTAGATCTTGCTAGTCCAGAAAGGCATCCATTGGCAAAAGTGGGGAAGGATGTTGGTGCAGCAGCAGTCTTAATTTCCGCTAGTATTGCAGTCATAATTGGTCTACTCATACTTGGTCCTCCCCTTTTAAAAAAGATTGCAATACTCTTTTAAATTTCTATTTATAGAAAATTCATGTAACGTATTCTGTATTATTGCATCTTATTTGAAGTAAGTATTGTTATTGCTAATGTAAATATTTTTTAGCATGATATACTAAAAAAAATTCTAGGAGTAGTTTTAATGATAACAGAGCCGATAAATGTAACAGATGCAGCTTTTCAAAAAGCAGTTTTAGAATCTACATTACCTGTAATTGTAGATTTTTGGGCACCCTGGTGTGGACCCTGTAGGATGGTTGGTCCAATTTTAGAAAAGATTGCCAAGGAATATTCAGAAAAGTTAATTGTAGCCAAGGTAAACACCGATGAAAATCCTGAATGGGCGACGAAATATGGCGTTCAGGGAATACCTACAATGCTATTGATTTCCGGTGGCAAGATTGTTCATCGACAAGTTGGTGCCTTACCAGAACCTATGTTACGGGATTTGGTCGACCAATTCTTAGATGTCGTCAAAACGCAAACAAAAGCCTGAATCTCCTAATCATTCATAATTTCTACAGGAAAGAAAATATTATTCTTTCCTGTAGTTAATTAAGTTCTTACAATATCAGCACCAAGAGATTGTAATTTCTTTTCGATTCTTTCATAGCCACGATCAATTTGTCCAATATTGCTGATAACAGATTCCCCATGCGCTGACAAAGCAGCAAGAACTAAAGCCATACCAGCACGGATATCAGGGCTTTCTAATTTCTCAGGGTTTAACCTTGTTGGTCCTTGCACAATACAGCGATGAGGATCACAAAGGACAATTTGAGCGCCCATACTGACCAATTTATCAGTAAAGAACATCCTGCTAGGGTACATCCAATCATGGAAAAGAATACTGCCATTAGATTGTGTTGCGACTACAATTGCAATACTCATTAGATCTGTAGGAAAAGCTGGCCAGGGCATCACACTGATTTCTGGTATCACATTCCCAAAATCAGGCTCAATAACCATACGTTGGTTTGGGGATACTAACACATCATCACCAATGAAATCAAAATCAACACCTAAGCGCCTAAACACCAGTCTAATCATGTCAAGGTATTTTATGCCAGCATTTTTAATGCGGATATTTCCCTTGGTTACAACTGCCGCCCCAATGAAACTTACGACTTCAAGGTAATCTGGACCAATTGTAAATTCAGTTCCTTTTAATCGCTCTACGCCGTTTATATTTATTCGGTTTGAGCCAATATTGTCGATTCTTGCACCCATTGCATTAAGTAAAAGGCATAATTCTTGTACATGAGGTTCTGAAGCAGCATTTCGAATAATTGATTCGCCTTTTGCTAGTGATGCTGCCATAATTATGTTTTCAGTGCCTGTAACACTGGCTTCATCTAATAAAATATTGGCACCTGTCAAGGTTTTTGAATTGAATTTGAATATTCCGTTGCTGAAATCTGGAAAAACGCCTAATTTTCTAAACGCCATAATGTGGGTATCAAGACGACGTCTTCCGATAACATCACCACCCGGTGGCGGAAGTTGAATCTCATGACATCGTGCAATCATCGGCCCAGCTAATAATATTGATGCTCTAATGGCTCTGCAGAGATCAGGGTCAAGGTCAGAAGGATAAATATTCTTAGCTAAAAATTCGAAGGAACCGGGTTTATCAAGTTGGCGAATTTTAACGCCTAAACTTTCCAGTAAACTCCGCATAGATCTTGTGTCAGTAATGTCAGGTAAGTTATGCAAGATTACAGGTTCTTCTGTTAGCAAACAAGCAGCCATTAATGGTAACGCTGCGTTTTTGTTTCCTGAAGGAACCAAAGTGCCATTTATCGGTTTTCCACCGTTTATTACAAATTTTGCCACGTAAAAAAATCTCCAATCCTTTATAGATTTTGTGAACTAAAGCATCAATTTTTTTATTAAACTTTATGCTTAATTTGGGCCAGCTTTTCGCACTTCATCAGAAAGAAGCGCATCAAATTTCTTAATATTTTCCTTGAATTGATTTGCCAAAGTTCTTGCTGTATTATCGTAATTTGCTCTATTTAGCCAGCCTTCTTCAGGAATTAATAAACTTCTGGGTACACCTTCAACTTCTAATGGGATATCAAGATTAAATAGCTGGTGTTTATAGGTTGGTGAGTTGTCAAGAGATCCATTGAGAACTGAATTAATTAATGCTCGGGTATAAGGCAGTGATATTCTGCTTCCTACGCCATATCCACCCCCAGTCCAACCAGTATTCAGCAACCAAACTCTTGTTTGATACTCTTTTAATCGCTGACCAAGTAAGTTGGCATAAACTCCTGGATGTAAAGGTAAGAAAGGCGCACCAAAACAAGCAGAGAATGTTGCCTGTGGTTCAGATCCTATACCTCGTTCAGTGCCGGCGAGTTTAGATGTATAGCCACTCAAAAAATAATATAAAGCTTGTTCTGTAGACAATTTCGCTAATGGGGGAAGGACCCCAAACGCATCAGCGGTCAATAAGAAAATGTTGGCTGGATGTGACCCGTAACCTTTGGGTTCATAATTAGCAATGAAATGTAATGGGTAAGCAGAGCGCGTGTTTTCGGTTATGCTGTTATCATCAAAATCAGGAAATCGATCCTTAGTCAGGGGAACGTTTTCAATCAGTGCTCCAAATCGATTTACTGCAGACCACACGAGCGGTTCTAAATGCTCTTTTAGGTGAATTGTTTTCGCATAACAGCCACCTTCAAAGTTAAATATGCCGTCTTCGCTCCAACCATGTTCATCATCTCCAATGAGAGCACGATTGGTATCAGAGGAAAGGGTGGTCTTGCCTGTACCACTTAGACCAAAAAACAAAGCTACATCTCCCGTAGCCCCTTTATTCGCTGAGCAATGCAGGGATAAGATATTCTTCTTTGGCATTAAATAATTCATTATTGTGAAGACGGATTTTTTGATCTCACCGCCATATTGGGTTGTACCAATCAGAATCAGTTTTTGTTTGAAGTCTATCGCGACAAAAGCTTCTGACCTTGTACCCTCAATATGAGGGTCTGACGCAAATGTAGAACTGACAATCACACTGAAATCTGGATCGATAAAGGGGTTTGGATCATTCGTTGCGATGAACATATTCGCTGATGCTAAGTTTTGCCATGCCAGTTCAGTTATAACGCTGACTTTTATTTTATGATTAGGGTGGGCCCCAACAAAGACATCGCGAACATAAAGTTTCTTCTTCGAAAGGCTTGAGAACATTTTCTCTTTTAAGCTATTAAATGTTTTGAGCGGCATAAACTTCGACCCATCAGCCAACCAAATATCAGAATCCCCATAGTCAACGAAGTATTTATCATTTGGTGATCTGCCAGTATAAGGTGTAGTATTGACATCAAGGGCGCCTGAATTTGAAAATTGAGCCTCGCCATTCTTTATGGCGTGTTCTATCAACTCCGCTGGTGTCAAGTTAAAGTAAAATGAAACTGGTTCCGTAAATCCTAATTTAGTGAGCTTGTCCAAGACTATCTGCTCTTTGTTGAAATCCATTTCTCTAAATTCCTTTTATTATTTTATGCCAGTATACCAATGCCATAAGATATCTGAAGCTGGTTTTCCATTAATAGATGAACTAAAATCTTGAAGTTTTATTGGGAAAAAGAAACCGCGAGATGATAAGCCAGATATCCAATCACGGTTCAGAATCTCATATAAGCTAGCACTGTAAAGATCAGCTTGTTCTTGAAGGTCAATTTGATCGCTCTTAAGAGATTGGGCAGTGGTGATGTATGTTTTTGTCGTGCAGTTGTCATTTTGGTCTAAAACACATAATTGAGCAGCGCCGTTAGCTGATGGGTAAGACATGCTTATATAAATGCTTTTATTTTGGCTGTCTAATAGTTGTTTAACTTCATTATCTAGGTATGATCCAATAACCGAGTTGAGTTCTTCAAGGTTACTGGTATCATCGCTGTTACTGACTTTGGGCGAAAATAAAATATAGAAACCATCTAAACTGCTCATAAAATCATATTGAGCAATTTCAGTACCCTCAAAAGGCAAACTAAGTAAAACCTGCCCGCTATAAATAGATCGAATTTCGTCTATAATTCCTAGCCAAATTTCATCAGAATTGCCCGGTGTTCCGATCTCTGATTCAGTCGGGATTATTGATCCAGGCATAGATGGATGAGCAAATTCGCCACCTATAATAATATGCGCTAAATCATATATTTCAGCTAATTGCGCATAGTTAAGAATAAATCTTAAATATTCTCTATACCACTCTTGCCACCAATATTCATCTCTTATGTTATTCTGCCACCATTCGGATGGTGTCATTTCAAAATCAATTTGAGGATAAATCGAAATTATTAAATCATCATTTTGTGCCTGTGCAATAATTTCTTCGATATCGTTATTGATGGGTAGGGTGGAGTCAAATTTTGGGTAGTCAAAGTAAGGGTTAATTCTCCAAGAAGGAGTAAGAATAATCCAGTTAGCACCCTTACTAGATATTTCTTGGAAAGTGGAATTAATTTGGTTTAAGTAGGATGGATGATATCTATTGGTTAGTTCAATACCAGTAAAATAACTTTTATCCTTACTTAGGGAATCGCCTGGTTCGAAGTCCGCGACTGCTATTTGTTCCTGCCAAAGTGGCCATGATATTATTTCATGTGAGATACTAGCATTATTGAGCCAATCTATGTTAAATATTTCATTTATATCATCCGGATATCCATCCAAATTACAGATGCTATTACGGCAAAACCGATATGAAATTTCATTATTATTGTCAAAAGGTGTAAACAACAAATAGAGCCATCGCTGCTCTGCCATCGGCCACATTGTCAAAGGTTCATACCATTGATCATTTCTAGAAAACTGGATAGAAATCGATTCTGAAACCGGGGTGTTTTCAGGGACAGTAACTTCTATAACTTTTGGATTTTGATTATCTAAACGCCAACCAAGAATGTTATCTTCAATAATTAAATCCTTACCAGGAATGATAATGTGTCTATAGTTTTTTCCTAGAGGCAATCCTTGTTCAGCATTCCAGTATCCATCTCCCAGAGTGTAGAGGTATCTGAGATCATTTCCGGCGTGTAACTTGACTTGATGTTTATACCTTCCGTCCTCTAACCTGGTCATGATAGGTGACCTAGCAGACGAAACGCTAATACCGCCTGAAAGATCAGTAAAAGTGTTACCAAATTGAAAGAGATTACCGACCATTTTAATGGGTGCCCCCTTAGCATCATCTGGTGGCGTGACAATAAAGGTTACATTTACTTCAGGAAGATATTTCAAATCGATTAAAGCTTCAGTAGTCAATCCATCTAAGATGTCAGCTTTCTGTTGAAATATTTCATATGAGCCATCAATAGCATATGCAGTTAATAAATGGTTGCCAGTTGGTAATTTCTCTATAGAAAAATTTCCAAGATAATCTGTGAAGGTTTGGTAACCACTAATGCTTATCAATATATTATCCAGTGGAGTACTAGTCTTTTGATCTACTACTTTACCTGATAACTTACCTGACTTACCTGAAAACGGTTCGCCAGGCCATGCTGAGATGAAATCTGTAGGGTCATAACCATCCTGGCATTTGATTAATCGATATCGAATTGTTGAGCCATCCGCAGCGAGCTCAGTTTGATCTTCACTTCCTGATTTTGAGTAGCGGTAAGTAATAATAGATCCATTAGTGCACAAAAGCGATGTGCTATAAGTAATATCATCTATCCTGTTTAGCTCATGTTTAACTATATTATTACCTGCCCCACCGATTTCATCAACAATTTCTAATGACAGAGTTTCACCCTCTGTTAGGGGATTTAATAAATTTACTGAAACATTTATTTCGAGATCTTCTTCAATTTTCAATAAGTTAGTAAAAGAAAATTCTTGTGAGGTTTCAGAATTATTGGTTGGATTAACTGAAATCCCACAAGATACCATAAGAGTGCATAGAAATAGATAAAATAAAATGCTAATAAATTTTTTGTGTGGTGAGATTCGCATATTTTTTTAGTCCAATTGTAAATCTGAACTTATTTCATCTAATCTATCTGCTAAACTTCCTAATACACCATTTATGAAACGAGGAGAGCTTTCACTTCCGTATAATTTTGTCAGTTCGATGGCTTCGTTTATGGCTACCTTCAAAGGTGTTTTCTTATAAATTGCTACTTCCCACAAAGCCATTCTTAAGATATTTCTATCGATAATTGCGACTTGGTCTAAAGGCCACTCAGGTGCATGCTGTGCTAAGATATTGTCTAATCTGAAAGCGATTGTATGAACCCCAATGGCAATAATCTGTGCAAACTCAAACTGCCCTTTATCAAGATCGTTGTCGATGCTTCTTTCAGTTAGCGCAGTACCGATTGCATGATCAGTTAGATCTAATTCAAAAAGAACCTGTAAGGCAACACTCCTAGCCTTAGTCCGTGATTTCATAACTTACTATAATTCAAAATCAATATCAGCAATATGAATATTGACAAATGCGATATCCATGCCAATCATTTCATTAATTGCGCGCTTCACTCGTTGCTGTATATTTTTACTAACAACCCGGACATTTTCTTCGCTTTTGAGGATAACAAATAAGTCAACAAATACAGTATTATCCTTTATTTCAATTTTGACCCCTTCATTGTCATTTTTGTTGGCAACACGATTTATTGTATTTGGTGAAGTTGCCATTCGACTAACACCATCAACGCCCAACGCGGTTAATCTGGCAATGGTATGTAACACCTCTGGTGCGATAGTAGTTTTTCCTAAGACTTCATCACTCATGTTTTTGTCCTTATATTTGACAAATTAATTAGATTTATCTATCAGCTTAATTAAAATTTCGCAAAATATTTCGTTTATCTGACTATGAATATTTACACTCAAAATACTTTAAATCTTTCTATTGGTTATTGTTCTTAATAGAATCGCTCGCTTTGTCTAATTCAACAATTTCATCTTTTTCTAATTGCCATCCAAGTGCACCTGAATTAAGTATAACCTGTTCTTTATTTTTCGCGCCTGGAATCGGCAAGCAACCTTTTGAAATCAACTAGTTTAAAGCTACTTGTGAAGGACTTTTAGCATCGTGTGCTGACCCTATTTGCTTCATTGTGTTAATTAATGGAGGTAACAGAGCAAGTTTTCGAGCATTAAATTTACGGGCTCTGGCTCCTATAGGAGGATTCTCGACAGAATACTTACCAGTTAACATACCCATAGCCAAAGGACTATAAGCAATTATCTCAATATTTAGATCTTCGCAAATGCTCTTAACCCCGTTTTCTTCAATCGATCTATCCAATAAATTGTACTGCACTTGATTTGAATAAAGTGATAGCCCATACCGCTGCAACTGGTCTACTGCTTTTCGGATTTGTTTGGCATTAAAATTTGATACCCCAATGTGATTAATTAATCCTTTCTCGACTGCTTCAGCTAAGTATTCCATCCATTTATTGATTTGAACAGGTGGAACTGGGAAGTGAATTTGATACAGAAATAAACTATCCACGCCAATTCGACTTAGGGTACCGTTTAGGGCTTTTAAAAAACCACTCTTTGTTAATCGCCAGGGAAAAGGCATGAACTTACTGGCAATAAAAACCTCTCTACTTGTTGCTGTTTCGTGAATAAATCTTCCCAATAATTTTTCTGAGGCACCTTGCCCATATACTTCAGCTGTATCAAAAAAGTGGATATTAGCTTCTAAAGAAGCAGAAAATGCTTCTCTTAGATCATTTAGGTTGTGGGTAGAGCCATAAGACCAAATCATACGGTCACCCCAAGCCCAGCAACCAATTCCTAGTTTAAATTCAGAAACGTGCGGCATGATGTGATATTTGATTCCTAATAGGAATCAGCATCATCATCTAAATCATCTTCATCTTCATCAATCCAAAGATCATCGTTATCATCCTCAGATTCAATTTCATCCCAATCGTCTAATTCCTCTTCGTCTTCCCAGCTATCAATTTCTGCTTCTTCATTAGGCACATATGTTAGACAGCCAGTATCTGGATTGATTTCTACAGCAGCTGCACTACAATAACGATCATCTAAAAAAACACAATCAAGATAATGGCAACGAATTCTTGGCATGTTGTCCTCCAAAATTAATTTGTTTCCGCTAATTTTCGTGGCATTTTACTCTATAAAAATAAATCCGTAAAGAATAAATTCTGCAGTATTTTACAGTGCTTTTATCCTGGCCGGCTCCGACTGGCCTCAATCACATTTGGTAGATTCTCTAATCGGGTTAACAAACGACTTAGCTGTGTAATGCCCGATACTTCAACCTTTAAATTTACATTTACCAAATGCTGGCTCATATTCATACTTAAGTCCAAAAGCCTGATGCCCTCATTAGTTATTACAGTCGAGATATCTGACATTAAACCTTGCCGGTCGTAAGCTTTTACTTGAACAGTGATGGGATATGTTTCCTCTTCTATGCCCCAGTCCACGTTGATCAACCTTTCTTTTTCTTTAACCCTCAAAATATTTGGGCAATCTTTTCTATGGATCGTTGCACCTCTACCGCGCGTAATATAACCGATAATCTCATCACCAGGCATCGGGTTGCAACACTTTGCTGTTGCAGTTGCAATACCTTTTAATCCCATTACAATAACAGAATCTTTTACCTTGGGTTTGGTTGTTTTGGGTGTCGCAAATTTTAGCTCTTCAGCAATGGACTCTTTTTGGATATCTGCAATGTAATTAACCACACGCCCCATGGGTATATCTCCACAGCCAATACCCACATAAAGATCATCAATCGTTTTTACATTAAACTCAGCGACCAGTAAATCAAAATCAATTTGCGTTAAACCAAGTCGCTTGAACTCTTTTTCAAGCATTAATTTCCCTTGGGTAAGATTTAATTCACGATCCTGTTGTTTGAACCATTGTCGGATTTTTGATCTAGCCCTGCTTGTCCTAACAAGCCCTAAGCTTGTATTTAACCAATCTCTGCTTGGGCCGCCTCTTTTAGCTGCCAAGACTTCAACTTGATCACCCGTCTTGAGAACATAATCCAATGGGACAAGTTTGCCGTTAACTTTTGCTCCTCTACAGCGGTGACCAATATCTGTATGAACTTGATAGGCAAAATCTATCGGTGTTGAACCAGCAGCCAGATCAACAATATCGCCTCTAGGAGTTAATATGTAAACACGATCTTTGAAGACGTCAGCCTTCATCTCATCTATAAATTCCTGTGAGTCATCAATTTCCTGGCGCCAAACCATCAAAGATCGCAGTAAACTCACTTTTTGTTCATAATCTCCAGATATGTAAGGTGACCCTTCCTTATAACGCCAATGAGCAGCAATACCATACTCTGCGTTTCTATGCATCTCCATAGTCCGTATTTGTACTTCTAATGGTTTTCCATCATCAAAAATTACAGCTGTATGCAAAGATTGATAATTATTAATTTTCTTAGCTGCAATGTAATCATCAAACTCACCAGGAATGGGGTGCCAGTGCATATGAATAATTCCTAAGACACGGTAACAGGTTTCCACATCATTGACAATCAAGCGAACACCACGAATATCACGCACCATATCAAAGGTTTGACCTTTACGCTCCATTTTCTTGTATATGGAGTAAATATGCTTCGGCCGGCCTGAAATTGAGGCTTTGATATCTCCTTTAATCAAAACAGCGTCCAGTTTTTTTATGATAATTTGAATTTCATCTTCACGTTTGGTTCTCCTTTCAGCCAAACGATCTGCTATTTCTTTGTACTTTGTTGGATTTACGTATCTGAAACCTAAATCTTCAAGTTCCCACTTGATTTGCCAAATACCTAGACGGTTGGCTAGAGGAGCAAAGATATCTAAAGTTTCCTGTGCTATTCTTCTCTGCCGACTTTCTGGTAGATGGGATAGGTTGCGCATATTGTGTAATCTGTCTGCTAGCTTGATTAAGACAACCCTAACATCATCACCCATAGCCAGAAATGTCTTTCTTAATGTTTCAGCTATCAATTCTGTTTTCCGACCAGGAGAATAGGTTTCAACTTCAAGATCTGACCACTCATCTTCATGTTGATCTGCCCGAGAAATGTTAGGCAGACTAGTTAATTTTGTTACACCATCTATGAATTTAACAACTGTATCCCCAAATTCATTCTTGATCATATCAAGCGAAATGTCAGTATCAATGACTATGTCATGTAATAGACCTGCAACGACTAGAGAAGGTGCTACCTCCATATCCGCTAAAATAATAGCAACTCCTACGCAGTGTGTTACATAAGGTTGCTTTTTTGCGCGAACTTGGCCTTTGTGTGCGCTTTCAGCTAAAATATAGGCTTTTTCAATTATTGCCCGATCCGCGGTAGTATAAGTTGTAGGTAAATGAGCGTTCAGTTGCTGTAAGTCCATGGTCACAAATCGAAGCCCTTCTTAATGACCAAAAAAATCAAACCGTTTGAAATCATAAAAATTAATTATATTTGTATAGTTTATTTCAAGATTCATAATTGAAAAAAACGATTGAAATCAACATTAATAAAAACCCAGCAGAAAAACGAGTCATTTTAGTTGTTCTTTCGAAGAAAAATTTCTGTAAAGGCTTAAAGCATTCAGGGTTTCCCGTTCTGTTTCGCATAGATTATTTGTTATTAAATTCGTTAATAATTCCCCAACGCCTGGTCCTAGCATAAATCCCTGTCCGCACATACCAACTGCAAGTAAGTAATTATCCAAATTTCTCACCATACCTAAAATTGGTGAACCGTCAGGAGTCATGGGGTAGGTACCTCGCCAAGTTCTTCTAACCCTGACATTTTTTAATTTGGGCATAATTTCTATTAAACGCTTTGCTGCTAAGGGTAAAAATTCACTAGTCGCAATTGTATTTTCTCCCCAAATTTGCGGATTAGGTGTAATGCAAAAAATTATTTTTCCAGTAGGATGTTGATAAAAATAAAAATTACTTGATTGTGAACGGGGACGGATATCAACAACCATTGGATCAAATATATGATTAATTGGTTCGGTTATGCCAGCTTCATGTGCGTCAGGGCTTACAGGAATTTCAATCCCAATCATTTTTGAGATATCAGATGCTTTACTACCTGCGGCATTAATTAAAATTGAACAGCTGTATTTGGCCTTATCTGTAATTATTTTCTTTACTTTTCTAGCTTGAATTTCTATGTCAATAATTGTTTCATTGAAATGAAATACTGCGCCTAAACTTTTTGCTTGTTTATAGAATGCATAAGATGACTTAAGGGGAGAAGCGCTTCCGTCATCGGGAGAATAGGTGCCACCTAGCAAATTATCACTTTCTAAATCGGGAATGATTCTTAATATATCTTCCTTAGGCAACCAATTAATATTTAATCCTAATCCTTTCTGAATTGTTAGTAAGCTCTTTAGAATCTGTTCAATTTCTGAATTGTAGGCAACGAAAGAATAACCACCTTTATGCCATTCAATATCATCACCATATTCATTTTCCCAATTTGAGAAGTGGTCTAAGCTTCTTGTACAAAGATAGATTTTGGATGGGTCGGAATGAGTTGCCCGAATACCGCCAATGGCATGCTTATTTGATAGTTGACCTGTGCTGGGCAGCGTTTCAATTACTAGAGTCTTAAGTCCAGCCTTTGATAAAAATAAGGCGCAAGGAGTGCCAATAGATCCAGCTCCCGCAATGATAACATCAAAATTTTGATGATTTTCTTTGCTAATGGATATCATAAGCTTGTTGAATCCTTTTTTGGCAGTCCTGCTAATGTCTCGAGTGGAATTTCTACAAATACAGGTCTTAATACGGTGTCTGTGATCTCACTGCTCTTCACACCTTCCTCTCGGAAGACATTCCTTATAAGCTTCAAGCATGTTTTTCCACCACACGCTCCCATTGATAATTTGGTCAAAGCTTTTATTTGGTTGATATCCCGTTCACCATTTTTAATTAACTGTCTGACTTCTCCTACTGTTACCCTTTCACAGCGGCATATATAAGTCTCATCCTCAAGGTTCTTTAGAAACATCTGGTCGTGTAATAGAGATTCTTCAGGAGGACGAATCTGAATGCCAGAAATTTTTGTAGCTATTTCTTTGGGAGATATGACATGAACAAGTTGTGTGCTTGAATAATTGGTTAATTGGCGAATTTTGATAATAGGTAATGAAGCAAGCACCTCACCTTCGGTATTTGTCACGGTGACAAAATCCTTTTCTTTAATATTTTCTGAGTTAAACTCTAAGGGGATTGTCACAGTGGGGAAATTGATATCTTTTCGATAATCCACAAGGGTGATCGCCAAACCAGGGCATACAGCTACACATCTCTCACAACCAATACATACTTTCTCTCCTTCTGGACAAAATGAAGGTAAATTTCGAATATCAACTTTGTCAATATGTATCAGATGCTTAGGACAGACCGAAGAGCAAGGGTCACAAGGAATTTCTTGTGTGCAATGTATTACTGGAAAGATTTTCCCTTTGTTTTCAAAGTCTTCATTGGCTGAATGAGTAAGTCCAGGCTTGGACTTTAAAATTAACTCAAATTCAAACCATTCATTAGGAATTTGCTTTGCAGAGACGCCAATATTGTTAGCAATTTCTACACCAATAATTTTGCCTGAGAAAATTGCAGCAGATGCCTCAGCAATTTCATTTGCATCGCCTGCACTGTAGACCTGTAAACCAACTTCTTTAGCCTTTTTTGTAAACTCATCGACTGGGTCTAAGCCAACTGCAATTAAGATTGTGTCGCATTCGAAAGATTTTTCAGAGCCTGGTATTGGGTTAAAGGATCTATCCACAGCGGCAATTGTCACACCGCTCACATGTGTTTCACCATGAGCCTGAATAATAGTGTGTGACGTATAAATAGGTACACCTAATCTTGCCAACTTATCACGATGAACTTTATAACCACCGCATTCAGGTAGAGCTTCAACAAGACCAACCACATTAATTCCAGCTTGTAAGGCATGATAACTAGCAATTAAGCCAACATTTCCACCACCAATAACAAATAATTGCTCTGATGGTTTTACAAGGTCGCGGTTGACTAAGGTTTGAAAAGCACCTGCGCCAAAAACACCTGGCAAGGTATTTCCAGGAAAAGCAAGGCTTTTTTCTCGCGCCCCTGTAGCGACAAGTAGCACTTCGGGTTTAACAAGCAGGTATGTTTTTCCTTCTTTCCAAACCCCAACAGACCGATCTTCAAAAACTGCAACAGCTGTTGATTCTAACCATACATCAACGTTAGGATAATTCCTGAGTTCTTTATCAAGCTTTGTGGCGATATCGATTCCTCTGGTTCCTGCAAATACTGCATCTGTCGATCCAAAAAACCGATGAGTTTGTAAAACAAGTTTCCCACCTAGTCGATGCTTGTCATCTATTAAAATAACTTCAGCGCCAAGCCTACCCAATTCTATGGCAGCAGAAAGGCCTGCTGGTCCGCCTCCGATAATCAATACAGGGATTGAAAGTGATGGTGAATTTTCATAAGAAACAGATCCCTCTAAATTAACCTCAGGCAAATCTACCAGGCCCATTACAGGGTTCACGTGAATGCCAGGCTTTACAAGTGTCATACAAGATTTCACCGGCACATCATCTACAAGAACCATACATTGAGAGCATTGCCCATTTGCACAAAAAATACCTAGTGGTGCTTTATCTTTGACATGCTCGCCAAAAACATTAATACCATTGGCGATTAGGGCAGATGCAATCGTCTCATCTTTGTATGAGGTTAGTGTTTGATTTTGCCAATAAAACGAAATTTTTTCTTTATGCTCTTGTGGAATAATGGGGTGGTTGGTGATGCGTTTTTGTTGCATATCGTATTAGATCCATTCCTTAATTAATGCATCCTAAAATAATTGCAAAAATATTATATCAGGCTGAATAAGATGATACTACAAGTTTTTGCTACCCAAATATTTCTAAGTATTCCCGATCTAATTCATCATCAGCAAGGTGAGAATATCGTTGTGTGACAGCGATATTCTTATGCCTGGCTAATTCTTGCGCAAGTTTTAGGTTCCCAGATGCAATCAAAATAGTCGTGACAAAATAATGACGAAATGAATGGGGGGTTATTGAACCAATAGCGCTCTCACCAAGGCATTCTTTGACCCGATTGCTCACAATTTTCCTTCCAGTTGTTGTGGAGATGGGTTTTATTGATTTTCCGGATGCCTTATCATGGCGTGCAAATATAGGCAGAGATTGAAGTGATTTACCACTTTGTCCATCTAATTTGGCTCTAGTTTGTAGGTAATCCTTAATACAACGGAGTGAACGTTTTGAAAACCTAATAATCGCCTGCCTGTTTCCCTTTCCAATAATGGCTGCACGTCCTTCGTTCCAATCTAAATCTCCGCGTCGAAGTTGACAAGCTTCATGAACCCTTAATCCAGTATCTGCCAGTGTAACAAGAAAAGCCCTGTCTCTAAGATTGATTAGTCTCTCAATTTCATTACTCGTATCCAAAGAAGATAATTCAAGGGCATATCCAATCATTTTCTCTATTTCATGTCTCGGAAATTGGGGCAAACGTATACCAGGCCGTCTTGAGCGTTGTTTAATCAATAATCGTACACGAGGCAGATTGATGTCAGACATGTTTTCCCCGGCTAAGAATTCATAAAACCCCATAATTGCGGTCAAATAACATTGTTCAGTAGATGGTGAATAAGCATTCAGGGCATTTACCATTGGAATGATGTATTCTTCTGAGAAATCTTTAGCAAGAAAAGATTTTAAATCGATTTTACTTTCAATCAATATTTGAGAGAACATACTTATCGCATTTGAATATGTACGGAAAGTATTTTGGCTTCGTGACATAGAAACCATTTCTAAATACTTATTCAAAGCTTGTACAAGCAAAATTTTATTAAGATCATTGTAGGTCATTTTGTCCTATTCCCAGCATAAGCAAGGGGTTCGCATAGTTTTATTAATATTTAATAAATTATTTAAAGTCATCAAAGTTACTAAGAAGTTTTTCCTGCCGACATATCACGCAATAAGCATGGTTATGTTGTGGCGATTTAGTTTAACATACATGATTTATTTAAATTTTTCTCTGTCAAACTCCATTCTTATGCTTATGATAATGATACTTATCATAAGCTAAGACTAATTTCTTGTCAATGGCGACCTCTGCCCCACTACATATCCTGAGAAATATCTTAGCAAGAGTATCAATTATTTTATTTAATCATTAGATTTTTAATAATTATCTACAAATTATTGAATATTTTATAGGCCCCCTTCCAGGGCTCACCTATACGGTTTTTAGAACTAATAGTAATGTTTTTCAATTTTTGACTGATCCCAACTAAGCACTCACCTAATTGCCCCCAATTTTTATCATGAAGTATTTTTTCTAAAGTATTCGCATATTGAATTGCCCAAACCCACTCTAATCGAAATTTATCTGCTTTAATCCAATAATTTCTTTTTTCCCATGCTGTAGCAGATTGTTCAACCGTTTTATTTATTTGAATTAAGGCTATTATAATGAATGCAATAAGATCTAAGCCCTCATCATCAATTATTGATTTTTGATAAATATTCCTTATTGCTAACACTATAGATTTGATTAAACGATTGCGTAGTGTGTTATTTGATTCATGGGAGGTAGAAATTGCCATTTAATATCATCCTTTAATTTTATTCATAACGATTATTTCGATGTCAGAAGTGATTATATTCAAGATCCACTATAATTCAAACAGTTGTAATTATTGACTTGAATTAACCATTAGCTTATAATTTCAATTCTTTGGGGAAGTGCTGGAATTGGCAGACAGGCATGACTTAGGATCATGTGCGGAAACGCGTGAGAGTTCAAGTCTCTTCTTCCCCACTAAAGATTTTATGTAAGAAAGGTTAAACATTGAAAATACAAACAGAAAAATTAAAAGATCATCAAGTAAAGGTAACTTCTGAATTCGATTCTGAGTTACTAAATCAATTTAAACAAAAAGCAGCCAAGAAGATTTCAAAACAAACCAAAATACCTGGTTTTCGGCCTGGCAAAGCACCTTATCCAATAATTGTTGCTCAAGTCGGAGAGAGCGCAATTTACCAAGAGGCTATTGACTTAATGCTCGATGATGTGTATCCAAAAGTTATTGAAGAAGCGGGCATTAAACCCTATGGCCCTGGAAACTTAGAATCAATCGATAATGAAGATCCTCCCACATTCACATTTGTTATACCGCTCGAACCAGAAATTTCATTAGGAGATTATCGGTCTATAAGAAAAGAATATTGTTTGGAACCTCTAGATAACAAGAAAGTAGACGATCAAATTCTTCAGATTAGAAGAAATTACGCCACAATTGTTCCAAAATCTGGACAATCTGAAGAAGGAAATGTCGTTTTTGTTGAGTTTCATGCTGAGTTAGAGAAACCGAAAAAAGGCGAAGAAGCAATGGTCATCGAAGCTACAACACAACAAATTTTGATTCCAACCAAAGAAGAACAAAGAGATTTGGAGTGGCCATTTCCTGGATTTGCCCGTAAACTAATTGGAAACAAAGAAGATGATGTGGTTACTTTTACCCATAAATTTTCTAATGACTACCCAGATGAAAAACTACAAGGCAAATTGGTAAATTTTGTGGTAACAATAAAATCTGTCAAGGGATTAGATTTGCCTGAGCTTGAAGGTGATTTCTTAAAATCATTGGGAGATTATGAAACTGGTGAGGCGTTCAGAGAATTTGTCAGTCAAAAACTAGCTGATGAATCAAAAGCTGAGTATGATGATACGTATTACTTATCACTTGTGGATCAAATCAGAGATATCTCTACAATAAAATATCCTCCTCAAATGCTCAAGGAAGAAATCGAACGCATACTACATCGCGTTGAAATGGATTTAAAACGTCAAAATCTAGACCTTGATACCTACCTCAAGATAAGGAAAATGGATCGAGATGGTTTTATTGCTGATGAAATAGAACCCACTGCAATATTGCGATTAGAAAGATCTTTGGTTATGGATCAATTAGCAAAAGATGAAGAAATTAAGCTAAACAATGAAGATATTCAAAATTCAGTAGAACAGATAATCCATGAATTGGCTGTCGAAGGTAATCTCAACGAGATTCAAAAAGAAATGGGTGAAAAGAAATTTATTAATACTGTGACAATGGAATCGATTAACAGAGTCATGGAAAATCAAATAAGACTGCGCTTAAAACAAATAGCAACAAACTCTCTTCCTGATGAAGCAGAGAAGTCTGGCGAAGAATCAACTGAAGATAATGTTTCGCCAATAGAAAGCAAGGAATAAAGATTAGATAGCTGTTATCTAAAGTTTGCAATTATTACTAGCATACTTTGTTTAACTGAAAAATCACAAAGGAATAAGATATGAAATCAGAATTTTCATCAGTAATCCCGATGGTTGTTGAATCATCTGGCAGAGGCGAAAGAGCTTATGATATTTATTCTCTTCTCCTAAAAGAAAGAATAATTTTCTTAGGGTCAGCGATTAATGACCAGGTAGCTAACCTTGTTGTTGCCCAACTTTTATATTTAAGTAGAGAAGATCCAGATAAAGCGATTCAAATGTATATTAATTCTCCTGGCGGCCAAATTTATGCCGGCATGGCAATTTTAGATACAATGCAAATGATCCCAAATAAGGTCAGTACAGTTGCAGTTGGAGTCACAGCAAGTTTTGGTACTGTTTTGCTTGCTGCTGGCACAAAGGGACAGCGCTACGCTCTACCCCATGCAACTATACATATGCACCAACCTCTTGGCGGAGCAGAAGGTCAAGCATCAGATATTGAAATACAAGCTAGGGAAATTCTTCGCTTGAAACAACACCTAAATGAATTTTTAGCTGATGCGACAGGTCAATCGATCGAAGTTATCGAAAGAGATACCGATAGAAATTTCTACATGGATGCTGAACAAGCTGTCAAGTATGGCCTTGTCGATAAGGTCTTAGAGCCGCCCAAAAAGTAAGATATAAATATTGAAACAAAAAAATGCCGGAGATCGAAAACTTCCGGCATTTATCCATAAGGAGAAATCATTGTTACTAGAAAAATATCCTGAGATCAAAGCGCTATTAATAGACATGGACGGAGTGCTATGGCATGATACAGAACCAATTGGCAATTTGCCTGAGATTTTTAAGAAAATTAACTCTTACGGTTACAAATACTTGTTCTTAACCAATAATGCAACAAAAACATTTGAAGATTACCAGAAAAAATTTAAAGGATTTGGGTTGTCTTTGATAAAAGACCAACTTCTAAATTCATCCATGGCTACTGCTGCATACTTACGGCATAAATTCCCCTTAGGCGGTAATGTATATGTTGTTGGCTCTGATGCCCTAAAATCCACCTTAGCTGAAAACGGGTTCTTTCATGTAGAAGATGTTCAAGCACCAGAAGCGGTTGCGGTTATTGCCGGATTAGATTTTGATATGACATATGAGAAAATCAAATCAGCAGCCTTACTTATTCGTAAAGGCGTACCATTTATTGGTACCAATTATGATGTCACCTACCCCACACCTAATGGGCTATACCCTGGTGCGGGAACAATTGTTCGCGCTGTTGAAGCTGCGGCTGAAAAGGATGCTATTATCATAGGAAAACCAAAACCTGCCATGTTTAAAATGGCAATAGAAAAATTATTAACATCTCCTAGAGAAACCCTTGTAATAGGAGATAGAATAGATACTGACATAGCTGGTGCTCAAGGTTTTGGCTGTCCCTCAGCTCTGGTCTTAAGTGGTGTAAGTTCGCTTGAACAGGCAAAAAAGTGGTCTCCTTCTCCCGATATTATTGTCAATTCTCTCGACGATCTGATGAGTTAATTTTATGCTTATTTACGATTTGGGAAAAGATGATATAAAAGGAATTCTTAAAGAATTAAGAGAGCCAGAGTATCGTGTTAACCAACTTTGGCAAGGATTTTACAAGCAAATTTATCAGAACTTTTCAGAGTTTTCAGGTTTCTCCAGTGATCTAAGAAATAAATTAGAAAATATTTTTAGTTTTCATGTATTACGTAAAATCACCGTAATTCAATCAAAAGATAAAAATACAGAGAAAGTCTTATTTGAGCTAAATGATGGCGAGAAAATCGAATCTGTTCTCATGAGGTATAACAACCGCAGATCCTTGTGTATTTCTACGCAATCAGGGTGTGCAATGGGTTGCGTTTTTTGTGCTACCGGACAAATGGGATTTAGACGTCACTTAAGTTGTGGCGAAATTATTGCCCAGGTGCTGTATTTTGAGAAATTGCTTAGAGAAAAAAAGGGTAGTTTATCAAATGTTGTCGTGATGGGTATGGGTGAGCCCTTTCATAATTATGAAGCGACAATTTCAGCTGTGAGGGTTTTAAATGATCATGATGGATTTAATATGGGAGCCCGGCGTTTTACTATCAGTACTGTTGGAATAATCCCAAAAATTATTCAATTTGCACATGAAAACATAGAAGTTAATCTAGCTATTTCTTTGCATGCGGCTACTAACTCACTACGCGATAATCTTGTACCAATGAACCGAATGTATCCCGTTGAAAAATTAATGGAGGCTTGTAATTACTATATAAAGCAGACAAATAGAAGAATAACATTTGAATATGCCTTGATTGAAGGTGTAAATGACAGCATCACCGATGCGGAAAATTTGGCTAGGTTACTAAAAGGCATGCTGTGTCATGTAAACTTAATTTCCCTAAATCCGACCAAAGGTTACAAAGGTTCTGGATCAGATAGCAATTGCGTTGATCAATTTAAGAACAAATTAATTTATTCACATATTCCAACAACTATTCGATTGCGCAGGGGAATTGAGATAAGAGCAGGCTGTGGTCAGCTGGCATATCAAGAAACCTGCATGTTATAATCAAAATCCAATGAGTGAATTACTTCAAAAATGGCGGAATGGTCTCGCCCGAACAAGAGATATTACATTTGGACGCATCACCAATTTCTTTGGCGCGGGAGAATTGACTGATGATACTTGGGAAGAGATTGAAGCTTTATTGATTCAAGCCGATATTGGGATTGAATTAAGCATGACTGTGATTAATATTTCAAGAATCCAGGCTCAGAGACTAGGATTAACAAAACAAGAACAGCTAATTAAGATTATCAAAAACGAACTTCGTAACCGATTACTTACGGTTGATGAACCTTACTTTTCTACCAAACCAACTGTTATCATGCTAACAGGTGTTAATGGATCTGGAAAAACAACTACCGCAGCAAAGTTAGCTTATCGATATAAAAAGAAAGGATTAAAGATCTTACTTGCAGCGGCTGACACTTTTCGTGCGGCTGCAACAGAACAATTGCAGGCATGGGGATCGCAAATTGACATACCAGTCATTTTTGGCCAAGAAAACGGAGATCCTGGCGCTGTTACCTACGATGCGATTAAATCAGGAATGGCAAGAAATTGTGATGTTATTATCGTTGATACGGCAGGGCGCTTGCACTCTCGATATAACTTGATGGAAGAGATAAAAAAAGTTTACCGGGTTGCTCAAAAAGCACTTCCGGAAGCGCCTCATGCCTCTTGGCTTGTGCTTGATGCAACTACTGGACAAAATGCCATTCATCAGGCAATAGCGTTTAGAGATGCTGTAAATCTGGATGGCGTAATTTTGGCAAAACTCGACTCATCTGCAAAAGGTGGCATGGCATTTGCAATTAAAGAACTAGTTGACTTACCTATTATTTACGCTGGTTTAGGTGAAAAACTTGATGATCTTCAACTCTTTAACCCAGATTATTTTGTCAATAGCATCTTTCCATAATAAAGAAAAACAATTGGAGTATTAATGGAAGTACTAGTAAGGCTACAAATATTAGCTGAAAAAATGCTCACATTACAGGAGCATCTTTGACTTATCCCAAAAAGAGCAAGAATTATTAGTTTTAACCAAAGAATCCGAGAAACAAGCGTTTTGGAATGATCCTATTCATGCACAAACGGTTATGAAAAGGATAGCTTTCCTTCAAAATTTTATTCAAGATTGGCAATCTTTAAATAGTAAGATTAACGACTCCCTTGAATTAGCGGGAATGGAAGAAGAGTCGTTTCAAAAAGAAATTGAAGCCACTCTGATCGATCTAGAGAAAGAAATAGAAAAAAGAGAGCTATCCATCCTACTTTCTGGTCCTTATGACACAGGAAATGCCATCCTAGCAATCCATGCAGGTGCTGGTGGTACGGATTCCCAGGATTGGGCAGCAATGTTAGAAAGAATGTACCTAAGATGGGCGGACCGGAAAGGGTATAAAATCGAAATTTTAGATCGTACAGATGGCGAAGAGGCAGGAATTAAGACCGTAACAATTTCAATTGAGGGTTTCCTCGCTTATGGATACTTAAAAAACGAAAAAGGTGTGCACCGGCTTGTTAGGTTATCGCCCTTCGATGCTGCCCACAGAAGACATACATCTTTTGCTTTGGTTGAGGTTTTACCAGAGTTAGATGAAACTGCTGAAATTGTTATCCCACCAGATGATATTCGCATTGAAGTCTATAAATCATCAGGAGCAGGGGGTCAGAATGTTCAGAAAAACATGACAGCTGTAAGAATTATTCACCTCCCTACTGGGCTTGTTGTAACTTGTCAAAATGAACGCTCACAAACCCAAAACCGCGAAAACGCATTAAAAGTATTACGCGCCAGATTATTCGAAATTAAATTAGCTGAACAGGCAGAAACCATATCAGAGCTTCGAGGAGATTATAAAAAGGCTGAATGGGGAAGCCAAATCAGATCTTATGTCTTGCATCCTTATCAAATGGTAAAAGACCATAGAACAGACCTAGAAACTTCAAATACTCAGTCTGTTCTAGATGGTGAGATTGATAATTTTATTGAATCTTACTTAAAAATGGTTAAATAAAGGTCAATCCAATATTTTTGCTAATGCTATCAGTTCAGGATTCAATTCTTTTTTATTTGCGACAACAGTCTCGAGTGGCGTTGTTACAACTGAATTGTTCTTTAATCCAACCAACACGCCAAATTCTCCCCGATCTATAGCTTGAATCGCGCCGTATCCAAACCGGCTACCAAGAATTCTGTCAAAAGCACTTGGTTCTCCGCCTCTTTGAACATGACCTAGTATTGTTGATCGAACACTAAAGCCCAGTCTCTCACGATTATCTCGGAAATATTGAGTTAAGGCTGCAGCGTTATATTTAGCGCCCTCAGCAACAACCACGATAGCATGGGCTTTGCCATGTTCGTAAGCTTGATGAAGTTCTTCAGCCAATTCCTCAATATCAGTTTCTACTTCAGGAAGGATAATTGCCTCAGCTCCACCTGCTATACCAGACATCAAGGCAAGGTAACCACAATTTCTGCCCATGACCTCAAGCAAAAATGCTCGTTGATGTGAGGAAGCAGTGACTTTCAACCTGTCTAAAGCCTCTAAACCAATATTTAATGCTGTATCAACTCCAATGGTCATTTCAGAACCAAATAAGTCATTGTCTATAGTTGAAGCGATACCTACTACAGGAAATCCCATTTTGTATAATTCGTAATTTCCAGTTTGAGATCCATTACCACCAATTACAATTAAAGCGTCAATCCCAGTTTGATGTAGGTTTCGGATGGCTAACTCACGACCCTCTACAGTTTGAAATTCGGGGCACCTTGCACTGCCTAAAACTGTCCCGCCTTTTTGAATAATGCCACCAACGTCTCTAGTACCCATTTGATTAATTGTGCTGGCAATTAAACCCTTGTAGCCATTTTTTACGCCATACATCTCCCACCCTTTATCAATGCCGCATCTTATACATGACCTAATAGCAGCATTCATGCCGGGGGCATCTCCTCCACTGGTTAGCACTGCAACTCTTTTCATAATAGCTACTCCTTTTCTTTTCATTTGGTTTACTACCAATATTATAATCCAGCCTGAACAATTTCATGTTAAACTAACATACCTATAGTTTGAGGTAAAAATGAATAAAGACATATTTGTTGCTATTATTGAAGATGATTTATTTTCGTTAAATTGGATGTCACTCCTATTAGTAAGGGATTGGCGGACTCGTTTTGTATCAGGTATTCAAAACTCAGATCACTTAATTAGAACATTAGAGGAATTTCCAAATAGTATCGATTTTTTCTTAATCGATATTGATTCTATCAATTCAGATTTTAATTTAGATTTTATTTGTGAGCTTATCCATCAAAGAAATTCAAAAGCGAAGGTCATCTTCATTGGAATAACACCTAACAAAGTCGTTTTTAAGTATATGCGTAATCTTAATTGCTTCGGATATATAAACAAGAATGAAATTAGATTTTCTTTATCATGGGCAATCTCATTAGCAGCTGAAGGTAATTATGTATTAACACGAAGCACTTTTGATTTTTTTATTCATAATAATTCCATTTTGCCTGATAATAAAATCATATTAAAAGGCAGAAATATATTCTTAGGCTTAACCGACCGAGAAAATGAAGTAGCCAAATTGGCTATTATTTTCAGCCTCGGTAGGCGAGATTTAGCGGATGAGCTAAAAATCAGTGACCAATGGTGTTATGGTTTAGTAAGCGAGCTTTACACAAAGCTAGGCATTGGTGATATTCTCTCTGGGGAAATTGACCCCTCTGTCTATTTTGGTAAGAGCAAAGTAATAAATGATCATTACAATGAGATAATCACTCAATTAAAAACCTCAACGAAAGCAAGAGATCTTGAGACACTAGCCTTCCACCTGCTAACTATGCCTATAATTGAGGAATAGAAAATAACTATGCGCAAATTTATGTAATTCATTCAAGATTAGTTGAATATTGCTACTATCTTGGAGTTGCTACCTGATTTTCATCATATCTCACCAAATTAAGATATGTCAGACTTGTTCCTAAAGCCAATGGGATAAAGGTGAATATTCAAAAAGTAAACAAAATTTATAATCTCTCGACTAAATTAAGAAAATTGATAGCTTTGGATAGGACATCCTCTTATAATAAATTATGATGCGAATGGAATAATCTATGCATAAAACATATGTAATTGGAATCGGCCAAATACAAATCGGAGAGCATTGGGATAAATCCTTAAAAGAAATGGCAGGCGAAGCCGGTTTACTGGCTCTGTCTGATGCTAATTTTCCCAAAATCGATGCTTTGTTTATTGGTAATATGATGTCTGGCTCTGCGAACAGACAACTACATCTAAATGCCTTAATTGCAGATTGGATGGGATATAGGGGTAATGAAAGCTATGTATTTGAATCTGCCTGTAGTTCAGGAGCGGCCGCATTTCGGACAGGGGTAATTGCGCTTGGATCAGGTCATTTTGAGACGGCACTTATTATTGGCTTGGAAAAAATGACGGATTCACCGTCCTCTGAAATTACCAATACGCTTGCAACAGCAGCAGATGCAGATCTTGAAGTAGACATGGGAGTATCTTTTGTAGCATTAAATGCTTTATTAATGAGACGTTATATGTATGAATATGGCTGGAAAAATGCAGATTTTGCGGGATTTTCAATCAATGCACATGCAAATGCTGTCAGCAATCCATATGCCAGATTTCGCAAACCTATATCAGAGAAAATATTTTTGGAATCCGGTATGGTTTGTGATCCAATAAATCTCATGGATGCTTCTTCTATTGGGGATGGTTCAGCTGCGATTGTTGTTACCAATAATAAGAAATACATTAATGAAAAACTAAAAATATCAGTTGTTGGATCCACAGCAAATTCTGACTCGATTTCAATACAGAACCGGAGCGATCCTATTTGGTTATCAGGTGCAGAAATATCTAGTAAGAATGCTTATAAGCAAGCCGGTATTTCTGCTGATGATATTGATGTTTTTGAGTATCATGATGCATTTTCAATCATGGCAGCTTTATCTCTTGAGGCTTGTGGTTTTGCGGAACGCGGAAAAGGTCCCCGTTTAGCACTTGATGGAGAAATCAGACCAGATGGTCGTATTCCCGTAGCAACAAAAGGCGGATTAAAAGCGCGTGGGCATCCTGTTGGTGCCACTGGTATTTACCAAATTGTGGAAGTGGTGCAACAGTTGCGAGGAGAAGCAGGTAGTACTCAAGTAAGCCCCAACAACTACGGTATGGCACAGAACATCGGTGGTTCTGGTTCCAACATTATCACCCACATATTAAAGCGAGAGTGATAAAATCTTTATCACTAATGAATATTCGTAAGAATAAAGGAGAATTTCAACGATGGTAGAATTCCATGTTTCAAAAAAGGCTCGCGATAAATACAACTTTGATCAAAGTTTATTTTCATTAAGTGGTAATGTAATTTTTGCGAATTTTCATTCAGTGCGCCAATTTGCTCAGAATATTAATGCAAAACAGGATCTCGTAAATTATCCAGAAAAAGCTATCCAAGCTGGCCAAATAAATGCATTGGGACTTATAGATGAGATTTTTCATTATGTGGTTCAAGAATATCTACGCGAATATGGAAGAGATACTTGGACAGAATTATTCGATCACTTAAAAGAAATACTTGGTGATGATGAATTTAGTAATATCCTTTATCAATTTTCAAGCGAGTTTCCCCCATTAGTAGTTTATCGAAAAGAAAAAACAATCGAACAATATCTCTCAGAAACAATAGGTAAAATTTCGACAGCCGAATTAACACTTGAAGAAATAGTAATGCTTTGGTTGACCAATAAAAACCCGGCAACAACACCTTACTCTGAATTATTTGATGACCACTTTTTGACTAAATCATCCAAGTATATTCAGATTATGCAAGAAATTGAGAAATTTTTTAAAACTAAACCTTTATTTGGTCCATATAATCAAGATCTGATCACCATGTTACGCTCCCCAGCTATAGCAGTCCCGCACTCTCTTAGTGGCCAATTAGAATACATTCGCCAGAAATGGGCATCATTGCTTGGGAATTACTTGTATAGATTATTAGGCAGCCTTGATTTAATTAGAGAAGAGCAACGAATGATATTTATTGGTGGGAACACTCCAACTGTCGTTCCTGAATTCGGCTTGGGTTATCAAAACTTGGATATTGAACGATTTAGTCCTGATAGCGACTGGATGCCTAAAGTCATAATGATTGCAAAGAATACATACGTTTGGTTAAGTCAACTTTCGAAAAGGTTCAATCGAAATATTCAATACTTAAATGAAATTCCAGATGAAGTTTTAGACGAATTATCAAGGTGGGGGTTTACAGGATTGTGGTTAATTGGCTTGTGGGAACGATCGTCTTCATCAAAAAGAATTAAGCAGATGTGCGGTAATCCTGATGCGGTTGCTTCCGCATATTCACTTGCACGTTATGATATTGCACAAGATTTAGGCGGTGAACTAGCTTATCAAAATCTTAAAGATCGTTGTGCAATCCGAGGTATTAGGTTAGCAAGCGATATGGTACCAAATCATATGGGCATTGACTCGAGTTGGGTATATGATCACCCGGATTGGTTTGTAAATCTGGATTACAGTCCATTCCCGGCGTATACCTTTAATGGACCAGATTTATCGACTTCGCCTCAAGTAAGCATTAACCTAGAAGACCACTATTATGACAGAACAGATGCAGCAGTGGTATTCAAGAGATATGATCACAATTCTGGACAGACGAAATTCATTTATCACGGTAACGACGGCACCAGTATGCCCTGGAATGACACTGCCCAACTCAATTATTTAATACCTGAGGTCCGAGAAGCAGTTATTCAAACCATATTAGCGGTTGCGCGTCGATTTCCGATTATTCGATTTGATGCCGCAATGACATTAACCAAAAAACACTATCAACGTTTATGGTTCCCCCATCCCGGAACTGGTGGTGACATTCCTTCGAGGGCAGATTACAGTCTATCAAAAGAAGATTTCGACCGGTTAATGCCAGAAGAATTTTGGCGTGAGGTAGTTGATAGAGTTGCCGCTGAAGTGCCAGATACCCTGCTCTTGGCTGAAGCATTTTGGCTTATGGAAGGATATTTTGTTAGAACACTGGGAATGCATAGGGTTTACAACAGTGCCTTCATGAATATGCTAAGAAATGAAGAAAATCAGAAATATCGCTTACTTATAAAAAATACCCTTGAATTTGATTCTCGCATATTAAAAAGATATGTGAACTTTATGAATAACCCTGATGAGAAAACTGCCGTAGAACAATTTGGCAAGGGTGACAAATACTTTGGCATTTGTCTATTAATGGCAACCATGCCAGGATTACCGATGTTCGGTCATGGGCAAATTGAAGGTTTTTCGGAAAAATATGGTATGGAATACTACCGCCCTTATTGGGATGAATCACCCGATGGTTATCTCATCTATAGACACGAACATCAAGTTTTTCCAATCCTTCATAAACGATACTTATTTGCTGATGTTATAAACTTCCTGTTGTATGATTTTTACACAGAGTTTGGTAATGTAGACGAAAATGTTTTTGCATACTCAAATGGAAACAATTATGAACATGGTTTAGTCATTTACCATAATTTTTACGGATCAACCAAGGGCTGGATTAAGACATCAACTGCTTATAACCCTAAGAATGAGACAAATGATACGATCGAGTTGGTTAAAAAAGATATCTATAATGCTTTAAATTTGCATGGCACAGCTAATCATTATGTGATATTTAAGGATTTTACAACGAACTTAGAATACATAAGACGGTCTCAGGAAATTTTGGAAAGAGGATTATTCTTTGAATTAAGTGCCTATCAATATCACGTATTCATGGACTTTCGTGAAGTAGAAGATGATTATTTTCAAAAATTCAGCCGATTAGCTGACTATTTAAATGGTGGTGGCGTGCCTAGCATTGAAACTGCTTTAAATGAACATATCCTTGCACCTGTTTTAGATCCAGTTCGTGAATTGATAAATCCAGGAATCTTGGAAAAAGTGCAAATATCCACTGGAGAGGCTGAACTAGATGAAGAATTGTTAAGTCAAATCTTGGATAGTCAATCAAGAATGTTGTACGCAAGTTCAACCCAATTAAATAAAAATTTTGATCTAGAGAAATTGCTAAAAGCAACTAAAACAGCCATGGAAACTTTATTTTCACTAAGTAGTGAATTAGATACCCAAAATATTATTAGAAGTAAAAAAGTTAAACAAATTTATGCTGGATTAAAACAAGATTTGATTAAAAACCCACAAAATTTTAATATTATTTTGATCTGGATAATATTGAGATTCCTTGCCGGTAATTCAAATGAAACTAATAATTTATCATTATCAAGATCGTTGATTGATGAATGGCAAATTAATAAGATCATTGAAAATGCTTTATTTGGCTTGGGAATGGATCCCCAAAAAGTATACAAGTCAGGCTTGGCAATTAAATATTTAATCCAACATCAAAATTGGTTTGATGAATCAAAATCAACCAGTCTACAAAGCTTACTAAACGGTTGGATTTCTGACGATTCCATTAGATCATATTTAGAAATCAATCGGTATAAGGACGTGCTTTGGTTTAATAAGGAAGCTTTTGAGGACTTTCTCACCCTAATGGAGATGGTTACAATTATTGATAGTGCAAGTCATGCTGAAAAGACAGCAACTGAGCATATTGAAGATGTTATGTTTTGTGATTTGCTAATCCAGAAATTAGATAAATCTAAAGAGAAATCTGAATATCAATTGATGAAACTAATCGAAGAAATTGGTTAACTTGATCCATTGGTAAATACATCGTTTGCCCTAATCCAAGTTTGAGAAAACACTGTATCAGCTCTCAGACCTGTTCGAGTACTTTTTACGTCATGGAGTAATCTTAAAGCCAAATCTTCAATTTTTTTACCTGTAGCTTGTTGTGTTAACCAGACTGATTTTGTTGCATAAGCAATGTTATTTTGTGGTTCTATTCGATGAAACTCATCAAAAAACCAACCACACGAGGTAAACATTCTTAGTCTTTCATATTGGGCTTTTAAGAGATATCCAATCTTTTTTTGAATATTTTTATCACACCTTTTGGCTAATGATTTTCTGATCAACTCATCCAATGATTGCTTTTCTAGAAGGACATTGATGAAATCATTTCGGAGTTGCCAAGGATTTCTTGAGTAATCACCTACAAAATCTAAATAAACCCGGTCTATTTCACTAGCTAATTTGTTCAAAGCTTTTCTTAGAGGATCTTTCCAGATGGCATTTGGCGTACATGGACAGATCGTTTCCCACCTTTTTACACCATGATGGCAGCTCCATGATGAATATTCATTTAATTCAACAATGCGACCAGCTTCATTCTCTTTCATCCAAAGGGCAGGAAAAGTCCAATCAATTTTGTGTTTAATCGCTCCCTCATTCAGTATGTATGAAAGAAACAGGTTCCTAAATGGCTGATGATGGCCATATAATTCCCCATCACTTGCAATTAATTTGATTCCATTAGCATTCTGCTTTCTGGAATCACTCTGGAAATTATATAAAAATTCATCACCATTTACCGTAAATCTCGGGTTGAAACTTACAGCTGTGCTTAAGTCTTGATCATAAATAAAAACATGAAAATCATCACGATTATCTGGAAGTTTAAGCTTCACAAAGGTATTTGATTCATTTTCTTCATGGTTAATTTGCCAAGGTGCTAAAATCGTAAACTTAATACCAAGATCAGATAACACGCATAATGTTTCAGTATTAATTGCAGTTTCTGGGCACCACATACCTGTTGGTGCATGCCCAAATCGGTATTTAAAATCTTCAATGCCCCAAAGGATTTGAGTGATCTTGTCTTGATAATTAGCTAATGGTAAAATTACATGGTTATACGCCTGCCCCATGCCATTACTCACCCCATAATTAATAAAATTCTTGTTTTCTTGTTCCACAATTAATTTGTGAGTATCAGGTGAGTATTTCTCAATCCACCTGAAAAGAGTTGGTCCAATGTTGAAGCTAATTTTTTCAAAATTACCAGCTTCAGCATTTGGCCAGTAGCATTCAGCCAAAATCTTTTCATTCCAATTTCGAAATGGTTCTGCACCAATTTCATCGGGAATATAATCTGAATTAGGATCTTCTCGGGGAGGTTGATAAAAGTGTCCATGGATACAAAGTGAAGTCATAAAAATTCCTTTAATGAAATGATTGATTTATAAATGATCTAAATGATGCGAAAATCGCGCTGGTGTAATCTGAAAATATCTTGTTATAGAATCTATGTCACAGATACGATTTTCAGCTAAATAATCTAGCCAAAAAACAGATGTTGGAAATTTTTTATTGAATATTTCAAGAAATTCGGTAAGTGTTTTAAGATATACAGGTGAAATTTCAAATAATGCCCTCTTCACCATAAGGGTGTTAATTAGTGTTTTGATAACCTCTTTTATACTTAGGTATTCTGGGCCGCCGATTTCAATTGTTCGGTTTATTATTTCTTTAATATCCAAGGTCCAAATTAGGCTAGCTACCAAATCATCAATCCATAGAGGTTGAATCAATGTATTACCATCACCTGGAAGGAATAAAAATCCCGGAGATTTTTTTATTAGCTTAACCAAATTAATAGTGAAATTGTCACCTTTCCCAAAAACTATGGCTGATCGAATTATTGTGTAATTAATATTTGACTCTTTTATAAAGTGTTCGGCTATGCCTTTAGCTTGCAATAATGGAAATGCAGAAGCTCTATCTGCGCCAATGTGACTTACATAAATAAAATGGGTTACGCCAGCCGCTTTTGCTAAGCTGCTTATGACTTTTGTGCCTTCAATCTCTACCTTCATAAGGTCTGCTCTTGATCCTAATTGCTCTGCAGTTGCAAGGTGATAAATGACATCTACATCATTTAAAGCTGAACGTAACCCCCGCTCATCAATCAGGCTACTTAAGGTTACTTCGACGTTTTGTCCTTTAATTATATTTGGGGTTTCTTTGGAAGGATTTAGCAATAATCTGACAGGCAATCCATTTGCTGTTAGTTGATTGACCAAATGCGATCCTATAAATCCAGTACCACCAGTTACAAGAATCATGCGGGCAAAATTATAGCATATTTGATATGCATAAATTGGCACGCCTCTTGCACTTATTATGTTTACTGATATTTTGGATTGGATGGCAAATATGAAAAATAGATTGGGTTTACATTACTTTCAAGACATAAATCATTATCTAACTAAAGATCTAAATTTATGGTTATCTGAATTTGAGTTGATGAAAATTGAGTGGCTTGTATTGGAGAGTTCAGTAAAGTTTGCTATTCCTGAAGAGTTTATTCGAGGATTAATAAAAAAGGGTGTCAAGCCGATTATTCATTTTAATTTTCCCATTAGCTCGATTATAAAACCAGATGATTTAAAGATTATTCTTAACGCTTATGCTAAATGGGGTGTTAAATATGTGCTATTTTATAATGCGCCAAATCTTAAATCATCATGGGCTGAAGGAACTTGGTCACAAGAAAATTTGGTTGACCGTTTTCTAGATCGATATTTACCATTTGTAAAACTAGCTGACCAGAGTGGATTAACGCCAATATTTCCGCCTTTACAACCGGGAGGAGATTATTGGGATATTTCATTCCTAAAAAAAGTTTTGGCCTCGGTAAAACAGAGAAAAGCTATCGAATTTTTGACAGATTTGCACTTAGCTGTAAGTGGGCAAACATTTCTTCACCCAATAGATTATGGTAAAGGCGGTTCTTCAAAATGGCAAAGTTCTAAACCTTACATAGAATCTAAAACTAACCAGAGTCATATCGGGTTCAATACCTGGGAATGGTATTTAGAAATTGTTCAAGAACAACTAAATGCAACACCCAAAGTATTGTTATTTTGGTATGGTGCTGGAGATGTGCTGCAGAATAAATTGGATCCTAATGTGGATTTAGAAACTGTTATTAAATTGACAGAAATTTCTACTGATTTCACAACTGGCGAAAACTTACCTGATCATATTATTGCATGCAATTTGTGGATCTTAGGCTCTGAAGGCAAGCCTATGAGTCATGAAATAAATATTGAACCCCAACATGAAAAGAGCCTCCTAGAAAAAATTAAATCATTAAGAATAAAATGGAAAAAAGACACTAACCCAACCGACTATAACCTTTCTAAGAAAGTGGCAGATTGGATATATCCTATAGACCACTACCTTCTGCTACCTAAATATGATTGGGGCATTTCTGAACATATCTTGGAAAAAGTACGTCCTATTATTCAGGATTCAAAACCAACTTTGGGTTTTTCACTCCTAGAAGCTTCCAATGCCCGAAAAGTGACTGTTTGGAATGAAAATTATGCTTTTAAGGATAATGATTTGAAAATATTGCACGATGCAGGCTGCGAAGTAGAAGAACTTCAGATAAGTGGCATTAATCTTGCAATATAAGAATTATATATTGACGAAAGAGAGTGAAGATGAATACTGACAGTGAAATTACACAGAAATTTACATCCATCCATTCAAAATTACCCAAAATTGTCGTTCTTGGCCTTGGTGGAGCCGGTTCTAATGCTGTTAACCGTATGATAGAAAATGGCATGCAAGGGGTCACATTTGTGGCAGCCAACACAGATGCACAAGCGTTGTCATCAAATCTTGCTCCTAACAAAATCCAATTAGGTCCTAGATCTACCCGAGGTTTGGGAGCAGGTGGATTGCCGACAATTGGAGAAACAGCCGCAGAAGAAAGTTACCGTGAGCTTGTTTCCATTCTTGAAGGTGCGGAGATGGTATTTCTTACAGCAGGCATGGGGGGTGGAACCGGAACAGGATCAATTCCAATTGCTGCCAAAGTGGCAAAAGCGGTTGGCGCTGTAACTGTTGCAATTGTAACAAAACCCTTTTACTTTGAATTGGGACGCCGACAAAAAAACGCTGAAATAGGCTTAAAAAAATTACGGCAATATACAGACACCTTAATTGTCATTCCTAATGATCGTTTAATTGATGTAGCCCCGCGGGATTTGCCTCTAGAAATGGCCTTTTCTTTAGCTGATGACGTGTTACGTCAGGGTGTACAAGGAATTGCAGAATTGATTACAGAAACAGGCATTATCAATGTTGATTTTGCCCACATCAAACACATTATGCAACGTGGCGGTGGGGCATTGATGGCAGTTGGTACTGGTGAAGGTCCTCACAAAGTAGATGAAGCAATACATAAAGCATTGCACCATCCTCTGTTAGAAGAAGTAGATCTTGCGTCAGCTTCTGCCATGATTGCAAACTTTACAGGCGGAGATGATTTGACCTTTAGAGAAATAACCGAAGCTATGCAAACCCTTCAGGCTTCAGCTAAAAATCACGCTGAGATTATCCCAGGTGTTATTAACGATCCACGCATGAAAGACAGAGCACAAGTAATTTTGATTGTTACTGGCGTCGCAGGAATTAATATTGAAGAAGCATTTACAAGAATTGAACAAAATCGAACAAATATAAAGGAAGATTTCATTTTTCCCGTAAATAAACCTGATCATGAAACTTCCATTCTTCAGCATTCTCAGCCTCAGAAAAATCCAAATCAATACATGCCCCAGGTGGATTTTAATAAAAACTTGGATATTCCAGCTTTTTTACGTAAACGAATCCAAATAACGCAATAATATGGAGGGAAAAAATGGATCAAACTTTAATTGATAAGGTCAGCTCTGCAATTTATGTAAAACATCCTGATTTTAGAGGTGTTAAACCAAAGATTACAAAAAAAACAGATGATCAATTTTTACTCTTATTCAAGCAAAACCAAAAAACCGCTACAGGAATGGACATCGCTCAGGTTATTCGAGTGACAGTCGATAAACAAGGAAATATATTAAAAATCTCATCATCACGAGGTTAAAGGAAACACTATGAGTTTATTAATGCAATCTACTGAAATTCGTTTTTGGAACTGGTTAGTACCAATTGCTCCTACAAAAAGACATAAGATTATCGATCACACATCAAAATCAGCAGCACTTGACAAGGTTAAGTCGATCATCGATTTTTCAGTAAATCTTAAAGAGCAAGCAAATAAAGCTAGCAGCATTCCAGTTCAAAGAGACTTTATTGTAACTACCAACAATGCAATGATAAATTATCCAACTGCTGCTTCGATTCCTAACACAATTAGTATACATAGAACTTTGTCTGAAGTTATTAATAAACCTTTGGAGAATGCAAATGCAGCAAAGCGGTTCATAAATCCCCAGATATTTATGATTCTAAGTTCATCATCGCTTGGTTTTATTATTGGTTTGATGATATCGATTTTTATTTAATCACAATTCAGTTATCAAAGTAGAAACCAATTCACTCACAACTTCAAAAATGGCTTCAGGTTCTAATTGATCAGGAGCCATTTTCTTCAAAATCCACACCTCTTTATGGCTAATTGATTTACCGGGGAAAATTTCTACCAATGGTGATAAAGTTTCTAGTTCTAAGATTTTATGATCCACATAAACTTCAAGATTACTACCTAGATCAGGGTATGTCATTTCACTCTGTTTTGGCGAGTATTTTATGAACAAAGTATTTTCGTTCAAATATGCTAACCACCCATTATGACTTAAGAGTCCAAGTTTCTGAGGTGTATAAGTATTAGAGTCCTGTATTACTTCAATATAACGATAATGAAATTTGAAGCGCTCATCGCTTAAGTCAGTGTAAGGCCACAGTATCAGCGAACTTGTTGGATTAAGGTTCTGAGGATGAGGTCCCCTTTCGGGCAAAGGTAATATCGCATATCCACCTGGTCGCATAACTGTAATCCCCCAAGCAGCTAATTTTAAAGGCCAAAGCCCACAATTTTTTAATACTTGTTCAATAATCACTGCTTGGTTATCTATGCGCAGTTTTATAAATTTTTGTATTCCAGTGGTTTCCTCAATATTTTGTGTTATTTGTAGACCATCATCGATTGACTCAATTTTTACTGGATGATTATCGGGGTAATATGTCCTTATAGGATCTTCTGGAGCATGCCACAAGCGATGCCCGCCATAGGATAGCCAATAATCGTCTCCAACTCTGCCCATCTCTTTAGAATTTTCGTAAAAAAGATTTTTATCATTAATATACCCGCAACGAATAATTCTTGGACCGATATCCGATGTAACTATTAATTCCATAAATTCATTCTTAAGCTTATAACAATTTTCCCATCCTGAATATTGAACCTTTTCCATTTCGTTCTCCGTCTACTATTTAGATTGCATAAAAAGGTAATGAATCAATTCTGTTATGAGGTTGTTATTAATATTTTTCAGAATAATTCTATCGCAATTACTGAAATTTTTGAGGTATACTTTAGCTTTGGTATTACAAAATAATTTATTTTCTTTTTCAGGAGGAAAAAGTGGATTCAAATCTTTCTGGTCTTCTTAAACCAAAGAGCATAGCGATAGTTGGTGCTTCAGCAACACCTGGAAAAATTGGAAACACCGTCATTAAAAATTTAATTGACAGTGGTTATACAGGAGATGTTTACCCCGTAAACCCAAAGGAAACAGAGATACTTGGCTATAAATGCTATGAAAGCATCCTTGACATTCCTGGTTCGGTTGACGCAGCTGTTATTACAGTACCTGCTAAATATTCAATTGACGTAACGAAAGAATGCGGTGAGAAAGGTGTTAAAGGCCTAATTGTCATTACCTCCGGTTATAGTGAGGTCGGTAGGGCTGATTTAGAGGATGAAATGGTCCGCATTTCACAAGAAACTGGGATGCGTGTACTTGGTCCAAATATTGTAGGAACATTATCCAACAGTGATAATATGAATGCATCTTTTGCACCTTTCCTTCCTTTACCTGGGAAAGCGTCCCTTGTATCACAAAGTGGTGCCTTGCTTATTGCAATGGATGCAGCAACTTACACACGCCGTGTTGGTTTTGATAAGATGATTTCAATTGGTAATATGTCGGATGTAAACTTTTCCGACATGATTAAGTATCTCAATGAAGATCCCGATACAACTTGTATTTCTCTATATATTGAAGGTTTAAAAGATGGTCCAAGGTTTTTATACGAAGCAAAAAATGCGACTAAACCAATCGTAGTCTTAAAATCAGGTGTTTCTGCACATGGTGCAGCAGCTGCAGCTTCACATACTGGTTCATTAGCCGGCGCAGCAAAAATTTATAGCGCAGCTTTTCAACAAGCTGGCGTCAGCCAGGCAAGTGATCTGGATGACCTCTTTGATCGAACTTTAGTTCTCTCCCTCGAACCTCCTATGAAAGGTGATAATTTACTTGTATTGACAAATGGAGGTGGTGTTGGCGTATTAGCAACAGATTCAGCCGAAGCTGCGGGGATTCCTATGCGCTTTGCGCCCGAAGATGTTCAAGCCGAATTAAAAAAACACATGCCAGAATTCGGCTCAGCAAAAAATCCTGTTGACATGACGGGTATGGCAGGAAAAGATTGGTATTACAAGACAACGAAATTCTCATTTGCCCATCCTTGGGTTGACGGACTTGTGATACTCTATTGTGAAACTGCAATGACTGATCCACAAGAAATTGCAGAAGGTATCCACAAGGCGATTGATGAGACTGGTATAACAGACAAACCAGTCACAGTGTCTTTTGTTGGTGGTGAGAAGTGCGATAAGGCAATGGCATGGTTAGTTGAAAACGGCATTCCAGCTTACGGTGCACCTGATTTAGCGGTCAAAGCGATGGGAACATTGCGCCAGTATGAACGCATGAAATCGTTGAATGACACTAGCGCTTTTACTCCAGGTAATGTTGACTCACAAAAGGCAAAGACAATTATTGAGAATGCTAGAAAAAATGGCCGCTTAGCACTAACGGAAGTGGAAGCAAAAAAGGTCTTTGATGCTTATGGCCTACCTATTACGCCAACAGAATTAGCCAAAACGGAAGATGAAGCCGTCATGTTAGCTAATCAGATTGGCTATCCTTTAGTCATGAAAATAGTATCACCAGATATTCTTCATAAATCCGATGCAGGTGGTGTAAAGGTCAACATAAAGAACGAATCAATGGTTCGCGAGTCATTTAAGACCATTTTGGAAAACGCAAAAGCTTACAAAACCGATGCCCTAATTGAAGGAATTGCAGTACAAGAAATGGCTCCCTGGGCAACAGAAGTTATTGTGGGTTCGGTAAAAGACGCTACATTTGGACCAACTATCATGTTCGGTTTAGGAGGCATTTTTGTTGAAGTACTAAAAGATGTCACATTCCGTGTAGCGCCAATATCACTACCTGAAGCAAAACTGATGCAAGATGAGATTCGTAGTGCAGCAATTTTAGGCGGCGTGCGAGGTGAAGCACCACGAGATAAAGAAGCACTTGCAGAAGTATTAGCACGATATGCTTATATGATTCATGATCTAAAAGATGACATTGCTGAATCAGACGCGAACCCGGTTATTGTTTATGAAGAAGGACAAGGTGTAAAAGTTGTTGATGCCCGTATCATCTTAACCAAAAAGTAAGCTATTTGTTCAAATAAATCATGCCACTGGAAAGTATGATTGCCAGTGGCATTTGTAATTAATTGATTCACAGAATCTATTAAACAGCCTAAAATATAAGGATTAAGTATTAAGGAGTATTATGGCAAATCCTAAAAAAGCATTTATTATCGATATGGACGGAGTATTAGTTCATGGATCAAAAATTATCCCTGGCGCAGATGCTTTTATTCGGCAATTAAGAATAGAGCGCAGAAAGTTTCTGATTCTGACGAACAATCCAATATTTACTACAAGAGACTTAGCTCATCGCTTGCAATCTATTGGCCTTGATATACCTCAAAAGCAGATATTTACCTCAGCCTTAGCCACTGCAATTTTCTTACAAAACCAGCGTCCAAATGGCAAAGCCTTCGTAATTGGCGAAGTTGGTTTAACTGAAGCAATACATGCGATAGGTTATATTATGACAGATAAAGATCCTGATTATGTAGTCTTAGGTGAAACCATCTCTTATAATATCGATCAAATTACAACTGCCATCAGATTAATTTCTGAAGGCGCAAGGTTCATTGCTACTAATCCTGATCCATCTGGTCCTAGTGAATCTGGCTTAGTTCCTGCATGCGGTGCTATGGCAGCATTAATTGAAAAGGCATCTGGCGTCTCCCCATTCTTTGTGGGCAAACCAAATGCGCTTATGATGCGAACGGCTTTAAATTATTTGGGATCACATTCTGAGAATACGGTTATGGTGGGAGATCGCATGGATACCGATGTCGTCTCAGGTATCAATTCAGGTTTGGACACTATTCTTGTTCTTAGTGGTGTGACTAAAAAAGAAGATTTGGATAATTATCCGTTTTTACCCAGGTATGTATACAACTCTGTAGCAGATATTGTTCCAATAAAACTTGATTAAGCTTGAGCTTTTTGATAGCATTTTTCTATGACTAAATCAAAATACTCGCGTAGAGATTTTTTCAAATTAAGTGCGGTAAGCCTTGGCTTATTCTCTTTGCTTCCATCCTCAGATTTGTTTGGTGAAAAACTAAAAACAAGCCTTGTTCTGGTAGGAAGAAAAGAAGGTGTAAGCATTCATAAATTACCCTCTGATGAAAGCATTATAATGTATCAGAGAAATTTCAATGACATCATCAATGTTTATTATGACGTGATTAGTGATGATGGACCAGCATGGAATCCTCTCTGGTATCGCGTTTGGGGTGGATATGTTCACAGCGGTAATGTTGTTGAAGTAAAACATCTTCTGAATCGGGTTAATACTGATGTAAAAGACACAGGCCAATTAGCTGAAGTGACTGTTCCTTACACGCGTTCCTGGTTTTTTAATAGACTACAAGGATGGTCACCTAAATATCGTCTTTATTACGGATCAATCCATTGGGTCATGGATGTAATTGAAGGTCCTGGAAATAGGCCTTGGTACAAAATCAAAGACGAATTAAGTAGCGTAGAGCTAGGCGTTCCAGCAGAACACTTGAGATTTATTAAAGATGAAGAACTATCACCAATTTCAGCAGATGTTCCAGAAGGTAAAAAGCGAATCGAAGTCTCCTTAGCATATCAAAACCTTAAAGCTTTCGAAGGTGATACGGTTGTTCGTGATGTAAAAATATCATCTGGGATTCCTGTAAAGCCCACCCAAACACCCGCTGGAACTTTTCGTATAAAGACAAAAATGCCATCTAAGCATATGGGCGATGGTAACTTAACCGATAATATATATGCCTATGAATTAATGGGCGTACCCTGGAATTGTTTCTTCCAGATGGAGGATGGGATTGCTACACATGGAACTTATTGGCATACTAATTTTGGAATGCCAATGAGCAAGGGATGTATTAATTTAAGCATTGAAGAAGCAAAGTGGTTATATCGTTGGACCTATCCGATAGCCACAAGCGATGACTGGGCAAAGCATGGGTTCGGTACTGAGATAAAAATCACGTAATCATAAATCTAAACGAATTTCTTGAAACTTCGATTTCCTAACATTAAACCTTTTCGTGTAAAAATTAATCTTTTGTCATCATTTGAATTATTCCAAGTGACTAACTTATCTTTTAATAACTCATTTATTTCTTCAGCAAAAATATCCATAATGTTACATGAGTATCTTTCTTTAAATTGATTATTGGAGACGCCCTCTTTAACTAAACGCAAACCAAGCATCATGGTCTCTTGCATTTCGGTATATTTATCATTTTTTATCACATTACAATTTGCAGGTGACTTTGGAAACTCTTGATCTAACTTACCCATGGATATCTGATCAATGTAATTATTAATAACTTTTACATTTTCAGTACGGTAATGGTTTGCGCAACTATGCGCAGCTACCCCAAATCCTAAATATGATAAGTTCAGCCAATATTGCTTATTGTGAACTGACTCATATTGTCCTTTCATCGACCAATTAGAAATCTCATAATGCCTGTAACCATTTGAAGCCAACTTATCAATTGTGTATTCAAATAAATCAGCTTGAATATCTTGGTTAGTCTCGACCACTTTACCTTTATTGATCCAATCAAAAATTGCCGAATTTTCCTCTACAATCAATGAATAAACTGAAAGGTGCTGTGGACAAAATAATAACGAATTATTGATTGTATTTATCCAATCTTTTTTTCTTTGACCGGGCAATCCAAGAATGAGATCAAAACTAATGTTATTTGTGTTTGTCTTATGGATTAATTTAAATAACTCAATCGAATCCTCAACAGTATGAATTCTACCTAGCTGTTTTAATTCAAAATCATTAAACGATTGGACACCAATGCTGAATCGGTTGACACCAAGTTTCGTTAAACTTAACAAATACTGATAATTTTCCAAACCTGGGTTAAGCTCTACTGTTACTTCACAATTTTGAGAAAAAGAAAATTTGTTATGCAAAGTATGGAAGATTGCTTCAAATTTGCTAATTGGAAGGAGATTTGGAGTCCCACCACCGAAATAAACTGAGCCTAATTCCAATTTATCATTTGAGTTTTCAGAAACCAACTCAATTTCCCTACAAACAGAATTGGTATATTCATCAATAAACAAAGCCATATTATCAAAAGTGACAAAATCGCAGTAAACACAGCGTTTAACACAAAATGGAATATGAACATAAACACTGATCATGACCCTTATTCTACCTAGATTTTTCTACTAGTGTATACTTGCACATATTTAACTCCGTGTGTATACTTCTTTTCTGGAAAAAACTATGGCTCAAGAAAAATCTGTCAATAAAACGAAAGTGTGTCCAGTTTGTGGAACTAGGTTAAGTGAGAATGCGTCAAGGTGTCTAGTTTGTGGTAGCCAACTTGAAAGTAAAGCAGAAACTAAATCAAATACTACAATCAAAACAAAGAGAATTCCTGATATTAAGCTTAGTCTTCCAATAGCAATTGTTTTATTGTTATTGTTCATTGCTTTAATTGGTGTGCTTATTTTTTTTGTTATACAATCCAACCAGCCACAAACAGAAGTAATAGCAACAGATGTAACGCCTTCCCTCACCCCAACTCAAACATTAACACCGACAGAAACCAATACACCTACAAACATCCCAACATGGACACCACTACCCCCTATTGAATATACAGTTCAAGAAGGTGATGTTTGCTCTTATATAGCTGCTGTGTTTAGTGTCTCTATTCAAAGTATTATCAGGGAAAATAATTTGGATGCTTCTTGTAGCTTAAGCCCAGGAAAAGTCCTAATGATTCCCCAGCCAACCCCAACCGCATCCCCACAACCAACAGCAACTTCAGATCAGCAACAAGTACCTGAGTCATCCTGCCAGACGGTCTCATACGAGGTGAAATCTGACGATACATTAAGCAAAATCGCTGCCAATTACAATGTTTCTATGGCAGCTATTAGAGAATACAGTGGCATGCTCACCGATGTCGTTTATGAAGGGCAATACTTAACAATACCACTTTGCGAACGAAAGCCGACCGCAGGACCTACACCTACACCAACACCTCCACCACCCTATCCCTCTCCGAATCTATTACTGCCTATGGATGGCGCTGCATTCAACTTGACCAATGATGCAATTACATTACAATGGGCGGTTGTTTCAGAATTGAACACTAACGAACTTTATGCTGTAACCGTAGAAGATTTAACAAGCGAAGATAGAAAAATGATTGTGCAATACGTCACAGATACAAAATTTATCTTACCGGTTAGTTTCAGACCAACAGATCAAATTCCACATATTATGCGTTGGTGGGTTACAGTTGTTAGGCAAATTAATACTGGTGATTCCGCACCAATTTATGAACCAGCAGGTTTATTAAGTGAAAAACGTGTATTCAGTTGGATTGGCATTGATTTACCCAATGCATCTGCCCCCTGATAATTATTAATAATACATTTGATTAATGACTGTCCAATTTTTGAACAGCCTTTTTTATTCCTAACTACTGAATAGACTCAAGGTAATGAATTGCCTGCATACCTGCAGCAGCCCCCATGCCTGCAGAGGTAACAACTTGCCGATAGATTGGATCTGCAATTTCACCAGCGGCAAATACACCAGGTATACTTGTCTGCATTTTTTGATCAATCTTTATGTACCCCAAATCATCTATTTCTAATTGTCCTTTAAACATCATTGAATTTGGCCTATGACCAATAAAAATAAAGATACCTTCAGTATTTTTACTGGTTTCTTCTTCACTAATTACATTTTTAATTGTTACTGAACTGACAGACTCTTCACCTTTTATTTCTGTGACAATCGAATTCCAAATAAATTGAATTTTTGGGTTCGACTTGGCTCTATTTTCTAAAATCGCACCTGCTCGCAACTTATCGCGTCTGTGAATTATTGATACTGACTTAACAAAACGTGTGAGGAATAACCCTTCCTCAAGTGCACTATCTCCCCCTCCAACTAAAACGACATCTTTATCCTTATAAAACCACCCATCACAAGTCGCACAATAAGAAACACCTCTTCCCGTAAATTCTTTCTCCCCAGGGATATTTAACTTCTTAGGATCAGCGCCCGTAGATATGATAACAGCATCAGCAAAATAATCCTGGCTATATGTACTTATCTTGAAAGGATTTACATCCAAATTTACTTTTTCGACTTGATCAAATTCAACAACAGCTCCAAACCGTTCTGCTTGCTTTTGGAAAAGTTGGCCAAGATCCATTCCTGATATTCCATCGGGAAAACCAGGATAATTTTCAATAAGGTGAGTTTGTGAGACTTGCCCATGTAATAACATGCCGCTAAATAAAATAGGTTTTAGATCCGCCCTGGCCGTGTAAAGTGCAGCAGATAACCCAGCAGGACCAGAACCAATTATTGCCACTTTTCGATGATTATTATTTATCATAGTACCTCAACCTAACAAAATTTCATTATCAGCTATGTAAAGCGCTTTATCAATGATGCTTAAACCTTTGGATAATTCTTCCTCATTAATTATCAACGGAGGAATGATCAATAAGACATTGTGCGGTGTCCAGGAGATACTATACACTCTGGATATCAAGAATACATCAGGTTAATATTGTTGTTAAGCAAACGACAAATAACAGATGAGGAGATAAAACGAAGTGAATCCTGGACACCAT
>Ga0123335_1000554_pt1 | contig 63408 bp, 58 predicted proteins | sample BiotimSIPDNA_2_FD_89707 | JGI IMG/M metagenome (GOLD analysis project Ga0123335, IMG submission 89707) | Anaerobic biogas reactor microbial communites from Washington, USA - Biogas_R2 time_0 SIP DNA | ecosystem: Engineered > Bioreactor > Anaerobic > Unclassified | place: Washington, USA... | reverse complement strand
CTTTGATCAATATACACCTCGATGTCTTGATATCTTATCCCCCATAACTCCAAACATCGATCACGGTACAACTCGTATGACTTATCTAAAAAGTGTATACCATGTGCTGACCTACTCACAGAAGGACTGGAACCAATGTCGACAAATAACATAATATTAAGATATAATTAACAGGATTGGAGGGCGAGTATGGAGGACCACGAAAAAATTACACATGTCCCAAGCAAAGTCCTGAACCGGAAGCTTAATTTCATCCTGGTTGTTGTCATTCTGCATTTTCTTGTCTTTATTGGGGCGCTTGCATATTATTTTATGTACCTGTAATTTACTTCCCATAAAATAAGTAATAAAAAGCTACCGCCTGTTACCAGGCGGTAGCTAGTCATAATTTGACCAGAAGTTACTATAAAGCGCAGTAGCGCTCTACTTTAGCTTCTATAACCTTAAGGCTGCCTTCCCAGAAGCTCTTGGACCGGATGTCGATCCCAAAGCGGGCTGCCAGGTCTGCTGCCGTTCCTTCGCCAGTGCTTGCCAGCAGCTCCATGTATTCCGGCACGAATGCTTCGCCTTTTTGCTGGTAAATTGCAAATAGTCCCAGTCCGAATAAGAGGCCAAAAGCATAGGGGAAGTTATAGAATGAAAGGGTCGTACTGTAGTAATGTGGTTTCCAGGTCCACATGTATTTGTGCAGGTGATCTTTATCCAGCCCGTCACCATAAGTTGCCATCTGGGCGCGTTCCATGATGTCACACAGGTCCTCGGCACTCAATTCACTCTTTTCACGGCGTTCAAAGACCTCTTTCTCGAACAGGAAGCGCGAAAATATATCCACGATGACCTGCGAATCGCCGATCAGGGAGGTCTCAAGGATTGCCAGTTCCTCCTGGGGGGCCATCACCTCGGAAAGGATCGCGTTGGAGACGATCGTTTCGCACATGATCGAGGCAGTCTCTGCCATGGTCATCGGTGTGGTGCGCTGGATCTCAGTTTTCCCGGCCTTGAACATGCAGTAGTTGTGAAAACCATGGCCCAGTTCATGTGCCATGGTCGAAACCTGGTCCAGCGAGCCATCAAAATTGCCCAGGATGCGCGATTCCTTCACGGCTGGCACGGACATACAGAAGGCACCGCCCCGTTTCCCCGCCCTTTGCTCGGCATCGATCCAGTAGTTTTCAAAAGCTTTTCTGGCGAACCCCTCCAATTCAGGTGTGAATGTGGCAAAGTTCTTCAGGATCAACTTCCTGGCTTCCTCGAAGGTGTAGGTCTTGCTGACCTTACCCACCGGCGCATAAAGGTTCCACCAGGGCAGTGCCTCCTGCCCAAAGCGTTTTGCTTTTGCCCTGAAATAGCGCCTGAACATCGGGAATGAGTCTTGCATTGCACCCATCATGGCGTCCAAAGTCTGCTGGTCGATGCGTGCCATGTCCAGCGCGCTGTGCAGGGCATCCCGGCGACCCCGGTGCTTGTTCAACGTGTTGACCGTTCCTTTGATCCCATTCATCGCTGCTGCGATCGGCTCTTTGATCTCTTCCCAGGCCTTAAGTTCAGCCTCATAAGCCTTTTTGCGGGTCGCCTCATCCGGGTGCCCATGTAAATTGATCACCGCCGGCATGGGCAGTGTCTTCATCTCACCACCTACCTCGATGGAAACTGTCTTTTGTGAGGTAACTGTGCCTTGCAATTGTTCCCAGGCTCTACCACCCGAGAGGTTCAACTCTCCCGCCAGCACTTCCTCCCCTTCGCTCATCAGGTATTGAGCCTGGTCGGCATTTTCCAACAGGGCAAAGGCATGTGCTTTTGCGCTGCCCTCTACCTCAAGTGCCGCAGGTAGAAAAGCCTTCACCTCGCCAAGCCATGCCTGTAGCCTGGTATTGAGCGTCCGCACCGGCAGCATCAGGATGCCAAAGCGCGAATTCAGGCGCATGGCATCTTTGTTGTATGAATCGGTGCTGATAAATCCATTTAAATAAGCCCTGATGGTATTTGTTTTAAGAAACAAGCCATTGAACCGGTCAACCACCACTGATAATTTCTCTGCCATCAGGCTCGCCGGGGTCTTAGCATTCATCGGGATGAGGTTCTCCTGGAAATAGCGTTCAATTGCCTTGCATTCTTCGCTGACCCATTGAATATCTGCTTCCAGGTGAGGGCTGTTTAGACTTTCATAAACATTGGATAGGTTCCAGTGGGGAATTTTGTCTGTCATTTTTTACTCCTTCAGTTTTGTTGCACTGATTATAACTGATGCGCTTCATCAGGCGGTTTTTTTAACAGGGAATGGTTTTTCCTATAAAGCAAACCCCCAAAAAGAATTGAGGGATGGGTTTGTGCCCATCCCTCTGATCGATCAGCAGATCATGGTTTTATGTTCTTTGCATAGATTCCTTTAAGAAGGATGAAAGCACTATGGATCAGGTCAATGCTCATCACCACCAGGAGGAAGATCAGGAACCATCTCACGAAATCAAATTGGAAGAGGGTTTGTAATCCTTCAATACCATCTACAGGGAACCCTGCCGCCTTGGCTTTGTTTACATCAAACGCCAGTAATTTACCTGCCTTCAGCATTGCGGAAACCAGTGCGATCTCCGAAACTTTGATGGCTATCCCAAGCGCCCTGGCGATCACATCATATTGCATTTTGTATAACAACCAGCAGTTAACCAGCAAATCCAGCCCGGTATTGATGGCGATCCATGGAATGAATGCCTTGAACGCATCGGTAAAGATCGGCACCATGAACCACTGTTCATCCACCCTCCACCACATGCCCGCCCATCGCTCAAACAGGAAGATCCAGAATACCAGTGCAATTGAGCCAAAGATGATCCCCAAAACAGGTTCCCAGGCTTTGATCTTGTCTCTTTCCGAAACCAGCTCGGGAAGCTCACTGGTTTTCCAATTCCTCTTCTCTTCCTCCAGAAATTCAAGCGCTTTTCCCTGGTTAACCTGGGGAAAGAACCGTGTCAGGATCATCAATACGATCGCTGCCGTGCCTATGATACCCACCCCGACCTGCCAGACCTGGCCAAAAAGTTCCCAAATGCTCCAAAAGGGACTTTTGCCACCGCTTAGTGCAAAAGACAATAGCCCTGCAAAGAACACAACCGCTGTTACTACTGGTGTCAGATAAACCACGATGATACGAAATATGGTGTTATGTTGTGATCCAATCAGGTTGTCGCCGGGCAGATATGCCGTAGCAACTGACCTGGGGGAACCCATTTTCCGCAGCTCGGTCTCCAGGACATCCTCTGTCAATATTTCCTCAGTTCCATAGTGATCTTCCAGGGTATCCATCAGGTTGGCCTGGATCTCAGCAATCATGTCCTTCCGTCCCTGCAGGGGTAGATGACGTTCAACACCCAGGAGGTAGCGCTCCAATAAAATTTGACTTTTTTCTGATAATTTCATTTGATGATCTCCTCTATCACTTGCAATTGTTCCTGCCATTCATGGCGCAGTGCTTCCATGACAGCAGCCCCCATTTCATTTAATTGGTAATATCGTCTCGGTCGTGCATCCTCAATGATCCAGTCACTCTGCAGGTAACCCTGGCTCTCCAGTCGCCGCAAAAGCGGGTAAAGGGTATCCTGTGTGATCTCGAAGCCTTTCTCTTCGAGCTTGCGAAGTAGCGAGTAACCGTATTCCTTGCTTTCAAGTTGACTCATCACGACCAACACGATCAAACCACGGCGCAACTCTGCGCTCAACTGCCGGACTTGCTCTTCTATCTTTTCTGGTTCAATCATGACTATAGTATACTGTATATTATACAGTAATGTCAATAGACATTATTATATTTTACAAATCATTAACAATTTACAGTAACAAGATTTGCATATTAAACTAATGCTTCAGTGGAGGTGTGATCTCACCATTTACAAATATCAGAAAAATTCTATTCCATGGCTCGAAGGGGTCATGCTGCCCCTCACCCGACCCAATTAAGTTATACTTGTCAAGCAATGAACAATATATCAAACGATCCTCAAGACCAAACGGTCATCTGCCAGGTCACCTCTGAATGGCACCTGCTCCTCGAACAACCCTACCAGCATAGGATTGAGGATAATTCCCTCATCCTTTGGACCAAAGGTCGCAGCATCATTGCCGCGTCTTTCCGCCTCCCGCCTGAACTCTCCCGGGATGAATTATTAGCCAGGCTGAAGTCACGACCTTCCGCCGGCATCCTGGATGTCTATGAATCAGTCCAGGACAATATCTACCGCCTTGCTTTTTTACAAAGCGAGACCCTTGAAAAGGACCAGTCCCGCCTGGCCATGCATACCTTCACCATCTCCCGGCAGTCCTGCCTTCAGGTTGGTTTTTACTTCGACCTCCCCGCCGACGTGCAGTGGGCAAAACAAACCTGGGACACTGTTTCAAATCAACCCCTTCAAGAGGAACTACATCATGAGTACGATTAAACCCCAAACCGGTTTCCTGGCTTTTTTTGACATCCTCGGTTATAAGCAGATCATTCTCAACAATGACATCCACAAAACCGCCCAGCTCGTCTCGGACACCCTCGTCACCATGCCATCCAGCATCATCAACAATGTCACCGGACCGGATCAGGATGCAGAAATAAAACCTTTCGACCAGGCCACATGGAATGAGAATCTCTCAAAGGTCAACTGGCTGATTTTTTCTGACAGTATCCTTGTCAGTCTGCCCTTTGACCCTCAATCCGCGATCGCTGATCTGCTCCAATCCTATGCCGCCTTTGTCACCGTCTGCGCCACCTTGATGAGCCGCACATTCAAAGCGGGCTTTCCATTACGTGGTGCCATATCGGTGGGCGAATTCTTTATCCAGGATCGCACCTTTGCCGGTAAACCCATCATCAATGCCTACCGCACCGCCCAGGACCTGGAGTTCAGCGGTTGCATCCTTGATGAGGATGCCAACAACTTCATCAGTTACCTGCGCAAGGAAGTGATCAAACAGGGCAATGAAAACCTGCTCACCATGCTGGACCAGACGACCATCCTCTACATCGTCCCCAAAAAGAACGACTCTTCCGAACGTCACCGTGCCATAAACTGGGTGTCCCTGGCGCTGCCTGGTTTTCCCCAGGTGGAGGGCAATGTCCGCGATTATGTTTACAATGCCTTCCTGATGCATAACAAGATCGCTGTACCCCAGGTACAGGCCAAGATCAATAACACCGAAATGTTTGTCCGCCATGTCCTGACCAATTTGCAGATCAAACCCTGGACCTCCTGACCATATAAAAACAGGTTTACCCCACTTAAAACAAAAATGAGATGACCGTTTACCGCTCATCTCATTTTTTTGGTCTTGCTGATCTTTCAGGAACTACTTCTTATCCTTCTTGCCCTTCTTTTCTTTCTTGTCCTTCTTGTCTTTCTTGCCCTTCTTTTCTTTCTTGTCGCCCATTGGTGTTTCTCCTTTCTTTGGGGTTTCTGTGGTTGTCGCCGAAGGCGAAGCAACCTCTTTTCCATCCTTCTTAGGATGCTTTTCCGGACCTTCCGATTTTTCCTTAGCCTTGCTTCCTGCTTTTGGTTCTTCTTCGATCATCCGCCAGAAGCCGACCAGGTCCCCGGAGATTTCTCGGTCCAACTCTGCCCAGGAGTGAATGCCAAGCACAAGGTATGCCAGGCTGCCTGTAGGCAGAGAATCCACCTTACCATCCATGATCTGCAGCAATGCCTCCAGCCCCGGGTTATGCCCCACGACCATCACCCGTTCCACCGTGTCAGGCAGTTCTTTCAACTCTTGAAAATAGGCATCCGGTTCTGCCATGTAGAATTCCTTCACCTTGGTGATGGACTTCTTACACTTGCAGATCTTGCCAATGATTTCGGCTGTATCGAAAGCCCGCACCGCATGCGAGGTCAGGATCAGTTGCGGCACCAGTTCGTTCTCCAACAAAACATGCCCCAGGTATTCCGCCTCGTGAATGCCCCGCTTCTTTAATGGGCGGTCCTTATCAGGGAGGTCTTTATCTTTCCAACTGGATTTTGCGTGTCTGACGATAAGTAAAGTCTTCATGGTAACACTCCATGCTTTCCTGGATTCACTTGCTCAATACTATTTCAATCTTATCACGATTCAAAGCTGCGATTCCATAAAATCTTAGTGTTTTTGGAAAAATCTTGAGGTATCAATATACATTGGTATTAACCAAGTGACCTCGAATGATATACTATTTTACAAAATAAACAATATTGGCTGACATGAACAAAGAAAATCGCAACATCCTCTTAACCTGTGGGGTCATCCTGTTGATCGTGATCCTCTGCCTCTCAGTAGTGATCGCTATTGGCGCAGGAATTTTCCTGGTCTCACCAAAAAACCAGGTCGCACCAACGTCGACCCTACCACTACCCACCCCATTGCCAACCTCATCCACAGGGTCAGACCTTGACATGTCGATCGCCACCCAGATGGACTTGATCCAATCCCAGGTGATCGTCCTGCGCGGTCTTGACCCCACGCAAGCCATCTCCCGTATGCTGCTCAGTGGAGATCAATTGCGCGAAAATGTGATCAACGATTTTCTGAGTGAATACACCCCGCAGGACGCTCAGCGTGATGCGCGGGTTCTACATTTATTGGGTCTGCTTCCCCCTGGTTTTGACCTGGTCGATTTTTACACTGAACTCTACAGTGAACAGATTGCAGGTTACTATGATAATGAAGCCCAGGCAATGTATGTTGTTCAAGGCACTGCCTTTGGAGGCAATGAACGTATGACCTATGCCCATGAATATGTTCACGTGCTGCAGGACCAGGCTTTTGACTTCATTGGTGGTTTAAAATATGATGATGAAAATTGTAAAGCTGATAGCGAGCGCTGCGCCGGCATCCAGGCCTTGATCGAAGGGGATGCCACATTGACCGAACTGAAATGGTTCCAGGAATACAGCACCCAGCAGGACTATGAAGACATTATGAAATTCTACGAAACATACCAGAGCCCGGTATATGATCAGGCACCAAATTACATGCAGCAGGATTTTATGTTTCCTTATGAAAAAGGTCAACAGTTTGTACAGCACTTGTTTGACAGGGGTGGTTACAAAGCAATCAATATTGCTTACACCAATGTTCCCGTGTCAACCGAGCAGATCCTGCACCCTGAAAAGTATCCTTATGATAAACCGCTTGAGGTTGAACTGCCTGACCTCAGCAGCGCCTTGGGACCAGGCTGGCAGGAGACAGAACGCAATGTCATGGGCGAGTGGTATACCTACCTCCTTCTCGCCCATGGCTATGACCCTCAATTCAGGGTGCCTGAACAGAAAGCGGAGGATGCCGCTGAGGGTTGGGGTGGTGATACCTACCTTGTTTACGAGAATGAAAACACTGCTGAGACGGTTTTTGTTATGGTAAGTCTTTTTGATACCACCCGTGACCTGGATCAATACGTATCGACATTCAAGGATTACGGCGACCTGCGCTGGGGTAACCCGGCAGACCGCTCAAAAAATGAAAGTCTCTGGCAGAAAGATGGAATTTACAGTTTGTTCATCAATGACGCAGAGTCCACGACCTGGATCATGGCACCGCGCATGGACCTGCTCCAATCCATCCGGCAAACACTGCCGTAAAGGATAAATCTTATGGCACTGGTCACAGAACGCATCCAGGCTTTGCTCTTCGATATCGATGGCACATTGAGCGACACCGATGATCACATGACGGATCGCCTTGCCAGGATGCTGCAACCGGTTAAGTGGCTTTTCAAAGACAAGGATCCCCATTCTTTCGCCCATTGGTTGATCATGGCGGCTGAAACGCCTGGGAACTACTTATACTCTGCCCTGGATACGATCGGCATTGATCGGGTTTTAGCCAGCCTGCTGGACCGCGATGCCCGGCGCAAGCATCTCCGGCGCAAGCCCAGTGACCTGTACCGCATCCTGCCCGGTATCACCCAGATGCTGCAGCAGCTCAGCGCACATTATCCCATGGCAGTGGTCAGTGCCCGCAACGCCTACACCAGCAGCATGTTCCTCAAACACTTCACCCTTGAGTCCTTTTTTAAAGTAGTGGTCACCTCGCAAACCTGCGCCCACACCAAGCCATACCCCGATCCCCTTGTTTATGCTGCCCGTGAACTTGGAGTTGCAATTGAAGACTGTTTGATGATCGGTGACACGATCGTTGATGTCCATGCTGCAACGGCAGCTGGTGCCCAGTCAATTTCCGTCCTATGCGGCTTTGGCAGGGAGAAGGAATTACGAAAAGCCGGCACCCACGCCATCCTGGAAAATACCGCCCAATTAAGTGACCTGCTGCTTTCCAGGTAAGAATAAGGATATTCTTTGTAAGGAATGATAAAATCGATGAAGTTGTTATTTTAAGATAATTTTTGGAGATTTTATGAAGAGTAAAGAGGAATTATCCCAATGGATCAAGATGTATCCTTACCCACGCCGGCGTTTTGTTCGACGCCTGCTTAAGTCTGGGATCTCTGTGGCAGCCGGTTTGCTCACGAAGTATGAAGTGAGTGGTCAGGAAAATCTGCCCCCCAAAGGGCCATACTTGATCGTTGGCAATCACTTTCACTTCCTGGATACCATTGGCCCGATCCATGCCACCAACATTCCCCTGGAATACATCGGTGACATTGAGATGCCCAATGCACCCATGCTGATGAAGATCTTCCCGCGCACCTGGTCAACCCTCAAGGTCGAACAGGGTACTCCCAACCTGGAAGCACTGAATGCCGCCGAAGCTGTTCTTGCCCAGGATGGCGTTCTTGTGATCTACCCTGAAGGACACACCCACAATCCACCCCTTGGCAGAGCTTTGCCCGGAGCAGCCTACCTTGCCATGCGCATGGGCGTGCCGATCATCCCCACCGCCACCTACAGCGACAATAATTTCGACCTTTTTGGCACGATCCGCAAGAAACACCGCCGTCTGCGCATCTGGACACGCATTGGCAAGGCGTTTGGACCCCTCAGCATGGGCAGTTCCGAACGCCCATCCCGTGAAGAGATCCGGGAAAGCAGCCGTATCATCATGACCCACATTGCCAGGTTATTGCCGCCGGAATTCAGGGGGGATTATGACCTGCCCGGGTCAACCCTGGCTTGATTTTGTCGGGTTAACAATATTCAGACATTACCCGGGTAAAATCTATCTCTAATAAAACCTGTTCAGGGATGACATATGGAGTATAAGGATTATTACAAGACATTGGGTGTGAGCAAAACAGCCTCACCAGAAGAGATCAAGGCAGCTTACCGTAAGCTGGCTCGAAAAACGCACCCCGACATGAACCCCAACGATCCCAAGGCTGAGGAGCGTTTTAAGGAGATCAACGAAGCGCACCAGGTTCTCTCAGATCCCGAAAAACGCCAGAAGTATGACCAGTTTGGCTCGCAGTGGCAGCAGTACCGCAATTCTGGCGGTCGCCCGGAGGACTTTAACTGGTCACCCTGGTCTCAGCAGCAGGGCGGCGGCTCAACCTACCGCACCATGTCACAGGAGGAATTCTCCCAGATGTTTGGCGGTGGATTGGGTGGCTTTTCAGATTTTTTTGAAACACTTTTTGGCGGCAGCATGGGAGGATTCTCTTCCCGCTCAACCACCCGCCAGTCTTCCCAGCCCCGTGCCCGCAAGGCACAGGATTTTGAACATCCCATCGATATTACCCTCGAAGAAGCTTATAACGGTACCCAGCGCACATTGACCTTTGAAGATGGTCGGCGCATTGAAGCATCCATCCCGGCTGGCGTGAAAACAGGCGCTCGCATCCGCCTGAGCGGGCAGGCAGGTGGGCAATCCGCCAATGTAAAAGCCGGGGATCTTTACCTGAAGGTCAACATCCTGCCGCATGCCACCTTTACCCGCGATGGAGATGACCTCAGGACCACTTTGCCGATCGACATCTACACTGCACTCTTGGGAGGTGAGGTTTCCGTGCCAACCATGGGAAAAGCCGTTCGGTTGACCATTCCCGAAGGCACCGATACAGGTAAGGTTTTCAGGCTCAAAGACCTGGGTATGCCCCTGCTAAAAGAACCCAGGAAACATGGCAACCTCTATGCTACGGTAGAAGTGCACATACCCCCGCATCTTACCAGGGCAGAAAAGGACAAATTCCAGGAGATCAAGCACATGCGCCGATAAAAAACAGCGCCCATCCTGCTTGAACCATTACGACTGACATAAGGCTGACTGCTTCATGACCACCATCACCATCTACTGCGGTTCCGCAGACCATCTCGATAAAGCTTATACCCAGGCGGCATTTGACCTGGGTTGCCTGCTGGCCAGGCAGGGTAAAACGCTCGTCTTTGGAGGAGGCAAAACTGGTTTAATGGGCGCGGTGGCGGATGGTGCACTTTCTCTGGGCGGCGAGGTGATCGGTGTGATCAATGAGAGCTTGAATACCCCCCGCCTGGCGCATGCCAACCTGACCCGCATGGAGGTTCTGCCTGACATCCAGGCCCGCAAAGCCCGCATGTCTGAACTGGCGGATGCCTTTATTGCCCTGCCGGGCGGCTTTGGCACATTTGACGAACTCTTTGAGACCCTTACCTGGTCCCAGATCGGCTTACACCGTAAGCCGGTCGGTTTGCTCAACATCAGGCATTATTTTAATCCTCTCCTCCAGATGGTCGATTATGCCATCCATGAAGGCTTTATCTACCCGGAACACCGCTCTTTACTGACCAGCGCGGAAGATCCACAGGAATTACTGGAATTATTGGCTGCCTGGGCACCGCCTGGGGACCTGCAGCGCTGGGTGGAGCGACCGGAATGAATATCATTGAACCTTCCAGTCCCCAACAGGTGGACCTGGGCAAAGCCTCCATCCTGCTGGTCGACCTGGATGAGACCGTTTACCCGTCTTCATGTGAGGTCTGGCCGCTTGTGCGGGAGCGCCTTAACACCTACTTGCGCGACCGGCTTGGCTTTGAACCTGCGGTCATCCCCGCCTTGCGGGAGCGTCTATTTTTGACTTACGGCACAACCCTGCGTGGTCTGCAGGTCGAATTCTCAGTCGACACGGATGATTATCTCGAATTTGTTCATGATATCCAGGTCGAAAAATACATGCAGCCCGACCGGGATCTGTACAACACACTGCAAGCCCTTCCCCAACCCAAGTACATTTTTACCAACGCTTCCCGGGACCATGCCAATCGGGTCCTGAGCGCGTTGGAGATCAGCAAATTCTTCTTCCGCATCATTGACATCCAGGACATTGCCCCCTATTGCAAACCCTACCCCGAGACCTATCGCATTGCGATGCAGATCATTGGTGAGGTTGATCCGGGAAAATACCTTTTTATCGATGATGCCCCGCGAAATTTATACACTGCCAGGGACCTCGGCATGCAGGTCTTACAGGTCAGCGAAAAACCCGAAGGCGGGCTGCCCTCAATCCCCCGCCTTGCTGATCTGATCACCCTGTGTAATAACCTGTAGACCCTAGTTATTATTAATTAGGTGACTGGTTTATATCCTCATCATCTAGAATTTTCATTATCAAGTCAACTCTGGGTAATGCTCTAACTTTACCCTTTAAGTCTTATTTAATTTATAATTAAACCATGCAAAAGAGGTCTCGCTCTTCCACCATTGCTTTTTACCTCTCCATTTCTCCCTGGTTGATCGGGCTGGTTGCCTTTGCCATTCTGCCTATGCTCATCTCCCTGGTGGTCTCATTCACCAACTGGGATCTGATCAGCAGCCCCCAATGGGTTGCCCTCAAGAACTACCAGCGCCTGCTCAACGACCCCACCTTTCACCAATCGCTCAAGGTGACATTTCTCTTCACCTTTCTCTATGTGCCGCTTGACCTGGCAGGCGGTCTGTTCCTGGCGATGCTCGTGCGTCCCAAATTACCAGGCATTGGCGTATTCCGTTCGATCTTCTACCTGCCGGTGATCTTCTCCGGCGTGGCGTTCGTGGTTGTCTGGATGTGGATGTTGAACCCCGATGGCGGCCTGGTCAACCTGGCATTGGGTGCCTTCGGCATCCAGGGTCCCCGCTGGCTGATGGACCCCAACTGGTCACTGCCGTCATTGATCCTGATGTCGTTTTGGGGCTGGGGGCGCTCGATGGTCCTATTCCTGGGTGGGCTGCAGGCCATCCCCCGCGATGTCTACGAGGCTGCTGAGATGGATGGCGCCGGCAAAGTGCGCCAGTTCTTTAAGATTACCCTCCCCTTGATCACCCCCATCCTGTTCTTCAACCTGGTGTTGAGCATTATCTCGACTTTCCAGACCTTTACTTCAGCCTTTGTTGCCACCAACGGCGGACCGCTCGATTCGACCCTCTTCCTGGTGCTTTACATTTACCGTCAGGCCTTTCAATTCTTTAACATGGGCTATGCCAGTGCCCTTGCCTGGGTGCTCCTTTTGATCATTTTGGTTTTTACCCTCTTCGTCGTTCGCTCGCAGAAATTCTGGGTCTTTTACATCGGGGAGGAAGCCCGTGGCTGATTTCAAAGTCAGGAGAATGATTTTCAAACCAAAGACCTGGTCAACCATCGCCCGCTACCTGGTTTTGGTCATATTCGGCATTCTCTTCATTGCGCCTGTCTTCTGGATGATCTCCTCATCCCTCAAGGCGGATTACGAGATCTTTTCTTTCCCCATCAAGTGGTGGCCCAAAGAGCCCCGCTGGCAGAATTACCCCGAAGCCTTAAGCCAGTTGCCCTTCGGACGCTTTGCGATTAATACCCTGATCATCGCCCTCAGCACGATCATCGGGCACCTTTTATCCTGCTCCATTGTTGCCTATGGTTTTTCGCGGTTTAAAGCCCCGGGCAGCGGATTCTTCTTCCTGGTACTGCTCTCCACCCTCATGCTGCCCTACCCGGTGATCATGGTGCCCCTCTACATCATCTTTTCCCGCCTCGGCTGGATCAACTCATTCCTGCCGCTCATTGTGCCCGCATTTTTTGGCAATGCTTTCTACATTTTCCTGCTCAGGCAGTCCTTCAAACAGATCCCTGCTGACCTTGAAGATGCAGCTGTCATGGATGGAGCCACCACCCTCCAGACCCTCTGGTACATCATTTTACCGCTTGCCCGACCTGCCCTGGCCACCGTGGCGATCTTCACCTTCCAGGCTGCCTGGAACGACTTCCTGGGACCGCTGATCTTTCTGCACGACCAGACAAAATACACCCTGATGCAGGGTTTAAGTTTTTTCAGGGGCTCTTATACCGTCAATTGGGCCTATTTGATGGCCGCTTCGCTTGTCGTTTCGCTACCCGTGGTTTTGATCTACGTAATAGCCCAGCGCCAGTTCGTGCAGGGCATCGCTTTCAGCGGGCGCAAGGGTTAATCGCCCAGGCAGGTGCCCACCTGGCGTGCTGCTGTGATCCAGCGGTGGTCGGGCGGGATGGTTTTGGTTAATCCTGCCACTTTTTCCAAAGGCACATCTGCAACCGTATTATTACAGTACCTGACCATCACCCCAAACTTGCCCTGGCTGGCTAATTCTGCTGAATACTCAGCCATCTGGGTTGCCAGGATGCGGTCAAAAGCCGATGGCGTGCCGCCTCGCAAAAGGTAGCCCAAAATGGTGATGCGGGAGGTCAATTTGGTGGCTTCTTCCAGCCGACTGCCCAACAGCATGGTCTCGTTGGTGTACTGCTTCTTTACCTTCTCCATCTGGGCTTCCACTTCTTCATTGTCAAAACCGGCATTCATCAGGGTTTTCATCTTGCGCGAGCGCTCCAGGAAGGCAACCAGTTCTTTGGAGCGTGCATTTTCAGCAATGGCGATGATCGAGAAGTTCTTGCCGCTCTGGTTGCGGCTGAGGATCGCCTGGGCGATCTTGTCAGTATCATAAGGGATCTCAGGGATCAGGATCACATCCGCCCCGGATGCGATCCCGGCGCTTAGAGTCAGCCACCCGGCATGCATGCCGATCAGTTCCACGATGATGATGCGGTGATTGGCATTGGCAGTCGTATGCAGGCGGTCCATCGCCTCGGTGGCGATCTCGCGTGCCGTGTCAAAACCGATCGTCATCTCCGTTTCCGGGATGTCATTGTCAGGTGCTTTTGGGATGGTGATCACATGCAGTCCCTGCCGGGTAAGATGCAGGGCTGCAGTTTGGGTCTCTTTACCGCCAATGCATACCAGCCCATCCAGGTTGTGTTTCTTGTAAGTAGCAATCGCCTCATCAGTCCGGTCAACAACTTTCCCCTCAAGTGACATTGCCTGTGGAACAGCCCGGCTGGTCCCCAGGATCGTTCCCCCCGCTGTCAGGATGCCGGATAAAGCTGATCCACTGAGGTCAAAAGTCTCATCCCTGACCAGGCCTTCAAATCCATCCGTGAAACCAACCACCTGCATGTCATATGTGTTCGCTGCGGCCTTACCAAAACCGCGGATCGCTGCATTGATCCCCGGGCAATCTGACCCTGCTGTCAGTAGACCGATCTTTAATGGCATGGAAATACCTCCTGGCAATTAAGTACTTATGACTAAGTTTATCACAGGCAAAATACAGCCAAATCAACCCAAGCTCTGAGTTTGACCGTTTTTCCAATTGTTTGTTGACATTTTATTTGTTTTGACTACAATGGAATTGATCCACATGAAAAGTAAGGTTAGGTTGTTTCTTCTGTTCATTTCTTTTGCTTTACTGGCCATACAGGCTTGTGCATTGCCGTCTTTATTTACATCAAAGGGAGAAACGGTTTTTGAAAGAGAAGCCCAGCGCACTGAGACACCCCATGAGTGTGACTTGACACAGTACCTTGGAGTCAGCATTGAGATCACCAACCAGAATACACTTTACGGGGACATAATTTGTGATTTTCAGTTAAACTTTGAAAACCAACACCCAACCGAAACAGGCATCCCTGTTGTACAGACCTTTTATTCAGATTGTTATGCCGACAAGTCGGAGGTCGAGTGGATGGTCCTCGATAATGCCGCTCCAGGTGCTTCAACTCCTTGGTTTGGATATGATCATTTCTATTTCGACCCGGAATGTGCTGACGGAAGGGTGTTCGAAATCGTTACCATGGCAGCCTTGATCAAAGAATCTGAATACTGCCGTTCTCTGGTCACCAAGGGAAGTACGCTTTACAGTGAGGAATTCTTTATGAACATCGCCAACCAGGTCAACCTCAGATGCCCATCAGGTCAATGACCTGTACCTTGTACCGGTGCTGAATCCCATTTAATTTTCAATAGTCAAAACCGCCGGTGGAGATACCAAATTGTTTCGCAATAAGTAACATCAAGTTAACTGGAATGGAGGGCTTATCAGTTTCTGTAAGGGGTTCACCCAATTAATTCCCAGATAAAGCGGCTATGAAGCCAACAATTACCAAGCCAAAAATTATCCATCCCACGATATTGCGGGTTTTCTTGTCCTTTTCCATCTCCTCGAGCGTGCCACCGAGCACATCCACCCGGCCATCAGCTGTGGAGTTAATGGTCACCGTGTACTTCTTGCGGTTTCCTTCACTGCCGTAGATGATCGCCCCGATCCAGAAGGTCACGATCCACATCGCCATCAACCCGGCGGCAACTGGTGCCCGCCGTTCCATGATGGCCGAGTTGAGCATCTTTGAGACCATCGAGTAACCATTACGCTGGTAGTCACGGATGATACTCTCAAAGAGCTCATTGACCTGCGGTGTCTCACTGACCACTGGCGCATTCAGGTTGTGTCCACAGTAGCGGCATATCGTAGCTTCAGCCCGGATCTCTTCTGCACAGTACGGGCAGCGTTTCATGACAGGCTTTTCATTGGCAGGAATAAATGGCGATGGATCCGGCAGGGTTTGCTCCCCACTGCCTTCTGCCGGCGCAACGGTTTCCTTGCTTGCCAAAGGGCTGCTTGCAACCGGGGCATGTTCTACTGGCAAAGGTGACGCCGCGACCGGTTATTCGATCCTGACCGGGTTTGGGGAACCATTTTGCCCGATAAAAACCAGCCCTTTTCCACAGTATCTACAGACCGATGCAGCGTCTTTGATCTCCGCTCCACAATAAGGACAATTTTTCATCGCATCTCTTCCTTTCTGAGATTTCCTGGTCAATTCCCAGCCAGGCTGGCAATGACAGCAATCACAATGATGAAAAGCAGCAGCCCCAATATGATCCATCCCCCGATCTTGGAGCGTTTCTTGGCTTTTTCAAGTTGCTCAAGCGTTCCGCCATATTCCTGGACATAGCCATCCAATCCCACCGACAGGGACACATTAAACTTGCCGCGCAGTGATGGGATCAGCATCAACAAAGCCACCGGGAAAAAGATGATGAACAGCATGATGAAACTTCCCCAGGTGAAAGGTGCAAAGCGTTCCATGATGGCGGAAAGATCAGTGCGTGAAACGATTTTGTAATCATTGTTGACATATTTTTGGATGACCTCATCCAATTTTCTCTTAAGCTCGGATGTCTCTATTGGTTGTGGTGCATTTAAATTTCGACCACAATAGCGGCATACACTGGCTGTATCCTGGATCTCTTCAGCACAAAAAGGACATTTTTTCATATGAACTCCGATCAAATAAAGGTTTAATAATGGTCAATGAACCAACTGGTTAAATGTACGAAAGTCAATAATTGCTGGACCTCCTTTTTGTCAGGTAAGGTTGCTTGGTTATTAAATTTTGTCAACTGTGAATCTCTGAAACTATTATGACATGAAGCCATAAATAATGCAATATTTATTCAGGTTTTCCCCGACTGTTTCGCTGTGTGGGTTCCAACTCATAAAAAACAGGTGCCGGTTGCCATAACCCGGATGACTAACAATTATTCCCGGCTGTCATTAAAAAGTTCTCGCTGGTAATCAGACCAGCGAGAACGGATGACGTAAATTTCGTAAAAATTAATCCACTACATCAGAAAGTGATCACTTTTCTGGCTTCACCTCACCCAACGGCTGTTGTGCCAGCATCTCCAGGTAGCGTTCATGTTTTTCCACATGCATTTCCAGGATCTTCGATTTAACCTCCAGCAGGTACTTGCCTTTCAGGGGATACCATATCAGGATAAAAGCGCCGACCAGCAGTGTGATCCCCGGGATCAAGCCCACCACCGAACGGATGCCAAACAGTGCCGACTGTGACTGGTCCAGGAATATCTGGTTATTATTCGCTTCGCGCGTCACAAACCCCGACAATTCCAGCACAAGAGCTGTCAACCAGATGGCGATCGACTGGGCTGGCTTGGTGATCAGGGCGTTCGCCCCATAAAAAGCTCCTTCGCGTCGTACCCCTGTGCGCACCTCGTCTTCATCGATCACCTGTCCCAATAGCAGGTAGGTGATCGCCTGCATCCCGGACATGCCGAACCCGGTGAACAGGAAACCCAACCACAACAGGTCAACTGGCAGCACCGCCAGGCTGCACAGCGCCAGGCCCGAAATGACCAGGTAGATCTGCTGAGATTTCAACACTCCCCACCACTTGATCGCCAACCGTGTCAGCGGGACGCCCACCGCCATGGGGATAAAGATGAAAGCCAACATCATCGTGGCACTGGATTGGGTGACATAATCCGCCATGTAATACACCGCCCCCATAGAAATGGACATCATGAACGTGCCCATGAAGTTCATCGCCACAAAGATCAAAAAGGATTTGCTGGTCAGGGTGTATTTCAACGATGGCCATAGCGTCAAGGGCTTATCCACAGCGCTGAATTCTTTACGCTCCTTCACGTTGAGTGTCGTTAAAATGATCAGGAATGCCGCGATCAGGGCGATCGCGATCAGTGCCATCTTCAGCGTCAGCAGGTCACCGCTGCCGCTGACTTCCTTGGGTCTGAAAAGATCAGGCAGCACAAAACCCAGCAGGGTCCCGACCAGTCCGAACAGGGTGGATGAAATATTCAATTGCGCACGCTCGCTGTCGGATTCACTGATCTCGGGCATCAATGCGCCGTGTACCAGCCCGATGATCGTGTAGCAGGTATCATACAACAGCATGGTGATCAGCATCCACACAAATTGCACCACCTGCTCAGCATCTGGCGGCACCAACCAGACCAGGATGAAGGTGATCGCCAGGAATGGTGCCGTGAACCGCATGTATGGGATGCGTCTGCCCAACTTTGAGCGAGTGTGGTCGGTGATCTGCCCAAACAGTGGGTCATTGATCGCATTCCACACTGCATAAATGATCATCGCAATGCCGATCCACCTGGAACTCATCCCGATGTAATCCTGATAGAAGATCGTCAGCAGCGCAGCATAAATGCCTGAGATGGTGGCACTGCCCAGCGAAGCCACTCCGTAGAAAAACTTGGTCTTAAAGGATAGTTTGACAGCCTGGAGAGATGAATGTTCGCTCATATGTACCTTTCAATCCTGCTTTTCTGGTCATCAACTTAATTTTACCTGAAGAACACCAATTAAACGATTTATTGGTAATCAGGATACAATTAACCAGGCAAATTAAGACCTTTTGGAGCCCGAATGCAGAAATATCTCAAGTTGCTCGATTTCCGCAAGACCAGGTACGCCTGGCTTTTTCTCGCCATGTTAGCCAATATTGCCTGGGTGATTACATTTCTTCGCATCCTTGAGAAAGCCTACCTGACCAATAATGGTTGGGCATCCGGGTCGGATGTTGCCATGTTGCTGGGTGTTTTCCTGGGCGGGGTGTTCATCGCGTTCATCATCACCCTGCTTGCCAAAGACGGTTGCGGACCCACCTATGGCATCTATGGCGGACTGGCAGGCCTGGTCACCATCGTTATCCTCGTCTTTTCATCACCCCTGCTCGCCGGGCTGGTAGGCCTGACCTCTCTGCTGGGTGGATTCAATGGCGGCACACTGGCTGAAGGCTTTCGCTTTAGCCGCAATAACAAGAAGTAGCCCCCCTTTCCCCTTAAATAGACCGATCCACTTCCGCCATGGAAATGGATCGATATTAATTTTAACGTTATCTTATTTGTACTCAATCATCCCATAGCGATCCAGCGCTGTATACAGGATCAGGTTGACCAATTCGGTATGATCGATCCCATCGGCAGCTCCCTCGATCACCAGGTCAGAGATTACCGGCGAAAGACCAGGCAGGGGATTGATTTCCAGGATGTAAGGTTTCCAATTATCATTCGCGTCCAGCCGAAAGTCCACCCGCGCCACATCCAGCGTGCCGGTCACACGGAAGACCGCCGCTGCCAGCCAGTTGAGTTCATCGATCATGTCATCATCCAGGGGTGCCGGACAGAGATAGGTCAACTCTGCCGCCAGGGCGGTCTTCAAACGGTTGGCATACACCCCATCTGTCTCCAGGTAAGGCTTCAGATCCACTTCCATGGCAGGTAAAAACCGTAAACCAGCCTGGATGCGGGGAGCATCTTCGTTGTGGGGTATTCGCCTGGCAACCGGGCCGATCAGGTTGCCAACCATGCCAACGGTGATCTCTCGACCATCAATGAATTTTTCAACCAGCGCTGGTTCGTGGTAGCGGTCAAGAATATATGAGATCTGGTTTCGTAACTGTGTATCGTTGTGTACGATGGATTCATAGCTGATCCCCATGCCGGTGCCTTCCCGGCTGGGTTTTACGAACAGGGGATAGCTCATTTCCTCATCGAGCGGTTCATCCACCCGCTCAAATGCCTGGAATGCTGGCGTTGGCAGTCCATGCCACCTCAGAACACGCTTGGTCATCGGTTTATCCAGCGCAAGCGCCAGCGAAAGAATCTTGGAACCGGTGTAGGGAATGCGTAAAAGTTCGAGGATCGCGGGGATCTGTGCCTCTCGCGAATCCCCAAAATGCCCCTCGCAGATATTGAAACAGATATCCGGTTTGTACTTGCGCACCGTATCCACCAGGGTGACATCCCCTTCCAGGAATTCGCTCTCATGTCCACCAGCCCGGATGGCATCGCACAAGGCGAGCACCGTGCTTTCAGAATCCAGGTCATCCCAGTGATCCTTGGTCATACCCTCAAAATATGGCGCATTTTTCTTCAAATTCGCCAGCACTGCCACACGAAATTTTTTCATGTTTTCTTGACTCCACAGGTTCGATAATAACAAACGCATAAAATTATAGCAGTTTGCTGCCCTGAGTAAAGGAATCTGCCAAAACACAATCCAGGCTATAGCATTCTCCCCCTTTCCGTCCTCGCAAGCCCCTGTATTGCGCCTGCCAAATAATATAAAAAGGGGGTGTGGAGATCTGGTTCTAACTAAAATTGTTTACACCTATTAAGAAAAACCAGGGAGAAAATTTTCTCCCTGGTTTCAACTCTTTAGCTTCGGCTGGTTATATCACTCGAGCGTGATCATCTTGGCATCTTCTGCCTCAGCCTGCCGGATCCCGCGCTCAATATTGACCCGGCTCAGCATGATGATCCCGGCGATAAAGAATATCACCAGCGAAATGATCGCCAGCTTGCCATTCCCGGTTAACTGGGTGATGACGCTGAACAGCAGCGGGCCGATAACCGTGTTGAATTTTTCCGCCACACTGAAAAAGCCATAGAATTCGGCCGTCTTGCTTTTGGGCATTAATTGACCGACCAGCGAGCGGCTCAACGCCTGGCTGCCGCCCTGCACCATGGCAACCCCGAATCCCAACAGCAGGAAATGCCACTCTTTGCTCATGAAATATCCCACGATGGCGATCGCGGTATAGACTAAAAGGCTCAAGACGATCGATCGTTTCACCCCCAACTTTTTTGAGATCTTCCCAAAAAGCAATGCAAATGGTGCCGCCACGAACTGCACCATCAACAACGTACCGATCAGGATCATCGTCCCGAAACCCAGGTCTGTTCCAAATGCCACTGCCATGGTGATGATCGTCCCGATGCCGTTTGAATACACCAGGAAGGTCAGCAGGAACCAGAAGAGATCCTGGAATTTTCGAATGTTCCTGATCGCCTTGAAAAAGCGGGTAAAACCCACAGTCAGCACGTTCTGCCCCACCTCATGTTCCTCTGCCCGACGGGCAGGCTCCTTGACGTGCTTAAAGAGCGGGATGGAGAACAAAGCCCACCAGATGGCAACCGATGCCATGCTCAAGCGCATCATCAGTTTGGTGGCTTCGACTTCTGCCATTCCCGGCAGTAATTTCGGGCCAATAAAGATCATCGCCACGTTGATCAACAGCAGCAAGCCTCCGCCGATATAGCCCATGGCATAACCGCGTGAGGATACCTGGTCGATCTCATCCTCATGGGTTATGTGTGGCAAAAGAGCATCATAAAATACCAGTGAACCGGCAAAACCCACCGTTCCCAGGATATAAAGGATGCATGCCAGCAGCCAGTCACCGGGTTGGTCGACCAGGAAGAGAAGGGCTGTGCTGATCACGCCCAAAGCGATGAAAACAGCCATGAATTTTTTCTTGGAACCACGAAAATCGGCGATCGCCCCCAACACCGGGCTGATGATCGCTGCGATCAGGCTGCCGATCGCCACAGTGTATCCCCACAAAGCCAGCGAACGTCCACTGGCAATGTATGCCCCAAAGTAATTGGGCAGGATGGAACCCATGATGGTCGTGGCAAAGCTCGAGTTTGCCCAATCATACATCGTCCAGGCTGTGATGGCTTTTTTATGCAATTTTGCTTCCATTAACCTCTCCTTAACCAGTAATATTTATTATTATACGTGAACTTTCCAGGCATGACAGGCTTTCCATGCAATTCCCGAGTAAAAGCATTATGCTGCATATATGCTTAAAAATATGCCAAAAACAAGGCTGGTATAATTTAAGATTGCTTGTAAATAACCGGAAACAAGGACCAGATATATGCCACAAGAAAATCTGCGTGTGGTTGGCGCACGTGAACACAATTTAAAGAATATTACTGTCGAAATTCCACGCGACAAACTGGTGGTCATCACCGGTCTTTCCGGTTCCGGCAAGAGTTCCCTGGCATTTGACACTATTTTTGCTGAGGGGCAGCGCCGCTATGTCGAGTCACTCTCCGCCTATGCCCGCCAATTCCTGGGGCAGATGGACAAACCCGATGTCGATTCGATAGAAGGTCTCTCACCAGCTGTCTCTATCGATCAAAAATCAACCTCCCATAATCCACGCTCTACCGTCGGCACGGTAACCGAAATATATGATTATTTGCGTTTGCTTTATGCGCGTGTGGGCATCCCCCACTGCCCTGTCTGCGGCAGGGTCGTGCAAAAACAATCTGCCCAGGAGATCGTCGAAACCATTCATGCCTTGCCACCAGATTCCCGCTTGCTGATCCTGGCACCCATCGTCCGCGACCGAAAAGGCACTTACCAGGCAGTTTTTGAAGAGATTCAAAAGGCAGGTTTTGTCCGTGTCCGTGTGGATGGCACGGTCTTCTCTCTTGAAGAGCAATTTGATCTCGACCGCTATAAAAAGCATACCATCGAAGCAGTTGTAGACCGCATTATCTTAAGCCAGCCCGAAACAGCGGATGATGAAAAAGCTTTGCTTTCACGCTTGACCGACTCGGTCGAAACCGCGCTGAAAGTAGGTGACGGTTATGTAACAGTGCAGGATCTGAGCAAAGATCCACCTGAAGATATCCTTTTTTCGGAACACCTTGCCTGCCCGGAGCACGGTAGCATCCTGACCGAGATCGAACCGCGCACTTTTTCGTTCAATACTCCCCATGGTGCCTGCCCGGCCTGCCAGGGCTTGGGTAGCCGGCAGGAGATCGATCCCTACCTGCTGATCCCTGACCGCAGTGAATCTCTGAGGAATGGTGCCATCGTTGCCTTGGAATGGGCTGGCCCACGGGAGGATGGCGGTTATTACTGGCAGATGCTGGAAGCGGTTGCCAGGAAGTATGACATCGACCTGGATGCACCGGTCGAATCGATCCCTGAGGAAAAACTAAATCATATTCTCTATGGCACCAACGGTCACGAATTGACTGTCAATTTCGTAGGACGGAATGGCAGGCATAGCTCATTCCAGTCTTCTTTCGAAGGTGTGATCACCAACCTCATGCGCCGTTATCGTGATACCAACTCCGAGTATATCCGCGCCAAGATCGCCGAGTTCATGGGCGACAAGGTCTGCCCGGTATGCGAAGGTAAACGGCTGCGCAAGGAAGCCATGGCGATCACCATTGAAGGCAGGAACATCGTCGAGGTCACAGAATGGCCTGTTAATCGTACCTTGCAGTGGGTTGATCTTTTGTATGGTGAGAACTCTCCCCTTACCAAAAGCCAGTTGATTATCGCTGATCGCATTCTTAAAGAGATCCAATCACGTCTCGGTTTCCTGGTCAATGTCGGTCTGGACTACCTGACTCTCCAGCGCTCCGCCAGTTCTCTTTCTGGTGGTGAAGCCCAGCGCATCCGCCTGGCAACCCAGGTGGGATCACGCCTGACCGGTGTCTTGTACGTTCTCGATGAGCCCTCGATCGGGCTGCACCCCCGCGACAATGATCGCCTGCTCACCACCCTCAAGGGTTTGCGTGACCTGGGCAATACCGTCCTGGTCGTGGAACATGACGAAGAAACCATCCGTACAGCCGACTGGATCGTAGACCTTGGCCCGGGGGCGGGTGAACATGGCGGTTACATCGTCGCCCAAGGTACCCTGCAGGATATCCTGGCAAGCCCTGACTCCCTGACCGGGGCATACATCTCCGGCAGCAAATTTGTACCCACCCCCTCTCAGCGTCGTCCGGGAAGTGGCAAGAAGGTCACCATTGTCAATGCCACCGCCAACAACCTTAAAAATTTGACAATTGACATCCCCCTCGGCAAGTTTGTCTGCATCACTGGTGTTTCGGGATCTGGCAAGTCCACCCTGCTGGTCGATGTGTTGTATAACACCCTTGCCCGCCAGTTTCATGGGGCGCACACCCAACCTGGAGAACACGAGAATATCCTGGGCACTGAAGCCCTGGATAAGATCATCAATATCGATCAATCCCCGATCGGTCGCACCCCGCGCTCCAACCCCGGCACATACATTGGCGTCTTCGATGAGATCCGTAACCTGTATGCCGAGCTGCCTGATTCTAAAATGCGCGGTTACACCAAGGGCCGCTTCTCTTTCAACATCAAGGGGGGTCGCTGTGAAGCCTGCCAGGGACAGGGACAGACCCGCATCGAAATGCAGTTCCTCCCGGATGTTTATGTACCCTGCGACGTCTGCCATGGCACCCGCTATAACCGCGAAACCCTCCAGGTGCGTTTCAAAGACAAAAACATCGCCGAAGTACTGGATCTGACCATCGATGCTGCCCTGGAATTCTTTTCAGCCTTTCCCAAGATTGTGCGCCGCCTTGAAACATTAGTAAACGTAGGTCTGGGCTACATTCGCATCGGGCAGCCCGCCACCACGCTCTCAGGTGGCGAAGCTCAAAGGGTCAAACTTTCCAAGGAACTTTCCCGCCGTGCAACCGGCAGCACACTTTATGTATTGGACGAACCATCTGTTGGTTTGCATGCCGCCGATGTCCACAGACTGATCGATGTCCTGCAATCCCTCGTCGATGCCGGGAATACCGTCTTGATAATCGAGCACAATCTGGATATTATCAAAGTATCGGACTGGATCATTGACCTGGGTCCCGAAGGTGGTGACCGCGGTGGAGAATTGGTCGCGCAGGGTACACCGGAAGAGATCTGCCAGGACGCTAACTCTTTCACCGGTCAGTTCATGAAACAGATGCTGGATTGCAAAAAAGGCTAATAACCATATTTCCACAGCTATTTAAAACTGACCTGATGAATGATCAGGATATTGATTGGAACCAAAAAGCAACAAAGTCTTATCTTGAAGAGCTTCCTTCAGAATTCATGGATGGTGACTCAATAATGTTCCATCTCAAAACAAGACTTTTCACCTCATAGCTTAAACGATCGCAATTCAACTCTTTTTGTGTACCAGTCTCATTCCCTGTTTAACTCAAACATCTGTCAGGATCTGGATGGACCATGCAGCATTAGCAAATTATCATCTGGCTTGATCAATTCTTTTTTCCTTCTCAACTATTCACTTTTATTAAAATTAGCGATCTAAACCTTTTTCATTGGAAAATTTTTATGAATGTATAATAATCTAAGGATTGACATGTGAACCTAATGAGTATTAGCAGGTTAGCAGTTTTACCTCTCTGTAATAAATCTGGGTTACTTGGCACCATTATTGAGGGGCATCTGCCAGACCAAGCGGATGTTGGCGATCGTAAATGGGTTTTTGATCAACTTTTTTAACCTGGCAGTATGTGGTTAACTTCCTGGTCTTTATGGGCTTGACACCGTTTTTTCTGCCCAGTACCCGGTTGGTTATGTCCACCTCAACCAACCTTTGCCATAATGAAAATTCTTTTAGACCTACTGCAAATGAAAATTTAGTTAAGCACTGAGAATAACGATCGGAGAAAGCCAAATGAAGATGAATTTGAGAAAAATTGATAGTGCTGCTGCTGTTTCAAAAAGCCCGTTAGGCGGGGTAGATGGTAAACCGGTAACCATTTTTGGCCAGGCTTATTACAAGATAGAAAATTTTGATGCCATTCCCTCTTTTTTTATCAGTATCGTCAGCAGCTATGATCACTGGCTCTTTATCTCGTCCAATGGCGGTCTTTCAGCTGGTCGGCAAGACGCAGATCAAGCTATTTTTCCTTATTACACCGAAGACAAAATAACAGATAATTATGACAGCACAGGGAGTAAGACGATTTTTCGTGTTTTCAATGATAACGGTTATTTGCTTTGGGAACCTTTTTCAAACCGCCAATATGGTCAATATCACCTCGAGAGAAATCTATACAAGAACTATCTGGGCACAAGCTTGATCTTTGAAGAAATAAATCATAGCCTTTGCTTAAAATTTCGCTATTCTTGGCGGACATGTGAAAGATTTGGCTTTATCAAGACGTGTTGGCTCGAACACACAAGCCTGGCGAGTGAGAGCTTGCAGGTACAAGTTTTGGATGGCTTGCAAAATATCTTACCTGCCAATGTCACTGCCATAACTCAGAACACTTTCAGTTGTTTACTGGATGCGTACAAACGCAGTGAATTACAACAAGAGACAGGTTTAGGCATCTTCACCTTAAATTCAACTTTGACTGACCTGGCAGAACCTAGCGAATCCTTACTGGCAACAACCGTTTTTCAGATTGGCTTACCTGATGTAAAACACCTGCTTTCATCCAGACAGTTGGAGGACTTCCGCAAAGGGAAGGACATTCTTCAGGAAACAGAAATCCGGGGAGCTCGAGGAGCTTATTTTGTTTATTCGCAAATTTCGATTGATCCTGGAAAGGAAAAAATTTGGTACCTTGCTGCAGATACTAACAAAGATACAGCAGATGTCGTGTCACTCCTCCAATTATTGAAAACAAATACAGATCCAATAATAGAAGTGATTGAGAAAGATATCCAACTCAATGAAATGAATCTTCTTTCATTTATAGCCAGAGCTGATGGCCTGCAGCTTTCTTCAAAAACGAACCGAACAACCCACCATCTATCAAACGTTACTTTTAACATAATGCGTGGCGGGGTTTTTGCAGACCAGTATATGATTAATTCGGAGGATTTTTCTGGATACATTAAGCTGCACATGAAACAGGCTGTAGAAGACCATCGCGAATTCTTTGCCAGTTTGCCAGAGACGATCCATCTGGATGAACTCCAAAAACGTCTGGCAACAGAAAGCTCACAAGATCTAATCCGCTTAGGATTAACTTATCTCCCTCTGACTTTTAGTCGGCGGCATGGAGACCCCAGCCGACCTTGGAATAAATTCGCAATTGATATTAAAAATATTGACGGGTCATTAAAATTAACTTATGAAGGAAATTGGCGTGACATTTTTCAAAACTGGGAAGCACTAGCCTGCTCATATCCAGATTTTACTGAAGCAATGATATTTACCTTTCTTTGTGCTACCACAATGGATGGTTATAACCCCTACCGGATCTCCATTTCAGGACTGGAATGGGAGGTCCCGGAACCCGCAAATCCCTGGGCAAACATTGGTTATTGGGGAGACCACCAGATTATCTACCTCTTAAAACTTATGGAATTAAGCACAAAAGTACATCCAGGACGATTGAATGAATTCTTGACGCGCCCGATTCTAAGTTATGCCAATATTCCGTACCGAATTAGGCCATATTCCAAATTAATAGACAATCCCTACAATACTATTGATTTTGATTATGAACTTAACGATGCCATCATAGAAAAAAGCAAAGTAATGGGAACTGATGCCAGGTTGGTTCATGATAATAATGGCAGGATAATTCATCGTAGCTTGGCTGAAAAATTAATCACCTTATTACTTGTAAAACTCATCAATCTTGTCCCTGAAGGCGGCATTTGGATGAATACCCAACGTCCGGAATGGAATGATGCGAATAATGCCCTTGTCGGGAAAGGTTTATCAGTTGTCACATTAAGCTACTTACGCCGCTATGTGCAATTTTGTCGGCACCTGTTCAGTCAAAGCACTTCCAGCACTTTTGAGATCAGTCAGGAAGTCGCTAAACTTTTCATTGATGTAAACGAAATCTTATTACGATATCAAGATAGACTTAAAGGCTCTTTTTCTGACGAAGAGCGCCGATTGGTGATGGATGCTCTTGGATTAGCTGGCAGCAATTATCGTTGGCAGGTTTATAGGGAAAGCTTGTCAGGAAAATTTGCCAGCTTGGGCAAAGAGACTTTTCTCTCTCTCTTGAACCTTTCACTCATTTATATAGATCACACCTTACAAGCCAATCGCCGGCAGGATGACCTTTTTCACACCTATAATACGCTTCATCTTGGTGAAAAGACTGCTTCTATTAGGCACCTTCAAGAGATGCTTGAAGGACAGGTATCCATCCTCTCATCAGGATTTCTTTCAGCACATGAATCAATTCGATTGTTGAAAAGTTTACATTCCAGCAGATTGTACCGTGACGATCAGGATACATATATCCTGTATCCAGATAAACACCTGCCTGATTTTATATCAAAAAACTCACTGACAACTGCCCAAGTTAATAATTTAATCTTGCCAGATTTGTTACATGAGAAAGGTGATAAAACTCTGTTGGTTAGAGATCCTGGTGGAATTTATCATTTCAGCGGCAAAATTCGAAACATAAATGATGTAAAATCCGCACTCAATGCTTTGCTCAAGAATGAAAACTTATCTGAAGCAGTAAATAGTGAGCAAGAAGAAATAAGGCTTTTATTTGAAAGTGTGTTTAAGCATAACGAATTTACTGGACGCTCAGGCACCTTTTTTGCCTATGAAGGTCTTGGTAGTATTTATTGGCATATGGTATCAAAACTATTGTTGGCCGTTCAAGAAACTGCACTACGTCATCAATTGGATCCCCAAGCATCAGAATTAGTTGAGATTTATCGTCAAATTTGTTCCGGTTTTGGATTCAATAAATCCCCCCGGACATTTGGCGCTTTTCCTTCAGATCCTTATTCTCATAGCCCCAAAGGACAGGGAGCACGACAACCTGGCATGACTGGGGCAGTGAAAGAGGAAATCCTGGCTCGGCAGGCTGAGTTAGGATTGGAAATAAAAGAGGGCAAGCTTTGTTTTAGCAAATTCCTAATTGATCCGGCTGAGATTCTTACAACCCCTGAGACATTCAATTACCTCGATCCCACTAACAAAAGCCAGGCGTTAGAATTAAGTCCTGCAAGCCTTGCTTTTACTATTTGTCAGGTTCCAATAATTATTACTTTAAGCAATAAGGAATACATAAAAGTAACCTTTACAGAAAAAGAGTCAAAGATTTTCCCGGGTGTCCAATTAGACGAGGAGACTTCTCAACATATTTTTAAACGTGATGGGTTTGTTACCTTGGTCGAAGTGTTCTTGCTATAACATCTCTGCATTCTGAGCGCTTTACATTTGTTAGTAGTTTTTAAATGCGTAGAAAGTCGTGCTCGGCACTGAGGTCATTCATAAGTGGTCTTAATGGTCAAGTATTAAATATTGAGCACAGATTGGCATCAAACAACAAAATTACCAGGTAAAAGGAACCTTTCATCAAGCTCAGCCAAGAGTTCGTCCACCATGGGATTAGGTCAATTTACGAATATCCGATGTTTACTCAAAAAAGCTATATTAGAAGATAAAAATGTGCACGAAATATTGTGACCGAATCGATGAACAAAGAGGTCACGTAAAGCTGGAAAAATCCAAAACGATCAATACTCGGATGGAAAAGAAAGCATATGCAGTACTTCCGGTCCGTAAATCAGAAGATGGCTACTATCCGCAAGTGATTTTGCCAGAAATCAATGATTCCGTCATTTGTTCTTAGCCAACAATATATAAATGACCTGGATTTGTCGTACTTCCATGCTGCCCGAGAAACTCCATGTGTTTTGGCATATTTGACAATGGAATTCCTATATTTCATATCTTGTGTTATCTTATGCATAGCAGGAATGGTGAGCCTCCGTTTTATTTGGTTTGAGCGCTAAAACAATAACGGATTTATCCTTTTCCTGCTATTCCTTTCCTACCTGTTGTCCAATATGTATTGTGAACCTGCATGTCACTAAACCATAAAACATAACTCATCTCGCAAAATGCTTAAAATTAGGTTACAATGCAAAAAATATTTGAAATGTAGCCGGGGGATTTACAGGTTGGCTGCAACGGGTTGAAAGGAATTTAACATGGCAAAAAAGAATGCGCAAAGCGTTATAGCATCATATAGAAAGAAACAAAAATCTGGGCCGCTTCTTGGCATCATCCTGGCTGCCCTGCTCATTCTGGCAGGCATCGTGATCGTCATTGTTTGGGCGGTTGGCGGCAGTTCCGGCGGTGGTGGCGGTATTTCGTTGTTCAAAACCAAAACCCCCACACCCACCCAGACGGCGACCCCTACTCCCGTGACCCCGACGGCCACTTACACCAACACACCAACCGTCACCAATACCCCCACCATCACCCCTACCCCCACGGCATCAGCCCCATTTGAGTACGTGGTCCAGGAGGATGATAACTGCACGACCATTGCTGAACAATTCGAGGTCGACATTGAAGTGCTGCTGGCAATAAACAACCTGGACAGCGGGTGTTATATCCGTGTGGGTGATGTGATCATGATCCCTGCCCCAGACCAGCAGTTGCCCACCGCTACCCCACTGCCAGCAGACATCCTACCCGGCACCAAGATCGAGTACAAAGTGCGCTCCGGTGATTCGCTTTCCACGATTGCTGAAAAATTCAATTCGACCATCGAGAGGATCATTACCGAAACCAACCGCTATCGAACCCTGAATAAGCTGGATACCATTACTGACAACAATGATATTTATGTAGGCGATATCCTGATCATCCCGGTCAATATCGTGACCCCGGTTCCCTCAGCCACACCGACCCGGACATCCACGCCGTAAGATCTACCTCAGCTAATAGAAAGAGATGCCATCATAAGAAGGCATCTCTTTTTTTATAGAGATCTGACAATTGGTTTTAGTTTCTTTGTTTCTCTTTATTAGATTTCAACCACTTTAAAGTGAAAATCTCTTCCCGTTCCTGCTCTTCAAGGGTCTCTTGAATGAATTTGATCGTTTCCTGGTAATTGGGAATGAAGATCCGTTCAAGTGCATGTACCCGGCGCTGGGTTTTCTTTAACTCTCGCGCCAACCGCCATACTTTGGTTTCCAATTCAGTTAATTTCGGAATTTGCTCTACCAGTTCCCTGAATGCCATCATAGCCTCATCCAATTCGACCGTGGTATCCCCAAGACTGTAAGAGATATGATCGGGTGCACTTGAGCTGGTGATTTCAGGCAAAGCCACACCCATTGTTCCGCGAGACAGGATTTCGACTTCCTGCGAATGCATAGCGGCCTTGGCCGCCCATTCCACACCTTCCTGACCCATTGTCATGCGTGCTATTTCAAGTTTGCGATAGGCGGCATCGACCATCATCCAAACCTGTTTCTCCAGGGATTCAGCTTCTGCTACGACAGATAATAATTCGCTTGAAAGTACTTCCCTTTTCTTATCCAGGATGGAATAACCCTCGATGGCAAATGACAGGCGGGATTGCATTTGCAGAAGTGCACTTCGGGTCGGAGCAATGTTCAAGACCGTCATGCTTATTCCTTGTAATACCGGGCGATCTCATCCTCGCTTAATCGGGTCAATTCAGTCTTCGGTAGGAGAGAAAGTAGCGACCAACCAATATCCAGCGTACGGGAAATGCTCCTGTTCTCGTCAGGTTCCTGCCTGATAAATAGTTCCTCAAACGCCCTCCCGAATTTTAGGTACTGCTGGTCAATATGGCTTAATTCTTCCTCGCCAATGACTGAAGCCAGAGATCTGGTGTTCTGAACGTATGCATACGCTGCATAAAGTTGCGAGATCAGGTTTGGATGATCAGCACGGGTCTTTCCTTCTCCAATGCCGTCCTTCATCAATCGGCTCAATGACGGCAGGACACCGATGGGAGGGTAAATATCCTGCTGGTTAAGTCTTCTATCTAGTACGATCTGTCCTTCCGTGATGTATCCGGTAATATCAGGGATTGGATGAGTGATGTCATCATTTGGCATGGTTAGAATAGGCAGTTGCGTGATTGACCCACTGCTCCCCCTGATACGCCCGGTCCTTTCGTATAGTGAGGCCAGGTCGCTGTACATGTATCCCGGGAATCCCTTTCGGCTGGGCACCTCACCCCGTTTGTTTGAGATCTGTCTCAACGCCTCACAGTAGTTAGTCATGTCAATCATCACAATCAGAACATGTTGGTCCTGTTCAAAAGCCAGGTATTCTGCTAATGTTAATGCCACCCGTGGTGTAATCAAACGTTCAACAGTCGGGTCATCTGCCAGGTTGAGGAACATGGCAACACGGTTCAGAGCGCCACTTTCAGTAAATGCCTGTTTGAAGAAATCAGCAATGTCATGTTTTATTCCCATGGCAGCAAATATGATGGCAAAATTCCCTCTATCCACTTCCATGCTGTTTACAGCGTTGCCAATGCGTGCCTGCCTGACGATCTGGCTTGCCAACTGTTCCTGTGGCATACCGCTGCCTGAAAAAATCGGCAATTTTTGCCCCATCACGAGTGTATTCATGCCATCGATCGCAGAAATCCCGGTTTGAATAAAATCTACAGGATAGATCCGGGCAGTTGGATTGATCGGCTGACCATTGACATCTGCAAAATCTTCTGCCAGGGGAAATGGACCACCATCAATCGGTTCACCAATTCCATTAAATATTCGTCCCAACATTTCGCTAGCAACGGGTATCCTCATTGGTTGCCCGATGAAATCCACCTTGGTCCCCTCCACTGTCAAGCCTGTTGTACCCGAAAAAACCTCTACCACTGCAAAGTTCTCACCGACCTCAAGTACCCTACCCTGTCTGACTTGCCCCTCCTTATCAGTGATCCTGACAAATTCATCATAAGCAACAGTGCCGATGTTCTCTATCACGATCAGGGGACCTTCAATCTTGGAGATACCCGTTACTTGAACGCCACTTTTACGATTATTGCTTGTCATTGTATAATGACTCCAGGTTATCCATCTGCATATCCATCTGTTCCCGCAACTTGTCAAATTCACTCAGGTCCTGGTTCTTGATGGAGTTTTTCATGCGGATCAGTGGGTTAATGACAGGTAATTCCTTGATGGATTTGATCAATGCACCTATTGAAACAATTTTCAACGCTCGTCGATGAAAATGCAGGATTAATTCCAGCATTTTGATCTGTTTCTGGGGTGTGGAGTAAGTATCGACTGGGTCCATTGCATTTTGTTGCAGGAAACCTTCACGTAGAAGCCTGCCGGTCTCCAATGTAACCCGCTGGGTGTCAGGTAGTGCGTCTTCTCCCACCAGCTTGACGATCTCATCAAGATGACCTTCTTCATTTAGGATAGCCATTGCCTCAGCCCTGTAATCACGCCAGGGCGATCCGGTTTCTTTTTCCCACCAGTCTGATACATTTCCGAGGTACTCACTGTAGGAATTTAACCAGTTGACTGAGGGGAAGTGCCTTGCAGAAGCCAGTGTCTTGTCCAACCCCCAAAATACTCTTGTATATTGCTTGGTTTGTTGGGTGACGGGTTCACTGAAATCACCGCCTGGCGGGGATACAGCCCCAATTATGCTGACAGATCCTTTACTGCCATCCAGGTTTTGTACCAAACCTGCTCGCTCATAAAACTCCGCCAATCGTGATGACAGGTATGCCGGGTAACCTTCCTGGGCGGGCATTTCTTCCAACCTGCCTGAGATCTCCCGCATCGCTTCTGCCCAGCGCGAGGTTGAGTCCGCCATGAGAGCTACATGGTACCCCATATCACGATAAAATTCGGCGATGGTAACGCCAGTATAAATGCTGGCATCTCTTGCTGCCACCTGCATATTGGATGTGTTGGCGATCAGGACTGTACGATCCATTAATGGTAAGCCAGATCGCGGATCGATCAATGCAGGGAAATCCTGCAGTACTTCGGTCATTTCATTTCCCCGCTCACCGCAACCAATATACACAACAACATCCGCATCAGACCACTTGGCTACCTGGTGTTGAGTGATCGTCTTGCCGGTGCCAAAACCGCCTGGGATGGCAGCGGTACCGCCTTTGACCAGCGGGAAAAATGTGTCCAGAATGCGTTGACCTGTGAGAAGTGGGATATTCTTTTCCAGCCGTGCCCGGACAGGTCTTGGTTGCCTGACAGGCCATCTTCGTAGCATAGACACAGGTTTTTCTCCCTGCTCTGTCGCAAGCATAGCAATCGGTTCATCGATGGAATATTCACCTGCACTGGCTAACCATTTGATACGCCCGCTTATTCCTGGCGGCACCATCACTTTATGGATAACCATGGAAGTTTCAGGCACACTGCCCAGGAAAGATCCACCGTTTACGCTGTCACCAATTTTAACGCTTGGAATGAAATGCCATTTGGTACCCCGGTAAAGCGGGGTTAGCTGTATCCCTCGTCCAATAAAAGATCCACTGAACTTTTCAATAACGCTCAAAGGTCTTTGTATGCCATCAAAAATACTTCCTATCAATCCGGGACCCAGTTCAACAGAAAGGGGAGATCCCGTTCCGAAAACTGTCATACCTGGCGTGATCCCTGAGGTTTCTTCGTACACCTGGATCGTGATCTCATTATTGTCCAGGCGGATAACCTCACCCACTAGATGCTCTTCACCTACCTCAACCATTTCGCCCATGGAAACATTGCGCGAGCCGAACGCCTTCATAACAGGGCCATTGATCCAGGTGATTTTTCCGATGAGTTCGCTCATTTTGTTTCCTCCATGAGTATTCGGAAAATCTTTGCCCGTAATAATTCTTTGTCCCGTTCCAGTCTGGTCTGGAGAGTATTATCATATACACGGTGACCAGCACGATCGGTGACAATTACCCCATTACCCTGATAAATATCATCGCCAACTGTTAGCTGAGTTTTGATTTCATCACCGATTATTTCGATGTCAGGTTCACTGATCAATCCCCTGGAGACGGTATCAAAATGCAGCACTGCCCGGTCAGTTTCCAGGTTTAGTACAGCTTCCTTGACCAATCCAGGCAGAAATTGGGCGTAATCAGTTTTGTTTACCAGTATTGGTATTTCATCCTTTACACTTTCAAATACCTCGTTTATTAATGCTTCTCTCCGTTCAAGCATCATTTTCTTCTCTTCCAATTTAAGTTCTGCCAGGGCTTCTTCTTTGCGTGCCAGGGCTTCTAATTTAGCCTTCTCAAGGATCTCTGACCTGAGCTTTTCAGCCCTTAGCTTTCCTTCAGCAAGTATTTCAGCTTCTTTTTTGTCGGTCTCAGCGCGCAGTTCTTCGATCTCACGCCGTGCATCCTCTCTGATCGTGCGGATCAAATCTTCAATTCTGTCATCAAGTGTTTTAACCATTCTTTTATCCTGGTTGCGCAGATACTTAATTGCCTATGCCAATTGCCTGGTGGGCAATCTCCCGTAAGGAGACTCTTTCAGCATTCATTCCATTCGGATCTGGTATTTCAATAAAGATCGGTAGCTCAGTGCGGTTCTTCAGATAAGTGATCCGATCACGTATGAGTTCAGCCGAATCATCCGTGACCAGAACGATCCCTACCTGTGGGTCATTCAATGCCAGATCTACAGCATGATTCATGCTATCAACATCCAGCCCCACTAATCCTTGCACACCAACCAGCGAAAATCCTTGCACCGCTTCTGGATGCCCGATCACTAGGATCTTCATCAGTTCCTTTACCTGTTAAGAATTAAGAAAGAGATCAATAGACCATATATCGCAATGCCCTCAGCCAGGCCAACAAATATCAATGCCTGTCCAAACAATTCAGGTTTCTCAGCAATTGTTCCTAATGCAGCTGATCCAGTATTGCTGACAGCGATGCCTGAAGCAATCGCAGCGATTCCGGTTGATAGTGCTGCTGCCAGGGTGGCATAGGGATCGGTTGAGGTTGCCTGAACCACAGCATTGGCAGAGACTGTGCTGGGTGTTGCCAGCCAGATGATTCCCAACGCCAGTGCCATCAGGCCGATGATCACGTTGAAACCTCCCAACCCGACCAGCAAACCTTTGGTCGCTTTGACCAGGTGCTGTCTGCGTTTATGGAGAAAGTAAATGACTGCTGGGATCATGGGTACTACACCAATAACAATAAAAATAAAATATTTGATAGAGGACATATTATTTAACTCCTTGTTTGACTGAATGACTGACCTGGAAGGGGGCATATTTCTTGCCTCCCCCAGAAAAGAATTTACTGAAGAATTCGTAATATTGTAGTCGCAATGTCTGGATGCTCACGATCATGCCTTCAAACCCAAGTATAAAGATATTTCCGATCACGATGACCACCCAGTATCCCAAACCCTTACTAGGGCTGATCATCTCAGCCAGGATAAAGAATACTGAACTGAGTCCCATATGTGCTACAGCGAAAGCGCCCACCCGCACAAACGAAAGCGTATTGCTAAGAAAACTTAATATTGCCTCGAAAAGCTCAAAGAACGCCTGGATCAGGTAAACCAGGAAACCATGTTCAAAAAGAGGCTTCTTGCGGTTGGTTACTCGCTCGATCAGCTCTTCACTAAAGATCATCATTGCGGCAGCGATCGCCAGGATGGTGAAAATCAATCTTGGAATGGGAAATGTTTTTATGACCAGGCTGAGCAGCAAACCGATCAGGGACCAGTACAATAATAATCCTGCCAGCCCTTTTCCGCTAAAAACCAACTTGATCCACTGTCTTTTGCGAATAAAGTTGATCATTGCCAGGACATTGGCAATCATCAAAAGCAATGCTCCGCCACCGATAGTGATCAACAGGATATTGGTAATATTTTCCATGGGATGTTGCCATAGAGCCTCGATCCAGGTCTCAAATCCGAATACACTGCCGTATAATACGCCGAAAACCATCGAAACAAACCCACAAAGCAGCACAACAGTTCCCAAACTGCTTAAGCGATTTAGTTTCTTGATCTTTCCACTCATTAAAAGCACCCCACCCAGCGCTAAAAGTGCTCCCTGTCCCAGGTCACCGAACATCGCACCAAATATCAAAGGGAAAGTAATCGCCAATAATAATGTGGGATCCAGATCCTCATAGCCCGGTACGCCATAGGTTGTCACAAGTTTCTGAAAACCTCTAAAGAAACCTTTGTGATCCAGGGCAACAGGTGCCTTTGAAACCTCTCGCTTGTCAGGCTGGGGCTTGATGTTGATCAATATATCTTCACTGATACTATGAAGTGTGTCTTCAAGTGATTTGACCTTTCCGCTGGGCACCCAACCAGAGATCAAGTACCCATTTTTTAATTGGCCGTATTTGGTGATTGCCTCGGACATCAACCGGCTCATGTGCACATGCCAGTAAATTTCCTGCAGTCTTTTTGCCTGTGAGGTGCGCAGTTTGTTTACATTCTCGTTCGCTTCATTGATCTTAAGGTTAAGTGCTCCAATTTCGGCGTTGATCTGTTCTATGATCTCTTTTGGGGTTCCCTGGTATTCATCTGGCAGATCGATCGAGTTCAGGTATGCACTCTTTGCAGCCCTTTGCAGGTACTCCATGTGTCGGCGGGTTCCAAGTAATAGTACGATTGACTGGTTTTTAACCTGTTTGTATTCGATCAAAGCAAATGGGATGTTCTCCATACTCTCTTTGAAGCGTTCCACCTTTCCAGATGGAATTGTCCCCAGGATTGAGTAAATGTAACGTCGGTTGCGGATAGAATCCATCCTGATCGAAAACTCTTGGAAAGGTGTTACCAGGTCGAGGTAGCTGCGTAGCGTGTCCACTTCTTTGCGGTTAGTTTCCATCCCTGCGACAACTTCTCTTACCTCCCGGTCGATCTGATCAGCAAACTGCCGTGTGTTGGATGATTCTGATAGGATCTTGAAATCTTTATCCTCAGGTTCCCCGGTGGGTATTTTGAGCGATTTCATGATTGTTAAAACCTGTCGTTCAAGGTCATTGAATTCAGTTGCTTTTGACTGCCATTCATTCCCCTGAATTGCCTGTTGGTCGGTTGTCAGATAACTGACATCTTCGAGTGAGATCAATCCCGAATATGCCAGCATCTCGGTCACCTTTCTGACAAGGTTTGTTGGCACCTCGATTTCAATTTCTGTCATTCTTGTTGAAGACCAGTTCATGTCATAACCTTTCGTGCTCTGAATCAGGCATTTTCGATTTGATTGATCAGGTAATTCTGGTAAAAGGTGGGTTTAATACCCATGGATTTCGCCTCCAACATGACAACCAGGTCATGGACTTCATTTTCCAGTTGGAAGAGGAAACCGATCAATAGACCGATATTAAATGGATTTCCTGTCGTTGCAGAAATACATTTGGCTTTAATTTGTCTTTCTAGGATGGACTCCAGGATTGCTAGCTCAGGCGTGGATCCAGGAACATGGTCAACGGTAATGGATACTTTCGGATATATTTCTTTGACCGAAGTAAAGGGATCTTTCCCTCCAGCTATTTCTTTGATGACTTTATCATTCACTTTATTTCCAAAAGACAATGTGTAGTTGATGATCTCTGATTCATTCATTTTATGAAAGTCACGGTAACGGGCAGCCCACATCAGGTTATTTTTGTCAACAATCATACCAATGAGTTCTCGGGCAACAGCACTGTCAGATGGCGGAAGATCACCGATTAATTTCCAGGTGTCTTGCCAGTAATTTAAGTCCAACGATACCTCAAGAGGAAAAAGCGAATTTTCTTTTTCATACCGGCTGAGTGCTGGTTCCAATTCCTTGCGGTAGGTCGTTTTGGATAATAGATCCAGCGCCTTTTGTATGTTGCCGGCTTCCATTAGATTTTGGTACGGAAGTGTAGGATATCCTTCCATTGAAAAGAGCATATATCGGGTCTGTTCCCAACCCTCTCCCGCTGTAATACCGCGCAGGACAGCTTTCAGGTTATCCACTTCATAGATCTTGAATAATTGCTCGATCAAAGGTTTGGCAAAATTAGGTGAATGATTGATCACCGTGATAAAAACTTCTGCCAGCCTTTTCCGGATTTCAAATGCGGTTCGTCTTGTCGTCAGTACAGAATCCTTTACGCCTGCCAGGTATTTCCCATATGCTGTGGAACGCAGCAGGCTGATTAACATTTCCTGGTCATTACTGGCACTCAGTCGCGTCCACATGGAACGATCCAGCATTTGGCTCAGCATCGCTTTTACCCTTGCCTGCACATTGGCATAAGCAGACACACCAGTTCTATTCATCCGCCTTATTAGCTCCTAAGATCCACTGGTTCACAAATTGAATTGCTTTCACTAGGTTTTTTTTCCCAAGTTTCTCCATTCCAAGGATTTCACTCTCAAGTATTTCGACTTTGGTTTTATTGACAACTTCCTGTCTGGCGTCAATAATTAATGATTTTGCTTCAGATTCTGCGTTCTCCTTTGATTTAAGCAATAATGCATCAACCCTTTCCTTTGCTTGGATGGGAATCAGTTCAGCAGTCTCTCTTGCTGCCTCATAACTCTGCTGTAATTCCTGATCGACTACCAGGATCCGTTTTAATTGCTCTTCATTCATAAAAACCTTCTATCTTTCTTGCTAAATCACATGATTTTTTCATAACCATGATGTCCTGGATTCATTTTTGCAATATGGACAAGATGTTAATTATATGACTTATTTATACTGAAATTGCTATTAATTTATGTACATAAACCGCGTTTGATCGCATCATCAACCATTTCCACCACTATTTGATACAGTGCCTCTGATCCATCCTTGATGATCTCGTTGATCTCTCGCAAACGGGCGGCTTTTACATCCCCGTCCACCCAGGCTTTGCCGCCGCTTTCATAGTTCGACCACATCGGCATGAAACGGTCGATCGCCTTGGCATATCTGGCTTCAGGGGTGTTGCGTGCCTCAAATTCCAACCACAGGTTCTTTAATTCCCCGCCCTGGGTCTCAGGCAGGATGCCAAACAGGTGCTCAGCCGCTTTCAACTCCCTTTCTGCCTGGTCCTCCACTTCCTCGGCATAGAACAGGCAGGTATCCCCCGCCTCGATCTCCACCACATCATGGATCAATAGCATTTTGATCACTTTGTCGATATCAATGGGATCATTGGCAAAATCCTTGAACACCCAGGCTGCCAGGGCGGCATGCCAGGAATGCTCTGCCGTATCTTCAAAGCGTGATCCATCCAGCAGGTAGTTACGCCTGACGACCGACTTGAGGTTGTCTGCTTCCGCAATGAACGCAAGTTGTTTTTGAAGCTGTGTGTTGTTCATGATCAATTTCCTTAGTTTTTTCCAGGGTTTCTTTTTTAATGACTTACAATACCTTCAAGGTTATAATATTCTAAACCTGAAATGGTTCAACTCACCTAGGAGTATGATGAAAACAGCCCGTATTCTATTGATCATTTTGCTCATGCCAGCTTTGCTTTTTGCCTGTAACAAGCAGCAGCCCACCCTGGAAGGGGAATCCGCCTACCCGGCAGCTCCTGCTGGGCAAATGCCAGGCGCCGCAGCTTCATCGACTGAAGAGAGTGAAGCAATACCCACCACTCCACCCCAACAACCAACAGCGGATATGAATATTTACCCGGTCAATGTGCCTTTAACCCTTCAGCAAGTGTCATCAGAAGTGATCGGTGCACTCCAGGCAAATGACCTGGCAAAGGTGGCGACCTACGTCCATCCCGTCCAGGGTCTCCGTTTTTCACCTTATTCATACATAAATCCTGAAGATCTGGTTTTCACTGCTGAGGTCCTGCCCGGTCTGTTGGATGACCCACAGATCCATAATTGGGGAATTTATGATGGCAGTGGTCTGCCGATCGACCTGGCCTTTTCCGATTACTATGCGCAGTTTGTTTACAGCGCTGATTTTGCCAACGCTGACCAGGTTGCCTACAATCAATTCATTGGCACTGGTAACATGATCAACAATCTCACTGATTTTTACCCGGGTGCTGAGTTTGTGGAGTATCATTTCAAAGGTTTTGATAAGCAATATGAAGGCTTGGACTGGCAATCTCTGCTGCTGGTTTTTTCTTATGAAGGTGGCACTTACTACCTGGTCGGCATCGTGCATGCCCAATGGACAATTTAGAACGGAGATATTTGATGATTTTAGATGAAGTAACAAAGGAAATACACCAACGGGTCGATTCCCGTCGTGCAGAGATCGTTCAATTTATGCGCGACATATGTGCCATCCCCAGCATGGACTCCCAGATCGGTCCGGTCGGGCAGCGTATTGCTGAAGAAATGAAGAAGCTGAACTTTGATGAAGTCAGGTTCGACAAAATGGGCAATATCCTCGGAAGGATCGGTCATGGCAAGCAGGTCATTGTCTTCGACTCGCACATCGATACAGTTGGTATCGGCGATCCTAACCAGTGGCAGTGGGATCCTTTCATTGGCAAGGTCGAAGACGGCGTGCTCTTTGCCCGCGGCGCTTGCGACGAGAAAGGCTCCACACCCGGCATGGTACATGGTCTTGCCATCGCCCGTGACCTGGGCTTGCTGGATGGCTGGACTGCCTACTACTTCGGTAACATGGAAGAGTGGTGTGATGGTATTGCTCCAAATACCTTTGTCGAAGTTGATCCGGCAGTCCGCCCGGACTTCGTGGTCATTGGTGAACCCACCAAAATGAATGTCTACCGGGGTCACAAGGGTCGCATTGAACTTAAGGTCACTGCCCGTGGTCGCTCTGCCCATGCCGCCAGCAACCACCTGGGCATCAATGCCATTTATCTTTTACTTCCGGTCATAGCCGGTATCCGCGACCTTGAACCCCAGCTGGGGGATGACCCCTTCCTTGGTCATGGCAAGATCACCGTCTCCGATATGCAAGTTTCAACCCCATCGATCAATGCCGTACCTGACGAAGCTGTGATCTACATTGACCGGCGTATGACCTTCGGCGAAACACGCGAGACGGCTATAGCCCAGGTGCAAGCCCTCATCCCAAAAGAGTATCTTCACTGTATAACAGTGGAGGAATTGTTCTATGACGAACCATCCTACACCGGCTTTGTCTTCCCTGTTGATAAGTACTTCCCTGCCTGGGCCATCAGCGAGGACCATCCCCTGGTCAAAGCAGGTCTTGATGCGCGTCAGGCCATCGGGCTGCCAACTGCGCCTAGTGGTAAGTGGAACTTTTCCACCAATGGTATTTACTGGGCAGGCAAAGCCGGCATACCTGCCATAGGCTTTGGTCCTGGTGATGAAGAGACCGCCCATACGGTCAAAGACTCAGTTAACCTGGATGACATGGTCAAAGCAACTGAGTTCTATGCAATCATCTGTCATAAAATTAATCATCAAAAGTAATAATTGATAAAGGAGTAAGCAATGCAAACATATTTACACGGCCGTGATCTTATTGGAGACCTGGACTTCAGCAAGGAGGAAGTTGAAACCGTTCTCGATGTTGCCTGGGACCTCAAGCGCAAGCGTGCTCTTAACGAACCCCACCCATATTTACGCGACAAAGTGCTGGCAATGCTCTTTTTCTTCAGCAGCACTCGCACCCGCGGTTCCTTTGAAGCTGGTATGGCTCAATTGGGCGGTCACGGTGCATTCATTGAAAGTACCACCACCCAGATCGCCCATGGCGACACAGCCAAGGAAATTGGCCAGATCTATGGCCGCTATTTTGATGGCATCGCCATCCGTCACTGTGATTGGATGGTGGGCAACCAGTACATAAACGAGGTGGCCAAAGCCTCCCGGGTGCCAGTCTTGAACATGCAGTGTGATATCTACCATCCATTCCAGTGCCTGGCAGATCTGATGACCATCATGGAGAAAAAGGGACGTGACCTGCGCCGCAAAAAGATCGTCGTTTCCTGGGCTTACGCTGCTTCATACCTCAAGCCCGTCTCCGTGCCCCAGTCACTGATCCTCCAGATGCCCCGCTTTGGCATGGATGTGATCCTTTCATATCCCAAGGAATTCAAGTTGATGCCCGAGATCGAAGCCGAAGCCAAAGCCCAGGCCAAAGCCTTCGGCACTGGCTTTGAGATCGTCAATGACATGGATGAAGGCATTCGCGGCGCTGATGTCATCTATGCCAAGTCCTGGGGTCCACTTCTGACAACTGCCGATGGCAAGGAGGGCAAGGTCCTCCAGGATTCATACAAGGATTGGATCATGGATGGCCGTCGCCTGAAATTGGCCAAAGAAGATGCCATTTACATGCACCCCCTGCCGGCTGACCGCAATATTGAAGTGACCGATGAAGTCATCGATGGTCCACAATCTGTTGTTTATGATGAGGCAGAAAACCGTCTGCATGCCCAAAAAGCTGTTATGGCTTTGACTATGTGATGGAATAAGCTGGAGAAAAGGAAATATTCTTCAAGAAAACTCACTGGTCGAATATAAAAAAAACAGACTTCCTGCAAGAATAGCTGGAAGTCTGTTCATTTTGGGAAGCAGGTCAATTAATTCCTAATACTTTCCATAGTATCTTATCACCCATAAACTGGATCCGGGTTGAATGACAGGGGCAAAGAATGGAAATCGGTTAGGATCAGCTTCCCAGGCGCGGGAACTGAGCGAGACGATCTCTATCCAGGTCTCACCGGGTTTTAGCGGGAATGGATTTCCTTCAGCATCCATAAAACGGATGGGGCGCAATAATCCAGTCTCTTTCTCATGATCACCATACTTGCTCGTCCAGAAGATGTTGTATACCTGCCCGTCTCTGAAAAGGATCGCTTTTCCCTTAGCAACATTGTTTAACTCAATATCAATCAGGGTCGGTGCCTGGTAGTTGTGATTGGCAAATAGAATTATCACATTTTCTTTGGCGATCGGAAGACCATTCAGGCGATCAGTTGATATAGTAAAAGTACTTTTGCCATCTGTTGAAATATCACTGCGGATATATGCCCCCATGTCAGGATCGAATTGCCATTGGATTTGGTTAAGAAAACTGTAATAGATCCAGGCTTTTGCTGCAGGGCTACCACCGGATGGTACTTCCAAATCGAAGTAAAGGCCTTCAAGGAATGGTTCTCTCCCAATTCTGTTGTATTCGGCTATGGCTATTTTTTCAAGCTGGTCAACACCGATCATTGCACTGTTGATGTCACTAGAATCTGAACCAAATATATTTGTGGAACTGTTTAATGTAGTTGCTACATTTGATGAAGCAGAAGCCATTACCAGGAAACCATTGAGTTGGGCTCGCATGGTCTCATAGGGCAAACGCCCGGAACGGATCGGACCGATCTGTCCTCCAGCAGCTGTACTGGAGCCTGTCGATGTATTCCCGGTTGAGATTGACCCTGAGATCGGATCACCTTCTGTCTGTCCACTGACTGCTGAAGGGAATGAACCATAAAAAACTGCCAGAAAACGTGTCATTCCTTCTCTTATAGCCATTTCATAGACGAGAGGGCTGGTGCTTAATCCAGCCTGTGGTCGGGCTGAAGCAGGAAAGTTGGATACTGAAATCAGGGCGGGTGGATAGCGCAATAAAATCGGGTCTGCAGCCATCAAACCGGTTAGAGGATTCACGCCTTCAGGAAAACTGGTAGGTCCTACCTTATGTGAAGTTGTTTGGGTAGATTCGATCGCTATAGTTGCAGTCAATTCAGAAGTGGGTAAAAGTTCTTCAGTCGGCATTTCTGAGGGTTGTTCCGTAGCCAATAATTCTGGTTGATAATTTGAAGAGTCTTCTGAAGCTAAGGTTTCATTTGCTACAGGCTCTTTAGGGTCGGCAATTTCCATAGATGAAGCTGGTTTAATAGGATCAGTCGACAAATCATTTACCGGAACATCAAGGCTGGGGGATGAGCTGGGAAAGTAACAACCAGACAATAACAGAATGAGGATCAGGTTGATAGCCACAAGTTTTTCTTTGATTCTCACAGTAACCTCCAGAACAATTGGTTTATACCATTATACAGACAAGGAGTCCCCAAATGTGGCTACTGGCAAAATGGGTATTCCAGAGATATTAATTTGATGTCTGTTGTCGAAATCTTTTATTTACCTGTGGTTTATAGTGGCTGCAAGTAATTTTCTCAAAAAATCATGTTTTCCGACTATTCGACCAAAAGATCGTGCCCATCAATGCTTCTTCTATTATCGAAAGGGTGAGCAAAATGCTGAGAACCAACCATACATTAGCCAGGAACTGCCAGCGGGCTAAGTTTATTGCAAGGCCGATCGCTTGTGACCCACTTATCAAAAGCAAGCGATTTAACAAACGGGGTGATTCTATCTGGGTTGCCAGGCTGCTGCGCTGCCATAGGATCATGCCACCAACTGTCAAAATCAAGAACAAACCAATTGCCAGCAAAACGATCTGATCTCCCTGCAAATGTCCAATCTTATACAACAATACCCCACAATGCCTGGTAAAGAATGCTACGGGACTTTTTTCCTGGAACAAAAATACCCGAACCGCGAGAAAATGAGCATCTGACTTTTGGTCAATAACCAACGACCTAGATACTTTTATTGTTTCATTTGGTTTCAGCATCAGCTTTTCTTGAAAACTGGGAGTGCCTGGCCTTAAGAAAGGGCCGCTGGCAATAAATAACACATTCTGGCTGATATTCTCACCCCTCCTATTCCTGATGTATACCTGGATCGGCTTTTCTTCATATGGAGTAATAACCAGTGGGCAATGAATAAGGTCAATATAACTTTCTTTTTCCAAAGTGGGGTCAAACGGCACGATTTCAGGAACGCCCCAAAGTGACATTCCCTGCATATTGCTTAACACTGGCAGTAAATTAAGCATCAATCCAAAGACAATCCCCAGAATAAACAAGATGATGCCTGTGACCAAAGGTAACTTATTTCTAGAATTCATCTTACAAACCAAAATCAGGACACCGATAATAACACTGTGATATTCAGATTAATGAAAGTAGTCCTCTTCTTTTACTTTCAGCCTGTTTGCAAGATGATAACACCTTTTACTTTATACAATATAATTAATAACAAGTTAGGTAACAACTTTTTTGGTCAGGAGGTAATGCATGAACACAACTCAACAACTACATCATCTCGGACAATCAGTCTGGTATGACAACATCCAGCGTGGCTTGCTTAAAAATGGTGAACTGGCTGGCATGATCGCCCGAGGCGAGATCCGTGGGGTAACCTCCAACCCGTCCATCTTCATGAATGCCATCACCAAAACCACTGATTATCAGCAAAGCATCCAAAACCTTGCTACTTCCAGCCCCGATGCCCTTGCGCTGTTCTTCTCCCTTGCCATCGAAGACATCCAGGCAGCTGCCGACCTGTTTCTTCCCCTATACGAACAAACCCATGGTACAGATGGCTATGTCAGCCTGGAGGTTAGTCCCTACCTTGCCTACGACCCGCAAGCCACTTTTGCCCAGGCCAAACAACTCTGGGAGCGCGTCAATCGTCCCAACCTGATGATCAAGATCCCCGCCACCCAGGCTGGCATCCCCGCCATTGTCGACACCATAGCCACCGGCATCAACGTCAATGTCACTCTCATTTTCTCACTGGAACGATATGCCCAGGTCATGGACGCCTACCTCAGCGGTCTTGAACAGCGCCTTGCCATAGGTTTGCCCATCGGCTCCATTGCTTCTGTTGCGTCCTTCTTTGTCTCCCGCGTCGATACGCACGTCGATGCCCGCCTGTTAAAGCTCATTGAAGTTCATTCACCATTATCCGAAATGGCTGCTTCTCTGCCTGGAAAAGCAGCCATCGCCAATGCCCGCCTGGCTTACCAGGACTTTAAAACCGTTTTCTCCTCCCCCCGCTTCCAGATGCTCAAAGCCCACGGTGCGCAACTGCAGCGTCCCCTCTGGGCATCCACCAGCACCAAAAACCCCAAATATCGTGATGTCCTTTATGTTGAGGAGCTGATCGGTCCCAATACTGTCAATACCATCCCACCTCAGACCCTATCTGCATTTCTTGATCACGGTAAGGTGCGTTCCAGCATCGAAGAAGGCTTGGTCCAAGCCAGCCAGGCGATAAAAGATCTGGCAGAACTTGGGATCGAAATGACCCAGGTCACCCAACAACTGGAAGACGAAGGCGTAAAAGCGTTTTCAGACGCTTTTGACACCCTTTTGGCTGCCATCCGTTCTCTGATAGCCAATTAAGCACCACCAGATTAAGCCATCCACTTAGATGTTATAATGATATAAAATACCATTCAATTGGAAGGAATATTGTATGACCGAAACTGAAAAGATCACGATCAACGTAGGTATGCTGGACTTGGGCAGGATCGACCTGCTGGTTCAGGAGGGTTTTTACACCAGCCGCACGGATTTCATTCGCACCGCCATCCGCAATCAGCTGGAAAAACAATCCGGCACCGTGGATCAGGTCGCCAGCCGCCGTGAAATGGTCATTGGCACCACCATGTACAGCCGCAAGGACCTCGAAGCGCTCAAAGCCAAAAAGCAACACCTCAACATCAAGGTGATTGGTCTTTTCATCCTTTCCCCGGACATCAGCCCCGAACTTGCCCTTGCCACCATCGAATCTGTCACCCTCCATGGCGGTTTTAAAGCCCCGGAAGACGTAAAAAAAGCCCTTTCCGACCGGGTCAGGTAGGCCGAGCAATCATCAAAGACTCCGACCCATGAAAAAGCCTGGTGATCCTGAGATCAAACAATTAAGCGAATCACTGATCGACGAGATGGTAACCGCCATCGGCCTGCCGAAAAAACGCCTGTACCACAACCTCTTCCTCCTCCTCTTCTCAGGTATCACCACCCGATTTGCCCATGTTGGTCTCCCTTTCGACAAGACCCTGGTCATTAAAGGGCTGCCTGCAGCCTGCCTGGGAACACTTGACTTGTTCTGCAACCCTGCACAAGTATCAGGTACTGAATTTATACCTGCTGAGGGGCCTCTTCTTATTGCCTCTAATCACGCTGGAGCTTATGACGCCTTGCTGATCATGCGCCATGTCAACCGCCCGGATACGCATTGGATTTCCTCCGAAATTCCATTTTTAGACTTATTACCGAACATACGACAACATATCTTTTTTGCCCCTCGCAAAGACGCCCTCGATCGTGCCCTGGCATTAGGCAATGCCATTAAACACTTAAGAAATGGTGGCGCTTTGCTATATTTTGCCTCGGGTCACCGTGATCCCGATCCGGCGGTCTTCCCCGGGGCAGAAGACGCCATGGAAGGCTGGCTGGATGTTTTTGAGACCTTCTTCAAGTATGTTCCAGGATTGCAGTTGATCCACAGCCTGGTCAGTGGCGTGGTTTCCTCCCATTGGGCACATCACCCGCTCACCTGGTTTCGCCGCAAGCAGATTGACAAGCACCGCCTGGCTGAATTTGGCCAGGTGATCAGTCAGCTGCTCAAACCAGGAAAGCTTTTAGTTACACCCAGCATTTCTTTTAACCAACCAGCATCAGAAGACGAGTTAAGAAAAGAATCTGCCAATGGTTTCTTACGAGAAGTTGTCATTGCACATGGGAAAGCCCTTCTCCACTCCCACATCCAGGAATTCGGCGGCATGCTTTAGCCTGGCATGCATCGGCTGGTTCATCGTATTTCCACCTAAATCACCAAATTTAATCCATCAAAGTTGAAGTACTTCTTTTTCCTTTAAGCTTTACACTTTCAGCTATAGACTGTCTTGCATTCCTTTCCTTGATATAATCCTTCCCATGCCTTCTTACATCGCCCTGGATATTGAAACAACCGGCCTGGACCCCCTCCGCGATTCGATCATCGAGATCGGCGCAGTCAGGTTCAACGAAAAACGCGTGGAAGCAGAGTGGTCAACCCTGGTCAACCCGCGCGTCCCCATCTCCCATTTCATCACTCACCTGACCGGCATCACCAATGCCATGGTGCAAAATGCCCCTCTCCTGTCAGAAGTGCTTCAAGAACTGATCTCCTTTTGTGGCGACCTGCCGATCGTTGGCCATAACATCAGTTTTGACCTTGCTTTTATCAACAAAGCCGGCGCACTCAAATACAACTCATCCATCGACACCTACGAACTGGCATCCGTCCTCCTACCGACTGCCAGCCGATACAACCTGGGTGCCCTGGCACAACAACTGGGCATTCTGCAGCCTGCCACCCATCGCGCCCTTGATGACGCCCGCGCCACCCAGGCGGTATACAGCGAACTGATCAACCGTGCCCAGCAACTACCCATCGAAGTGGTCGCCGAGATCGTCCGCCTCAGCCGCGATCTCGATTGGAAAGCCGAGATCCCCTTCAAACAGGTCCTGGCAATGCTCTCCAAAGCACCTGTGAAACCCAAACAGGGTCTTCCCGGTGTGGAGACTGGTCCGCTCTTTGCCACATCTACATCTCCCCATGTCGCTCCGCTCATCCCCAATGACACCATCATCCCCATTGATATCGATGAAGCAGCTGCCTGTCTTGAACATGGCGGGGCATTCTCAAAGCACTTTCCCGAGTTTGAATACCGCTCCCAACAGGTCGATATGCTCCGGGCTGTTGCCAGTGCCTTCTCAACCTCTCAACACCTCATGGTCGAAGCCGGCACCGGCACCGGCAAGTCCTTTGCCTACCTGGTCCCCGCTGCAGTCTGGTCAATGCAAAACAACGCCAGGGTGGTCATCTCCACCAACACCATCAACTTGCAGGACCAGTTGATCAGCAAGGATATCCCCGATATGTGCCGTGCCCTGGACCTTCCCCTCAGGGCTGCCGTCCTCAAAGGTCGGGGTAACTACCTTTGCCCCCGCCGCCTGGCAATGCTTCGCAAACGCGGTCCAGATAATAACGAAGAGATGCGTGTTCTTGGCAAGGTGCTCGTCTGGTTGCTTCAAAGCAATAGTGGCGACCGCTCCGAGATCAATCTCAATGGGCCTGTCGAGCGCATGGTCTGGTCCCGTCTATCTGCTGAAGATGAGAACTGTAAACTGGAAACCTGTCTCAAGCGCACAGGGGGGCGCTGCCCATTCTATCGTGCCCGCATGGCAGCAGAAAGCGCCCATGTCCTGATCGTTAACCATGCCCTCCTGCTGGCAGATGCTGCCATGAGCAACCGCGTCCTGCCAACCTATAGCTACCTGGTTGTCGATGAAGCCCACCATCTCGAGGCTGCCACCACCGATGCAATGTCCTTCAAGATCCGCGCAAATGACATCACCCGTCTGATCCGTGAATTGGGCAGTGACGAAAGTGGCATTTTCAGCAATGTGCTAACCCTTTGTCGTGATTTTCTCCCCCCCTCAGACCTGGCAGTCCTCGAAAAGCTGGTCTCCCAGGCAACCGATCTCGCCTTCCGCTTTGACAACCAGGCAACCGAATATTTCAGCGCCCTCTCAACCTTCCTCGAGGAACTGCGCGAAGGCAAGCCCATCGGGACTTATGCCCAACAGGAACGCATCCTGCCCTCAACCCGCAAGCTGCCCTTCTGGCTGGACGTGGAGGTCACCTGGGAGAATGCCAACGAAAGCCTGAAATCCCTCGCCAATCACATTAAAAAGATCCGTGAGCCCCTCGGCAACCTGGTTGCCAATGGGGTGGAAGAAGCGGAGGACCTAGCGGGCATCCTCGGCACCATGCTGATGACCTTTGATGAGATCAGCAGCAACCTCACTGCACTCACCCTCGAACCTGAAGAAAATCGCATCTACTGGGTCGAGTTGGACCCCCTGCGTGCCCGCATCACCCTCCAGGTTGCCCCATTGCACATTGGTACCCTGATGGAAAAATACCTGTGGTTCGAAAAATCAAGCGTCATCCTCACCTCAGCCACCCTCACCACCAATGGTGAGTTTGACTACCTCAGGCGCCGCTTGAACGCCCAGGACGCAGACGAATTGACCGTCGGCTCGCCCTTTGATTACGAAAATGCCGCCCTTATCTACATCGCCACCGATGTCCCTGAGCCCACCGATAACAATGGGCACCAAAAGGCGGTTGAAAACGCCTTGGTAAACCTGGCAAAAGCTACCGGTGGTCGCATGCTGGCTCTTTTCACCTCGTATGCCCAGCTGCAAAAGACCGCCCAGGCCATCGAAAGTCCCCTAGCCAGGGCGGATATTGCTGTTTTTGAGCAGGGCGAAGGCGCCTCCGCCAGTTCCCTCCTGGATAACTTCAAAGAGACCGAGCGGGCTGTACTTCTGGGCACACGCGCCTTTTGGGAAGGGGTGGATGTTCCCGGTGAAGCCCTCTCGGTGCTGGCGATTGCCAAATTACCCTTTGATGTGCCCTCAGACCCGATCATCGCTGCCCGTGCCGAAACTTTTGATGACCCCTTCAACGAATACAGCTTACCCGAAGCCATCTTACGCTTCCGCCAGGGTTTTGGTCGCCTGATCCGCACCCAGACCGATCGTGGCATCGTCGTCATCCTCGACAAGCGCATCCTTACCAAGCGCTATGGCCGCTATTTCATCGATTCCCTGCCCACCTGCCAGGTTGTTGAAAGCTCCATGTTCAATCTGCCCATGCATGCCAAACGCTGGCTGAATCTGTAAAAATTGCACCGCTGAGCTTCTTAAATACGCTTTCTACTGTATTACCATGGTTACTCCACTAAAAAGTGGTATATACTAAATAATAGACATGGTTTTCCTTTCTGGCTTTACTTTCTTACCGGGAATGGAACCAATCGAGATCATGAATTCTTTTCTGGAAGGAGTAAGCATGAAAACGCCATCTAAATTGTTTTCAGTGGTACTTATCTTAGCCTTGGTCCTGACGATCTTTTCTTTTTCACCCGCCTCATCAAATTCCTCCATGGAAAAGGTGCGGGTCATGATCCAGTACAAAGCTGGTCAAAAGGCACCCGTCTCCCAATTCGTGGCTAATGCAGGTGCAGAAGTGCATTATGAATTCGATGAACTGGATACTCTGGTCATCACCATCCCTACCGTGGCACTTCAGGGTATTGAACGTAACCCAAATGTCATCTTTGTTGAAGAGGACCCCCTCCGTTACCTGGTTCAGGATATCCCTCCCCAGGAAGGCCTTGTTGAAAAGATCTCTGACTTTACACCCCAGGATATCATCCTCCCCAGTGGCCAGACTATTCCCTATGGGATTGACCTGGTCCAGGCACGCCAGGTCTGGGATCAAAATTTGGATGGTGCGATCGATCCTGGTGCACCAACCGGCTCAGGCAAACTCATCTGCATCATCGATTCAGGTCTGTACACAGCGCATGAAGACTTTGCTGGTGTAACCATCGTTGGCGGTTGGCCAACCTCTGGCACCTATCCATACAATAGCGACGGACTGGGTCATGGAACACATGTTGCAGGAACCATTGCCGCCATGAACAACAATTTGGGAGTTGTTGGCGTGACACCTGGCACTGTGAACTTATTCGTCGTTAGGGTTTTTAATGATTCTGGGGGATGGGTTAATGCTTCATCATTAGTTGCTGCAGCAAATCAATGCCGTGATAATGGAGCAGACATCATCAGCATGAGCCTCAGTGGGCCGCGAGCCAGCAGAGCTGAAAGGCTCGCTTTTGATGGCTATTACAATACCAATGGCATCCTCTCCATTGCTGCTGCCAGCAACGACGGCACAAAAGATTTAGCCTATCCGGCATCCTATGACTCGGTCATCTCTGTCGGAGCGCTTGACGAAAGTATGGCATGGGCGGATTTCTCGAACTACAATGCCCAGGTTGAGCTCTCTGCCCCTGGTGTGGATGTAACCAGCACGGTTCCTTTTATCGAAACAAACAGCGTGACAATTGGCACCGATACATGGTCTGCCAATCACATAGAATTCTCTGCACGTGGAACAGCAACCGGATTATTGGTGTCTGGTGGTCTTTGCGCAACAGCTGGCGCCTGGTCAGGCAAAGTGGTGCTCTGTGAAAGGGGAACCAATTCTTTTTATCAGAAAGTAAATGCAGTGCAAACCGGTGGTGGAGTTGCCGCCTTGATCTACAATAATGCACCGGGTAATTTCCTGGGCACACTCGACCCCGAAACCTCAACGATCATCGGTCTCAGTTTGAGTCAGGAGGATGGACAATACCTGCTTGCCAACCATCTCAATCAATCAACATCAGTTTACAGCCATGTGGCTTTCCCACAATCAGGTTACGAAGCCTGGTCTGGCACATCCATGGCAACACCCCACGTTTCAGCGGTAGCCGCCCTCGTCTGGTCATGCTCTCCTGATTTGACCAACATTGAATTACGCACTGCCCTGGATAACACTGCCCTGGATCTCGGCACTGCCGGCAGAGATGTCTATTATGGGTTTGGCTTGGTCCAGGCCAAGGCTGCCTGTGATAGCATACTGCCAACAGCCATAGACCTGATTTCCTTCACTGCCACACCCGCTAAAAGATCGATCGTCCTCAATTGGGAAACAGCCAGCGAGATCGACAACCTTGGTTTTAATATTTACCGTGCCACCTCCGAAACCGGCCCCCGCACAAAGCTCAACGACTCTTTGATCCGCACCGATCTTCCACTTGGAAGCTTCGAAGGCTCGATCTACACCTACGTGGATACGAACCTCAAATTCCGCACAGTTTATTATTACTGGTTGGAGGATGTGGACATTTACTTAACAACCACCCTTTACGGACCCGCTTCTGCAATGCCTTTAAAATAAGAATTGATCATCTCAACAAGAAACTGGCAGGTCATGATACCTGCCAGTTTTCTGTTATCGATTTTTAGTCTGTTTTCATTTTTTCAGATATAATGAATTTGTAATCTGGACTTACAACATTTACTTTTTCTTCTAGAGAAAATACACCCGACATAGCATAACCAATACTTAAAACCAGTGAGGTGTGCAATGAAGCGATTAAACATATCAACTCGAAATGTAACTCTTATTCTGCTGATCCTGACAGGAATGTTAATAGTTTCCCTGGCTTGCAGTTTGAGCAATTTTGAGATTTGGTCCGCCAGTCGGGTAATGGATGATACTGAGCGGGAAAGTGTTGTCAACACCGCTGTTTCGATCAATGCGGAAGCGACAGCTCGATCCCTTCCCCCTGTTATCGATGATGAATTGATACCCAACAGTGCACAGGAATATGCCTGGCAATTTGGCACACGCTGTATCGATGCCCCGGGTGAAGACCCGTGTCCCCTGGATGCCTGTGTTGTAGCTACTGATCAGTACAATGCGAATTACACAGTGACTTCGGAGCTTTTTGGGAAAGCAAACACTGATAATTACCAGTGTTGTGCAGCTTTTTCATTCACTAACAACAGCGCTGATGAAATAGCTTTAATGGCTTACTACCCTGAAATAAATAGCTGGAGAAGTACTTTGATCCACCAAAATTCGGTAGTAAATTGGGAAAATTGCTCTGTGTCCTATTCAAGGCATGATGGCGAGGTCAGTGTTATTGAGGGTATCAACCAGATCATTGTCACTTATTACAACCCCCACTGCGATTGGCTTGAGCACAGCGAACAAGGGTTACAAAAATACATCGTCAACATCGCCAGGCCCTGCATCCCGGATTGATTGACCTGCTTTCTCTTTTAGAAGCACAGCAAAGTGATTTTAAGTGGGTTCGATTTTAAAACGTAGTAAAATTCAGCAATTGTTCATTTGAACTTTAAGTTAACAATAAATCTGAACGAGGGTAGAATGCGGTTAAGTAAAATAGTTGTTCTTTTGATTGGTTTTGTCATAATCCTGTCTGGTTGTGCCAAACAGGGTGTTCTAGAGGTTACTGAGCCACCTGTTTGTGTCTGTGAAACTCCGGTTTGCCCGCCACAGAACACGCCCATACCCATTCCTACAGAGACAGAGCAAGTTTCATCCCAACCTGACCCCACAGACACGCCCGAACCCACTGCCGCACAAATAATTACGCCCACGCCTACCCAATTTTCCGGTTTCGATACTGCCTGGGTCTATCGTGCCATGGCTTACACCAATGAGACCCTCTTCTATTTTATCGTGCCAAATGTCAATGCCGACTATTATGGAACGGTCGATGGTCTCCCCATGACCTGCCAGGTGGATAAAAGCGCTGAGAGCTTACTGGTCTGCCGGGTGGAAAAAGATCTTACAGGTATTGATTACCGGGAATTTGCCTTCTATGCTGATGAGCAGAACCAGTACCTTGTCTACAAAGGATATATCTCCACCCGGTTGGACATCATGCCAACCTCAACTGCCATCACATATATTTGGCCAAGAGCCAATTTCACCATGGCAGATGTCACCTTTGCCAGCACCCCAAAAGATTGTAATACCCGTGGTCAAAACATCATTTGTGAAGAAGAATTTCGCAACTATGATGGTCAATGCCTGGTCGGATTTACCTGTTTTGACGATTGTGGTTTCTTTTACTCGGTCGATACCATTAAAAATCGGGAAGGTGACTTCGTCTTCACCGGTCCGTGCTGGTAGTGCTGAATTTCCAACAAAATTTTATACCCGCTTAGGTTCTGAAACGCTGAACCCTCTTTGCGTTTCCTGCTCGGCTGCTGCTTGACACTAATCTGATCAGCCAACCGGGTCAATTGCCTTGGAGTGTTTTCATGTCTTCCACAAAAGAAGTTCTGTTGGCGATCAAGCCTGCCACCGCGGCCAACACCGCAGTCCCAACCAGGAACCATAATGGGCTGATCCAGTCTCCGGATAGATTGAACAGCCCTCCAAAAACCAGCGGACCCAAAGCTCCCATTACATACCCAGCCCCCTGCACAAAACCGGATAACGATGTTGTGCCTCCAGTAGTGCGACTCTTCATATTAACGAGGGTCAGTGAAACAGGTATCAGGGATTGCCCGAAGCCAAAACCAATGATCCAGACCCATGCCAACTGTGGAAAAAATGCCAGGCCAATCGATCCTGCAGTATACATGATCATCATAAATAGGATCACGAGGAAGATTCGCTTACTTCTGGTTAACAGCATTGGTAAACCGAGTGCCAATACACCTCCGACCGCCGCATAAGCTGACAGCATAATTGCCGCAGTTGCCTGGCTAACCCCTGCTGTTGCCATCAGTAACTTTGGAAACCATGCCAGCCCTACATAAAAATTGATCACCCCAACGCTTAAGATGGCCACAATGGTATAAGCCATCGGCCAGCGCCAGACTGGCAGGTTCTGCCTTTTCTCTTCCAGCTGCTTTTCTTGGCTCCCATGACTTAATTTGATCCACGGCACTGCAGCGAGCACTGGCAATCCTGCCCACATGGCAGTAAAGAAACGCCACCCGACAGCCTGGGTGATCGGCACAGCTACCAGGGAAATCAATGCGATGCTGCTAGGGATAAGAGAACTGTACATGCTTGTCAGCAGCCCAATTCGGTTGGGAAAATATTGTTTGATCAATGGAGGCAGTAATACATTGCTCATCCCCATGCCTGCGAGGCAAACCACGTATAGAACACCAAACATCCAGGCATTTACCGACAAGCTGCGAACCAGGATGCCGATACATAGGATGACCATGGCAATGGTACACGACCTCTCCAATCCAAACTTGCGGATAACACGGGGCGTTAACCAGCCAAAAACAGCAAAGGTGATCGGCGGTAACATTCCCAATATTCCATTTGCCATGGCAGAGATGGGAAAACTGGTTTCGATCTGTTGAAATATAGGAGAAAGAACCGATATCGCTGCACGGGTATTAAGTGTGACAAGGATGATACCAAGAAGGGCGAATATCTCTTTTGGTTTATTTGACTGCATCGCTGTTTCGTTCATCATTTTCCTGGTTGTTTCTTTGCTGATTTCGCCTACCCCGGCAGGTAATGTTATTTATGACGGGTGCTATTATATCAACACAATCACTCATATCGCATCACGGGACCGAATTATGAGTTGGAGAATAATTAATACCGTTCCTTACTACAAAAACTGATGTTCAAAATGGACAATTAATCAATATAATTAAGTATAGCTTGTGTCTTCGAACAACACGAGGGTTCCATTTCTGAAAGGAAAAAATCATGTTAAACGACCTCTCTCAAATTCTAGATCGCCAGACCAGGAGGGTTTCTTCCTGGGATCAAACTGGGCGCAACGCAGACGCCATCACCATCCCCCCGCATGCCACCGCCATCCTCGCAGACCTGGACGGACCCGCCCAGATCACCCATATCTGGATGACCCAGGTGGGTCATTACCGTGAGTGTCTCATTAAGATCACCTATGATGACGCCCCCTATCCCAGTGTCCTGGTCCCCCTGGGAGATTTCTTTTGCCTGGGCCATTCCATGGTCAATTCCTTCCAATCTGCCTTGTTCTCAGCCTCAACCAATACACCATACCTCTTCAACCGTCCATGTGCCTTGAACTGTTACGTCCCGATGCCCTTCGCCAGGCATATCCGTATTGAACTGGTCAACGATAGTGATGAACCACATTGGCAGTACTTTTATATCGATCATGAAACCCTGCCAGAATTCCCTCCCAATTGTGCCTACTTCCATGCCGAATTTCGCCGCGCCAACCCATTTTCTGGCTGGGGTTCCGAGGTCACAGTCAACACACCCGATGCCGACGTCATTAACAAGGAACTGACCGCCTGGGAGAACAATTACATCATCCTGGATACCAAAGGTCGTGGTCACTACATTGGCTGTAACCTGTCAGTCACCAACTTCACCGGCAACTGGTGGGGCGAGGGCGATGATATGATCTGGGTGGATGGCTACAAATGGCCACCCGACTTGCACGGCACCGGCAGTGAGGATTATTTCAACCAGGCTTTTGGCATGCAGCCCAATGCCTTTATGCGCAATGGCTCATCGATTTTCGAAGGGCACACCATCCCCATCCCCGAGATGGAACTTTACCGCGGTAACAGTGGTTACCAGACAAGTTATGTCTTCCACCTCGAGAACCCGGTGCGCTTTACCCGTGAGCTCAGGGTCTCAATTGAGATCGGTCACGCCAACCACCTGGCGAACGAGGTCAGCTCAGTCGCCTATTGGTATGCGCAAAAGCCATCTCCAATTGCATCCCCGCCATCGGCCAAACAGCGCATGCCCGTAAAGCGGGATAATACCGGAAAATGGCAAAAAGACCCGGATAATGAATGCCAGGGTAAACCCCTGATCTTGACCGATGAGATGGTTGAGATCAAGAAAAAATACGCTAAACATTAACAGGAATAGTGGATTTACCTGGTTACAACCATTTATTGCCCTGGATTCACTGGACTCTAAACAAAAAAGATCTTTTAAATTTTGATTGATTGGCCTATTGCCTTGTTTATTTTTTTCCTTCTTTGGCGCATGCCTGTTACATAGATACCGATCTGTAACCCAAAAAGGACAACAAGGCATAATGGGATGATCTCGAGTGAGATCCGCCTTGCCAGAACCCCTACCAGTGCGATTACCACAGCCGCCAAACCCGAAGCAGCCATTTGAATGCCGATCGTGTTGGCAGCATGCTTCTCACCCACACGTTGACTGGTCCCAGAGACCAATGCAGGGAATATCGGTGCGATGGCTAACCCGACCATGGCGATCGCGGCAATATTCGACCACTCTGCCGGGTTCCACCAGAGTAATAACGAGGCGATAAAAGCTAAAACAAGAGATCCCAGCACCAGTTTATTGATCCCAATTCTACGTGCAAACAAACCGGCGATGATCCGCCCAACAGTGAACATCCCCCAATAAGAGCCGGTCAACAAGCCGGCAATTTCCGGTTCTATGTTGCGCGACTCGGTCAGCAGGGTGTAGGTCCAGGTGCCGATCGAGACTTCAGAGCCCACATACAACAAGAATTGGATTAAGCCCATCCATACTTGTCCCTCGCGCAAAGTCTCTCCTAACTTGATCCCTTTGCCAGTTTCACGCAACGATTTCTCATTATTTCCAGTTGCTCCATCATCTTTCCACTTGGGTAAAGTGAGGGTGAAGACCAATGCCAGGATCAGTTGGAGGCTTCCCACGACGATGTATCCCGGTCGCCAGTTGGCAAATACATTAAGTCCATATGTCATGATCAGAGGGCCGCCTGTTATGCCGATCCCGTAACAGGCATGCAGCCATTGCATCAATCCTGGGTTAAAATGTGCTTCCACATACGCATTTAAACCGGTATCGATAGCACCAGCCCCCAGGCCGGATAAGATACCTAGCGCTACCATCATCCACCAACGTGGAACAAGTGTATAACCGATAAGGCCAATGCCGGTCATCAAACAACTGATCGCCAACACCCGGCCCACCCCCAGCCATGCTGTTACCCGCCCGCTGAAAAAGGCTGAAAGGATGTAACCTGTGATCGAAACTGCCCAAAGGTAACCCAGTGCATCCAGGGGGATGTTAAATCCATGCCGTATGGAAGGCCAGGCTACACCCAGCAACCCGTCTGGCATCCCGAGGGCAATAAAGGCAATATAAGCCAGCATGATCAAGCCGAACCTGGGATAATATCGAATGCGTTTGAGCAAATTGTTCATAATCAGGCGATTTTATCAGGTTTTTAAGTAATCCGCCCAGTTTCCCCTAATTACAAGAAAATCGATCAGTTGGTGATAGCTTTAAAGACAAGTTTGGAGATCAGGTAGTTGCCAAATGCATTAGGATGAATGGCATCGCTGATGTAATATTTTTTCTGATCCTTTGTTAAGGGAAAAATATCTATTACTTCCACACCTGCCTGCTCTCCGACCTTGTGGATAAGCGGGACAAGTTCGTTTTCGATGACCTCCCCATCCGCGATACTGAAAGCGTCAGGTGGTGTCAGCAGGTAAACGGTGGGCTGAGAGGGAAGGGATTGATAAAGTGAGATCATGTACATCAGGTCCCCCTCGAATAAATCGGCAGAAAATCTGTAATGCCATGTGTCATTTGTGCCTAACATGATCAACACAATTTTTGGGTTACTCACCATGGATTCATAATAACTGTCGGTTTCCCAGTAAGGATTGTAGCTGGCATATGTCAGGGCTGAATTGCTTACCCCAAAATTCAAGACTTGGTAATTATCTCCCAGTTTTCTTTGCAGGATGGAAGGGTATGAATCTAAATTGAGGTTATGGCGTACACCGTACCCGTAGGTTATACTGTCGCCCACACAGGCAACGATCAACTTTTCATCCTGCGCCTGGATACCACCATTTTGAGGAAGTGAAAATGCAGTACCTACCAGGACTGATAGGAAGCAAATAAACAGGATTTCCCTGTAAAATACTGGCTTCTTTGCTCTTGTCATTTTTATTAATGTTGATTTCCTGGCAGCATTTTCCATATTATCTTTTGAGAATTGCCTTCTGATGTTAGGTTTTGAAACATTTTATCATTGGCTGCTTGTTATCGCAAATCATCCCACCGTAGCTTGCCAGCCTCTTCGAGTTTGTTCATAATGCGTTGATCACCTCTGGGATCCTGTCCGGTAAAAAATGACTCACCAGGATAACCCAGGTGAATCTCTAAGTACGGGTTATCCTGGCTGACCAACAAGGGGTCAATTATCACTCCATTATAAGACAGGGAAGAATATGCCGCCCAAAATGACCCGCGGTAGATTTGCTTTCCATCCACACAAGCCGCAAAAGCGATCCCATTAACCGGCACCTGCAGGTTGGTGAGTTTATCCACACCTTCCCTGGTCAGGTGAATGGTATGGGTCTGGAATGTGTACTTAAGGATTTCCGCCTGGCTGATCAAGGGCTGACTTTCCAGCAATAAGGACACACCCTCCAGCACCTGGCTTGGCGGTATCCTCCCTGAAAATAGATAAATAGCAAAGCCCTCACCTGCAGTTACCCCGGGCTCAAGCCCAATCTCACTCTTCCCTTGTAAAATTGGTATTTTTTGGCAGGCGCTGACCAGTAAAAGCAGTCCCAGCCCTAAGCCTGTAAGGGTGATAACCCTGCTTTTCCTATTACCCGGCCAGGTGTGACAGTTCATTATTTATGGGGGGGATAGTTTACAGCCCTGTTCCGCGCCGGCGATGGCCTTCACTCTCCCCAGCTACCTTGGATAGGCTGAAGCGGTTCTCACCCAGTGCTTCCATCGCCATCCGTGGGGGGTTACCCATCCGCCAGGGTGCAAGGCCTTCCCTCCGCAGCCAGCGCCCGATCCGCGCATCCACCAGGGGATGCTCGCCTTCGCCCCACAACTTCTCCTGGTCAATGGCAATTTCGACAGGCTCTGGTTCGCCTTGCAGTTCGATTAAGATCTGGGTCCATTCAGGCTTGAAGTGGATATCTCGGTCTTCCAAGGGTATCCGTATTCCATAACCCACCCCGTTTCGGCTGTGGGCACCATTATTCCATGCTGTGACGATCATACATACCTCCTGACACATTCTTATCAATACATACGTCAAACTCATCTTACACTATCGCAAACATATATGCAACTGAAATTTAGAAGTAATAAGGTAAGTCTACTTCTCCTTTCTCATTCGTAAATAAATCTCTTAGATAAAATTTTTGGGACGCTTGCCAAGACTCTGTTATCAAACAGATAATTCTCGTCAAATCTTTTCATTTGCTATTGGAGGATGGATTGTGCTATATTTGGATTGAGAATTTACATTGGAGGAAAAATGAAGAAAGTACTGACCTTGTTTATTGTAAGTCTTTTTATTCTTTCAGCTTGCGCACCTAAAGCCACTCCGACACCTGAAGCAGAAGGTCTCGCCGTGATCCGCGTGGGCACTGGTGACAGTGGTGAAGGTCTTGCCCCCCACCAGACGATCATCCAGAACTTTGAAGCTGGTAACTCTGACATTATTGTGCAGCTTGAACCTGTCGCCGGCAGTGATTATTATGCCCGACTGCTCACCCAGCTCTCAGCCAAAGCCGCCCCAGATGTCATGCAGGTTGGCGATGATGCCGTGCCTTCATTCGTTGAAAAAGGCGCCTTCATCCCCCTCAATGACTACATGACCACCAACGCTTTCGACCCGACCATCTACCTGCCGGGTTTGCTTGAGCCGGGGCAGGTTAACGGGCAACAGTATCTCCTGCCCAAGGACTACTCACCGCTGGCAGTTTACTATAACAAAACCATCTTTGATGAAGCCGGCATTCCCTACCCTGAAGAAGGTTGGACATGGGATGACATGCTTGACATTGCCCTGGACCTGACCCAGGATACGGATGGCGATGGCAAGATTGACATCTACGGCATCCAATTGCCAGCTAGTTGGACCACAGGCTTTGAATACTGGGTGGCGGCTGCTGGCGGATCTCTGATCAGCAACAATGGAAAGAATTTCGTTGGCTACATGGACTCACCAGAAACCATTCGTGCAGTCCAGTTCTATGCCGACCTGTACAACAAATACCGTGTTGCACCTCCACCAGCTGACCTGAATTCTTGGGGTGGCGGCAATACCGAGTTTGCCAATGGTAAAGCAGCCATGTACCTCTTTGGACGATGGCCGCAGGCTGGTTTCCTCGAGAATCCCAATATTGACCTGGGCCTGGTCGCCCCGCCACAGGATAAGGTCAGGGCAAACGTCCTGTTCTGGGGTGGTTTCGGAATCGCCAGCACCTCCCAACGCCCCACTGCCGCTTATACCTTCCTGAGCTATTACACCGGTGAGGGTGGCGCTGAAGTTTGGAAGGACTGGGCATTACCGGCGGTCAAATCTGTGGCCGAGTCTTCCGGCCTGAGCACTGATCCGATTGAAGGCGTATGGATAAATGAGTTGAATCACCTTGCGCCACGGGCTTACACCTTCACAAAGTACTGGAATGAAGCCGCAGACCCGGCACTGCGTAAAGCACTTGAAACTGTCATCCTGGATAAATTTGCCGATGTCACAGCCGTGATGACAAATGCTGCCCAGGAAGCCCAAACTGCCCTGGATGCGCTAAATTAAAATAAGCTAATAATAACTCCAGAACACTACAAAGCAGCTGGTTGACAAATATCTAAGTCAACCAGCTGCTTGTTTTATGAATTAGAAGGTTCAAAAGCTTTTTTACAAAATTTTCTTGTCATACACCCGGTAGCGTCTAATGACTGTTGCCCCCAATTTTACGATCGCATTGTTCATCCGGTCATTGTTCTCCAATACATAGTTGATCTCCATGCGCACATTCAATTGCGCCAGGGCATCATGCGTGGCACGGTATAAAAGGGTATCGATGGCCTTGCCCTGGTATTCAGGCACCACACCCAGTGCCCACATACGGTAAACTTTCAATTTGGGCAATTCGATCAACATCTTCAACCAACCGAAAGGCAACAACCTGCCATTTAACCCCTTCAAGACCTGGTTAACGTCCGGCAGGGAAAGCGCAAAGCCGATCGGTTCCCCACTGGCATCTTCAGCAAGCAAAAGCGCTTCAGGGTTGACGATCTGCTTGAGGTCATGCGCCATCGCCCGTGCCTCGGCATCAGTCACCGGGTAATAGCCCCAGTTATCCGAGATGGATTGGTTCGCCAGGCGCATGATGGTGACCACATCCGCTTCCAAATGGTTCATATCAATTGGTCTCACTCTGACGCCATAACGCTGCGCGATCCTTTCAGTCAGGGTCAGGATGCGCTCCGGGATGCGATAACCCTTTTGCATATCCGCTTCATAGACCAGCAAGTCCATGACCTTGGAAAGGCCAAAACCTGTCATGAAATTATTGTAGTAAGGTGGGTTGTATGGTGCCAGGATAACCGGTTGGGGTTCGAATCCTTCCACAACCAGTCCCCACTCCTGCGAGGCAAATGACCACGGTCCGCGCATGACTTGCATGCCCTGGACTCGAAGCCAAGTGGCGGCTGCATCAAGCAACATACTGGCTGCCACTGGGTCATTGACACACTCAAATGAGCCAAACAGACCGATGGGTTGCTGCCAGTGGTCCAATGCCAGGCGATCCGTAAACGCCGAGATGCGTCCCAGTACCTTGTCTCCCTCTTTGAGCAGGAATAACTGGTAGGTACAGTGCTCCAGCATGGGGTTTTTCACCGGGTTGAATTGTGACCACTGCTCACTGCGCAGTGGTGCCACCCATAAAGGATCATCGCGGTAAAGTGTGTAAGGAAGTCCAATAAATGATTTCAGATCATGCTTGGTTCTCACTGGGTGGATGAACATTTGAACCTCCTCTTATTCTTCCTGTTCGTTGCAGGGTTTTGCCATGACGGCGGTTCCCGGTTCTTCTT
>Ga0123335_1000553_pt1 | contig 63836 bp, 55 predicted proteins | sample BiotimSIPDNA_2_FD_89707 | JGI IMG/M metagenome (GOLD analysis project Ga0123335, IMG submission 89707) | Anaerobic biogas reactor microbial communites from Washington, USA - Biogas_R2 time_0 SIP DNA | ecosystem: Engineered > Bioreactor > Anaerobic > Unclassified | place: Washington, USA... | reverse complement strand
TACCATATTAAAAGAAAAATAAATAAAGACAAAACCAAGATACTAAGGCGTACGATCCCTTAAATAATTTATACATTTGCCGAATTTTAAATAAATTGGAGGTTAAATATGGCACTTTACATGAACGAAATTTCGCGTACTTTCAGTGAATATCTTTTAATACCGGGTTTAACCACTGCTGCGTGTACTCCCGATAAAGTAGATTTAACTGCCCCGCTTGTCAAGTTTAAAAAAGGAGAAAAAGCATCGTTGGAGTTGAATATCCCGTTTGTTTCAGCTATTATGCAGTCGGTCTCCGACGATAGGATGGCTATTGCCCTGGCAAGAAATGGCGGTTTATCGTTTGTATATGGTTCTCAGTCAATTGAGACGCAGGCAGAAATGGTCAGAAGGGTTAAAAAGTATAAAGCAGGGTTCGTGGTTAGCGATGCCAATCTTACCCCTGAAAATACCTTGCAAGATGTGCTTAACATGAAAGAAAAGACTGGGTACTCTACAGTTGGGGTTACCCACGATGGCACTTCGAATGGAAAACTCCTGGGAATGGTTACCAGTCGTGATTATCGTCCAAGCCGCGATCCGCTAGATCTTAAGGTTAAAGAATTTATGACCCCGTTTCCAAAATTAATCACCGGCCGTCTTGGTATTTCGCTAAACGATGCCAATGATCTTATATGGGATAAAAAATTAAATTGTTTACCCATAATCGATGATGATCAAAACCTTCAATATTTTGTTTTCCGTAAAGATTACGACAGTCATAAAGAATATCCGCTCGAATTATCCGATTCAAACAAAAAACTCCTTGTTGGTGCTGGTATCAATACCCGCGATTACCGTGAACGTGTTCCTGAGCTAGTTGATGCCGGGGTCGATGTTCTTTGTATCGATTCATCCGACGGTTTTTCTGTATGGCAAAAAGAGACCATTCAATATATTCAAAGCAATTATGGTGGAAAAGTTAAAGTTGGTGCAGGGAATGTGGTCGACAAAGATGGCTTTTTATACCTTGTTGAAGCAGGTGCCGATTTTGTAAAAGTTGGTATTGGTGGGGGCTCTATTTGCATAACCCGAGAACAGAAAGGCATTGGTCGTGGTCAGGCTACTTCCATAATCGAGGTGGCAAAAGCTCGCGACGAGTATTACAAAAACACCGGTATTTATGTCCCTATTTGTTCCGATGGAGGCATAGTACAAGATTACCATATGGTGCTTGCCCTTGCCATGGGAGCCGATTTCCTTATGATGGGCCGCTATTTTGCCCGTTTCGACGAAAGTCCAACACGAAAATTGATGGTGAATGGAAACTATGTGAAAGAATACTGGGGAGAAGGTTCGAACCGGGCTCGCAACTGGCAGCGCTATGATATGGGCGGTAGTGATAATCTAAAGTTTGAAGAAGGGGTAGACAGTTATGTGCCTTATGCTGGCAAACTTAAAGATAACCTTGATGTTACGTTGGGTAAAATTAAATCGACCATGTGTAGTTGCGGGGTTACCACCATTGGCGAATTAAAAGATAATGGTAAAATTACACTTGTTTCTTCTACCAGCATTATCGAAGGCGGAGCGCACGATGTAATACTCAAAGAAACAAGCAAATAGAGATTATTCTTAAAACAAATAAACAAAGGGCGGATTTATCCGCCTTTTGTGTGACAACCCATTTATATTTTTTTATTTTTGCAGCGTAAATCTAAAATTATAATCAATATGGACGAAGGCCCGTATCATAGTAAGCAGAAAATGTTAATCTATTTATAGAGGAGTCTTTGTTTGTAGTGCAAGCCTCCTTTAAGTTTCAATGAAAGGAGGTAAAAATGATCAAATTTTACAAAAGCCTTGCTGGTGTATATAACCTCGACAAAGCAGGGGAAAATGGGTGGACTAATGTTATTAAACCCGATGAAAACGAAGTAAAAAGACTCGTTTCTGAATTTGGTATTCCCGATGATCTTATTCAGGATATTCTTGATATCGACGAGCGGCCTCGTATGGAATTCGACGACGATTGGTCGCTACTTATCATGCGTATCCCAGTTCAGACTCCCAATAACGGAGTACCTTTCATTACTGTACCTCTGGCTGTTTTTGTTACTCAGCAACAAGTTATTACTATATGCTGTGCCGAAAATGAAGTGCTACCTGCCGAACAGCCTTCGCTTTACAGGACTCATTATAAATTGGTTAACGATCATACAAATTTCATTTTAAATCTTTTCTTGCGTTCAGCCAATACTTATTTGAAATACATGAAGCAAATCAACCAGCAATCTAATCACATTGAAAAAGAACTTGAACGTTCGATTAAAAATGAGGAACTGCATAATTTGCTTAACCTTGAAAAAAGTCTGGTTTATTTTATAACGTCATTAAAAGGCAATGATAATTTGTTGTCAAAATTCAGGAAATCAAAACTTTCTGTATTAAACGAGACAAACGAAGATTTGTTGGAAGATGCCATAATTGAAACAAAACAAGCAGTAGATACCGTTCAAATCTATTCCGATATTCAAAGTGGGATGATGGATACTTTTGCATCTGTTATTTCCAACAATATTAATGTTGTAATGAAGCAACTTACTTCATTTTCAATTATCTTGATGATTCCAACTCTTATTGCCAGCATTTATGGAATGAATGTTAACAACGGTTTGGAAACTTCAAAATTGGCCTTTCTTGGAATTTTAATATTTTCTATTATTGCCTCTACTCTTGGCGTTTACATTTTTCGGAGGAAACAGTTTTTTTAGACAGGTTAACATTATCATATAAAGAAAGAGGTTGCAAATCATATCCTGCAACCTCTTTTTAGTTTACGCTTAGTTGTTAATTACTTTTATTTTTTTCCATTTTCCACTTTTGAAACGGAGTCCGAGAACAACTCCAAAAATCAAAAAGAAAACTACCAATAAAAACCAGCTTAACTCAACTGAAAAACTAAAAACATAAAGTGAAAGATAGATTACCGGAACAAAGGTCCAATGTGCTGCAACCGATACTATCATCGTAAAAAAGGTATCGCCAGCACCACGCAATGCTCCAACAAAAGCAACCAACATAGATTCGGCTAATACATATAAGGCCGCAATTTTTATCATGTTTACCGCAATGGGCACAGCATCTTCGAATATTTGGGATGGTTGGGCCGGGTGGAACACTCTTACCAATGCTTCGGGTATGAATACAAACAGGATAAGAACAATCAGCGAATAAAAAATGCCTATTTTAATAGCCGATAATGCGGCATGTTGCGCTATTTCAGGCTTCCTTGCACCCATATATCTCCCGACCAAACTGGTAACGGCAATTTCGAGACCAAGCAACGGGATATATGAAACCATATCCCAGTTAAACATGATTGTTGTCGCGGTTGCAGCCACATCACCTTTACTGTGAAATATTGAAATCATTATTGAAAAAGCAATAAAGTTCAGAAACAATTCAAATCCTGCAGGTGAACCAAAAACAATGAGTTTTTTCATGATCGGCCAATTGAAACGGAACGATTTGAGTACCGAAAATTCAACTTGGTTTGTCTTATTTAAATACACTATAAAGAGCAGCAATGTAGCTAAAAACGAACCGGATATGGTTGCAAGTGCGGCACCTTTTACTCCCATGGGTTCGAAGCCTAACTTTCCGAATATCAGTATGTAATCCAATATTACGTTTATTATCATTGCCAGTACAGTAGCGGTCATCACTATTTTTGTTTTGCCAATTCCTGTGAAATAGCATCCAAGGGTATGGCGTAAGAGGCTGAAAACAGATCCCCATATTAGTATATTTAAGTAATCATTTTGATATCCTAGTTGTGATGCCGGTATTCTGGCCATCTCGAAGTACATCGATAGAACTGGTTTCGAAAGCATAATGAGAGGCCAGGCCAAAAGCGTAATAAGTACAGCCTGAAAAGCTGATTTTGTAGTATTTTGCTTTTCACCAGCACCAAAATATTGAGCAACAAGGGCAGTTGAATATCCGGTCAAGCCAATGAAAAAGAAAGTTAGCATTTGCATAGCCACACCTCCACCTAAGGCTGCATTCATTTGTTCAGAGCCAACCCGTGCCAGGAAAAGTCTGTCGGTAAAGGTCATGACTCCGTCGCATGCGGTGGATATAATCATTGGTAATGATAAAATCAATAATTCTTTTATTCCTCCGGGCTCGTTGTAGCCCGAAAAATATCGTCTAATCGCATTCATAATAAAGAAATTGTGGTTAAGATTAAAATAAAAAAAGAGAAGAGGATTATGTAGACTCTTCTTACAATGTCGGGGATGTAACCTTATCTTGTGAATACCAAAATAAAATACAAAACACGAATAGTACCTCTCCTACCCGACTAATTTTGAGCCTGTTAGTAAATTTGTCTTCATGTCGATAAAATTTTAAATGTTTCTGACTAGTTTGTTTTCTACCTATCAATATTAATTCTCATTGACGGAGAAGATTTGGCTATGAAAATAAAGCATGTACTTTAGCTTTAAAGACAAAGATTGATCAATTTACCCTACTCAAATAATTATTATTTATATAAAGAGCTAATTGCCAATGTGTTTGGTTTTTATTTTACACAAATTTGTATTATACTTTAACTGGCAGTGTATAAAAAACAGGATTTTTTGTTCTGTTAAAAATAATAATCAGTATTATTGCACACGAAATGGTTGACTTGGTATGTTTCATATCTGTCAATAATAGGGAATGCCGTGTAACCCGGCAACAGTACCCGCTGCTGTGATTCCTGCTAATTTTTGTGACAATACTTTAGCCACTGCTCCGTTTTTTTGAAGGAATGGGAAGGCGTCACAAAAAGGGATAAGTCAGAAGACCTGCCATTCGATTTTTAAACTTTTGCTTTCGGGAAGAAAGGCATTGTAACTGATAAAAAAGTGCACGCTGTTTTTGTCTCTTTTCGTTAAGCTCTTGGGTATGAATAATTCAAGAATGTTAAATATTATCAAAATGAAAAAGTTAATTAAATTTTCTGTCGTATTTTTCTTGGCAGCTGGTATTTTTTCTTCGTGTAACAAAGACCATGTTGCACCTGAGATTTCGACATTTGTAATTAATTCTGACACTACGATTCGTGTTGGAAGTTCTTTGTCGCTCGAAGCCAATATCACTTCTGAGCTGGTTTATCATTACAATTGGTATATAAACAACGAGCTTAAAAGCAATGAGCCTGTATATGTTTTTACACCAGAAAAAACTGGGGAATATGCAGTTAAGTTGTTGGTGAAGAACAAGTATGGTTCTGATAGCATTGATGCTGTCGTTACAGTTAAACCTCGCTTGATTACTATCGACTTTGGTGATTTGTCTTTAGGCAGCAATTCATTCTGGAATGGAAGTAATGGTGCGGGTAGCTTTACTTCGGGGATTGCCAACTTTAGAAATTATTACTACAGCGACTATTCGTATTGGGAAGGTTTTTCATATTCGAACCGAAACGATGCAGTAACTAGTGGTTATGCCAATCAGTATAGTGTGTTCAATAAAGAGAATAATGGAAATACCTTTGCGTTGTTTTATCCCCCTTATGCAGGTGTTGCTTCTGTAAGTTTTTCGAATGGACAAAGTGTTGTTGTTGAGAGTATTAAAGTATGCAATGACTCATATCCTGCTCTTTCGATGACCAACGGAGATGCGATGGCTAAAAAATTTGGTGGAAGTACAGGTAATGATCCTGATTTCTATAAACTTATTATTGCAGGATTGGATAAAAACGGGCAGATGACAAAAACCGTTGAATTTTATCTTGCCGATTTTCGTTTTTCTGATAATTCACAGGACTATATTGTAGATACCTGGACAAGTGTAGATATTTCTTCGCTGGGAGCTGTAAATCAGCTTACTTTTAAGTTTGAATCGAGCGATAACGGCACTTTTGGAATGAATACCCCGGCTTATGTATGTATTGATGATATTGTTTACAACGAACCTGAGGATTAGTTGTATATAATTGTGTTGAATGAAAAAGGGCTGAATCAATAAATTCAGCCCTTTACTTTTACAATTCACGGTAGATTTATTTTTTTATCGAAGCTTTGTAGTCGTTGAATGATTTGATGTTATCCTGGCTGGCTTTTAAGTATGTGTTGGCCAGTTCATTGGATGGATCAAATTTTAATACATTCTCAAACATTGGGATTGCTTCTTCAAACTTTGTAATAGCAAGCCCCATTTTTTCAACATATTCAGTAGGTGCACCGGCCGAAGCTTGTTTGGCAAGTTCGTTAGCCTGATTAAAAGGAACAGAAGCTTCTTTTAACATAGGTACGGTGAGCATCGATTTCATTTTGTCGAGTACCTTACTGTCTGGATGTTCAGTAATAGCGGCAACCAAAATGTCTTTCATTTTAGTTTCTTCACCTGCTTCTTTGTAAATATCGGCGATATACAACTTGCACATATCGGGGCGATAGCCCAACTCAATGGTTTTCTGATAATACGACATTGCTACATCGTTCTTGTTCATTTTGTTGGCACAGTATGCCATAGCATAAGTGTTTTTGCCATCAGTAGCAGCTTCGTTGCCTCCTTTTTCAATATACTTTTGGTAGTAATTGAAAGCAGATTCCCATTGTTTGTTTTGCATGTAATCGGAAGCTGCATATTTAAAACTGTTGACATAAAGAGTTTGAGTATTAGCGTCTTCGGCTGCACCTTCTTCTCCCGATTTGAGATATTTCTCATACTCGGTAATGGCTTTAACCCATTCTTTGTTGCGATATGCGTCGTTCCCGGCGTTTTTCGCTTGTAATCCTTCACTTAATGTTTCCTGTGCAAATGCTGTCACTGAGAATAATACAGCAACTAATAATAAATACTTCTTCATAATTTTACTATTTTCAGATTTCAATTCGAATTGTTAGTATTCTCGTTTAAAGCCTTTAAAGATATATAAAATGACTTTATCCGAAAAATAAAAAAAATTTATGCCTTATTGTGTTGCTCAATCCCGATCTTTCAAGGATTGTAATTGTCTTTATTCCAGAAAGATATGATATTTAAAACCATTGTTTTATAATTTTGTGCTGCTGCGTTTTCTGGCTCTAGCATCAGCAAATGGTTTAAATCGTTCAGGGCATTGCCCCATTGTTGCATTTTGTAGTACACTTGTGCACGCAAAAGCATCGCTTCAGTATCAAGTGGGTTGTTTGATAAGTAGTTGGATAACAACGTTTCAACTTCACCCAGTTTCCCTCCTTCTTCAAGCTTATTTACTTCAATAGCAATTGCATTTTCCATATTCATTTTTCAATTTTTCTCCTAACATAGATGAAATCATGGTCACTAAATCTGAAGCATGTTCTGTCGATTCTTCTTCACTTCTTGAAAGTTTATTAATCGGCAAAACCGCTTCGAAACCTTCTTCATCCATCAACGTGGTGGCGCCACATATTGCAAATACTGGTTTATCAATTTTCATTCCAATTTTTAAAACCTCCCCTGGAAGTTTACCTTCAAACGTTGTTTTATCAATTTTGCCTTCGCCGGTAATGATGAAATCTGAATGGATTGCTTTGTGCATAAAATTGGTTTTTTCGAGGATAAACGGTGCTCCATTTTCGATTTTTGCACCCAATAGAGCATGAAATGAAGCGGCAATACCCCCCGCAGAACCACCACCGGGTAAGTGGGTTACATCTTTCTTTGTCTTCTGGAATAATTGCTGTGCGAAGATGTCTAAATTCTTAGATAATATTTCCACGTCGCCTTTTGTTGCTCCTTTTTGAGGTCCAAAAAGCTTCGCTGCTCCATTAATGCCTGTCAGGGGTGTTTTTACATCGGTTAGCAAGATTAATTCAACATTTTTTAACCGCAGTAAAGCATCGGTTCTATCAATATGAAGCACATCGCCCAACATCAGTCCGCATCCTGATTTTATTTCTCCATTTTGTCCATAAAACCTTACGCCCAAGGCCATAAGTGCCCCCATGCCGCCATCGACAGTGGCACTACCTCCTAGACCAATAATAATGGTTTTTGCCCCAGCTTCAATAGCTCCATTTATGAGTTCTCCTGTGCCATAGGTAGTCGATTGGGTGGCTGAATATTCATGGCACTTGAGCAGGCGTAACCCCGATGCATTGGCCATTTCAATAATTGCAATTTGGCTATCTTGTGTAAGATAATAACCGCTTTCTATCTTTCGTTCAAGCGGGTCACAAACCGTAATATGCTGTATCTTTGCATTATAAATGTTTGCCAGAATAGCAGCTGTTCCATCGCCTCCATCGGCCAGAGGAAGTTTTTCAATATTTGTTATTCCCGATATTCTGAGTCCTTTTTCTATTGCATCGCAAAATGCAAAAGCATCGAGAGAACCTTTCATCGAATTGGGTGCTATTAATATTTTCATCAATAATCGCCTCTTGAAACGTGTTGAATCCCTTTGATATTCTTTAGTTTATGCATCAGAAAATCAAGATGTTCCACATTATTGACATATACTCTGAGGGTACCTTCAAAATTGCCATTTTTTGAATCGACATTTATTGAACGCATTTGCACTCCAACATCTTTTGCAATGATGTAAGAAATGTCGCCGACAATTCCCTGCCTGTCGGAGCCCGAAAGGTGTATTGTTGCCTGAAATGAAGCATTCAGTTTGGTCGATCTCCATTTGGCTTTAATGAAACGATATGGATATCTTTCACGCATTTGCTTGGCGTTAGGGCAGTGTTCGCGATGTATTTTTATGCCTTCGCGAATGGTAACAAAACCGAATATTTCGTCTCCAAAAATTGGGTTACAGCACTGGGCCAATTTGTAAATTACATTTTTCAGGTCTTTGTCGATCACCAGAAAATCATCGCCTGAGTCGAATGAAAGGTTTTCAACAACTTTTTTGGGCAAAAGCTCTCCGAGAACTTCCTTGGCTTTAACTTCTTGTATTTCAGTGCCGCGAATAATACTTTTCAGTTCAAGCGGGTCGATTTGTCCGACCGACACTGCGTAGTATAAATCCACAGCCGATTTCAATTTGAAATGACTGATAATCAGTCGTATATTCTCTTCGTTGTAATCTATTTTCCAGTTTTTGAATTTCCTTTTAACGATTTCTTTCCCATTTTCAGCTTCACGCCGTTTATCTTCGTTCAAACTTGCTTTGATGCGGCTCTTGGCTTTTGAGGTAACCACAAAGTCAAGCCAGTCGATCTTGGGTTTCTGATTGCTTGATGTATCAATGGCAACCTGATCACCGTTCTTAAGCTTGTGTTTTATGGTGACTTTTCGCTGGTTTACTTTTCCTCCAACACATTTATCGCCAAGCCCCGAATGAATTTCGTAAGCAAAATCGAGAATTGTCGCCCCGGCTGGTAAGCGTTTTAAGTCGCCTTTAGGAGTAAAAACAAAAATCTCGTCGTCATATACATTGGTTTTGAATTCTTCAATTATGGCATTGGTATCTCCCGAAGGGTTTTCAAGCATTTCCCTAATGCCTGCGAGCCATTTGTCGAGTTCTCCGCTGCTTTTTCCACCTTTATATTTCCAGTGAGCAGCCAGCCCTTTTTCTGCGACTTCATCCATTCTTCGGGTTCGTATTTGCACTTCGACCCAACGACCGTGAGGCCCCATTACTGTTGTATGCAACGACTCGTATCCATTTGATTTGGGTATGGAAATCCAGTCTCGCATTCGTTCTGTATTGGGTTGATATTCTTCGGTTACGATAGAATATACTTGCCAGCAGTCTGATTTTTCTTCTTCTAGTTTTGAGTCGAGAATGATGCGGATGGCAAAAAGATCGAATACTTCTTCGAAGGTTACCCGTTGTTTTTTCATTTTATTCCAGATAGAATAAATTGATTTAGTCCGGGCTTTCATTTCAAATTTGAAATTTCTTGTCAGCAATTTTGCTTCAATTGGTTTTACAAATTCAGAAACAAAATTTTTGCGCTCTTCCAAAGAATCTTCAAGCTTTTTCACAATATTCTGATATTCATCAGGTTTAAGGTATTTCAACGATGCATCTTCCAGTTCAGTTTTAATATTGTAAATACCAAGCCTATGAGCTAGCGGAGCATACAGAAACGAAGATTCGTTAGCATATTTTTGTTGCAGGTCGGATGGGAGTCCGTCCAGGTTTCGCATATCTTCGAGACGGTCGGCAATTTTAATAAGAATTACCCGCAAGTCGCCAGAAAGGGCAAGCAGTAGTCTCCTGAAATTTTCGGAATGCACCGAAATTGTGACTGTGTCGATAGAGTTTATTTTGAACAGTCCGTCGAGGAGAGAACTTACTTGTTCGCCAAAACGTTGGGGAATAGATGCAATTAGCTCATCTTTTTCAGAGCTGCTTTCAAAAACATTATGTAGCAGAGCTGCAATAACAGGGTCGGTTCCAAGGCCTATATCAGTAGCAACAATTCGGGCAACTGACATTGAGTGATATATAATTGGCTTGCCCGATTCCCAACTGGTTTCTCCCAGAATTTCGTAGGCAAAGTGGCACGCTTCTGATATCTTATTGAGATCGAGATTGCTGCTTTGTTTCCCGAGAAGTGCCAAGAGCTCTTCCAGTGTGGTTTCGAAACGATTATTGTTTTCCATAGCGTTTTCTGTTTTTCGAAAGGTGCGCCCATTTTCACAAAAATAGAAATTTATTGAGCTTTCAACGTATTATGGTGTTCTTTCGGTGTTCAGTAAAAAAAAAATCCTGTCTCATGGGAAACAGGATTTTGCTTATTTATTCAGATTCGTTAGAATCGGTCTTTAAGGATTTTCCTGATTTCGTCGCTACCTACCAGCTTGTTTTCTCCAATATTCACAGAACCTCGTTCTTCCATTCGTTCAACAATTTCGTCAATAGTGAGAACTGGAATTTTGTATTCGTGAAGCCTGGTTTGTAGGCCCATTAATTCAAAGAATTCAACAGTTTTAGCAATAGTTATATCAATTGCTTTGTTTTCGTCGGTTTCTGATATACCCCAGACTCTTTGTCCTAACTGAATAATTTTCTGCTTTTTAGATTCACGCATAACATTCATTACTCCTGGAAGTACGATTGCTAATGTTCGCGCATGGTCGACACCGTGAAGGGCAGTAATTTCGTGGCCTATATTATGAGTTGTCCAATCTTCGGGAACTCCTCGGCTGATAATTCCGTTAAGGGCCATGGTTGCAGCCCACATAAAGTTTGCAGCAGCGTCGTAATTGGCAGGGTTGGCAAGTACTCTAGGGCCTTCTTCAACCAGCGTGAGCATTACCCCTTCAGCAATACGGTCCTGTACTTTAGCATCGACTGGATAGGTAAGATACTGTTCGATTACATGAACGAAAGCATCAACGATTCCGTTGCCAATTTGCCTTGGAGGAAGAGTAGCAACAACAGTTGGATCGAGCACAGAAAATTGAGGTAGTACCAATGGAGAACCAAACGATAGTTTCTCTTTGAATTCCTGACGAGTGATTACTGCATTACCGTTCATTTCGGATCCGGTTGCCGGGAGAGTAAGTACTACACCTAATGGTAAAGCATCGATAACGTCTTCGTTATGAGCCAAAATGTCCCATGGGTCTATCCCTTGATAATAATACGCAGCAGCAATAAACTTAGCGCCATCAACAACTGACCCCCCTCCTACGGCTAGCAGAAAATCAATATTGTTTTCTTCGATAACCTCAAGGGCTTTCATGCATTTTTCATACGTCGGGTTAGGTTCAATGCCCGAAAATTCATAAAATTCGATATTGCCCAATGCTTCAACAACCTGATCGTAAACACCATTCGTTTTGATGCTTCCCCCTCCATAAATAAGAAGGACTTTTGCATCTTCGGGTATTTCTTCTGCAATGGATGAAATTTGCCCTTTTCCGAACAAAATTTTTGTAGGATTGTAAAAGATAAAGTTGTTCATAAGTATTCTTACTTTTGTATTTATAATTTTCTAAAAACAAAAATAAAAAAATGACAATTGATTCGACAGATAATGATGAAGGAAATTCGTTTGAATATCGTTTACGAGAAGTTTCAGATGAAGAAATCATTAATATATTGAGATATCGCGAACATTATCAGCCACATGCTGTGCGCGAGGCAATACGCGAAGCAATGAATCGCGGCATAATCTCGTCGCCCGAAGATTTGAACAAGGAGGAATTCTCGGCACAACCGCTTCCCGTTAAATCTATTTTTCCTGTGGGTATTTCTGAAAAACAGAATGTTACGATTTTTAAAAGCCTTTGCCGAATCGTGTATATATTCTGTGCAATCCCTATTATCTTTTCAGTTGTAAAGTTTTCACAGCATTCGTATTTAGCTGCAGTTTCATATTTATTATTAGGGGTATACATGGTTTTTGTCGCGTACAATCTGGAACGCAAGCGGAATGTGGGGTATTCTACAGCACTGTTGCTTAGTAATTTTCCTATTATTGGTTTCAGTATATACACGCTGTTTACAATGGAAAAAATTGTGGGTATCGATATTTTTGCTGCGGTTACAATGATGGTAATTTTTGTTTATACGTCGTTTTACTTACATAAATTGGCACTCTATTTTAGTAAGAAATAAGCCGCATTCATTATATTCGTTAATTCACCGATCAAAACAAGTTGCTTATCGAATTTACCTAACCTTTTAGGGGCTATTAGAATTATTTTTGCAGTACAATTACATTCGGTTAGGATTAAAATTAAACTTACAAAGACATGATAGGAAAAAAATTGAATATAAAGTTAATGATCTTCGCTTCGATGGCCTATTTCATGTTCAGCTCATGTACTGCAAATGTGCGTCAGAGTAGTAAAGAGTCTTTTGATAAAGAATATGAAATAAAGGATTTTACTAAGATAAAATTCGAAGGTGGATATAACGTAAAGCTGATACAAGGAGATAAAGGATCGCTTGTAATGAATACTACAGAGCAAATTCATAATAGGGTAAATATTTGGGTCGACGACGATATGCTTCATGTAAAAACAAAGATTGATAATTTGAGCCCCGAAGAAATTAACCTGACAATTGTAGTTGCTCAACTGGAATACATAAAGGTTGAAGGGGGCGTTTTTTTAACCAATGATGATTACTTGGTTCAAAAAAACTTGAAACTTGAAGTAGAAGGAGGAGCTCATATTGATATGAAAATCAAAGCTGATACTTTCAGAACTAAAGCCTCGGGTGGTGTTAACATGGAATTTGAAGGGAACGCAAACCTTTTTGAAGCCATTAGCGAAGGAGCTGGCAATATTGACGCTGATCATTTTGAATCGAAAGTTGTTGATTGTCGGGTTTCCGGCGTTGGCAATGCCACAGTTTATGCTACCGACGAACTTCGTGCCGTAGTTGAAGGGGTTGGAAAAATTGGATACCGTGGCACTCCTTCGGTCAATAAGCAAGTGAACGGAATAGGAATGGTTTACCGACGATAGAATTTGTAGATTATTAAAAAAGCAGGATAGAAGCCCTACCCTGCTTTTTTTATGTCAGTAAAGCAACCAAAACAGCTTTAATAGTATGCAGTCGGTTTTCAGCCTGGTCGAAGACCACTGAAGCTTCGCTTTCGAAAACATCATCGGTCACTTCCATACAATTAATGCCAAATTTGTCAAAAATTTGTTTTCCAATTTTGGTGTCAGTGTTATGGTATGCCGGAAGGCAGTGTAAAAATTTAACATCAGGGTTACCAGTAAGTTCTAGCACGCGACGATTAACCTGATAGGGCTTTAACAACCTAATGCGTTCGTCCCATACTTCATCGGGTTCGCCCATCGAGACCCATACGTCGGTGTATATGAAATCACAACCGCTAACTGCTTCTGTGATATTATCGGTTATTTTTATTGAAGCCCCTGTTTCTGATGCTATTAATTGACATTTTTCTACGAGTTTTTCTTCAGGTTGACATGAGGCAGGCGCACATGCCCTGAAATCGATCCCCATTTTAGATGAACCAATCATGAGCGAATTGCCCATGTTGTTCCTGGCATCACCTATATAGCAAAATTTCAATTCATTAAGTGGCTTAGATGAGTGTTCTTCCATGGTAAGAAGGTCGGCCAGTATTTGAGTAGGATGAAAATCAGTGGTTAAGCCGTTTATTACGGGTACTGAAGAGTATTGGGCAAGTTCTTCTACAATATGCTGCCCGTAGCCACGGTACTCGATGGCATCGAACATCCGGCTCAGCACGCGGGCCGTGTCTTTCATACTTTCTTTATAGCCTATTTGTGACCCTGATGGCCCAAGATAAGTAACATGTGCACCCTGGTCGTAAGCTGCTACTTCGAATGAACAGCGGGTGCGAGTCGACGTTTTCTCAAAGATCAATGCAATGTTTTTGCCCGAAAGTCGCATTTCTTCTGTGCCGGTAAGCTTTTCTTCCTTTAGCTTGTGGGCAAGACTCAGCAGAAACCTGATTTCATCTTGCTGATAGTCGAGCAGTTTCAGAAAATGCCTGTTTTTAATTTTCATTTTAAAGCTATTAGTTCATTATTCGCTTCAGAGAAGATTTAATTTACAATTACTTTTTTATGACTATCTGGCAAAAGTAAAAATTTTGCTTCATACAAAGTATGCAAATTATAAGGAATAACATCATGGGATTCAGCCCATGAAAGAGTTAATCTTGATGCCAATTTTGAGAGATAGATTTCAATTAAGGACAAAATGATAAGTAATTGTTCCTGTTTGAAAAGCAGGAGCATCGAGATTTTGATTAAAGCTGGTTTGCAATGCCGCTTTTCGGGCAGCTTCAAGGAAACCGGAGCTGAGCAAATTTGACCCTTTAACACCCGGTACTGCTTTGGTTACTTTTCCGTATTTATCAACAGTGATTTCTACCACCACAATTCCTTCCTCGTTACCTGGGTATGAAGGTTTTGGCAACGATTTAGCGGAGCGGCCTGACAAGCTGAATGATATTCCCCTGCCTTCAGATTCACCTCCGCCACCACCTGAGCCATATTGTTTAACTCCAGGACTTCCGTCGGGTGAACCTTGATTGCCAGGGCCATAGGTAACGCCTTCACCTGTTGCCGAAGCATCGGTTCCTTGCCCAGAATTACCGAAAACATTCTTTGCTCGTGAATTTATTTGCGCAATACGAGCATTTTCTTCTGCTTTTCGCAAACTATCTTGCCGACGAATTTCTGCTAAACGGTTTAGTTCGGCAATGCGCTCTTCGTTAATGCGTTGCAAACTGTCCCTTCGGCGCTTGTCTTCAGCCATTTGCTTTTGGCGTTTCTGGTCTTCTTGTTTTTTAATTTCTTCAAGTGCTGCAGTTTTTTCAAGATCTTGTGTAACCACCTGTTCTTTCCCAGCTACAGGTTGTGTGGTTTTAGGTGTTGCTGGAGGTGGTGTTTGTGGCCGGGGTTCGGTAACGGTTTTTGTGGCTTCTTTGGGTGTGGGTTCATTCATCCCCTGACCATTTTCAGAAGTGCCAAAATCAATTAACACCCCTTTCTCGGCTGGTAGCGGATAAGGAGTAAAGAACCCAAACCTGATAAGTAAAAAAATCAGGATAAGGTGAAAAATAATGGTTACAGTTAACCCTTCTTTATGTTTATTTAAATAATCCACCCTTTGTTGAATTTTGTTCCGGACTTGTCGCCAATATCATTTTAAACTTGTTGCGCTGTGCGATGTTCATCACTTTAACAACCTCCTCAATAGGAACCGATTTGTCGGCATGCAACGAGATATATGTTTCATCATCGGGGCGGGTTGTTCTTAATAGAAATGGTTCAATGTCTTGAAAATTAATCTGAATCAATTTTCCGTTGTCGTTTACGTAGTAACGCAGGTCTTGTGTTATTGAAATCGATGAGATTGGTTTAGCCTGTGTCTGATTATTGCTTTCGGGCAGCAACAGTTTTAGTGCATTGGGAGCCACCAAAGTAGATGTGATCATGAAAAAGATAAGTAACAGAAAGACCAAGTCACTCATCGAAGACATGTTCATTGCTGAATCGATTTTACTTCTTCGTTTTATGGTCATGGCAAGTAATTATGCAGGTTCATTCAACATGTCCATAAATTCGGTTGTGTTCATTTCCATTTTGAATATTAAGTTTTCAATCCTGGAAACAAGGAAGTTGTAGCCGAAATAAGCCATAACGCCGACAATGAGGCCAGCAACAGTGGTAACCATAGCTTCATAAATACCCGACGACAAAAGTTGGATATCGATGTTATTACCGGCACTGGCCATATCGAAGAAAGCTCTCACCATACCTGTTACGGTTCCTAAGAATCCAAGCATAGGAGCGCCTCCGGCAGTAGTTGCCAGCCATGGCAAGCCTTTTTCAAGTTGGGCAACTTCAAGGTTGCCAACATTCTCAATTGCTTTATTAACGTCGTCTAACGGCCTGCCAATACGTACAATTCCTTTTTCGAGCATACGAGTAATTGGGTGGTTGGCCGAACGGCAAATGGCTAAGGCTGCGTCGATTTTGCCTTCGCTTACGTTTTGCCTGATTTGGTTCATCAGGTTTGGATCGACTTTAGATGCTTTTCGGATGGCCAAAAATCGGTCAACAAAAATGAAAACAGCGATTAACGATAACGCAAGAATTGGAATCATGATCCAGCCACCTTTGAGGGCTAATTCTCCATAATTCATGGTAACTCCAGCTTGGTTTACAGCCAGAACTCCTATTGTCTGGTTTACTTGTGGTAGAACGAAATCTAACATATTTTTGTATTTTACTGTTTCTTAAACGATGATTTGGTGAAATTATTCTCTTTTTTTCTTTATTGTCGCAAAGTAAATAAAGTTATTGAATTTCGAAATGGTTAATTTTCGTTTTTAGGCCCTGTTTTTTTCTTCTTTTTTTTCAGAATTGCGTTGCGGTATTTTCTGAACAAATCTTTTAACGTATTGAATTCTTCGCGGTACGATAAACCGATGCCTTGTGTGTAAGGTTCTTCTTCATTCAAAATGCCGTCATTTGAATGATTATAAACTTTTAATTGCAGCCGGCCGTCGTTTGTAAGCTTAACTTTAATATCGAATTCCCCGATGAATTCCCCACTGTTGTTGGCCGATGGGTTACTGTTGTTGCCTATGTTTCCATCGATAGTTACCCTGTCGTTAAATACCTGAGTACTAAGTGCAAGTTCAATCTGGTCGTTCGATATTTCTTTAACACCATCGGTTACACCAGGCCGGTAGTTAACCCCAATATCTACCTGATCGCTTATTTGAGATAACCAGTTGCTAAGCTGGTTCGAAAGAAGTTCGCTTGCGGTGGTGCTTGCAGTATTTGTCACAATTTCGGAGCCTGCAACTGTAGTGGTTTTTCCAGCGTATATTTCAGGAGTATAGAAACGGCCAAGCATTAGTAACGAAAGCATTTGTTTGTTTACATCTTCTTCGGTAACAATGATTTGCTTTACCTGGTCTTGAATACTTTGCTCGGCTGTTGGCAGTTCGATCTTAAAGTTGATTTTAGGTTGCATGAGGCTTTCACTCAAAGATATTACACAGTCGACGGGCATACGGCGTACAAGATCCATATCGGTACTGCTTTCGGGAAACAAATCGTAGAGCGATGTTTTTACCTTATATACTGCTGTTAAGTTGATATCTGCATCGTAAGGCTCACCTGTCCATTTTATAGTGCCACCTTGGTTGATAGTAAAGCGCTTATTAATAATGTTTTCGAGAGTGAAAAGATAATCTCCTTTTTCGATTACGTAATCCCCATAGAGTTTGATATTGAAATCTTTATCGACTTTAACCTGCAAATTACCATTTCCTTCGCCTTTTATAATGTCGCCCATTTGCGAATTAAATATCAGCTGAACTTTAGCTTCGGGATTGATATCAATGTCGAAGTTCATGTTTAACCCATTGGATACCAGCTTGTATTCCGTTTGTACAATTTCCTCTTTGACATTGGTAAAGCGGATAAAATCATAATGTTCTATAGTGCTTTTTGTGTCGAGTGGAATGTTAATGTTTGTTCCTCTGGCAGTTTTTAAATTTCCAACAAGAGAAACATCGGAATCGTATCCATTAATTTTCAGAAATCCACTTACGAATGCTGTACCATAAAAATATTCGTTATCAGACGAAGAGATGTTCATCGCCATTAGTTTGTCAGTGTCAACCGTTAAATTATATCGCATTTTTCCAAAGCTTTGATGGGCAATGTGCCCGCTGAAAATGCCATTGTTCCCCATTTCATCTTCAATTCTCATTGTAGGGAAAAGTATTGAATCGGCTTTGAAAACAACAGGATCTGAGAAATAATAGTGCGATTTGGTTGGTGTTATGCCCATACCAATCCGAGTTTCTGGCGTTAGCTTCCCATTGAACATTAGATGATCGATTTTCCCTGAAACTCTCATTCTTCCATTTACTTCGCCGCTGATGTCATAAAATAAAAACGGGGTAAGCAACTCCAAAAATTTTAATGGTGCTTTGTCTAGGTTAAGGTTAAAATCGACCAAACTCTTCATTGGGTCTATTGCTCCGGCTCCGTCAATTAGAGTTCTGTCTTTGTCTTTTAATGTCAATTTTGCAATGAGTTTTTCAAGCTCAGGACTCCAGTCGCTTTTTACTGACAAATCGCCAAAAGTAGCTTGATTAAGAGATAAACTACTGATAATCAAATCTAAATTAATTTTTTTCTTTTTGTACAGATCAGTAATATCGAGGTTTCCATTAATTTTTCCACCAAGTCCAGACTGACCAATGAGCAGGTCAATTAAACGGATATCAATATTCTGAAGATTGATTTTGGCCTTTGATGTCGGATTTTCGTTAATATTTCCCCATAGTTTTATTCTCTGCTCACCGTTTTTTAACAATAACTGGCTTATATCTAACGCTGTAGAATCAATGCTAATGACTGATTGGTCAATACTCCACAATGAATCTGAAATGATAAACCACGATGGTAGCATTTTTACTTCAATGTGGGGATACTTTGTTTCTGTTCGTTCAAAAGTGGTAACAGTTTTCAATTTGCCCAGGTTTTTGGTGCCATCTTGGTTTTCCCAATGAACATCGAGATTAACCATGTCGTTTTTGCCTGTGGAGTTGATCGTTAAGTTTTTGGTTTCAACTTTTTCAGTCATTTTATAGGTTTCGGCTAACAAGTCGAATCGTATCTGTTCAGGAGTAGCTTCAACGTTTATCGAAAGATTATCTGCTTCTTGTTTCGCATATTTTATCACAGGAAGTATTGTTTCTACGTGTGCACGTTTATTCGTTTCGTCAAAAAATCCTTTGATTGTAAACGGCTTTTCTAATACTAGCGATGGAAGGAATGCTTTGGTCAGGGCATCAGTGTTTTTTATATCTGCAGTAAAAAGAAAACGGTTTTGGGTGTATGTCCTTTCACGCGTAAGAGGCAGAGAGGAAGGGAAATAAATTTCATATAAATTTATTAAAGAATTGTTTAATGTTTTAAAACTATAATGTCCGCTGATATCAATATCCGCCCAATCGCTTCTTAGCGAAAGAATGTTTGTACTATCAACCTTGTCGTTTTTCAGTTGTGCATTTTCGAGGAACATGATGGTCTTGGAGTTTTTGAAGCGAAGCTGTTTTACATCAACAACTCCTTTGATCATATCGAGATCCTTCCCTTCAAAATTAGCATCTATTACGCCTGAGATTTTAGCTATAGAGTCGGTTTTAAGCAAGTTAAGTTTTTGTAGATCTGCATAATCAATTTGACTTCTGAATCTGAAAGTAGGCATGTTTGGCGAGATATCAAGGCTCCCGAGGTAATTCATTTTCAAGTTTGGGTCATCAATTGAAAGAGCTCCGTCAAAGTGGTTATTTTTTATGTTTCCCTTTATTTCGATGTTTTTGTATTTATAGTTGAAAACATCAATAGTGTCTACTATACCATTAAACGTAAAATCGTAATTTTCTTTATGTATCAAACCGTCAATTTTTCCACTAAGGGTAAGTTTTCCAAGATTGTCGGTGTTGAAAAGTGAACCGATTCGTAGGTTACGAGTGTTTATCCTACCTTTTACTTTTAATGACTGGTTTTTATCGGGCTGAAAGGACACATCGCCGTCTACAGTTCCCAAATTACTAAATGCTGTACCGTAAGCCACAAAATCGTTGAGAAAGCCTGTAAAATTGCCTTTATAGGTGAATACCCCTAAGTTGTCGAGAAATTTGGGCAGGTTGGGTTCAACCGGGAAAATCTTCCGGGGAAGTTTAAGATTTCGCAATTCGATAAGGTTGGCGTACGACTCGAACAAGTTGACAAACAGGTAGGTATTTTCGATATCTGGTAACCCGTTGATATAGAAGTCTCCATTGAGTCGAGTAAGGTCTTCGAGCCTGGCCTTTACATTTTTCCCTTTAATCTCGCTGAGTTTGCCGTATATCCGTCCTGAGATTTCGGCTGCAACACTGTTTCCGTCGTAATCTGACAGAAGAAAGGCAATATCCTTGTAATCAAGTTTAATTCGCTCAATATAAGAATCGAACCTCAAATCGAAAATGTTCTTTGTTAAAAGATATTCTTTGAGATCAAGATGTATTGAATCAACTCTCAGCAACGAATTGTCGGATGTGACACTAATCGATTGAAGGTCAAAAATGCTGTCAGTATACGAAACTTTGGATGAAAATTCATTGATGGCAAAACCATTACGACATTGAAATGATAGCTGGTTCAAATTGAAAGCAAACCTATTGCTTGAAGGGAATTTTAATTTATCGAGCGATAGATTTATTTTTGACAAATGCACAAAGTCGCTCAGCGATTCACTCATCGAAGTATCGGAATAACAGAATATTCCGTCTTCTATTTCCAGCATTGAAATGCTTGCACTCCAAGGCTTATTTTGCGAAGGTTGTTTTTCTCCAAAAAGGAAACTGAAATTATATATACTATCACCCGTTTTTTCAACCATTACTTTTGGATTGTCGAGGGTAATTGATTTGAAGTGAAGCGCATTATTTTTTAACGACAACGAATCTATGGATGCAACCAGTTTGCTGGTATATAGCAAGGTATCTTTGTTTTGGTCGCTTAGATAAAAATCGTCGAGTACTACTTTTGTAAATAGGGAGAATTTTACTCGTCCAATCGAAACATCAGCATCAATACTTTTCGAAATTCCCGCAGTAATTTTATTGATAAGTATCTTCTGGAAGTAGCTGGTTTGAAAAATACCATAGCCAATCGCCAGTGTTAAAAACAGTAGCGATATAATAACCAGCAATATATTTATTGTTTTTTTAATACTTTTGTCCTCCCAAAAATAAGATCATACAAAATAACAATTTTTAGACCAAAAATTGGTTCTAGTCAAAGAAAATAAAGTATATGCTACATAATAATAAAGTTATCATACTAGGAATAGAATCTTCGTGCGACGATACTTCGGCTGCTGTTATAGAAAACGGAGTAATCAGATCGAATGTTATAGCCAGCCAGAAAGTTCATGAACAATATGGAGGTGTTGTTCCCGAACTGGCCTCAAGGGCACATCAGCATAATGTGGTACCGGTGGTCGATGTGGCGCTCAAGCAGGCATCTATCGATGCCAGCCAGCTCACAGCCATCGCATTTACGAGAGGTCCCGGACTTTTGGGCTCTTTGCTTGTTGGCACATCATTTGCCAAAGGCTTATCGCTTTCGCTTGATATTCCCATGATTGATGTTAATCACTTGCAAGGACATGTGCTGGCCCATTACATTAAAGAAAGCGACGACGACAACGACAAACCACGTTTTCCACATCTTTGCTTGTTAGTATCGGGAGGAAATTCGCAGATCATAGTGGTGAGAAACCACCTCGATATGGAGGTGATTGGTCAGACGATCGATGATGCGGCTGGCGAAGCTTTTGATAAGTGCGGAAAGGTGATGGGCCTGCCCTATCCTGCCGGTCCGGTAATTGATCGCTTGGCAAAGGAGGGAAACCCAGATGCCATAGAATTGAGTAAGCCAAAGATTGAAGGATTAAACTATAGTTTTAGTGGTCTGAAAACAAGCTTTTTGTACCACTTACGCGATCAATTGAAACTCAATCCTAACTATATTGAAGAGAATAAAGCAAATCTGTGTGCCTCATTACAGAAAACAATCGTCGATGTGTTGGTCGGCAAACTGGTTCGGGCAGCAAAAGAAACCGGAATCAACGAAATAACCTTGTCAGGAGGTGTTTCCGCTAATTCAGGGCTCCGGGGCGAAATAGAGCGACAAGCAGCAAAAAGAGGCTGGCGCATTTTTCTTCCCCCATTACGCTACACTACTGATAATGCAGCAATGATTGCAATTACGGGTTATTATAAGTACCTTAACCATGAATTTGCGACTCACGATATGGTGCCTTTTGCACGGATGGTTATTAATGAAAAAACATAGAAAATATAACACCTAATCACCATAATGAAAAAAATCCACCTTTTAATTATCTCACTGCTGATTTTTACATTATCGCATGCTCAACGGGCTACTGTTAGTGGATATCTTATCGATAAGTCGTCGGGAGAACGGCTTATAAATGCCAATGTATACGAAAAAAACAGTTTGCAGGGCACCACCACCAACACATTTGGTTTTTACAGCATTACCCTTCCCAAAGATCACAAAACACTTACCTACTCTTTTGTTGGTTTTGAGCCGGTTGATGTTTCATTTAACTTGGTAAGCGATACAGTAATCAATATCGAATTAGAATTAAACGCCGAAATTGAGGAGATAACTGTATATGGTGAAGCAGCGCGCAAAGTTCACAATACTGAAATGAGCATGGTTGAACTTCCTGTTATTCAGGTGCAAAAAATTCCTCTTTTTATGGGAGAGCCTGATTTGCTTAAAGTTTTGCAACTGCTTCCCGGAGTAAAATCAGGAACAGAAGGCACAAGTGGTATTTATGTTCGCGGAGGTGGACCCGACCAAAACCTTTTTTTACTCGACGGGGTACCAGTGTACAATGTCAATCATTTATTGGGCTTTTTTTCAGTGTTTAACCCTTCGGCAATAAAAACTGTTAAACTATACAAAGGAGGCTTCCCTGCCCGTTTTGGAGGCCGGCTTTCGTCAGTCATCGATATCAATATGAAAGAAGGCAACATGAAGAAATTCGAAGGCGAAGCATCGCTTGGCATCATTTCATCGCGGCTTTCGCTTGAAGGGCCAATCGTGAAAGATAAAACATCGTTCATCGTTTCTGGAAGACGAACGTATGGCGATCTTTTGCTGCAACCACTTCTGAAACTTAGTGCTGATAATTTAAGAGCCGGATATTATTTTTACGACCTGAATGCTAAAATAAATCATATTTTTTCTGAAAAGAGTAGGCTTTATTTAAGCGGATATTTTGGACAAGATAAGCTTTACGTTAAAGATAAATCGGAATACACTACCGAATCGGTTACCTATAAAAGCCGTAACGAAGTTAACATAGGCTGGCAAAATGCTACAGGAGCTTTGCGTTGGAACTATTTGTTTTCAAATAAATTATTTGGGAATTTTATCGCTACCTACAGCAATTATAATTTTTTTGTTAGTTACGATTATCGCAATAGTAGTTCCGATTCGCCTGAGTCGAGAGATTTTTTCAAGTACCTTTCCGGAATCGATGACTGGTCGGCAAAGGCTGAGTTTGATTACTTTCCGTTGCCCCAACATGCCGTCAAATTTGGTTCGGGATACATTTATCACACTTTTGAACCTGGGGTAACCCGAATTCAATCGGCAGCCAACAACGAACCTGATGGTGATTTTAACCTCGAGTTGGGGAACGATCCGATTTATGCCCACGAAGCCTATTTGTTTGCTGAGGATAATTTCGATATCACTCCGCGTTTGAAAGCAAATATAGGATTACACTTGCTGGGTTTCAGCGTTCAGGATGTGTTTTATCCTTCACTCGAACCGCGGGCTAGTTTGCGTTTCCTTGTAAATGAAGTATTCTCACTGAAAGCTTCGTACAGCAAAATGTCACAAAATATCCATCTGTTAAGCAGTTCTACTATCAGTTTGCCTACCGATTTGTGGCTGCCTACCACTAAACGAATTAAGCCTCAGAAATCGCATCAATATGCGTTAGGTGCATTTTTTAAATTACCACATGACCTTGATTTTTCAGTAGAAGGGTATTACAAAACCATGACTAATCTGATTGAGTACAAAGATGGTGCTTCGTATATTTTGTCTGGCAAAGGATGGGAAGACCTAGTTGAACTGGGCGATGGTTGGTCGAGTGGCGCTGAATTGCTTCTTGAAAAGAAACTCGGAAAAACAACTGGCTGGATTGGTTATACCCTCTCGTGGACAGAGCGGCAGTTTGACAACCTCAATTTCGGGCGACCGTTTTACGCCCGTTACGACCGCCGTCACGATATAAGTATTTCGGTTACCAACGAGCTTACAAAGCACATCGACATTGCGATTACCTGGGTATACGGAACCGGTAATGCGGTTACCCTAGGCAAGCAAACCTACAAACAAAATGAAAGTATTTCAGATGGATATGATCAAAGCTTAACGTATATCGAAAGCAGAAATAACTTCCGTATGCCGGCCTATCATCGTGTCGATGTTGGTGTTAACTTCCATCGGGTAAGTAAATTGGGGAAAAGCACATTCAGTATTTCAGCATATAATGCATACAACAGGCTGAATCCCTTTTATGTAGACTGGGGCTATAAAAATACTGAAACCGGGAAACCTGTTTCTTCCGGTTATGAACCGAATGCAGAGCCCGCACTCATTCAGATGAGTATCTTTCCCATTATTCCATCAATTTCTTATACCTTAAAATTCTGATCACAATGAAAATAAGAGCCAGCATATTTATGTTCAAGTCTGAAAAAAATATTTCAGTTCTTGCTTTTTCGTTTTTCATGAGCACATTTTTCATTTTAAGTTGTCAGAAAGTACTCGAGTTTGATGAAGACGAAATTGAGCCCATGTTAGTTGTTAACTGCATGTTGCAGCCCGATAGCTCAGTAAGTATAAGCCTTACACGTTCGGTTTCTGCTCTCGAAACTGCATTATTTTTTCCAGTAGTAAAAAATGCTTCTCTATCCTTTTCGAATGGTTATGATATAAGTACCGATTTTGCCTTTGTAACTGAATTTGATTCACTATATTCAAATTATTACAATTATGATGGTAGCCCCATATTTGTTGTTTATGAAAGGGGCAACTATGTAAACTCACAAATTAAGATAGAACCAGGCCGAAAGTATCAGTTGAAAGTTAGTGCCGAAGGATTTGATGATGTAACAGCCGAGACTGAAATCCCTTTCATGGTGGGTATTGACAAATTGGATACGTTTTCAGTAAAAGAAAACGACAACTTCTCAACAATGGTTGAGCGTAAAGCATCATTGAAATTTACTGACCCTGTTGGTGATAATTTTTATCGCATAAAAGTAGAAAACGCATCCATGACTGTATCTTTTGACCCTCAAACAGGTGAGATATCTTACTTAAATCCTTATAGTTATACTAATTATATCACTTCTAATGATCCGGTTTTTGGCTACAATACCGGCACCGATATTATTGATACCGGCTCAGGCAATCGTTTCGGCGTTTTTACTGACCAGTTATTTGATGGAAAACAATATGACATTGAATTTACGTATACTACGGATTATCAGAATTATGAAGCTCAAAAAACCGAATTCTTTTTACAGATTTACAGGGTTAGTCTTGTATCATTATCGCGCGATTATTACTATTATTTAAAAACAGTTGATGATCAAACATCATCGGGGTACGATCTTTTTTCCGATCCGGTGTTGATTTATACGAATATAAAAAATGGCACCGGAATTCTTGGTGGCAGTGCTGAAGATAAACAATATGTTTTACTTTCTGATTTACCTAATAGTTATCGTGCACTTCTTCCCTTTGCCAACGATGAAAGCTTGTTTGACTTTATAAAAAAGGAATCGGGGAAACGACCAAAATATTACTAATCGATAAACGACCGGAAATCGAGTTGTTCTCCTTGCGACATACCAGCATCGATAAGTTTTCCTTCTGAGCAAATCAGAGTACGTGCCGGATATTTATCAACGACCAGTTTATCGTGGGTTGCCATTAGCACGGTTTTACCTTCGCTGTTGATTTTTTTGAACAGTTCGAGTATGCCAACCGACGTGTCGAAATCGAGGTTCCCGGTTGGTTCATCGGCCAAAATTATTTCAGGGTTATTGAGCAGGGCGCGGGCAATGACAATACGCTGCTGTTCCCCTCCCGAAAGTTGATGTGGCATTTTTTGCTTGAAGGCAACCATTCCAACTTCTTCAAGAATGGAATCGATACGCTCATTCATTGCCTTTTCGTCGGTCCAGCCGGTCGATTTAAGCACAAAATGAAGGTTCTTGTAGATAGAACGATCGGTAAGCAGTTTAAAATCCTGAAAAACTACGCCAATTTTTCTTCTAAGGAATGGAATATCTTTAGTTTTAATCGTTTGCAAAGAATAACCGGCAACGTATGCTTCTCCATTGAAAACAGGCAGTTCGGCATTCAGCGTTTTGATAAGGCTCGATTTTCCACTACCCACTTTACCAATTAGAAAAACAAATTCTCCGTTGATTAACTGAAAATTAACCTGTGATAAAACCAATTGTTCGCGTTGGTATATGTCGGTGTCTTTAATCGATATGGCAAAAGCTTCTTCCATAATAATATTGTGTTATTGGTACATTTTTACTTGATACAGAATGTTTTTTGTTCATTTAGAATTCATTATTTCAGCCGAGCAATAAAAACAAACTTATCAAAACAAAGAACGATAACGAAAATGTTTTCAAAACAAAAAATAAGATTGAGACACAAAACTAAATTTTTTATTCAAAAGGAATACTATACACGCTAAATAAACAGTTTAATGGTAAGAACCCCTTTGGATAAGGGCTTTGATTACCGATTTAATTTCTATTTTTACTGAAATTTATTTCAATCACAATTATGAAAAATAACAAGCTGTTTTCGAACACTTTAGCACTTAGCATTTTTTTATCGTTTTCGTCAATTGCTGTTCTGTCGCAAGAGCCATTTTCGAATAATCAGTTTGCCAATGCTGTTGAAACCTACAACACATCGAATTATGTAATTGCAGAAAAGTTATTCAGCGACATGCTAGAAACCCTGCCTGCAAACAACCCTTTGCGATACGACGCACAGTATTATCGTTTAATGTGTTTGGTTAAACAGAATAATCGTTTTGCAGAAAATGAAATCTCCGACTATTTGTCGAAACATGCCGAAAGCCCTTGGGAAAACCAGCTTTGGTTCGAACTTGGAAAAATTCAGTTTGCCAACCGCAGGTATAAAGTTGCCGCGAAAACCTTCGAAAATGTCGACCCGTTTATCCTTGCCAAAGTCGATGCTGACGACTTTAGGTTTTATAATGGGTATTGCAATTTCGACATTGGAAATTATAAAAAAGCATCACAATATTTTTTCGACATTAAAAAATCATCGTCGCCATACGCTTCATCTGCATCATATTACTGGGGATATATAAACTATCTTGAAGGAAATTATGAAACAGCACTTCAGGAATTTAAAAAACTCGAAAACAACAAAAACTTTTCAGGATTTATTCCTTTTTACACCATTCAAATCTATTATTTGCAGGAAAAATATGATTTGGTGATCGAAAGTGGGGAAAAAATTATCTATGCAGCCCCCAAGGAACAAAAAAATGAACTCAATAAAATCCTTGGAGATTCATATTTCGAAACAGGAAATTACTTGAGTGCCATAAAATTCCTCGAAAATTATGAAGGGGTTGGGGGAAAAAAGACACGCGAAGATTTTTATCGCCTGGGGTATTGTCTTTATAACGTGAAAAATTATTCGAAAGCTATCGATGCGTTTGAAAATGTAGCTTCAACAGGTGATGAACTCACTCAGAATGCTTTCTACCATTTAGCCGATTGTTATTTGAAAACCGGCGATAAAAAGAAAGCACGTGCCGCATTCGAGCAAGCATCGAAGTTTAGCTATAATCCATCTATTGAAGAAGATGCATTATTTAATTATGCCAAACTTTCTTACGAACTTTCGTATTCACCATTCAACGAAACCATAAAAGCATTTGATCAGTATATTTCGAAATATCCAAATTCGGAGCGCAACGATGCCGCTTTCGATTATCTGGTTAAGGTTTACATGACCACGCGCAATTATCGTGATGCAATCACTTCTATCGAAAAGATAAAAATTAAATCTCCATCGGTTCGTGAAGCTTATCAGCGGGTTACATACTTCAGGGGTCTCGAGCTTTTCAACGATGCGAATTACCGTGGAGCGATCGAATTCTTCACAAAATCTCTCGAAAACTCCACATTTAATGCTAGTTACAAGGCACAGGCTCAATATTGGAAAGCTGAAGCAAATTACCGACTTGGGCAATATCAACATGCCATCGATGGGTTTACTGTATTTCAGGCACTTCCCGGAGCTTTCTCGTTGCCCGAATTTGGTAACGCCTATTATAACATTGGGTACAGCTATTTCAATATGAAAAAGTATCAGGAAGCCTCGGTTTGGTTCAGAAAATATCTTTCGCAAAGTAAAACTACCAATGAAATGAAAGCCGATGCAAGCAATCGAATCGGCGATTATTATTATCTTGGACGTGAATACCAGGAGGCAATAAAATACTATACATCAGCTTATTCAAGTAAAGCATTCGATCCTGATTACGCCCTCTACCAAAGAGCTATTTGCAAAGGGTTTGATAAAGATATTAACGGAAAATTTAACGACTTAAAAGCGTTATCGGAACAATTCCCCACTTCGTCGTATAACGATGATGCCATGTATGAAATGGCAAGGGCAAAAGAAAGGCTTGGTAGCGAAGATGAAGCGATCGAATTATATAATTCACTGATGACCAAGCATCCTGAGAGTATTTTGGTGCGAAAGTCCTTATTGCAGTTAGGGCTGATTTATTACAACAAGAATGAAAACGAAACATCGCTGACATATTATAAAAAGGTTGTCGACAATTATCCAAATACTGAAGAATCGAAAGCCGCTTTGGTTGGAATTAAGAACAACTATATCGACATGAACAATGTAGACGCTTATTTCGATTATTCGGGAACGGCTGGAGGTAAGCAGGGGCAAGTGTCAACATCTGCCCAAGATTCAATATTTTATATGGCTGCCGAACGGAACTATATGGCTGGCGAAAGTGGCGCAGAAGCAAAATTTGATGAATATCTTACCCGTTTCCCCAATGGCAGTTTCAAATTGAATGCTTCTTTTTATCTGGCTGAGATTTGTTATAGCAAAGGTCAGTATTCCCGTTCACTTGAATTATATGAAACCGTAACCTCGATGGGCGATAATATTTTCAGTGAACAAGCCTTGTTGAAAGCTGGAGAATTGTCATTTAATGCTCAAAAGTATGATACATCGCTTGATTATTTCCAGCGCCTTGGCAAAGTAGCTACTACAAAGTGGAACATACTAAAATCGAGAGCGGGTGTTATGCGCAGCTATTTCAAATTGTCCGATTATCCCAACTCAATTTCATCTGCACAATTGGTAATGAAAACCGAAAATGTAACCGAAGCTATAACCCGAGAAGCCAATTATATACAGGCAACTTCATATTACAAGCAATCGCAACCTGACGAAGCGCTGAAGTTTTATACCTTATTGGCCAACGATACAAAGCTTGCTGAAGGTGCAGAAGCTAAATACAACAAAGCAAAAATTCTTTTCGAGAAAAACCTTCTCGATCAGTCGGAGGCAGAAATTCTTGACTTTATTAACAAAAATACACCTCACCAGTATTGGTTAGCTCAATCGTTCATCCTTCTCACCGATATACACTTAGCCAAGAAAGACGTATTTCAGGCCCGACATACATTGCAAAGTCTTATAGACAACTATACTAATCAAACCGATGGAGTGTTGACATTAGCTAAAGAAAAGATGCAAGTTGTTGAAAGTCTTGGAAATCAAAACATTATTGAAGAATAACGTGTGATTGCATTAATGCCACGAAGAAATTGGAAAGTCAAAAATCTAATAACTAAAAGATACAGATGAAACGGAACAAAATAATAGCAACCATAATATTAACAATCGCCAGCAGCGGTTTTGCATTTGCCCAGGACACCATTATGAACAAGGAGGTTGAAGTAATTAAAGCATTTCAGCCCACCATAAGTGAATCAAATAAAATTGTATCGAATCCCAAGATTAACGATACAGTGAAGTATACCCCAATTTTTGATTATCGCATACAATCATCGTTGGTCCCAGTACCACGCTCTATTCAAAAATTGCCGGTAGTTCAGCTTGGAAATCCGCCACAAAGCCGCAGTAATACAGGGTATCTAAGAGCCGGCATTGGAAATGCCTATACCCCATTTGCAGAATTTGCATTGAATACTTCGCCGGCTAAAGCGACCGACTTTGGCATTTTCTTCTCTCATTTTTCATCAAGTCCGAAAGTAAAACTCAATAACGGAATTCGGGTTAAGTCTCCTTATTCTGACGATGCGGCTACTATTTTCGTTAAGAATAAATTTCGTAAATCTGTACTCGACTGGAATATTGGGTTCGAACGCAATCGCTTCAATTATTATGGTTTTGCCAGTGTCGACACGTTGTTATACCGCGAAACTGAAAATATTTCGAATACGCTGAATAAAAAACAGGTCTTTAATAATGCCTCGGCGTTGTTCAACTTACGAAAGATCGATGGACGTTCCGAGTTTTCGTACGATGTATCACTTGGGTACAACTTTTTCTGGAATTCTACCGGACAAAAAAGTCATAAAGGAGGCTACAGCGGGAAATACCTGCTCGACAAACGAAATTTCGATATTGTAATTGGCTCTGAAATCGATTATTTCTATACCGACAGCATAAATAACCCATATAAATTGAAAAGTAACCATCAGTATGTATTTGTTGCTTTGAGCCCTCAGTATGTATATGAAAAGAAAAATATTATGCTGAAAGCGGGAATCAACGTATCATCAGTTATTGATGATGACACTGACGCCCTTTTCCATATTTCGCCCAAAATATATTTCGAATACCAGCCTATTGCCAACGTGCTGTCTGTATTTGTCGCAACCGATGGAAAACTGAATGTAAACGATTACCAATCAGTCATGCAGTACAACAGGTATTATAATTTTGCAAACGAATTGAAACCCTCGAATGAGGTCATAAACCTTTCCGGCGGATTTAAGGGAAAATTCAGCCGCAAAATGTCGTATGTTTTCGATGTGTCTTATTCTATCTGCCAAGACGAAGCTTTCTTTTATTTGCTTCAGAATCAGTATGAGGCAGCCTCAGATGAGCTTAAAAACTTATTTTCAGCCAATTATTACGATTTAAATACCCTTCGTTTCGGTGGAGATGTTAGATACAGCAGCAAATCGTTTAGTTTGGGTCTAAACGGGAATTATTACAGCTATTCAAGTAATTCAAACGTAACTATAACTCACAGGCCGACATTCGATGCTCAGCTTACTTCGCTTTTCGATATAGGTTCGTCAATTAAGGTACGGCTCGATGCTCAGGTAATTGGTTCACGCAAAGCCGAAATTATGGTTGTGTCAAATGATAACGATGGTAGCGCACCAGCTATCAGTCAGGAAATCCATACGATAAAAACTGCTATCGGGATAAGTGCCGGAGCCGATTATGCCTACAATAAAAAGTTGTCGTTTTCGCTTGATGTACGGAACATGATAAACCAGAATTATGAATTATGGCATGGCTATAATACACAGGGGATATTAGTATTAGCTGGAGTCCGTTACACCTTCTGATTATTAAGTGTTTTTCAACTTAATTTGTTGATAACTTTTGCCTTTCACTCACTGAATAGTTAGGCAGAAAGGTTATATTTTCCTATATTTGAGCTCAAATTTTTAGGAACAGAAAATTATTTGTAATTTATTGAAAATCAGGATTTATAAATGATTTTTCTCTTTATTTTTTCAATATGTTCTACAGGAAATAAAGATCATCGGGCCTAATTTTTTGAATACAAAAAATACCATCTTGAAAGCGATGGAAAATTTGAATTTTTAGATGAAGAAAATAACAAACCATGAGTGAATTAGAAAACAAAAACGGTATCAACGGAAACGGCAACGGCAATGGGAATAACGGGTATTCTGCCGATAGTATCCAGGTACTTGAAGGGTTGGAAGCTGTGCGTAAGCGCCCGGCAATGTATATTGGCGATGTAAACGAAAAAGGCTTACACCATTTGGTTTATGAAGTGGTCGACAACTCAATCGACGAAGCTCTTGCCGGATATTGTAAAAATATTGAAGTAATCATAAACGAAGATAATTCGATCACCGTAACCGACGACGGACGAGGTATCCCAGTCGACTTTCACGAAAAAGAGCAGAAATCAGCTCTCGAAGTGGTACTAACTGTTCTTCATGCCGGAGGTAAGTTCGACAAAGATTCTTACAAGGTTTCCGGTGGGTTGCACGGGGTTGGTGTATCATGCGTTAATGCCCTGTCGATATATTTGAAAGCTGAAATTCATCGCGATGGTAAAATTTGGGTTCAGGAATTTTCTCAGGGCAAACCTCTTGGTGACATCCGTACAGAAGGTGATTCTGATAGAAATGGTACTATTATCACATTTAGGCCCGACGATTCAATATTTTTAACCACTTCTTATAAGTACGAAATACTTTCGGCAAGGCTTCGTGAACTGGCATTCCTCAATGCTGGGCTCAAACTTTCGCTTATCGATAAAAGAGAAACAGATGACGATGGTAATTTCAAAAAAGAGGAATTTTTCTCAGAAGAAGGCTTGAAAGAGTTTGTTGAATACCTCGACGGTGTTCGTGAAAAACTTATCGACGAAACCATTCATATTTCAACTGAAAAGAATGATGTGCCTGTAGAAATTGCTTTGCACTACAATACGTCTTTCACCGAAAATATTCATTCATACGTAAATAACATCAATACTATTGAAGGAGGAACACACCTTACTGGTTTCCGCCGAGGGCTTACCCGTACACTGAAAGCTTATGCCGACAAGTCAGGAATGCTCGAAAAATTGAAAATCGAAATCAGTGGCGATGACTTTAGGGAAGGACTTACAGCGGTGGTTTCGGTAAAAGTGCAAGAACCTCAGTTTGAAGGCCAAACCAAAACTAAGCTCGGAAACTCTGAAATTGCAGCTTCTGTTGACCAGGCAGTTAGCGAAATGCTTTCTATTTATCTTGAAGAACATCCTAAAGATGCAAAATCAATCGTTGGAAAAGTAGTTCTTGCCGCTCAGGCTCGCCATGCTGCCCGTAAAGCCCGCGAATTGGTTCAGCGTAAAAATGTAATGACTGGTGGCGGATTGCCTGGTAAATTAGCTGACTGTGCTGACAAAGACCCAGTTAATGGCGAGATCTTCCTTGTAGAGGGAGACTCTGCAGGGGGTACGGCAAAACAAGGTCGTGACCGTCAGTTTCAGGCTATTCTTCCATTGCGGGGTAAAATCCTTAATGTGGAAAAAGCCATGCCTCACAGGGTGTTCGATACCGAAGAAATTAGAAACATCTTCACTGCTCTGGGGGTTTCAATCGGTACCGATGAAGATGCCAAAGAATTGAACATCTCGAAATTACGTTACCATAAGATAATTATCATGACCGATGCTGACGTCGATGGTAGCCATATTGCCACCTTGATTATGACGTTGTTTTTCAGATATATGGTCGATTTAATTAAAAACGGGCATCTTTATATCGCTACTCCTCCACTCTACTTGGTGAGAAAAGGAAAACGCGAAGAATATGCCTGGACAGAGCAACAACGTCTTAAGTTGATTGATGAAATGGGCGGTGGCAAGGAATCAGGACTCCACGTGCAACGTTACAAAGGTCTTGGTGAAATGAACGCAGAACAACTTTGGGATACCACAATGAATCCTGAATTCCGTACGTTGCGGCAAGTTACTATTGAGAATGCTGCTGAAGCCGATAGGATATTCTCAATGCTTATGGGTGACGATGTACCGCCTCGCCGGCAATTTATAGAAGAGCATGCAACCTATGCAAATATTGACGCATAGTTGTAACTTTGTTGAAATTAATGTGATATCAAAATATTTTAGTGGATCGGGAAAAGCAATTGTGTCTCGATCCACTTTTTTTATTAATATAGTCTCAAATTTTTTCTAAATGGATATCTGTGTATTTTGTTCATCAAGCAATGCCATTGACAATTGGTATTTTGAAGCTGCTGAAAAGCTAGGTTATTTAATTGCCAGAGGAAATCATTCTCTTGTGTATGGCGGTGCAAACGTTGGTCTTATGGAAAAAGTAGCCATCACGGTAAGGCAAAATAACGGGAGGATTTTAGGGGTAATCCCTCAAAAAATTTACGACAAAAACCTCGGTTCTAATCATCCTGACGAAATACAGATAACAAAAACAATGGACGAACGCAAAGTATTGATGCGTGAACGTTCAGACGCTTTTATTGCTTTACCTGGTGGATTTGGAACGCTTGAAGAGGTAATTGAAGTAATAACCTTGAAACAGCTTGATTATCATAGAAAACCAATTGTTTTCATCAATACATTGGGCTTTTTCAATGATTTATTTGCACAATTCCAGAAGTCGTTTGATGAATCATTTGCAAAAGAAAGTTACCGCAACCTATATCATATAGCCAATTCGCCAGAGGAGGCCATTAACTATATTGAGAACTACATTTTCGAAGATCTCGGTCCCAAATGGTTTAACGTACCCTCCCGGTAATTCGCTAATTATGAGAGAAAAAACAAAATCGTAGAGAGTTTACAATAACTGGCCGTAATAATGCCCCGTTTAAAGCGGGTGCGGGTTTCTTCACTTCTAACCACCCGGAAGCCTGCTTTTAAGAATAACTTATTGATTTGTTGTCCGGTAATTCCATTTTCTTCATCGATAAATTCCCTAAGGTAGACTTTTCCCCCGTTTTTTAAAAGCCTGAACATTTCTTCAACCAAATCTTGTCGATTTTCTTTAATAACCAGATGCAGAACCTGATGAACATTTATGGCATCATAATGGTTTTCATCGATTGTTAAACTGGCTAACCTACCATGATGGAACGAAGTATTTTTATATTCGCGCAGGTTTTTTCGGGCTTTTGACATATAGCGGTCTGAAACATCAACGCAGGTTAATTCGCCCAGATCTACCTTGCGGGCAAGAAGTTCGGCCATAGCACCAACTCCTGAACCAAACTCCAGTACCTTATAATTTCTCAAAATTGGCAGTGAATTGACATACTTATGATATAAAAATTTCTTATTGATGGGCCTCAATGCTTGTTGAACCGAAACTGACCAGTTACTGGGTTCATAGATTGTGTGTTGTTTCATGGCTATTTAATTTAAGTCTATAACGATTAAAGTTAATGTATTTGTATCCCATCCACTATCTTTTTTCGATTAATTGCCGTAGAATCCCGACAAACGAAATTTCCTTATATGATTGAGTGAAATCTTCAACTAATTTTTTTAAAACCAACCAAAGATAAAATTCATATACACACCCAATCCTGACAAATCGCTTTGGTTTAACGGCGTAGTATGGTTCACATCAAGTGTTTGGCGGTATTCTGCCCCAACGTTCATTTTGAAGAAGCGGGTAATGTTTATTTCTACTGAAATTGTTGGCGATACAACAAAAACATTATCCGAAAAAAAACTGTTATTGGTCAAGTTTTCTCCCGATACACCACCCCAGCCTATCCGGGCGCTTATAACTGGATGAATTACTGCTTTGTGAGCAATTTCATATCCAATCCATAATCCGCCATGACCAAAATCGATATCACGAAGAATGTTTTCTCTTTTTATATCTATCGAATTACTCAAGCCTTCGCCATAGCCTCCGATAAACATATTGTTTATGATTATTCCGCCGCCGCCACCCATCATAAACGCAAAATCGCCACCTAAATTTGTATAGGTCATCAATGGTCCACCAAACCCGCTAATACGCTTTATTTCAATTGTGTTGATGATTGTTTTTAGCTCGTCGTTTTCTTGTTTTTCAGCAAAAAATTTATCTGCTGCAAATGAATTTGTAATAGAAAAAAACAACAGAAACCCAAAGAATATCTTTTTCATAATATCTGTTTTATAGTTAGTAATTAGGTCTAATACGTAATGAGACTCGCAAGATTTTTATTAATAAATTAAAGACAGAAAAGCATCAAAGGGGTTGCATTTTTTTAAAAAAAAACAGATTACAATCGAATAAATCATTCTTTTTAGATAACAAACCATTACAGACCCATAAATCAAGAAGTAATTAAAAAAACAACAACTATGTATTTTTTTGAACAACACGAGGAACTAGAAAAACAGAGCCCTCTCGGGAATAACCAATTTTTTCGTAAAATTTATCGGCACCCGACATTACGTATACAACACTGTCGGGGAATCTGTCATAAAGGCATTCCATCAATTGCCGGCCAATGTTCTGTCCCCGGTGTAATTGTGCTACAAGCAAATCACAAACCCAGATATACATTCCGAAATCATTGAGTGACCGACAATACCCGCACAACTCATTTTCAGAATATGCTACAAACGTGATCGATTTCTCCAATGCCAGGGCATACTTCTCCCGCATTTCTTCGTTGGCATAATCCCAACCTTCTTCGTTGAGTATGATTCCCATTACATTACTTTCGTCCATTTCTTTATTGTATGGTCGGATGTTAACTTGTTTCATAAATTTTTTAGTTGAAATATATAAAAAATATCACTAGAACAGGTGTTAAGCAATAGTTTTTCAGAGTGTTATATCTTTATTGTCTTAAAATGTGCTTTTAAAATTAGTATATTTCTGTAAATTATGTTTGAATACAATTGTAATTAACAATACTACATTGATTTGCTTTTCTGAATTTTCAACTCAGTAGAGCATCAAATTTTTCAAATAAAACTTACGAATAGAATATCGTATTAATGCATTTGGATATTTAAATTGCAACTAAATATTATGATATATTACTGATGTTTTTAGCTTGAGAATTTGATGCAAATTCTTTGGTTTGCTTGTGTAAACTTTGCTTTATCGATTTTTAAGCATGCAAAATGCGCTGAATTCTTTTGCGTTGCCGAAGGTTATCAGAAGTAATAATGAAAAGTTTTTTTGAATCTGGCTTTATATTTTTTAATGCTCCTCTTTACATCAATAAAATGATGATAATGGTGTTGTTTTTACCCACGTTATGGTCGGATTACATTTCACAGTCATTTTTAAGTTTTGTTTTAAAGAATACTAATGTTATTTTCTTTTGTTGAAACTTCAATATATCTATGGTTATTTTTTTACTGTTGTACATTTTCTAAGTAACTTCATTAAATTTACTTCATACTACATCAGAGTAGCCGTTTTCGATAACTATCAAAAAAAGTTTTTTTCTAGTTTTTTAAAGGTTAGTGACCCTTTTGTTTTTAACAAAATGTAGTTCATGAGAATCTCATATTTCAAAAAATTCTAAGTGGAGTCGGGAGAAAATCAAGCATGAGGTGTTGCCTTTCTGTTTTCAAATTAGTAAAATGATTGTATTTTTGAACATATAATCATAAACAGAAACCTATGAAGAAAACATTCGCAATTGCCTTTTTTGCCTTTTTGTTTTTTGCAGGGTGTAAACCGCAAAATAAAAATAGCGAACCTGAAGAAAGCCTGACCACCTCTGAAGAATTGTTGGATACCACCCAGGCAGTTTCTGATGAAGACCCAATTGACGACTCTGGAGAAGCCCTTGTCGACGATACTATTTATTACGAAACCGAATTTGAAGAAATAGATCAGGAATAAAAAAGGACAGGTATTTTGCCTGTCCTTTGTATATTTAAATATTACTAGGTTATTGTAGAAAGCTTAATGTATCTTCTGCGATCATAAGTTCTTCATTTGTAGGTATTACCATAATTTTCACTTTCGATGTTGGTTTGCTTAGCAATGCTTCTTCAGCTCTAATTGTGCTATTCAATTCATTATCGAGGTCGAACCCAAGCCACTCCATTTCACTACAGATTCCTTGACGACACATGACATCGTTTTCGCCAATTCCACCGGTAAAGACCAGCACATCACAACCATTCATTGCTGCAGTATAGGCTCCAATGTATTTTTTAACCCGGTAAAAATACATCTCGAACGCCATCTTTGAAAGCTCGTTGTTGTCTTCGGCAACCGATTTTCGCAGATCTCTGAAATCTGACGAAATACCTGTCAATCCAAGCATTCCGCTATGTTTATTAAACAATGTGGAAGCAGTTTCAACGCCCAATTTTTCTTTTTCCATAAGATAAGTAACCACGCCAATATCTAGGTCACCGGCACGTGTTCCCATCAACAGACCCTCTACAGGGGTGAATCCCATTGATGTATCAACAGAAACACCGTTTTTAATTGCTGCGATAGAAGCCCCGTTCCCAAGATGGCAAGTAATGATTTTCGAACTGTTGTAATCAATTCCAAGCAGTGAACATGCTTTTCGGCTCACATACCGGTGACTTGTTCCATGAAAACCATACCTTCTGATCCCGTATTTCTGGTATAAGCTATAGGGAATACCATACATGTAGGCATATTTTGGCATTGTTTGATGGAATGCTGTGTCGAAAACCCCAACTTGTATCATGTTGGGAAGAATTTCTTTGATAGCTTCAATTCCTTTAAGGTTTGGCGGATTGTGAAGTGGTGCAAGGTCGATGCACTCTTCCATTTTTGCTACAACTTCATCGGTAATTAAAACACTACTGTTGAATTTCTCACCTCCGTGAACAACCCTGTGGCCTACAGCCGATATCTCGTTAAGATTGGCAACACATCCATGCTTCTTGCTCGAAAGCACTCCCAGTACATATTCAATACCAATTTTATGATCCAGAATCTCGCCTTCAAAAATTACTTCATCACCGTTTTGCTTGACCAATTTGAGAAATGAACCATTCAGTCCAATTTTTTCAACAACGCCTTTGGAAAGCACCGTTTGGTCGGTCATGTCAAACATCTGGAATTTGATGGATGAACTACCACAATTTAATACTAATATCTTCATTTGAATACTTTTCAACTTTAGTTATTTAGGTTTCCCTTGATAAAATGTGAAAACCCGAATTAATTCACTAAAAATTAAGGAAAAGATTATTTAATCCGTTCACTGTTCTCATCGTAAAAAAAGAACCCTTTTCCACCGTCGAGCCCAAAGCGATGTTGTCTAATCATCTTTTTTATCAGCGGGTTTGGTTTATATCGCGCTTCGCCGAATTCGTTGAACAGGTTTTCCATCCAACGCACGGTACGTTCGAGCCCCATAATATCAGCAAGAGCAAAAGGTCCAAGGCGCATCCCATAACCTGTCATCATAAGTTGTTCAATATCCTCAATATTCCCGGCACCTTCGAGGACTAATTGGCAAGCTTCGTTCAACATAATGGAATACATTCTTACGCTTATTCTTCCAGCCGATTCTTCTACAGGAATTGGTTTGCGTTTCACCATTTTAATAAACTGGCTTACTTTTTCAAATGCTTCATCCGAAGTATGCAGTCCCTTGGTGATTTCAACAATACGCGAATCAACCGAATTTATCATGAAGTGAATGCTTATACACCGATCCTTATATTTCAGATTTTCAGCTAGTTCAGAAATCATTACTGTAGTAGAATTCGACGCAATAATGCATGTTGGAGAAACCACCTTTTCAATATCTTCAAAAACTTTGCGTCGCGAATCCACGCTGCGACCAATGCTGGTGAGTGATGCTGTTTCAACAACTAAATCGCAATCTTTCATATCTTTAAGAGAAGTTGTTGCCTTTATTCTCGACATAACAGCCTTTTTCTCAGAAACAGTAGCACCCCAATTTCTTATTCGACTTTCCATAATATCAGAAATTGAATTCAATGATTTTGTGATTTTTTCAGGAGTAGCCTCCCAGAACAATACATCCATTCCGTATGAACTGCATACTCTGGCAATATATTGCCCATCGTTTCCACAACCTACGATACCAACTTTGGAAAATAGTTTTCCCGATTTCTTCTCCTTGCTTAGCCCATACTCCTCAATGGGTTCAATTATCTTTTCTGCCATTTTAGACTTTTTAAAATTTATTAGCGGCTTGATTTGCAGTGATTGCCACCATATTAACAATATCAGAAACCGAACATCCCCGAGACAAATCGTTGATTGGGGCAGCCATTCCCTGCAATACTGGCCCTACCGCTTCGGCTCCGGCCAAACGTTGCACTAATTTATATCCAATATTACCCGATTCAAGACCTGGGAATATCAGTACGTTGGCTTTTCCTGCCACTTTGCTGCCTGGAGCTTTCAACTCGCCAACTTCTTTAACCAGTGCGGCATCGAGTTGGAGTTCGCCATCGATCATCAGTTCAGGAGCCATCTGCTGAGCTAATTCTGTCGCTTTTCTTACCTTGTCGACTAACGGATGTTTTGCACTTCCTTTGCTTGAAAAGCTTAAAAGGGCTACCCGAGGTTCCATTCCGGTAATAGCTCTGGCCGTTTTAGCTGTTGTAACAGCAATTTCGGTAAGTTGTTCGGCACTAGGATCAGGCAACACGGCACAATCGGCAAAAACAAGGATACCATCGGCTCCAAATTTTTGATCGACAAACATAAAGAATGCACCAGAGACAACACTGCTCCCTGGGGCTGTTTTTACAAACTGAAAAGCAGGCCGGAGAACATCGCCTGTGGAATTAATTGCTCCAGCAAGTTCACCGTCAGCGTCGCCACATTTGATCATCATTGCCCCAAAACAAAGCGGATCGTTAAGCATTTTTAACGCATCATCGTGGCTTAATCCCTTTTCTTTCCTGATCTCAACCATTTTTTCTGCGTATTTTTCCCTCTGCAAATCGGTTGTTGGGTCAATTATTTCAGCCCCGGATATATCTACATTAAGTTCTGCCGATTTTTGCTCAACTTCAGCCTTGTTTCCCAATAAAATTAGTCTGGCTAGTTTCTCTTTGATAATAATTTGCGCAGCCTTTAACGTTCTTGGTTCTGTTCCTTCGGGAAGTACAATTCTCATATTGTACTTGGCTGCATTTTGTTTAATTTGTTTCAGTAAATCCATCACTTACTCTATTTCTGGTAAAAAGAAGTACAAAAGTAACCTTTTTGTCCGCTTGTTATAATTGAAAAAAGTCATTTCGACGATATTTTTCAAAATTTTTAATTTTCATAGAAGTTAGCTATTCGTAAGGTGAAAATCAATATTCATGCGATTCTTAAAAATCGTGAAATTCGGATCAACGGTCTCTAAAAGTGTTATTTTTGAGAAGATTTACACGATAATTATGAGAAAATCCATCACAATACTTTTGCTTTTTTTAGCACAACTTGCATTTAGTCAGATCAATACTAACAATGTAATTCACACCGGACGTAGCCGCTTATACTTTGGAAACTATGTTGGAGCAATTGAAAGTTTCAACATGGTTATTAAAATGAAGCCTTATTTACCTGAACCTTATTTTTATAGAGGAGTGGCCAAATTAGAACTTGATGATTTTAGGGGGGCCAAGGAAGACTTGGATAAGGCACTGGAGATTAAGCCTTTTTTTTCGGATGCAATTATGTACCGGGGTATTGTAAACTATAACTTAAAGAACTTTCAGGCGGCGCTCGATGATTATTCCAGTGCAATGGAATTAGGAGGGGAAAATGCTGATTTGTTGAACAATCGTGGAATTTGTAAAGCGGCTTTACGAGATTTTGAAGGGGCTATTGACGATTATTCAAAATCTATAAAATTGAAAGCTAAGAATTACAATGCCTATTTGAACCGAAGTATTGCTTACCAGATTCAAAAACAATGGGATAAAGCCATCGCCGACTGTAATCAGTTGATAAGATTAAAACCAAATTCTCCAATGGGATACATAAGTCGTGGTTTGGTGAAAATTGAAAAGCAAGATTATGCCAGCGCTTTACGCGACTTTGATGTAGCAGTTTCTTTCGATCATAATAATGCTTTTGCTTATCAAAACCGAGGGATGGTAAAACAAGAGTTGGGTAGCTATGAAGCAGCCATTATGGATTACGATGAAGCGTTAAAACTAGATCCTTACATGGCCAGTGCTTATTTTAATCGGGGAATTGCCAAAGAAATGTTAGGTCGCGATGGATACCAAAAAGATTATGATACCGCTTCGCTCCTCGATCCTCGCTTTGCCAAACGCCCATGGCAAACTAAAGAAGAGATTGAAAAAGAAGCAGCTGCACAGCAACAACAGATCAAAGCCTGGCAACAAGCTCAAAAATCGGGCAATAAGCAGCCTGCGGCCACTGCCCTTCCCGATTCATTATCGCCTGCCGATTCTACCATGAAAAAGATTGATGTTGAAGAATTGAAACGCCGTAAAATAAGGGCAAACCTCGCCGTGGAAGACAGCCGTGAAAAACCTCTTTTCAGTGATGAGAATATTGAAAAAGTGAGCGTTCAGGATCGTAATATTGAGATTACCCTCCTGCCCAATTTCGAAATCTCTACAATCCAAAAAAATAATTCAAGCAACGAAAATGTAGGATATTTCAACCTGATTATTGAAAACCTGAATGCCCAAAACAATTATGAACCCTACTTAACTATCACCAATAATCCCGATCGTTCGGTTTCTTCAATGGAATTCTTTTCTAATCAGATTCTTATGTTTAGCGAAAGAATTCGTGTAAATGAAACTTTTTCAGATAATTACTTTTACAGAGGGGTATTTTACTCGTTAACAGGTGAGTACAATAAGGCTATTGCTGATTTCGATAAAGCAATTTCACTGAACGAAAGAAATCTTCCAGCATATTATATGCGGGCTAATACGCGTACGACGATGATTGAAATAATTGAACGGCAGAAAGTAAATGAACAGTTTCTGGGAACATTAAATACACCGAATCAAAAGGAGAAAATAGGAACACTTTCTTTTGAACTTTTCAACGACGTTTTTACCGACTATTCGGTGGTTCTCTATATGAATCCGCAATTTGTTTTTGGATATTTCAACAGAGGTAATATTTATTGTAAAAGCGAACGATATTATCAGGCTATTGAGGAATATAGCAAAGCTATAGAAATTGAGCCTGAGTTTGCTGAAGCATATTACAATCGCGGGCTGGTTAAAGTTCTTTTAAATGATGTTGACGGTGGAGCAAAAGATTTGAGTAAGGCTGGAGAATTGGGTATTGCCGAAGCATACAATGTATTAAAGAGATATTGCAACTAACTCTTAAAATATATAAAAAACAATTGGCCAACCAGTTAAGGAAGGCCAATTGATCAAAAAAAAGTAATAAAGGTTAAACTAAAGGTCGAAGAATCGGATATATTTTACAGGCCACACAAAGGCCAAATGCAGTTTCGAGAAATGAGAACAGTGCCAGAATTGATATAACTAAGATTGCAGCAGATGGCAACATGGCTATTTGAAGTAATAAAGCACTCAAACAAAACACCATCCCTATTTGCGCCGCAAAAATTTTAGGACCAGCATTAATACTTTTACTTTTCAAATTCAGTACTTTAACTAACCATTTACTCATTAAGCTTACTGGGCTGTATTTTCCATCGAAAAACCCACGAATTGAAAAATCGATGGCTAGAAAAGCTAGAATTGCCGGATTCTTTGTTATTATGAATAAAATTACCAACAGAAATGAAATGAGAGCATTAATTCGTGCCCCACGTTCATTTATACTTTTATTGGTTATTGGACAAACAGATTCCATAATTGAATGATTAATTCAAGACAAAAATAAAAGATAAAAATGTCTTATATATTAAGAGGATGTTAAATTATGAACTTTATTTTTGTTGAAATAAGCCGGAACAAATCAAACACAATAACTATTTTTGTTGTATGTCAAATCAACCATTAGCAGAACGACTCAGGCCCAAAAACCTTGATTCCTATATCGGTCAAGAACATTTGGTGGGGAAAGATGCCGTACTCAGGCGCATGATTGAGTCGAACAACATCACATCAATTATATTGTGGGGACCTCCGGGTGTTGGAAAAACAACGCTGGCAAAAATAATTGCCAACACTCTCGACAGGCCTTTTTACACCTTGAGTGCAGTAAGTTCCGGAGTTAAAGATGTACGCGATGTAATTGATAAAGCCCAAAAGCAGCAATTTTTCAACCGTCCTAACCCAATTCTTTTTATTGATGAAATTCACCGGTTTAGTAAGTCTCAGCAAGATTCTCTGTTGGGTGCTGTTGAAAACGGTACTGTAACATTAATTGGAGCAACTACCGAGAACCCTTCGTTCGAGGTTATTACTCCGTTGTTGTCGCGTTGTCAGGTTTATGTGCTTAAATCGCTTGAAAAAGATGATCTTAAAAAGCTTCTTGATATTGCAATCCATACCGATAGTGAATTAAAAAAACGGGAATTTATTATTGAAGAAGAAGAAGCTTTGTTTAGGTTTTCAGGAGGCGACGCTCGGAAATTATTAAACATCATTGAGCTCGTCGCAGCATCTGAACCATCATCTCAAGTTGTTATAACCAACGAAAAGGTAACATTGTGCCTGCAACAAAACCCATCGGCGTACGACAAGAATGGAGAGATGCATTACGATGTAATTTCAGCATTTATTAAAAGTATAAGGGGAAGCGACCCTGATGCGGCGGTTTATTGGTTGGCAAGAATGGTTGAAGGCGGCGAAGACCCAAAGTTTATTGCTCGACGACTAGTGATCTCAGCAGCCGAAGATATTGGGCTTGCCAATCCAAACGCACTTTTACTTGCCAATGCCGGATTTGATGCAATCAATAAGATAGGTTGGCCTGAAGGAAGGATTGTACTTTCGGAGGTTGCCATCTATTTGGCCACTTCACCCAAAAGTAACTCGGCCTATTGTGCCATCGATGATGCGATCGCTTTGGTTAAAGAAACCGGAGATCTGCCGGTACCATTGCATCTTCGCAATTCACCCACCAAGCTAATGAAGCAGTTAGGCTATGGAAAAGAATACAAATATGCCCATTCGTACGATGGCAACTTTGTCGACCAGCAATACCTGCCTGTAAAAATTAAAAAGAAAAGAATTTGGAATCCTGCTAATAATCAACAAGAAAACACGATATCAGAGCGTTTGAAGAAATGGTGGGGCAACCGTTTTGAAAAATAGTTAACTTCGATATGTTTTCAGATCAATTGATTTAGGCTATGATCAATAACTATATAAATTAAAAATGAAAGCATTAGGAAACATACTCTGGGTTTTGTTGGGCGGTTTTGTTATCGCTTTTGAATATTTGATAGCGAGTATATTGCTGATGATTACCATTGTTGGAATACCTTTTGGAATACAAGCACTTAAAATGGCTGACATTGCATTGTGGCCTTTTGGTCGCGATACACGAACAACTGAACATGCCTCGGGTTGCCTTCCAACACTTTTCAATTTGCTATGGATTTTGGTGGGTGGATTCTGGATATTCTTAACCCATCTGATTCTTGGGTTATTATGTACTATTACAATAATCGGCATTCCGTTTGCCCGTCAACATTTCAAACTGGCATCGCTTGCCTTAACCCCATTTGGGAGAGAGATATATTCGAAATAACATTTGAATAGTCGAGAAATTTTTGTTATAACAGTAAAATTGAGATAAATGATACTAAATATTGAAAAGTTAAAACACACAGATTCCGGTCAATTCCTTCTTATGGCTGGCCCTTGTGTTATTGAGAGCGAAGAAATGGTCATGAGAATTGCCGAACAGTTGGCCATTCTTTCCGATAAATATGTTATCCCTCTCATTTTTAAGGGTTCGTATAAAAAGGCCAATCGTTCGAGGATCGATTCTTTTACTGGAATTGGTGATGAAAAAGCATTGAAAATATTGCGAAAGGTAGGCGAAACGTTCAACATCCCTACCGTAACCGATATCCATACCGAGCAGGAAGCCGACCTTGCAGCCGCCTATGTCGATGTGCTGCAAATCCCTGCGTTTCTTTGCCGGCAAACCGATTTACTTATCGCGGCGGCACAAACGGGCAAAGTGGTTAATATTAAGAAAGGCCAGTTCTTAGCTCCCGAATCGATGAAATTTGCTGTTGAGAAAGTTCGTGATGCAGGTAACCCAAATGTAATGATTACCGAACGAGGCACCACTTTTGGCTATGCGGATTTGGTAGTCGATTATCGGGGAATTCCCGAAATGCAAAAGAACAATTGCCCTGTAATACTTGATATTACACACTCACTTCAACAACCGAACCAATCATCGGGGGTTACAGGTGGTAAGCCTGAACTAATCGAAACTATTGCCCGTGCAGGTATAGCTGTTGGCGTCGATGGCTTATTTCTTGAAACACACCCGAACCCAGCTGAAGCAAAATCGGACGGTGCTAATATGTTAAAACTCGATTTACTTGATCGTTTATTAGGTCGGCTTACTCGGTTACGTATGGTAATTAACGAAATGTAATTCCTTAAAACAACTAGATTTTGTAGTATTCTTGCTATTGTTTTCGAATTTACGGATTATAAGGTTAAACAATCTGTTGAGTTCGTGCATTATAATATATTTAGGATAAAACTCTGTATAATAACATTTTACACAATAAAGTTCATTCCACAAATTCATTTCTTTACATTTATTTCATCTAGATTTTTCGTTTGATGAAAAAAGATGCCCGTATTTTCGAAACGAAATGATCTGAAATTTGTTAATAGTGTGTAGCAAAAATAAGATGATTTAATCAACACAGAAACACATGATTGGAAATTTATTAAAAGGAAAGAAGGGAATAATTTTCGGTGCACTCAACGAATCATCGATTGCATGGAAAGTTGCAGAACGTGCTGTAGAAGAAGGTGCTCAGATCGTCTTGAGCAATACCCCCATGGCATTGCGATTGGGTGAGACAGAAGCTTTGGCGAAGAAACTGAATTCGATTGTTATTCCTGCCGATGCTACAGAAATCGACGACCTGGATGCGTTAATTAAAAAGTCAATGGAATACTTGGGGGGTAAATTTGATTTCATTCTTCACTCCATTGGTATGTCACCCAATGTTCGCAAAGGCCGTCATTACAGCGATCTCGATTACGGTTTTCTAGAAAAAACCCTTGATGTTTCGGCTGTTTCGTTCCACAAAGTAATTCAAACGGCCCGTAAGAACGATGCTCTTAATGAGTGGGGCTCTATTTTGGCCTTGAGTTATGTTGCGGCGCAACGTACATTTTACGGATACAATGATATGGCTGATGCAAAAGCCCTTCTAGAATCGATTGCCCGGAGTTTCGGCTATATTTATGGTAGGGAAAAAAATGTGAGAATAAACACGATATCTCAATCTCCAACCCCGACTACAGCAGGTCAGGGCGTTAAAGGCTTCGACCACTTGATGGATTATTCAGAACGAATGTCTCCATTAGGAAATGCAACTGCCGATGATTGTGCCGATTATTGCATTGTAATGTTTTCTGACTTGACCCGCAAAGTAACTATGCAAAATCTATTTCACGATGGCGGTTTTTCAAGTATGGGCATGAGTCTAAGGGCGATTGAACAATACAACAAGAGTTTCGAATATGATAAAGAACATCCATTCGATTAATTTAGCATTTAGAATTTTTAGATAATTATGAAGCTTTCGTTCATCAACGGAGGCTTTTTTTTTGCAGAATTGATGAGCGTTTTAACTAAAAAGATTAAAATTTATGATGTTTTGTATTGGTGTTTTGAATTATTTGTCGAAAAATGAGTAAATTAATACCAGTAAAATAGATTTTGATAATAAACTTAATACCAATTTCACATGGATAATTTTCTATTGAATTATTTGGGGAAAGCCAATTTATGTAACGATCCAAATATTGCGGGACCTGTAATAACCATTTCGCGTGAATGTGGATGCTCGGCAAACCGAATAGCTATTAAGCTGTCAAAAATTCTCACAGGATACAGTTATCAATCTGAAAATAAAAAAGATGTAGAATGGAAATGGTACAACAAAGAAATCATTGAAAAAGCAGCATTAGAACTCGAAACTAATCCTGAGAAAATAAGAAGTGTATTTCTGGGCGAAGTGAAAAACAGTTTACATCAGGTTGCTACTGCATTTTCCACCGAGAAGATGTATGATGCAGAAGACCAAAATGTTATCGACACTGTTTCAGGAGTAATCCGTAAAATTGCCTGCGATGGTAATTGCATTATCGTTGGGCGTGCTGCTAATATTGCATCAAAAGATATCCCCAGACATTTAAGCATTAAATTGCAGGCCCCACTTGAATGGAGAACTCACAGAATAATGAAAATCAGCAATATGGCATATTTTGAAGCACAAAATTACATTCAAACAATTGATAATGAGCGCGATTTGTTTATTGAGCATATTGCAGGCCGAAAAATCGAAAATAGTGATTTCGATATTGTTTTTAATTATGCAACTATGATCGATGATCACATTGTAGACGCAATTGTAAATGTGGCCAAGAATAAAAAAATCATCCTATAGAAAATGCAATCACATAGCACCACTGAAAACAATTAAATAAACAGGCTGACGAAATACAAAATCGTCAGCCTGTTTATTTCTAAAGAATGATATCTCTCTCAATATCTTTGAAATACCTGTAAGTACTCACTTTTAATTCTTCGCATGCAGCTTCATCGCAAACGATAATTCCTTTAGGATGCATTTGCAAAGCACTGATTGTCCACATATGATTAACCCCTTCTTCAATAGCGTGTTGGAGAGCCCGGGCTTTATTGTGGCCGTTCACAATTATCAGAACTTCTTTGGCGTCCATCACGGTTGCAACACCCACGGTTAGGGCGGTTCCCGGCACTTTTTCAGGGTCGTTATCAAAGAAACGAGAATTGGCCAAAATTGTATCGCGGGTTAGACTCTTAACTCGGGTGCGTGACAATAGTGATGATCCGGGTTCATTGAAAGCAATATGTCCGTCAGGGCCGATGCCGCCCATGAAAAGATCTATTCCGTCATAGCTAGCAATCTTCTGTTCATATTGTTCACATTCAATTGTTTTATCAGGGGCATTGCCATCGAGTATGTTTACGTTATCTTTCACAATGTCGATATGGTTGAAAAAATTATCCCACATAAACGTGTAATAACTTTGCGGGTGATTTTGTGGTATTCCAATGTATTCGTCCATATTGAACGTTACCACATTATTGAACGATACTTTTTTTTGCTGGTAAAGCTTTATTAGTTCTTTGTAAGTACCAAGTGGCGAAGACCCCGTGGGGAGTCCCAGTACAAATGGTTTTTCACTCACATTACTGTTAATTTTGCTTGCGATGTAGCTAGCTGCCCATTTCGACAGCTTGTCGTAATCAGGCTGGATAATAAGTCTCATAATTTGATTTGTTAGCGTATGAATTTGCTAACAAAAGAACAAAAGATTTGGAATAATTTATTTATTTAAGAAAAAAAATATAAAAATTTATTTCAACGACTCTCTTATTATCAATCAGTTTAATCAAAGAATTCGATTAGCTTATCTGCCATTGCGTTAGCAAGAGCAAGTGACTCTGTGTATTTATCTTGTTTCATCGATCCTTTTTCTTCAACAGGTTGATTTACAAGATTCCATTTAATAGCTTCAGCAAATTTCTCAAGGTTCTTCACTCCTCCTCCATTCCAGCTGTATGATCCAAAGATTCCAAGGAAATGATCTTTAATGCCTTTGTGTTCAATTTCCCGTACTACTGATTCTACTGATGGAAACATTTCGTTATTATAGGCACAACTGCCAATAATGACTCCTTTATATTTGAATATATCGCTGATAATGTTTGAAATGTGTGTTTTTGAAGCATCATAAACGCGAATGTTTTTTATGCCTCTAACGGCAAGCTGACGAGCAATGGTATCAGCCATTTTTTCGGTATTTCCATACATTGAGCCAAAAATGATAACTACTCCATTATCCGTAGTATAGCTGCTCCATTTTTTGTATTTATCCATAATCCATGGGATATGTGAACGCCATATCATTCCGTGCGAAGGAGCAATTTGTTCAATATCAATCCCTTCAAGTTTTGTTAAAGCACGCTGCGTATGAGGGCAATATTTTCCCACAATGTTTGTGAAGTAACGCATAGTCTCTTCTTCATAAAAAGCTAGGTTTATTTCATCATCGAAAATTCCACCATCAAGTGTTCCAAAGCTACCAAATGCATCGTTCGAAAACAGTATTTTAGTAGTTGAATCGTAGGTTACCATGCTTTCTGGCCAATGAACCATCGGAATAGTTTGAAAAATAAGCTTATGCTTTCCTAAGTCCAACGTGTCACCATCTTCAATGATCAGCGTTTGCTCAGTGATCCCATAGAAATTTTCAATCATGGGAAAGGTTTTTTTGTTTCCGACAAGTGTAACCGAAGGATATTTATCGCGAATAGCCTTTAACGAACCCGAATGATCTGGTTCTACATGGTTTATAATAACATAGTCTATGGGTTTATTGCCTATTATGTGGTCAATTTTCTCAAAAAATTCATCGGTGAATTTTCTGTCAACTGTATCAATCAGACATACTTTTTCATCGTCAATCAAGTATGAATTATACGAAACTCCATATGGCAAAGGCCAATAGTTTTCGAATAATGATGTACGGCGGTCGTTTACTCCAATGTAGTATATATCGTCCGAAAGATTTATTTTGTGCATAAACTTGTTTCTATTAAAATTTCTGCGAATTTACATGTTTAGAAACTGTGTTCAAAACCTTGGTTGCTTTTCTTGTAAACATTTCAACGATAAGTTAATGCTGCGTATTGCATTGTGCAATCAAAATAGCAATATAACCATTGCATTGTAATTATAAAGTTGATTAAACCTTGGCTTTAAACTTTGTGGTTTAGTAACAATGCATCATTTTTAGCCGAGATGAAGCAATGTGTTGTTTAGCTTTGTATTTTTGCAAAAAATAAAAAAATATGGCAGTTTTTCAAAAATCAAAAACAATGGTTTTTCCGAAAGTCGGAAAAATTTCAATGGTAGTTTTTGCGGTTCTGCTCATTGGTGTTGTTATTTGGGCTTTCCAAACCTTTGGCTACATTTTTAATCCCAATGTGGTAAAAGACACTGTTATTACAATTCCTACTGGAGCCTCATATGGCGATGTGGAAAAAATGCTAAAAGAACAGCAAGTGCTTGAAAATTACAAGGCATTTCGATGGGTTGCTAAGAAAAAGAATTACAAAAGCAGCGTGAAACCAGGACGCTACGAGTTGAAAAAAGGATGGAACACCAATCAGGTAGTGAACAAACTTCGAAGCGGAGTTCAGGATCCTCTGGATGTTACGTTCAACAATGTGCGGACTTTCTCCGAACTGGCGGGGAAAGTGGCTGCTTATCTTGAAACAGATTCAATTTCATTGTTAGCTGAGTTTATGTCTGATGCTGTAGCTCAAAAATATGGTTTTACCAAGGAAACTTTTCCGGCCATGTTTATTCCGAATACATATGAATTGTACTGGACTACTACCCCTTCGCAGTTTATTGAACGTATGAAAAAAGAGTATGATCGGTTTTGGTCTGCTGAAAGAAAGAATAAAGCAAACACATTGGGTATAAACCCCTTAGAGGTTTCAATTTTAGCTTCAATTGTTCAGGAAGAGACCAATCTTAACACTGATAAACCGATAATAGCCGGAGTTTATGTAAATCGCTTGAAAAGAGGTATGCCGTTGCAGGCTTGTCCGACGGTTAAGTTTGCATTAGGCGATTTTTCAATAAGAAGGGTAACAACTGAAATGACCCAAACAGATTCTCCGTATAATACTTACCGCATTGCCGGTTTGCCTCCAGGACCAATTACATTTCCTGATTTGTCGTCGATTAATGCTGTGCTGAATGCTCAAAACCACGATTATTATTACTTCAGTGCTAAAGAAGATTTTTCAGGTCATACTACATTTGCCCGAACACTAACAGAACATAACCGTAATGCAAGTCGCTATCAACAAGCTCTTAATGAGAAAAAAATTTGGCGTTAAATAGTTAGTAGTATTCTAAATATCTGCTACATAGAATCCTTCTCTCCAAAAACCAACGCCTCGTATACATACAACTCTGCCAATTTCCAGCCATCCCAACCAATTCCTGCTTTATCTCGTGCACAATGCCCCAAAAATTCATCAACTGTCCAACCAGTTTCTATGGCAACTTGTGGTAAAAAAGTGCCGCTATTCACTCCTCTCCTAATATAAATGCCATGCTTGCCAAGAATAAAATCATCAATTGAATCTATTCTCTGTAAGGGGGTAAGCACTGAAATTTCTATCTCAATATGTGGCAGTTCATTATTGTTTACCGGCAGAAAGCGGTGATCGTGAAATGCAGCAGAAAGAGCCATTTGCTGTATGGTAACGTAAAGCGGATCGTTAGTAATAAACCGGCCAATGCAACCTCTTAATTGTTTGTCCTTGTGCAGTGTAACAAACGCTCCACAGTCTAATTTCAGATTATCAGAATATGATAACGTATCGACATGATATAAGTTGTTATGTTCTAACCATTGCTCAATCGTTTTGCGGGCAATCATCAGTAAGGTTGACTTCTCTTGCTTAGTTAGTTTAAAATTGCTCATAATCAACTATTTATTTCCAAAGGCATTATAAGTCACTAGTTTATAAACTAGAATGTTGCATTGAACAACTAAAGGTAACAATAATCATAAAAAATAGCAAAACAATGATTTTCAGGAGTATTTAATCCACAGTTCGATAGAGGTTATGTTGAGCAATGTATGTAGAAACTGAGTTGGGGACCATTTTACTGATGTCCCTATTATGGCTAATTGCTTCCCTAATACTTGTTGATGATATTTCCATTTGTGGTGCATTAACAAGTTGAAAATTTCCTTCAATTGCAATGCTTGATGGGTCGAAGCCTGGCCGAGGATATATGATCAGGGTGTATTCGCTGATTATTTTTTGGTAATCTTTCCATTTATCAATCAGTACATAATTGTCAGATCCCATGATTAACCGGAATTCATTGTTGGGATATATTTTCCGCAAATGCACGAGGGTATTGATTGTGTATGATGGTTTAGGTAAGCCAAATTCAACATCACAAACTTCGATCGTTGAGTGACCTGATATTGCAAGTTTAACCATTTCAAAGCGTAATTGGTTATCAAGCAGAGATTCCTGCTTTTTGAAAGGATTCTGAGGAGATACTACAAACCACAACTGATCAATTGAGCTATGGTTCAATATGTATTCTGCAATAGCAAGATGCCCGTTGTGAATTGGGTTAAATGAGCCAAAAAACAGACCAACAATCATGGTTAATTTTGTTATTGAAGATTTTAAAACAGACTGTTATTATTTCATTTAGAAAGAAACTGACTAACAATTAATTCTACTTCATTAAATGCGTCATCAATCCTGTCGTTTACTAATATAACATCGAATTTAGGGGCAAAAGTGAGTTCATATTCTGCTTTTGCTACCCGGGTCGCAATCACTTCTGGCGAATCAGACGAACGGTTTACCAGCCTGTTTCTCAGCACTTCAACTGATGGGGGCTGTACAAAAACGGCCAATGCCTCATTCCTGTAATACTTTTTTATATTTAGACCGCCAACAACATCAACATCGAAAACAACATGTTTCCCTGCTGAACGGATGCGCTCAACTTCACTTAATAGGGTGCCGTAAAAAATGCCCGGATAAACTTCTTCCCACTCAAGAAACTCTTGATTGTCAATACGCTCTTTAAATTCATCGGTCGTTAAGAAATAGTAATCCTTACCGTGCTTTTCGTTCGAACGAGGAGCACGGCTTGTAGCAGAAACAGAAAACTCAAGTCCGAAATCTTTTCCTAACAGATGTTTAACTATTGTTGTTTTTCCGGCACCCGATGGAGCAGAAAAAATTAGAAGCTTTCCTTTTTGCATATTATTTTTCGAGCATTTGACGATGTCATTTATTCTTTAATGGCTTATCTGCAAAAACTTACCATACGATCTTCAATGAATTAATTATAAGATGTTAAGTAATTGTTCTTTGATTTTTTCAAGCTCATCTTTCATCACAATGACCAACTTTTGAATTTCGGAATGGTTTGCTTTTGACCCCATTGTATTTATTTCTCTCCCGATCTCCTGAGCAATAAATCCCAGCTTTTTCCCTGAAGGAATTGGCTCTTTAATGGTTTCATAGAAGTATACACAATGATTTTCGAGGCGGACTTTTTCTTCATTGATGTCCAATTTTTCAAGATAGAAAATAAGTTCCTGTTCGAAACGGTTCGGGTCAGATTGGCCATTGACAGATAAATTGTTAAGAGCATCTGTTAGTCGTGTTTTTATTCTGTCAATTCGTTCAGTCTCGTAAGGGTCAACAAGGTTTTTCAATTGACGGATCTGATCAATATGGCTGAGAATATCGCTTTCCAAGGCTTTCCCTTCCTGTTCGCGGAACATGTTCAGCTTGTCAATAGCCTCATTAATCTTGCTTACTATCAATATCCATTCTTGTTCATCTAGTTCTTCGTGCTCTACTTTTACTGAATCGGGTAAGCGTAAAATGGTTTGTAAAGCCAATTCGGTCATTTCCATGTTCAATTCATGGTAAATGTCGATCAACTGATTATAATAGTTGTTAACTATTGGTTTATTGATTGTTGCAGAAGATTCAGCCCCTAAATGTTCACAGTACAGATTAAAATCGACTTTACCTCGTTCTAGCCGGTCTGAAATTATTTTCCTTATCTCAATATCTTTTTCCCTATATATGCCCGAAATTCGGGTGTTAATATCCAGTTGTTTGCTGTTGAGCGACTTAATTTCAATAGTAATTTTTTTTGTAGAAAGTTCGCATTCGGCTTTTCCGTAGCCTGTCATCGATTTTATCATAGTCAGTAATTTTGCCCCTAATTTAATCTTTTTTGTTTTGTTTACTACTGTTTTTTTTATTGATCGCAAGTTGCTATGAATGAGGCATAATCTACAACTTTCTCTGAAGGATGCACTTCTCCCGAATGTCCTTGTCGCAATAAAGTAATGCTTGGATTTGTCGACAACAAACTAGAAACATACAGTAGAGTCATTATTGGACCAAAACCACAAGCTGATACTTGGTGCTTTTTAACCGCGCTATATACACCTTCCGGATTGTTTTTCAATATTTCGTCGATTACATATCGATCTTTAGTGTAACCTGTTTGAAATGAATCATAATGGTTAAAATCAGAAGATGCAATTAACAACATTTTTTTTCCAGTACGTCGACTTGCATCAATAAGTTTTTCTGCTAATATTTTTGCCGAATCAACATGCTGTACATTCATGGTTATCATTACAATTTTGTATTGAAAATCAAAAAAATGCTGAATAAAAGGCAATTGCACTTCACCTGAATGTTCAAAATCGTGAGCTAAATTATATGCGGGTAAATTCAACGCATCCTGAAAATCGGTATCATTTTCAAGTGTACCAAGCGGAGTTTCCCAAAGGGAATATGTTGCTGTATTATAGATACCTATCCCATTCCCAGTGTGGTTGGGGTTTACAATTACAACCGTGTCGAATCTCTGACGACTTCTGCGGACAATTTCGTAAAAATGAACGGCTTCATATCCTGAGTACATAATGCCGGCATGAGGTACAACACCCCCAATGATTGCTGAATTAGCTGGCAACATTTTAATTTTGCTTTGCTCATTCTCAAGAAAGTGTTCCATGTAGGCATGTATCGATTTCGTGTCGTCGGGATAGAAACGTCCCGCAAAAGCTGCCTTTCTGACTTTCATTTCCATGACTGAATATCATTATGCTATTTATACAGGCATTTACAAATGCTATTACTGTTTTAATTGCCTTACTGTTAAAGAAATATAGTATTTTAACATCAAAATTCAAATTTCATTCATAATCAATTTTCCACATTGGGAGCATTTCCCTTCGGGGCTAATAGCGTGTTTACGAGTGTTATAATATGTCCTCTCGATGAGAAGAGTCTTACATGTTGGGCAATAGGTGCTGCTATGCAATTCTGTTGCCATGTTCCCAATGTATACATAATTAAGTTTTTCCTTGGCTATGTCGAAAAGGGTAAAAAGTGTTTCAGGAGGTGTTGGATATTGGTCAAGTTCGTATCGAGGAAAAAAACGGGATAAGTGCAGCACCGTGTCTCGACCAGTCTCCTTAGCGATCCAATCGCACATTTCGGCAAACTCAAATTCATCATCATTGAGCGTAGGAATAACCAGATTGGTAATTTCAAGATGCTTGCCACTTTTAGCAATAATTTTAATTGCATTTTTCACTGGATCGAGGCTCGCTTTGGAATATTTCTTATAAAAATTATCATCAAAAGCCTTTAAATCAATATTAAAAGCATCTATATTTTTAAGAAGAATTTTTAAAGGATCGGGGTTAATATACCCGTTACTTACCATTACCGTTTTCTGGTTGTTTTGTTTTACCAGTTCAGCTGCACGAACCATAAACTCGAAATTGACAGTGGGTTCATTGTAAGTAAACGCCACACCGAGATTATTTTTCTTTTTCAATGACAATGCTGCTAATTCCTCGGGAGAAAAGCTCTTTACACTTACAGGTTGCCTGATATCGCATTGCGAGAGTGCAAAATTCTGACAGAAAATACAATGTAAGTTACAGCCAGTTGTTCCAATCGAAAGGATTTCTTTTCCTGGGAAAAAATGGTATAGTGGTTTCTTTTCGACAGGATCACTGTTTAATGCGGCAATTTTCCCATATACTTCACTTATCAGAGTACCGTTTCGGTTTCTGCGAGCTTTACAGTTACCAAATTTTCCAGCTTCAATTATGCAATTGCGTGGACAAAGATTGCATCCAACAGCATTATTTTCAAGCGGTGTATAAAATTGGGCTTCGGTCACGATTTGTACGTTTTCTTAAGGTTATTTTATCAATCGAACTGAAGAAGAGAACCATTTTGCTTAATCATGAGCGTGTATCGCGCCTACTTGAATGGAATAAAATCCTGATCGAGTTCATCATCATTTCTATTTACAATATTTTTAATGTTTATAGCTTGTTTCTTCGGGATGTCATTCTCGTTTATATTAATTTTAACTCCCTTACTTTCAGCTGATGAATTCTTACTTTCTTTCAAATTAAATACGGGCTCACGGCTATTTTCAATCCTCGACTTTTCTTTTGGTTTCGATTCATTCTTTTGATGTTGGCTACTGATGTCCATTTTAAAAAAAGAAATCAGATCGTTGAGTGATTCTGCCTGAGCTGCGAGTTCTTGAGCACTCGAGGCCATTTCTTCTGAGGCAGAAGCATTTTGCTGGGTAACATTGTTAAGTTGCTGGATTGATGCATTAAGTTGCTCTATCCCTAATGCTTGTTCCAGGCTCGATTTTACAATAATATCAACTTGCTCAGACGATTCCGCAATTTTTGGAAGCATTTCAGCAACTTCTATTTCAATTTTCTTTGTAACATTTACGCCTTCAGCCGAGATTTGAAGAACCTCATTTGCAACCTGTTTGCTACTGTCGGCCAGGCGCCTGACTTCGCCAGCTACCACTGCAAAACCCTTTCCTAACTCTCCTACCCGGGCTGCTTCAACAGCTGCGTTTAAGGCCAGAATATTTGTTTGAAAAGAAATGTCGTTGACCAATGAAATTTTATCGATTATCTTTTTTTGTGTTTCAACCATATGGGTCGATTCTTTGGCAAAATTGTTTACAACTTGAGCTGAATCTTTTGACACAACACCTGCATTTCTGGCTTTTTCTGTATTGTCATTTAACGTGGCTGATATTTCTTCAATAGTGGCTGAAAGTTCTTGTAAGGATGAGGCTTGTAATGATGCTCCTTGTGAAAGATCTTCGGAAAGGCTACCTAACTGCATACTGCTGATAGATAGGTTACTTGTATTTGTTTTAACCTCATAAAGAATGTTGCGAAGATTATTGGTAAGCTTATATAGAGAATTCTGCAAAACACCGAGTTCGTTTTTGATGTCTGTATGAGTTATGTCGATATTGAGGTTACCTTCAGATAGGTCTTCAACTTTCTTAATGGCAGTGTTTAGCGGTATGGCTATTATTGTGCGGATCCTTAGGAATATAACAACTCCAAATGCGATTAGGGCCGGTGCTGCCCAAAGTGCGTGTATGGTACCCAAGCGTCCTACAATTGAAAAGGAAAACCCGCTAAATGCCGCAAGAAATGCCATCATCAAGCACACGGTAAACATAATTGAGTTTCTAAACAAAAGACGTAAAATACCTGCAGCAATTGAAATGAGCAAGATTGAAATACTAATTGCAATTAGAATTCTTTCCATATCTTTTTTTTATCAAATTATGGAAAAATATTAAGAAATGCGATATTAGATTTAAAAAATAGGTGAGATATAGAACGTTGCCGTAAAATATACGTTGAGTTTACTCCCCTTTTGATGTTTTTTTACCAAAATAGAACTCGTTTGAAAAATCTTCAAAATTCTGTTCCCAAGAACTACTAAATCTTAGCTTCCGGTACCAGTTGAAGTGATAGGCCAATCCTACTTTAATCTCGTTAATGAAGCCATAAACCTCCATACGACTTATGGCCACATTATTATTGGGAAGATATGTGGCTTCAAAGTTTTGAATACCATCAAGATAATCGTTGCTTACAAACATAACACAGTATTCACCTGATATTGATATTCGTGGCGAAATATAATAGTTAACCCCAATCCCGGCATGAAACGAGCCAAACAAATCTTTAATCTTCTGTATACCTTGTCCTTTCTCGTAAAATGGGTTTGGAAGGTTCGATTTGTTGTACGATGCCAAATTGAGGTAGCCTGTTTCAACTCCAACCGCAGTAAGCCCAAACCCCATTTTCAAATACATATTCATGTTGAGAAATGCATAGTCCTGACTGCGTAAGTTCTTGAAATTATAAATACCGTTTATGTACCATGAAGTAGTGTTCGTTTTATAATAAATTGGATCGGGAACAAAATGGGTTTCACTGGAATTGAAGCGTGAATGATATTTCAACCAGATGATCTGGTTTGGGTAAGTCTTTTCTCCTTTAAAGTAATTTTTTTCGAATTCGATGCCTAATTCAAAGTTATTATAGAACCGTTTATCGAGAAAGAACATAAAAGAATTTGTGATCTGTGGATTCATTTCCATCATGCTTTTCGAGAAATCTTTTTTAATTTCTGAAGTAAGATAACTGCCACCCAACATAAAACCAGTTCGCCAGTTCTTAAACCAATTTTGGCTGAACGTTTCAACCTGCCCCTTAAGAACCAGAGGGATGCAGATAAGAAGTAATGGTATAAGTTTTTTAAGCGTCATTTATCTATCAAATTTACGACTATGTGAGGAATATTAAAAATGATAAACTTGCGCAAATATAGACTAAAGAAACACAATTTGTAATTCTCAGGGGATTAAATGACCATGAAATACGAACTTCTCAAGTTCTTTTTTACAATTTAATGATTGTTGTAATCTTGATTATTTTGTTACATAGTTTGCGAATAAGCAAATAAATTAATTGATATTTAGCTAAGAGAGTAGGCATGAAAATCGATTTTTAAACATTCATTAAATGAAGGTTAATGGAAAAAAATCAAAAATGCCGACAATAAAAAAAACCCTACTATCATTTGATAAGCAAGGCTTTAGCGGAGAGCGAGGGATTCGAACCCCCGGAACCACATAAGCAGTTCAACAGATTTCGAGTCTGCCCCGATCGACCACTCCGGCAGCTCTCCAATACGGCTGCAAATATATAAGTTTTAACAAAAAATCAAGATAGAATTTAAAAACATTGTTAGCCCCTTGTTGTTATTTTATTTATATAACTTAAAATTAGCATCAAACAAACGATCAAAAATTAATAAAACCTGAATTATGAAAGCAATGAAGCATAATGAGTTTTTCGGCAGCCTGGTAAAGAAGGAAGAACTTTCTTCTATCAATCAAAATATTATTCTAGGATCGGTGGTTTTTGAATCCTCATCTCCTTTTAGGGCTTATTATAGCGACGATGTCTTGGATCCTAGTCCTATTTATATTTATATTGTTACAGATAAGAATTATCCTGTTTTTGATATCATCAGAGCAATCAACCATGTTAAAGAGAAAACTGGCCTTGATTTTGATGCAGCAAAAGCTCAAATTGAATCAACAGATAAGCTTTACCAAGTAATACGGCTCAGGCATTTTCAACATTTTGGTAATATATCGATCATACAAAAAGCATTTTCAGATTATGGAATTTCTTTATACATGACTTCTGCTTCGGTAAAAGATATACAAGCAAATGTTACTATTGAAAAAATGTTTCGTTTGTTGCCTTTGAGTGAAGAAATTTGGCTCGACTCAGATGAGCCAAATCATGCTTATTTACAAATAAACAGGAACTTGTCTATGGGTGAATTTGTTGCTGTTACCGAAAAAGTACGAAACAATTGGTTCGAATCCAAGTTTGATGCTGCACTTGGATGCTTCCTGACAGGACAATCTGTTGTCGATTTTGTTCGTGTGTACACAAATAAGCTTGAGCCTGAATACCTTGTTGGAATCCGGAATTTGTATCTTGAAAAACTTAGGCTCATTTGAAATACTCAAAATCTCCGGATAAAAATTACAACAAAAGGAACAAACAAAAGAATTGTTTAAGGCATTTATTTTCAGAAATATATCAAGTAATAGAAGAAAACGACATAAAAGAACACCTTGATTTTTCTAAATTATTATGGTGTTCTTTATTTTTGTAAAAAAATGAAAAGTCATGCCAATTAATATAGAAGAAAACGATTTAAGCAAATTTATACTTATTGGGGACCGGGTGCTGGTGAAACCCAAAAATCCACAATCGAAAACTAAAAGTGGCTTGTATCTTCCTCCAACAGTTCAGGAAAACGAAGCAATTCAAAGTGGCTATGTAGTTAAAGTAGGACCAGGTTACCCTATTCCTGCACTTTCCGAACGCGACGAATTCTGGAAAAATTCATCGGAAGATGAAGTAAAATATATACCATTACAAGCGAAAGAGGGCGATCTGGCTGTCTATTTACAAAAAAGCGGATACGAAATCGAGTTTAACAACGAAAAGTATATACTCATCCCCCACTCTTCTATATTGATGATAATCAGAGATGAAGGTATTTTCGAGTAGCTACATCAATTCTTTAGCTTCTTTCTGAATATATGTCAATGCCAGGGTAACAGGGTCATTCCCGGCCGAAGCAAATTCATTTAGCAATTCTGTGGCATATTCTACATATAGATCATCGGATCCATATTTAGCTGCTGTGCTGGTTATTAATTGCATCATACTTTGACGGGCACCTACAACCATGGCCCAAGCTTGCGAGGATACATAAATCTGCTGTGAAAGATTGTGTTCATATTCTTCACGAACACTTTCAGTAAGTGCACGCTGTAGTTCGAAAGTTGTCATTCCTGGTTGAGCTACCCTAATAACCATCGATTCAGGTTTTATTCGCTCAAGGAAAAGTGTAATCCGCTCGTATGCCTGGAACTTAAGTGGCAATAACGTCTTTGAGGTACGTTGAGCCATTTCTTGCTTACGTTGTTTTTCAAACTGATCGAAAAAAGCTTTCAGCATATAATATATAAATACAAAGATCACAATAAGCGGAAAAAATAATGCTATCGCTTGTTCAATAATTTTTTGCCAATCCATATCATCTTTTCGTTTAAATGTTCAAAAAATTAAAATAATGTCAATAATAAATGTAAAAAAACTGTCATCTATTCAATTTTTTTGAATAATTTTTATCTTGCAGCCGTTGCAAAAATACGGAATATTATCGATTCCTTTCGGCAATAAACACGCTTCACCAATAATTGGCAAATAAAAATAAAAAAAGAAACGTATGAATCCACAGGCAGAAGAATTAAACAAGATTATTCAAGAAAAGAATCCGGCAGTTTACGAATTACTTTCGAAAAAGGGTAAAAATATATTTTTCCCAAAAAAAGGGATCCTCGGACAATCTGCCGATGCAAAAGGTACAAAAATCAATGCAACCATTGGTACAGCCATAGAAGACGACGGCAGCCCTATGCGCTTGGAAGCTATTTCATCGAAAATAGGAATCGACCCATCACTTACCTTTCCGTATGCGCCTAGTTTTGGTCGCCCAGATATTAGGGCCAGTTGGAAACAGTTGATTTACAAGAAAAATCCATGCCTGGGTTCGAAAGAGATTAGCCTTCCAATTGTTACCAATGCCCTTACACATGGGGTTAGTATGGCCGGTTATATGTTTGTCGATGAAGGGGATGAAGTGATATCACCAAATTTGTTCTGGGGAAATTATAACTTAATTCTTAATAACGCCTATGGATCAAAGATTGGTGCTTTTAATCTATTCAAAAATGGCGGTTTCGATCTTGAAGCTTTCGAAAACAAATTGAATGAAGGTGCCATTGGTAAAAAAATCGTTATTCTCAATTTTCCAAACAATCCATCGGGTTATTCACCAACAGTAGCCGAAGCTTCTGCTATTGCCGAAATTTTAAAGAAATCAGCTGATAAAGGGAATAAAATTGTTGTTTTCACTGACGATGCCTATTGGGGTTTAGTTTTCGAAGATGGTATTGAAAAGCAATCAATATTTACATATATTTCTGACATTCATGAAAATGTATTGGCTGTAAAAATTGATGGACCGACCAAAGAAGATTATGTTTGGGGCTTTAGGGTTGGTTTTATCACGTATGGAATTAAAGGTGGTGATGCTCAGCTATATGCTGCACTTGAGTCGAAAACTGCTGGAGCGGTTCGCGGAAACATTTCGAATGCGGCGAATATTTCACAATCACTTCTTATGCAGGCATATGCAAATGAAGATTACGACCGTCAGAAAGAGGAAAAATATGAATTGCTAAAAACCCGTTACAATGCTGTAAAAGAAGCGTTGAAAGATGATAAATACAAAAAATATTTCGAAGCATTACCATACAATTCTGGCTATTTTATGTGTATTCAATTGGTAGAAGGTATTGATGGTGAGGCTCTTCGTCATTTGCTTATCGATAAATACAGCATTGGAACTATTAATTTAAACAATATTATCAGGTTAGCCTTTGCTGCTGTGGCTGCGAAAGACATGAAACAGTTGTTCGATGGTATTTATGACGCTTGCTGCGAGTTGAAAAAATAGATAATTGAAGATTTGCAATATAGTTATAGCCCGGCTAACTTGCCGGGCTATATTTTTATCAGCCCAACATGTTAAAATAGATTATACAGCTCTTGGGATCGCATTTATTGTAGAATAGACGAATTGTTCCAAGAGAAAATCAGCTGCGTAGAACGTGAAAGGATTAAAAATGAAAAGAATTGTAATTCTGTATTTTGCATTACTCGCCCTGACTGCGCGTGATAACCCGAAAGCGATCAGGCATTTGCTTCGCACGGCTCAACATGTGCTTCAAATTGATGCAACTCAGAAGCCTAAGGAAGTAAACTATTTACTAGGAACTACAAGCTCCGAAATGAACGATACAACCGTAATTTTTGCTAATTACTTATTGCCAGGCGATACTGCTTTATTCATACTAAATGCTATTTACATCATGCCCCAACAACTTGGTTTCGAAGGTAAACTGGAATATTGCACAGTTAACGCATACTTTTACCATAATCAAGCCGATACTACTTCAAAAAATATATAGCTTTACGATCGATTGAATTCACCGCTAATAATAATTTCTACGATATAATAATTAAAAGACACTGATTCTTGGTCTTTTACTGGACTTATTAACCTGAGTTCGATTTTATTTTTAAAGTTCAGATTGGCATAAAACGCTGTTTTACAAAGCAAATTTTTGAGTATTAGCGGGCTAAATCGAGGAAATTT
>Ga0123335_1000550_pt1 | contig 63994 bp, 62 predicted proteins | sample BiotimSIPDNA_2_FD_89707 | JGI IMG/M metagenome (GOLD analysis project Ga0123335, IMG submission 89707) | Anaerobic biogas reactor microbial communites from Washington, USA - Biogas_R2 time_0 SIP DNA | ecosystem: Engineered > Bioreactor > Anaerobic > Unclassified | place: Washington, USA... | reverse complement strand
GTTAAACAAGACTAGAAGGATCGGGAATTATGATTGGTTACAGTCGAAATGACTTAATTCTGAGAATATTCGGGTAGGTTATTGATAGTTATCACACCAGGGTGGTTAATTGTTTGTTGTGTTGTGGATGGGTGGATACATTGTAAGCTGATGTTTTTTTGTAATGGCATTTTGGTGGTTTATAAAACGTCAACAGAAAATTTTTGATCTACTGTTAAAGCAGCAACTGTAGGTTCAACTTAGGCTTGAAAACAGAGAGGCTAGATCTACCCTCCTCAGCGATACCTCCCCCTCCCTTATTTAAAGGGCTAAACTGAAGATGGCTACTTTTTTATCTGTTTAAGCAGCGTCTGCCGGGGCATGAACCCAAATCTCCCATAGAAGCTATACACCTGCTCGTTGCCGACGGTTACTTCCAGAACCTTCTCAGCGGCGCCCTTCTCGTCCATCCATGTCAGCGCCCTAGTCATCAGCGATTCGCCTATACCGAGCCCACGGTAGGCTTCGGAAACGAAGATAGACTCAACCGTACCCAGCTTTGCATCTGACAGACTGCTTACAATGTACCCCACAGCCGCACCGGAGCTTTCATCAATCGTGATATCAATACGCAACATGCCGCATCCCGCTTTGCTTAGCAGCTCAGATCGGCGCTTCTCCCAAGTCATAGCCGCAAAATGCCCCTTAAAGTGGATTGTGCGTTCGCCCATCAACCGATTTAGCCCCTCCCACAGTGGTCTGATCTGGTCTATCTCTGATTCATCCGTGAATGTGTACTTGATGTTAGGCGCGGCTTTTTTGGGCATATACGTCACTTGGATAGCTGTGTTGTTGGCGGTTTCTGCTTAAAGCTTTATTTGCACAAACATCCAGCTATTCATTATCAAATTACGAGCAGTTTTTGATGTCAAGCCAAGTAGATAAAGTCCAAGCTTACAGAAAAGAGGAAGAGAGTAAGATAGAGCAGCAATTCCTCAAAGGCAACCGAGACGAAGATTTAGGTGTCTACATCGACGTCTTCTCAGCTAAAAGTAGTGTTGAGGGCCAAAACGGCGGGGTAGTTACGGCTCTTCTGCAGAAGGGACTCCGCGAAGGCCTGTTCGACGTTGCAATAGTCGCAAGGCGGATGCAGGGCTACACGGCGCAGGCAGTAGTCGCCGATAATGCAGAAGCTGCTCTACAGTTCAAGGGAACAACTTACGTCAAAGTCAATGTTTCAAAGAAACTCCGAGAACTCCTCGGTCAAGGTAAAAGGCGGATAGCCGTCGTATGCACACCCTGCGAGATTAAAGCTGTACGAAAAATCCAGCAGACAATCGGCAAAGAAGCCGGAGTCTTAGTAATCGGATTATTCTGTTTTGAAGCTTTCAATCCCGCCAAGCTTAAAGAGGAGCTAGGCAAGCGAGGCATCGACTTAGAGAAGGCTGAAAAGACAGAGATCAACAGAGGCAAATTCACAGCAACAGTTAACAGCGAAGCGACTATGTGTAGGGTAAAAGATATTGAGGCTGCATCCGAGCCGTTTTGTCGGTTCTGCAACGATTTTGTTTCTCGTTTGGCGGATGTCTCTGTCGGCTCCATCGGCAGTAGACAGGGTTACTCGACAGTTATTGTGCGCTCCCCCGCTGGAGAACAGCTAGTTAAGGGTAATGACTTCGCCAAAGACACGGTCGATAAGCGGGAGATCGCTAAATTAGTGTGGTTTAAGTGTGAACGCGCAGAGAAACGCTTTGCTGACTTGAACCCGCAAGCTTAAGCCCTGTTTTGACTATTTATTCTGAATGTGAGCGCTGTTTCTTAAGGGTTAGCGCAATATATGCAAAAGATTTTTTAACTCAAAAGCATTCCCCCTTTAAAGCGAGATGGAAACTCAATGAAAATACTAAACGAGTTTGTACCAACACGTAAATTCTTCAAGCTAGCAGAAGAACTCAAAGACCTTGTCGACGGCTGGAACGTAACTGACAGCGCAGCAGGCTATCCAGCACCAAGCGGCGTAGTCGTAAGCTGTTTACTGAAGAACAAGTACCCAGACAAGTACGTCTGCCCAATCTTCATTCTACATTACAAAGGCCCAGTTGAAGTCGGAGGATTAGCATTAGCATCCGACATCGTTGGTTTAGACGGCTTAGCCGTAACCATGGGCGACAAGCCAAGCATCGGCGAACCAATCAAAATGCTTCCTTCATCAGAGGCTGCACGAGACTTCATACGAAGCGACAAAGTTAAAATCAAAAACCTAAAACTCGGCTGCTTACTAAGCGCAAGATCAAACGTTGAAGACGCAATCAAACGTGCACAGGAACCATGGGACTTCGTTTACTTCATGAGACTAAACGACGACTCATTCGAGCAACTAAAAGCAGTATCCGCTGCATGCAAGAAAATCAACAAGCCACTCTTCGCGTACTTCCTCGTCGGAACTGAAAAGAACAAGGAAATCGTGAAAGTAATCGGTTGGCCAGTAACAGCCACAATGGACACTGTTGAAGAGAAAGCAGCAAGACTCGTCGGCCTAGTTGACGGCATCATCGCTACATGCGCTGGTGACGCTGAAGGCGACAAACTGATGCTGCAGAAACTCCAAAAGTTCCGCACAGCATAAAATAAACCATCGAGACCTCAGGGTCTCCTCCCCTAATCAATTAATCTATTCTTTTTTCCTTTTAAATTATTATTTCATCTTTTGGTTGCGGCTTCCGTTTTACCACTGGCAAGACAAATTCAAGAATCACCAGTAAAAGTATAAGCACAAATACCAGTGGCAGACCCCAAGAGACATACCTGAAAAAGAGCGTAACCCAACCCAAAAGCGGAATCCTTAGAATTACTTTTCCTTCAACTAAATCAGCCGAGACACCCTGCCCGTTTGCAGTGTAGATGCTATTGGAATCATATTCACTTAACGAAGGAACTGCTGGCCACTTTTCGCCGTTACCATCTCCCTTTGTCTGGAAATGCAAAGTGCCATTTTCTGTGTAGCTAGCCACTATACGATGAACTATGGGAGTGCCGGTTTGGTCATTGGGTTTCTTGTATACTATTATGTCGCTGTTTGGGTAGTCAGTGTTTAATGTTTTTGGGTCTACGTCTTGGATGATTATTACGTCGCCCACGTTTAGTGTTCTGTTGAATGGATGAGTTAATGTCCAGAGGAAATCCTCAAGAGTATACGGCCGGTAATCAGGCCCTGGCACGGTGTTGTTGGGTATGCACATGCTGCTGCTTTCAACCACCCTAACAGGTGTTGAGACACCGAAAATCAGTGGCAGACTAAAGAAGAAACTGAGAACCAGAACTACAACAAGCACCATAGAAAGTATGGTTCTAGCGTTCTTGTTGTGCCGTACCCTGTCAAGCACGTTCAAATGTTTTCCTTCATGTCAAGGCGACCCCTTGTCTTATAAGAATTTGTTAACTCCACCCAATCGGGAAGATAATATTTAAGTTCATGCATAATCAGGCATCTTAAGGAGAGCTAACTACGAACACAATCCAAGTATTACCCGTCACAGGCTTACCACTAATACATCCCGGCGACCAATTAGGCAAGATGATCGCGGAAGCAGCAGAAAAGCAGGGTACCCCAATACAGCCGCACGACGTCATCGTAGCCACCCACGTCGCTGTCTCAAAATCTGAAGGCAACATAGTAAACCTCGACGCCGTCAAGCCGTCCGAGAGAGCTATCGAGATCGCTAAGCAAACAAACAAAGACCCCGCAATGGTGGAAGTTATCCTGCAGGACACCAAAGAAATCGTCCGCATAGGCCAAAACAGCATCATAACCGAAACCAAAAGCGGCGTCGTCTGCGCCAACTCTGGGGTAGACCGCTCAAACGTGGCGGGCGACCGAAACGTGGTACCTCTGCCAAAAGACCCTAACGCTTCAGCGGCTAGAATCCGGCGGGAAATAGTTGAGCAATCCGGCGTTGAGGATGTGGCTGTTATCGTGTCTGATACCCATGGGCGTCCGTTTAGGATGGGGGAAATCAACATAGCAGTCGGCTACGCTGGCTTCAAACCTATCAGGGACAGGCGTGGAGAGAAAGACCTGTTCGGATATGTGCTGCGCATAAAGATGACTGCGGTTGCAGACGAGTTAGCTTCAGCGGCTGAGCTTGTAATAGGTCAAGCAAATGAAGGAATCCCCGTGGCTATCGTGCGAGGCTACAACTATACATCAAGCGAAGAACAAACCACACAGCTTATCCGAGCTAAGGAAAAAGACCTGTTCAGGTAGATTCAAAAAGCCCAGCCGAGTAGAAAGATTAGAGTTGAAAGGATGCAAGCACAAACACCCCAAGAATTCTTTAGCACAATTTTACCTCAACGGTTCAAACCAGCGAAAGCAGCCGGCATAAACGTCGTCGCTCAAGTAAACATTTCTGGACCCGAAGGGGGCAGTTGGACAGTTACAATCAAAGATCAAAAGATGACTGTAACCGAAGGCGTGGACCCTAACGCTGAGTTAACGCTAAAAATGAACCCGGCCGATTTTCTGGATATGGTAAACGAGAAGTTGAGTGCAGAGAAAGCCTTCTTTACCGGAAAAATCCAGTTTAAAGGCAATATCGCAGTCGCCCTGAAGCTTAAAGACGCTGGCTTTTTATAAGTCCAGCTTATGGGCAACTTCCGGCGGCAGCGGCTCCTGACAGTACTTAAACGTGTCAGGCTCATCGATTTTACATATTGCTTTAAGCTCTTCAGCGCTTAGCTGCTTAATCAACTCAACGATTTTGTCATGTGCAACCAAGAACAACTGCTTCAAAGCTGGCTTGTCATGGAAGAGGACGCCGGCGTATTCGCATATAACGGTTTTTTTAAGGTAAAATTCAACCATGCCTGTATGGAAGTTTATGTCGAAAGTGATTGGGCTGGCAACGCAGGTTTCGGGTTTAACAGAGTGCACCATGCAGCGTTTGGTTTTGCGGTCGTTAAAGACGCAGACGCCATCTTCATCTACTGAAGGGTAAGTGTAGCCGCCCTCAGTCGAGAAGGGATTGTCAATGTTCAAGCCGTGTTCGTGCATGTATTGAGTTAAAATTTTTTTTCTCTCATCACTTAGCGGTGGCTTGGAACCGTGGCAGCAGGTATTCTTGCAGTTACTGCAAACGTCATAGGAGTAGGTTTTTCCGTTGTTATCTTGGGACATTTGGGTACCTTAGAACGGTTCATTGACATAGAGGCAATTAATAAGGGTTGAATATACTTCGGTGATTGCTTCATGTATAACTCCTCAGTTGGACGCCTCTGGAAACGTTGACCTCCCAAATCTTTTTTTACGCTGTTCTGCGAGGTACAATCTGACAAATATTGCCTGTGACGTAAATCTGTTCCCTGTTAAGCGACGCATCAGGTCACTTTTGTAGTGCTGAATTAAAAAGCGGCTTAGTTATAGATTGAGGAGCCCCCAAACATAGGGGACACGAAATTAAGCTTTATTGCGCTTTTAGGGCTATGAACAGCCGCCTTTACAATTGTTGCATCGCTAATTTTAAATATAACCTATCAAATACGCCTTCCTATTACTCTGGTGTCCTATGGGTGCTGGTTGTCTCAAGCATCGGCCAAACTGATGATTTCCATAAGCTGAGGTACTTAGCGACTTCTAAATACTTTATAAAACGAAACTTGTCTGACCAAGTAATTTTTTTTCAGGGACATTTATTTTTTATCGCAAAAACCTTCACCCCTCTTAGCGCCGATTCTCAATCTGCAATGATGAATAACCTACAGAACCCTAACTAAGGAATAACTCATGGAAAAGAACGAAAACTCTGAAAGCAATGAAGAACTAAAAAATCATGGACCGTTCTCCCTTCTAGATGGAGCAACCTCTCGTGTACCTACTATTACTCCAGAGCTCTCCTTTGCAAGCAGAATAGCTCGCGACCGCACAAAACCGCTCGAGGAAAGACTCGAAAACTTTGAGATTATCCTCGACTCCGAAGTAGGCGATACAAGCCTTACTCGTGCACGCAACATTGAACGAGAGATCGGTCTACGCCAGATTTACCTTAAATTTGAGGGCGGCAACCCAACAGGTACCCAAAAAGACCGCATCGCTTTCTCCCAAGCACTAGATGCTTTGCGACGTGGCTACAGCGAAATCACCGTTGCTTCATGCGGCAACTATGGCGCAGCCATCGCCTTGGCATCTTATCTTGCAGGTTTGCACTGTTTGATTTACGTTCCAGAAGGTTATCATGCGAACCGTATTAAAGAAATCAAGTCCCTAGGCGCCGAATTAATCAAGGTTCCAGGTGACTACGAGGAAGCCGTGATTGTTTCACGTCAGAAAGCAGAAGAAAACGGTTACTATGACGCAAACGCCGGCGGCAGCAACACTAACTTACAATTCAAAGCCTACGGCGAAATCGCGTACGAAATCTACGATGAGCTCCGCGACGCCCCTGCAGCCGTAGCTGTACCAGCATCCAACGGCTCCACATTAGCCGGCATCTATCGTGGCTTCATCAGCCTCTATAACAGAGGAAAAACCTCCCGCATGCCTCGTCTCATCGCAGGCTCATCGTATGGCATGAACCCCATTGTCAACGCCTTCGTTAAGAACATGCCTAACTGCTGCGATTTAGATCCTGATAAAATTCACAACACAACAGTTAACGAGCCACTGATTAACTGGCGCTCCATCGACGGCGACTACGCCTTAACTGCCATCCGCCAAAGCCACGGCTGGGCAGCATACGCCACCGACAAAAGTATGGTGGATTATGCTCGCCTCATCCGCGACAAAGAAGGCCTCAATGTGCTGCCCGCCTCCACCGCAGGCTTAATAGCGTTGCTAGATAGGCACAAAAAAGAAGCGTACCCAAGCGACCGCTATGTCGTCATATTAACAGGACGTAAAGCGTGACCCAAACATGGTACAGAAAGCAATAGTGTACTGTGACCGAGAATACCTAAACGCAAACGGAAAAACAGCCCACGGACTAGTCCGTTACACCACACGCTACCAAATTGCGGGTGTAGTAGACTCTACTGTGCCAGCTTCAGGCGATGCTGGAGAAATTCTGGATGGAAAAGCAAGAAGCATCCCCCTATTCCACAACTTGGAGGAGGCCTGTGAAAAAACCAAGCCGGACACTTTTATCATCGGCGCAGTCTCAGAGGGCGGCGTTTTGCCAGCAGGCTATGACAAAGCTGTTGATTACGCGCTGGAGCATCATCTTAACGTCGTGTCGGGGCTGCATCAATTCATCTCCGACGACCCCCGCTTCGCCTCGGCTGCCAAGAGAAACGGCTGCCAAATCACCGACGTTCGCAAACTCTTCCGCGATCACAAACGCTTCTACACCGGTGAAATAAGCAAAGTAGGCGCAACACGAATCGCCGTGCTGGGTACAGATTCCGCAATCGGCAAACGCACCACCGCAGTGCTGCTGGTTAACGAGTTGCGCAGGCGCGGCAGAAAAGCAGACATGATATTCACTGGTCAAACCGGCTGGATGCAGGGCTGGCCGCATGGCGCCATAATTGATGCTATGATAAATGACTTTGTTTCGGGTGGTATAGAGGGTGCAATCATCGATTCTTGGCGTGACGAAGCTCCAGAGTTTGTTTTAATCGAAGGACAAGGCAGCCTGTTGCACCCGTTTTTCCCCGGCGGTTTTGAGATTATGGCAGCTGGGCAAATCCACGGCTTCACTATGCAGGACGCGCCTGGTAGACCGTGCCTCGATGGGTTCCCCGGCTACCCAATGCCTGACACACGCCGCGTAGTAAAACTGGCTAATCTTCTTTGCGGCAAGCCGCTAGTGGGCATCAGCATCAATCACGAGAACATGACGCCACAGCAGGTTCAAACTGCCAAAGCCGACATGCACAAGAAATTCCATGTGCCCATTGAGGATCCAGTGTTTGATGGCGTAGTTAAGCTGACTGATGCAATTGAGAAGCTACGTGACGGTGAAGCTTAAACGAACCTTCTGTGCCTACAAAGCATAGAACTCTCCGAGCCCCAAATCCAAGGCAACGCCGTCCACACCGAAGTAACCCTCACCGACCTTTTGGCTAAAAAGAGCAGCTTTAGCCTGCAAGCCAAATACCCCCATGCACTTTCAGAGGCCGACTTACCGCTTCTGCGACTTGCCAGCGCCATGCCCATCCTTAACTACGGCTTATTCACCGACCAAATCCGATTGAACTACCCCATCAGCCACGCTGACCGTGCACTCCTAAATGACCTTCTTGGGCTATTTAGCCGGGACATATTCATCAACAAGCTGGTGCGTCGGAAAAACCCCTATGTGCTCCCTGAGTACCTGCCAACCGAATCTGAGGTTACGGAGGAAAACGCCAAGCCCCGAGCTAAAATCATCTCCAAATCGGTGTTTGCTGATGTTCCAATAATCAGCGGGTTAAATGCGAATTCCTGTGGGGTGCTCTCTAGCGGCGGCAAAGAAAGCCTCCTCACTTACGGCATGCTAAAAGAAGCAGGCGCCAACGTCTACCCCCTCTACGTCAACGAGAGCGGCGGACACTGGCGAACCGCATTGGCCGCCTACCGATACCATACTAAAACTGAGCCTAACACGGTACGGGTCTGGCTGAACGTAGATCGCTTCTACAACTTCATGCTTGATCACCTCCAAATCATACGCCCCAACCACCGCAAAGTCTGGCTCGACACCTACCCCATCCGTCTCTGTATCTTCCCCGTCTACGTATTCTACCTCCTCCCCATCTTCGCCGCCCAAAAAATCAGCAACCTTCTAATCGGCAGCGAATTCGACGACCCCCGGCTTGCACCCATCTACCGCGGCATTAAACACTACTTCGGCGTCTATGACCAAACCCAAGACTACGATTTACGCATGGAGCAATGGTATCAAAAACGCATGCCCACAATGAGGCAATGGAGCGCAGTGCGACCCATCTCAGGCTTGATTGTGGAACGTATCCTGACCCGCCGCTACCCCAAGCTAGCCAGTGTCCAGCGAAGCTGCCACAGCTGCCGTTTAGAGGGCGGCGAGGTAGTACCATGCGGCGACTGCAGCAAATGCCTCGGAATCCAACTGTTCCTGCAGGCTAACGGCGCTGACCCCACAGCCTTGAACTACAGCAAACGGGATGTGGAGCTTTTCGCTCAGCGTTTCAATCAGGGCAGCTTGAGACTTGACGAGGATGAACGGGAGCATGCAGCCTACTTAGCCAGCCGACATGGCGTTACAGTCACCGGCAAAGAGAACCCGCATGTCGAGTCAATCCACCTCTACAAAGCCACCGCCGATCTGCAGCTTGTTCCAAAGCAGTTCCGCGCAAAACTTATGGGCATAATCGAGCAATACACCAACGGCTACACCAAACTCGAAGACGAAAAATGGGTCATCGCCGAGGCGTCTAAAGAGTTTTAACCATTTGAACGGCGTCGCGTGAGCCATGGTGCTCAAAGCGGTAATACCCCGCCAGCTGCTTTTTGGGCTTGTAACCGGCTTTCTGGTAGAGTGCGATGGCGGTTTTGTTGCCCTCGGAGACCTCAAGCTGAGAGAAGTTTAGCCCTCGCCGTCTCATTTCCTCTTCGGCAGCAAAGAGCAGCCGCAGCCCGATGCCTTGACCCTGATAAGCTGGGTCAACATCCAGCGTTTCAAGGTAACCGCCCCGAGTGCCCTTGCGGTAGAGCGCCACAATAAAGCCCCTGATGACTTCTGCGCATGTTTCGACGAGGCAGGTGCTGTTGGCTTTGTAGATGAGGTAGGCAAGCTGGCTTTTGGGGTAGGCGGTGGCTCCAGTGAAACAGCGGTTTTCGATTGCGACAATGGCTTCAATGTCGCTGGGTTCTGCATTGCGAATTACTGCTGCTTCAGCCATGTATGGTCAACTGGATAGAACATCGAGGCTTCTTTGGGAAAAACATTTCGATGCTATACAATCAGGCAACTTCTCTTTTTTCGACACCTATTTATCTTCTTATTTGTTTAACCTCTCCATCAGAGTTGAGACATATGCCCAAAGAATCAAATGAAGCGCATAAAATCGCAGTTAAAGATTACCAGTTCACAGAAAACATGACTGTAGACGAGCTTGTCAAGCAGATGGAGTTAGCTTGGGGTTTCACGGCGGGCAAGCTGGCTACAGGCGTCAACATAATGGAAGCCATGATCGACGACAAGAAATGCGTCAAAATCCTCTCGTTCACCGCCGACATCATCGCTACAGGCACAAGAGGTGTCATCCGCGAACTAGTCAAGCGCAAACTAGTCGATGTTATAATAACCACCTGCGGCACACTCGACCATGATGTCGCCCGCGTTACCCGCGATTATTACAAGGGTAGCTTCATGATGAGCGACAGCAAACTGCACCATGAAGGCGTCAACCGACTCGGCAACGTCCTTGTACCAAACGACAGCTATGGTACAGTTATCGAAAAGAAAATCCTCGGTTTACTTGAAGAACTCTATAAAGAAGGCAAAAAAGAACTATCCACAATGGAGCTGAACCGCGAAATCGGCTTAAGATGCGTCGACGAAACCTCAATTGCATATTGGGCAGCTAAAAACGATATCCCAATCATCGTGCCCGGACCCACAGATGGCTCAGTAGGCTACCAACTCTGGTACTTCAGTCAAGACCACAAAGACTTCCGCATAAACATCCTGAAAGACGAGGAATACCTAAACAACCTCATCTTCGACGCCAAAAAAACCGGCGCCCTCATCGTCGGCGGCGGCATCAGCAAGCACCACACGATCTGGTGGAACCAGTTCAAAGACGGACTCGACTATGTCGTCTACATATCGACGGCGGACGAGTGGGATGGCAGCTTAAGCGGCGCTCGGCCACGTGAAGCAGTATCGTGGGGCAAGATTAACGAGAAGGCAAAGATGACGATGATCGAAGGCGACGCCACCATGGTGTTGCCGGTAATCACAGCGGCCTTGATTGATCGCTTAAGTAAAAAGAAGTAAACCTTCTTTTTCATTATTTTTAGTACAATAAAGTCTGTTTTGAAAAATAAAAGAAAGAAAATTATGCCTTTGGCATATCTTTGAAGATCCAACTCATGTCTGGACCCTTGCGTTTCTCAGTTACGCGCTCAGAGAGTGCGTGGCATATGAGTGGCAGCGCGATTGTTGCGTCACAGTAGCAGACTGCGCGTGTACCGGTTTGGCTGTTGATTTTGCCCCAGCTGATAGCTTCCTCAAGTGTGCATCCGGATAGTCCGCCCCATTGTGGGCTGTCGGTGGTGATTTGGATGGCGTATTTGTGGGGGTAGTAGTATTCCTGTATGCTTTTGCGTAAGCCGCCTTTTCTGCCTTTGACACCTTGGTCTTCGGTCATTGGTGAAACGGAGATGGCGATGAGCTGGGTTAGGTCTTTTGGTACGCCGCCGCCGATGTAGACGACGCCGACTTCTTTGGTTTTTGTGCCGATCTGGACGAACTGGTCGAATTCTTTAACGCTGTCGACGTGGACGTTGTGCCCTTTGTTCTTTGCCAAGAGGAAGGTTTCGCCGTAGGCGCTGTCAACCATTGCTGGACTGAAGATTGGGACGCCGTTAGCTGCCGCAACTGCGGTGATGGCTGGAACCTTTTTCTTGCCGAGGAATTTGCCTAGGCCATGGAGAAATTCTGCGGATGTATACATGTAGTCTTGGTTGCAGGTCATGACGTAGTCTGTAACTAGGTCTTCCATTTCGCGGTAGTCTGTTTCTTTGCCATAGACATCGTAGTATCTGTTGACGTCGTCGTTTAGGAGCTGTGCGTCGTCAACCATGTGGCTGCCTTGGTAGTAGCCTAGGCCCATTGCGTCAACGATGTCCTCAGATACGTTTGCGCCTGTGGAGATCAAGACGTCGATGAAGCGGTTCTCGATAAGCCAGTTGATGATTGTCCATTGGCCCGCTGTGCTCATGGAGCCTGCGAATCCGAGGGCGATGACTGTGTCTTTTTCTCTAATCATGTTTTCCCAGACATCGACGGCTTCGCCTAGTTTGCGGCCTTGGTAGGCGGTTTTACTCATTTCTTTTAGTAACTGTGAAATGGGTTTTTGCTTAGTAACCTTGATGGGTTCTAGCTTCTTACTAAAATAGTCGTTACCTTTTGTCATGTTAATTGGACACCTGTGTCGTTGTAAATAATAGGCTTGTATTAAAAATTTATTATTTAAAAAAGAGGCAAACAATAGTCTGTTGAACTAAAAAAAGGGCATTATTTTGAGATAGATAAATTCGGAGCCTGTTTCGCAGCCAAATAAAGGTGGGAAGCTTGACTTACCAGCCTGTTCGGCGCTGATGATGCTGTTTTTAAGTGTCAGACGCTGCTACATTTTTTCTGGCGCTGTTACTCCGACTAGGTTGAGGGTGTTTCGCATGACGGTTTGGATAGCTTTTGTTAGGGCGAGTCGTGCGTCGCCGAGTTTCGGGTTGTCGGCTTTCAGCACGGGGTATGCGTTGTAGAATGTGTTGAATTTATCTGCGAGTGCGTTTGCGTAGTCGGCGATCATGGCGGGTTTTAGGTACTCTGTTGCTTCGATGAACATGTCTGGGAAGTTTGCGAGGTTTAAGATGAGTTCCTTCTCCAGCTTCTCCGCCAGTAGGCCATAGTCAACGTTTTCCGGTTCACGTCCAGCTTTGCGGATGATACTGCAAGCACGTGCGTGGGTGTACTGCACGTATGGTGCGCTGTTGGTTTCGAAGTTAAGCACACGCTCCCACGTAAACACCACAGGCTTTCCCGGGTCAACATCGATAAGTGCATATCGGACTGCGCCTAACCCGACGAAGTTGGCGATGTTATGCTTCTCCGCCTCGCTCAGCATTGGCGAGCGCTTGGTAACCTCCTCGTACGCGCGCCTAACTGCCTCGTCTAATACTTCGTCGAAGGTGATGTAGTGCCCTCGTCGGCTGCTCATCTTGTAACCCGGCAACGTAACCAGGTTGTAGGCGAAGTGTACTAGGTTGTCAGCGTCTTTACCGTGGCCCAATGCGTAGAGCGCCAACTTTAGCTGGAGCTGCGCAAGAGACTGCTCCATACCGATGACGTTGATGACTTTTTCGGCGTGCCTAAACTTCCAAATCGTGTATGCGATGTCGCGGGTGGTGTAGAGTGTTGTGCCGTCTGCACGTACCAGCGTTAAAGGCGGAACTTCGTTGTTTGGGCTTAATCCAAGTTTAGCTTTGAGGTTGAGGGTGTTAGCTGCTTTGTCGGCGTTGAATTGCTGTACGCCTTTCTCGTTGAAGATAAACGGGGTTGACTGCAGCTTCGTCATGACTTCGCTTACCTGCGGCGTCCAAACGAAGTCGCTTTCCCAATCCCACGAGTCATAGGTAACTCCGACACGTTGCATTGTCGCTCGGAACCCGTCTAAGCAGAGGTCGCTGACTTCGCGGATTAACTCTTTAGCGGCTGGTTGTCCGTCTTCGTATCCACGGTTTAAGCGGCTGATTTCGCCTTCCGGATCATCGTCGAAGCTGATTTTTTTGAGTAATGTGTCGAAGAGCACGGGGTATTTCTCGCGTAGCTCAGCAGAGATCGATACCCACTCGTCGAGTTCCTTGTTAGCTTTAGCCAGCTCTTCTGGGTTGTCAGCGGCTTTGGCTTGGAGCTTCTTTAGGCGGTTGATTTCCACGATGCAGCAGGTAACCGTGTAGATTTTGCCAACGAAATGATCGGATTTCTCAGTCGGTTTAGGCTTGCCTAGCTTGGCGTATCCATATGCGACTACGCTGGATTGGCGTCCGACGTCGTCTATGTAGTAGTGTCGGGATACGTTGTGGCCTCTGAGTTGCAGGATGCGCGCAATGGTGTCGCCGATTGTTGGGTTGCGTGCCTGACCGATGTGGATTGGGTGGAGTGGATTGACGCTTGTGTGCTCCACAATGATTTTTTGGGGCTGATCTGTTTTAACGAAGCCGTAGCTTTTGTCCAACTCTTTTATGGAGGTGAAGATTAAAGCGCTGAATTTTGCGAAGTCAACGTAGAAGTTAATGTATCCTGCACCTGCAGGCTCAACCTTCTCGATTAAGTCGAAGCCTGACTTGTCAACTGCGTCAGACAATTGCTTAGCTAAGTCGGTTGGTTTCTGTTTCAGCTGTTTTGCCAGCTCGAAGCACAGTGAAGTAGCCAGTTGGCCGTAGTCGATGTTGGGTGTTTTCTTAAGAACTATGGTTGGCTGTTTAATATCGGGTAGAGACTTTGCCAAGGCGGCTGCTAATGCAGTTTGGCATTCAGCTCTGAACAGCTCATATGGGTTTTGTGCAATCATGCGATGTTGCGCTCCTAATGTATTTGGCTAATGTAAGGTTAGCAACGTTATATTTTAAATGCAATGGAAGTGCATTAGTACAGCGGATGCAGTAAACGATGAAAACCAAGCTAGTCTATTCAGAAAAGTGTTTAGGCTATGGCACTTGGCACATTGAGGGGCCTCAAAGAGTAAAAATTGCACATGATATTCTGCAGGAGAAGGGCTACAGCTTTGTTGAGCCTACAGCGGCAACTGAGGACCAAGTGCTCAATGCACATGACATGGAGTACCTTTGGAATCTTAGAAAAGGAATGGTGGAAGACTCTGACACGCCAGCTTACGATAACATCATTGAATTCGCTTGCCTGTCTGCGGGTGCAGCGATCGTGGCATCGAAGATCGGCGGCTTTTCGCTTACGCGTCCACCTGGACACCACTGCGGTAGGTATGGGTCTGCGTTGGGTGTTTATACACGTGGCTTCTGCTACCTCAATAACATCGCTATCGCTGTAAAGGATTCAGCTAAAAAAACGCTGATACTAGACATTGATGGGCACCACGGGAATGGTACGCAGGAGATTTTTTTATGTGACCCCAAAGTGACTTACGTGTCTGTTCATCAGTCGCCGAATTTTCCGGGGACAGGTAAAGTGACGGAGGGAAACTGCATTAACTTTGAGTTGCAGCCAAACGTCGGAGGTAATGTCTACCTGGTAACGTTGGATAAAGCGTTAAGCTGCGTTAACCCAAAAGAGTATGAAGCGCTGGCGGTTTCCGCTGGGTTTGATACGCATAGCTGCGATTTAGCGTCACTGGGTCTAGTAACTGAGGACTATTACATGATCGGCAAACGCGTTGCAGCTTTAGGGTTGCCAACGTTCTTTGTTTTAGAAGGCGGCTACAATGGACAAAACGTCGGTTTAGATGTTGACTCGTTTTTGAGGGGTTACGAAGAAAACCGTTAACCCCAATAAATTGGAAAAATTTATTGTTCTTGCTCTGCTGCTTTTTTGTCTTCGGCGCGTTTGTTGATTGCGTCGATTTTCTCTGCGATGCGCTCACTGCGCTGCTCTGCTGCTGTGATGAGTGGCTTCCAGTCTTTGCGTTTAACGATAGCTGCTAACTGCTCGGTTTGAGCTGGCAGTTTTGCTAATGCGTCGTTAAAGTGGCTGTCTGCTGCTTCGTCAGAGTCTACCGTGCAAAGTGCCTCTTCGGGGCATGCTTGGATGCAGCGTGTTTCGCCGTTGCATAGGTTGCATGCGATGGCTTTGCCGGTTTCAGCGTTAATTGCTATTCCACCGTGTGGGCAGGCTTGGACACACCAATCGCAGCCTTTGCACTTCTTTTCGTCGATGATTAGTAAGCTGTTTATTTCGCTTTGTGTGATTGCGCGTTCTGGGCATGCTTTTACGCATCTTGCGTCGTGGCAGCCTCTGCAGGTTAATGCGAAGTTGAATACTGGTGCCATGCGGACAACTCGGATTCTGCTTCTTATGGGGTTCCAGTTGTTTACTTCACCTTTTTCGCTGGAGCAGGCGTATTCACAGATTCCGCAGCCGATACATTTGCTTGGGTCCACTGCGACGAATTTTCTTGGTAATGTTTTAGCGGACGACATATTGTGACCAAACCTTTCGGTGTTAAAGTATCACTGTGCATCGTAGGCTTTTATGCATTACCCAAGAAAAATAATTTTTTATCAACATAAGCATGTTGAAACCCACTTTTGGGTCAGCTCTTGGTAATATTTGATAACTTAGTGCTCTGTTGAAGGTTTGTTTACCGTTTAGGTGGTTAGGGAGGCGATTTCTATAAGTTTCGTTGAAAGCAAGCATAGCAGACTTCTGTTGCTCTCCAGCTACCCCCCGCCCCCTATATAACAGTAGATCAAAATTGTTTAGAATCCTTTTTTCTCTGTGGGTCGGTAGAAATAACCACAAAGAATTCGTTCCAGCGTTGTTGTTCTTTAAACAGGTAGATTAAAATCATAGAATGTTAAACTTCGTTCTACCATTTTTGCTTTGAAAAAGCGCTTGTTTAGGAAGAAGAAAAAATCGTCTTTTTCGGGGGAACCAAAGTTTTTTCTTTCACAGCGCGCTCTCCGTTTTATCGTTACATTGAATCCTGATTAGCATGGATAATCCGTTTTCCCCATGTGGCAGTCCCTTATGCCAATGTGCTGAGTGCTGGAAAGTATGCACTTCTTTTCTGGTGTTGCTTGACAGGAAATCAACTGTGTTATCCATTAGTGATACGATTTCGAGTTTAGCAGTCTCTTTTAAGGCTACAGTCAAGACGCCACCTCTAAAGGGATCCGCGGTAATGAACTGTTGAGGGACAGCCGACACATTTTTTTTCGGCGTAACGTGCGCATATGCAGCAGTCTACTTTGCAGGGTGCTTTGTCTTTACCTTTATGCGTCAGGTACTCCCTGATTTGGAGAAACTGTGAGAACTCGTTTTCGCTGATTGGGTAGAATTCTGATCTGCGGATGCCAGGGTTGCTGCGTAGTGAGCATTTCTCGACTGATATGCTGTCTAGGGTGTCTCGGTTTTCGGCGATTACTACTGCGATGAGGTTGTATCCGCCTATTGTTTTGAAGAAGTGGACGACTCTGGGGCATTCTTTGAAGCGGTTCATTATGTCTTGCATTGCTTGGGCGTCTTCTATTTCTAGTAGGATCATTGCTGGTATGAGTCCGAATGCTTTTGGGTTTATTAGTGCAGTGTTTTTTATGGCACCTGTCTGGGTGAGTTTTTCGAGTCTTTTTTTGATGCCCATGCTTGTGTATCCTGTGGTTTTTTCTAGGTCTTTTAGGGTTGTTCTTGCGTCTTGTTGGAGTTGGCTGATTATTTTTCGGTCGATGTCGTCCATTAAAGTCACTCAGTTGGTTTATTTTCTAAACATAATGTATTAATAATGTTTAGCTATTAAACCTTGCAGTAAAGGCGATACTATGACACAACGAATCGTAATACCCGTCCAAAACAACTCGGGCTTAGAATCCCAAATTGCACAACACTTCGGCCAAGCCCCCTACTTCGCCCTCGTAGAATTAGATGGCGCAAAGATAGCCAAAGTGGAAATCGAAAAGAACACAAGCACACATATGGGCGGCACCGGAGACCCGCATGGAAGCACACTGTCCCTAAGACCCACAGCCATAGTAGCATGCGGAATGGGGCCAGGAGCCAAGAACTGCTTCGAAGGCGCTGGCGTGCAAGTGCTGCAGGCAATTGGCATCACAGTTGGCGAGATAATTGAAAACTACAAAAGCGGTTTACTCCAGCCACTAACGGCAGTCTGTCCACACGCACATCATCACCACCACAATCATTAGCCTATTTTTTGGGCTGAATGGTTTCTGGCGAGCATAAATTGCTTTCAAGTTGTCTGCCCACTCCTTGAAGCGGTCCCTTTACGTGTCTTCCGAGTGCATTCGGCCAGAAACCCAGCACACCTTAAAAAGCCGTTGTAGTCTCTTTCGTTGTCTGTGGATTTAAATTGTTAGTGTTCTAAATTTTCAAATTAGAAGAAGAAGGCAGCAGCCCCCTTGCTCTTCTTCAACCAGAGGATTTTGCTGTGGCTCCTGTTATGTCCTCATTTGCTTCTGATTGCTTGCTGGTTGATGCGGTTTCCCCAAGTTCAGCGGCAGTTACAGCAGATTTTTGATCTACTGCTATATACCCCAAATGCGTTTTCATTCCCATTAGAGATATCAGGCGGAGAACCATGAAGGCAGAGTTAACAAAACCAGAAACCTCACTCATAATCTACTGGTCAAAAACAGGAAACACCCAAAAAGTCGCATACGCCATGAAGCAAGGTCTAGAAGAAATCAACACGCACGTCACCGTAAAGAAGCCTGAAGAAGCAGAAAACCTCGACTACTTCGACTACGACTTGGTCTGCGTAGGCTGCCCGTCTCATTCTTGGCATCCGCCAGAGCAGATGACTGCCTATCTTAAGAAGAAATTTAATTACTACCGGGAAAACGGCAAAATAAGACTTGGCGCCCCCAAGGTCGCGGGGAAAAACGCTATCGTCTTCGTGACTTATTCTGGCCCCCACACGGGTATCGCTGAAGCAACGCCTGTCGGCAAAGATATTGCTCAGTACTTTGACCATATAGGCTTCAATGTAGCTGCTGAATGGTATGTTCTAAGTGAATTCCACGGCTCAAAAGAAGCCAACCGTGAAGGGCGGCTCGGCGACCTCAGAGGCAAACCCAACGCTGAGCAGCTGCAGGGCATAAAAGACAGCTTAAAACAGCTGTTCACAATGTAACATATTTTTCCCCTTAAAAATACCACATTAAATATATGCCAGATTTTGCTAGTCAAAGAGCAGAAATCTTTGAGGTTTATGTTATGAAAACTCTAGTTACCGTCGGTCGTGGTGGAACAGGAAAATCCAGTTTCTCAGCCCTTATGGCAAAAGCCTTCATAGAAGCCAAACAAGCCCCAATCTTGCTAGTTGACGCTGACCCTGACCAGAACTTGGCTGAGATGCTTGGAGTAGACCTTAAAGAAGCAGGTAAATCCACAATAGCAGACCTCATCGTAAGCACTTTCATCGAGGGCGGAGGCACTACAGTCGGCGTTGCTCCGGCCCAGCGCATCGAAGCCCGCATCTGGGAGAAGGGCCTCTACGAAAGCGCCAGCTTCGATTTTATGGCTGTCGGCAACAAATGGATTGAAGGCTGCTACTGCATGCCTAACACTGCGCTGAAAAACGCACTGGAATCTCTTACTAAAAACTACAAATACGTCATAGTCGACTCCCCAGCGGGCCTTGAGAACCTTAACCGCAGAATCACCTCAAAAGTTGACGACGTATTTGACATATTAGACCACTCCAAAAAGTCACAGGATCATGTCAAAAGAGCATACAGAATAGCTAAAGAAGTTGACATGAAATTCCAAAACTTTTACATAATTGGTGGATACCGGTTCCCGCCTGAGCTGGGACAAGAGGCAGAAACCAACTTGGGATTCAAATATCTCGGTAAAATCGAGGCAGATGACGAGCTAGACCAAGCAGTTCTTGATGGAGAGTCGCTTTTAGACCTTCCAAATGATAATAAAGCGTATCTTTCGGTTAAAAAAATCCTTGAAACACTGGATTACTTATAGCCCAAATTTTTTTACATAATTTTTTCTTATCTTAACATTTCTATTAGTCTAACCTGACTTTTGAATAAAGAATCTGGAAAGGTTTAAAAAGATTGTAAGCTGGTAGACTGGTAAACCTTTACAGAGGTTATTAGATTTGACTGATAAAAACGTCCATGTAAAAATAGACGAAATGAAGACCAACGCCGGTCTTGTCAAGAACCTCGAGTTATCTATTGGCAAGGTTATTAATGATAACTATACTGAAGAGCCAATGGGTCCAACTCCGATGCCCTCCATAACCACCCTGCGAGATTGGGACATGAAGCTTTTAACCAAATACAAGCCCTTCTACATGCCCGACTGCGACTCATGTTGCCTTTGCACTTTTGGCAAATGTGACTTGACCGCTGGCAAACGCGGCGCATGCGGTTTAGACATAGCAGCCCAATCATCGCGTATCGTTATGATTGCAGCCTCAATCGGTTCTGCATGCCATACAGCTCACTCACGCCACTTAGTTAACCACTTAATAGAAAAGTATGGCCGCAGGTACCCCATTGATGTCGGAGGATTAAACGTTAAAGTTGAAGCACCAGTCAGCCGCCTTGTAACTGGTATAAAACCTGCAACACTCGGCGACTTGGATGATATTCTAACATACACAGAAGAAGAAATTACTCAAATTCTAGCAACCGCACACACAGGTCAAGAAGCAAACCCATTAGACTTTGAATCAAAAGCCTTCCACATCGGCATGATTGACCATGTAGGTATGGAAGTAGGCGACATTGCCCAGATATCCGTTTTCGGCTATCCAAAAGCTGACCCAGAAGCTCCACTAATCAAATTAGGCATCGCCAGCGTTGACAGAACCAAACCGGTTGTCATGTGCATCGGCCACAACGTTGTACCATCAGTCGGAATTATCGACTATGCAAAAGAAAACAAAATTGACGAAAGAATCGAAGTAGTCGGCTTATGCTGCACAGCCCACGACATGTCAAGATACTACACCCGTGCAAGAATCGTTGGCCCAATCAGCTGGGAAATCAGATTCATACGCGCAGGCCTTGCAGATGTCGTAGTACTCGATGAGCAATGCATCAGAACCGATGTAGCTGAAGAAGCAGCGAAAGTTAACACACCAGTCATCGCAGCCTCAGAGAAGAACTGCGTTGGTTTCAAGAACCGCACAAACGACTCAACCGACTCAATCGTCGAAGACCTCGTCACTGGCAAAGTTCCGGGTGTACTAGTCCTTGACCCAGAAAAAGTCGGCGAAGTAGCCGTCCGCGTTGCAATGAAGATGGCACCAATCCGCAAACGCAAGAACGTTCTCCCAACAGCAGAAGAAGTTGTTGCAATCGCAAAGACATGCACACAATGCAAAGCTTGCCAGCGCAACTGCCCACAGGACTACTTCATCCCAGCAGCTATGAAAGCAGCAGCTGCCGGTGACTTATCAAAACTAGAAGAAATATACGAAGTCTGCATTGGATGCTTAAGATGCGAAAGCGCATGCCCACAGAAAATCAAGATCCATAGCCTCATCGTCAAAGCAGGCGAAAAATCAATGCAATGCGAAGATAACCTATGCCGCAGCGGCAGAGGTGCAGTTTCAGATGTCGAAATCCGCAGCGTCGGTGGTCCACTTGTTCTTGGAGAAATTCCAGGTATCGTCGCCATCGTCGGTTGTAGCAATTATCCAAAAGGCGGCAAAGACGTATATGACATAGCCAGAGAATTCGCAAGCAGACGATACATTGTTGCACTATCAGGATGCAGCGCAATGTCCGCAGGCAGCTACCGCAACAAAGATGGCCAAACCCTCTACGAAGAATTCCCAGGCGGATTCGAAGCAGGAGGAGTCCTCAACGTCGGCTCATGTGTCTCAAACAGCCACATTGCAGGTGCAGCCATCAAAGTCGCAAATATCTTCGCAAAACGCCCACTAAGAGGCAACTACGAGGAAATCGCAGACTATGTCCATAATCGTATCGGTGCAGTAGGTTTAGCTTGGGGTGCATACTCACAAAAAGCAGCATCCATCGCAGCAGGTTTCTGGCGCTTAGGTGTACCGGTCGTCGTCGGCCCACACGGAAGCAAATACAGACGCATGCTCCTAGGCCGCAAGGAAGACCCAGAAAACTGGAACGTAATAGACGCACGCACAGGCGAAACAGTCAATGTCGGTCCATCACCAGAACACCTATTCAACGTAGCAGAAACCAAAGAAGAATGCATCGTCCAAATCGCAAAGCTCTGCATGAGACCAAACGACACATGGAAGGGACGCTCCGGCAAACTCAGCCACTACATTGACCTACACAAACGCTACATGGGTGTCATGCCAAACGATATTCACCTATACGTCAGAACAATGGCAGATGTACCAATCACAATGAAGGACGAAATTACACAAGTCCTGCAAGCAAACAACTGGAAAGAAAGCATAATTCCGGACCCAACATTGCTCCCAAGAATGGTCCGTAAAATGAAGTGAGGAACGGAGGAGAAAAACTATGTCCTGTGAACCATGGCAATGTGCAGAAATTGCAGCAACTAAAAAAGCAAACGTAATCCAAAAACCCGAGATAGCAGTCGCAATGATGAAACGGGCTCAACACCCCATCCTCATTGTCGGCAGTAATGTCACAGAAAGATGGATGGACGGTAAGCAAGCCATCGAATACATCATCGAATTCGCAAACGCATCAAAGATTCCAGTAGTAGCAACAGCCCATATGGTCGGCGAATTTGTAAAGCGCGGCTATACTCCAGCAGCATACTGGAATGCAATGGAAATCAGCCAACGCGTCTGTGACCCAACATGGATGGGACTGGACGGCAAAGGCCACCCAGACCTAGTCATCTATGTTGGTATGCCATACTACATGGAAGCACTGATCCTAAGCGGCCTCAAACACTTCGCACCAGACCTAAAAACAATGACACTTGACAACATGTACCATGTACACGCAAGTTGGTCATTCCCTAACGCAAGCCTAGAAGAATGGGCTGCAAACCTCAAAGTTTTAACTTCAAAATATAGTGGAGGACAATAAAATGTCAATGTTTAAAGATATACCAGTAGAAGTCGGCGTAATCTACGAAGGAGAACGTATCCGCAGAAACGACATGCAAGTCGAACTCGGCGGACCAACAGTCAAACAAAAGTTTGAACTGGCAAAAGTAAAACCCATGAACGAAATCGACGATGGCAAAGTCACCATCATCGGTCCAGACTTAAAAGACCTTAAAGAAGGCGGCGCTTACCCATTCGGTATCCTAATCGAAGCAGCAGGCGCAAAACTCGATGCAGGCCTCGAAGGTGTCCTAGAAAGACGCATTCACGGCTACTTAAACTACATCGAGGGCTTCATGCACCTAAACCAGCGCTATGACATCTGGATACGCATCGGCAAGAAATCCTTCCAGAAAGGCCTAAACAGCTTTGAACCAATCGGCAAAGTCGTCTACAGACTCTTCAAGAGCGAACTACCAATCGTCGAGAAACTACAGATCACCTTCATCACAGACCCAGCAAAACTAGAAGAAATGACGCCAGCGGCAATGCAAGCATACGAAGCACGCGACTCAAAAGCCAGAGGCCTAAAAGACTCAGAAGTATCAGAATTCTACGGCTGTGCACTCTGCCAGTCATTCGCACCAAGCCACGTCTGTGTCATTACACCACAAAGATACAGCAACTGCGGCGCCATCAGCTGGTTCGACGGTAAAGCCTCCGCAAGCATTGACCCCAAGGGCCCAGTCTTCGCAATCCCAAGAGGCGAAATGCTAAACGAAGAAAAAGGTGAATTCAGCGGCGTTAACGAAGCAGCAAAGAAACGCAGCATGGGCGAAGTCACCAAAGTCTGGCTATACACAGCCTTTGACCACCCACACACTTCATGCGGATGCTTCGAAGCAGTAACCTTCTACGTCCCAGAAGTCGACGGCTTAGCAGTCGTACAACGCAACTTCAAAGGCGCAACCGTAAACGGCTTACCCTTCAGCACAATCGCAGACTCCGCAGCAGGCGGACGCCAAATCGACGGCTTCCACGGAATGTCCATCGAATACATGCGAAGCAGCAAATTCTTCGCAGCAGACGGCGGATGGAACCGCATCGTTTGGGTACCAAAAGAAGTCAAGGAAAAAGTCAAAGACTTCATCCCGAAAGACGTTGTTGACAAGATCGCAACCGAAGAGGATGCAAAGAACGTTGACGAACTCAAAGCGTTCCTGAAGGCAAAGAACCATCCAGTCGTTGCTAAATGGGAAACAGAAGCACCAGCAGCAGAAACCGCAGCAGTCACCGTTAACGAGGAAGCAGCAGGCACAATGATGCCAGTTGCAACAGCAGGATCACTGCCAATAATGGCCGGCGGATTCAAGATCATCCTCAAAGACGCAAAGATCTACGCCAACAAAGTCATCATAACCACCGCAAAAGACGAGAAGAAAGCTTAAGCCCGGTGACCTAAAACGTCCAACGACAAGAAAAACAATGACGCGCTCAAGCTAAGTGACGATCTCTTAGCAGCGCTCGCAAAGTTCAAGACGATCGAGTTGGAAGACTTCCAACTTGACGCCAAAGAACTAGAAATACTCTTCGAGCCAGGACAAGCAGTAAACGTATTACCGAAACTCAAACTACCATTAGGCGTCGGCGCAGGCAAACCAACAAGCTTACTAGCACAGAACTTCCTGCCACCAGTCGAGAAATACCCAAACAAGATCGCCACAGTCAAACTAGGCGCAACACGAAGCGAAGGCGGCACACGCGGCAGAACAGTCACACTCGGCGGAGAAACCTCTCCAGCCTTCTACTCCTTTGAGAACCCAACACCACACAAACCAATCGTAACCTTAGACGTCTTCGACATGGAAGTCCCACTGTCCAAGGCCGTCAAGATGCACGTTAAAGACGTCGTCGGCGACCCAGCAGCATGGGCGAAGCTTGCAGTCGAAAAGTTCGGCGCAGACATGGTTACAATGCACCTCATCAGCGTAGACCCACTACTCAAAGACGCATCACCGAAAGAAGCATGCAAAACAGTCGAGAAAGTCCTGCAGGCAGTCGATGTACCACTCGTAATCGGCGGATGCGGTGACCCAGTAAAAGACACAGCCCTCTTTGAAGAGGTATGCGCTCAGTTCCCAGGCGAACGCTTCCTAATCAGCTCAGTTACACGCGACATGGATGGCGAAAAATGCGCTAAATTCATCAAGAAAGCAGGCAACGCAGTACTTGCCTTCACACCAATGGACCTTAACTTTGCACGCGAATTAAACAGGCGTCTCTTTGATCACCTATCACGCGAAGACATCGTTATGGACTTAACAACCGCAGCCCTCGGCTATGGACTTGACTACGCATTCACCAACATGGAACGTGCACGCATCGGCGGCTTAATGGGCGACATGGAACTCGCTCAACCAATGAGCAGCGGCACAACCAACGCTTGGGCAGCCCGTGAAGCATGGCTAAAGATGTCAGCGGACTTTGAACCACGCGAACTCAGAGGTCCACTATGGGAAGTCACCACAGCGCTCACACTGCTTACTGCAGGTGTCGACGTATTCATGATGATGCACCCAGCAGCCGTTAAAACCCTCAAAGACGTCACTAACTACTTAACTGCAAACAAGAAAGCCGACCCAACCAAGTTCCTTGAGTGGGTTAAGGTGAAAGCTTAAGGAGACATGACAGTATGGCAGACGATAAAAAAGGTGGATTAAAAGAACTCAGCCCAATCACTATCTACAAAAACCTACCGAAAACCAACTGCAAAGAATGCGGCCAAGACAATTGTATGGCATTCGCCGCGAAACTTGTCAATCGCGAACTTGAACTCGACGCATGTAAACCACTCCAGAAGCCAGAATACGCAAAGCAGTATGCTGCACTAAAAGAGCTCCTTAAACCAGCAGTTAAAGAAGTAATCATCGGCGTCGGCGAGAAAGCCAAGAAAATCGGCGGCAAACTAGTCATGTACCGCCATGAGCTTACATACAAGAACCCAACCGCAATCGCAATCGACGTAACCGACGAGATGCCAGAGAGCGAAGTTGTCGCCCGCGTACAGAAGACTGAAAACTTCAGCTTCGAATACATCGGCAACACCCTCAAACTCGACATGATCGCCGTCAGATGCACAAGCGACGACGCAGACAAATTCAAAGCATGCGTAAAGAAAGTCAGCGAAACCACAAAGCTACCGATGATCCTGTGCGCCATGAACCCACAAGTCATGGAAGCAGGCATAATGGCCACACCCAAAGCACGCCCGCTACTCTACGCAGCAAACAGCAGTAACTGGAAAGAAATGGCTGAACTAGCAATCATGTACGATGCACCACTAGTCGCGTCATCACCAAACGACCTCGACGGACTCATGTCACTGGCAAAGACTCTCCAGACATACGGCGTTAAAGACATCGTTCTTGACCCAGGAACCTTCCCAAACGAAGGCTTACAGGACACAATAAACAACTTCACCATGCTACGCCGTGCAGCAACAAAAGCCGGCAACGAACTCGCAGGCTTACCACTGCTCGGTGTACCCATGGCTGCTTGGGCAAACAAGGGCGAAACAGCAGATGACCTCATCAAATGGCGCGAATCATACATCGCATCCATGCTGGTTGTCCGCTACGCAGACGCACTCATCCTACACGGAAACGACGGATGGAGCCTACTGCCACTTGCAGTACTACGCCAGAACATCTACACAGACCCACGTAAGCCAGTTGCAGTTGCACCAGGTCTCAAAGTCTTCGGTACACCAGACGAGAACAGCCCAGTCATGTTCACAAGCAACTTCGCGTTAACCTACTACACAGTCGCTTCAGACATCGAATCCAGCAAGACCAACGCGTACTTAATCGTTGTTGAATCAGAAGGTTCAGCCATCGACAGTGGTGTCGCAGGACGCAAATTAACCGCAGAACGCATCGCAGACGCAATCAAAACATCAGGCGTTGAAGGCAAAGTTAAGCACCGCAAGATCATCAGCCCAGGCAAAGCAAGCAGAATCAGCGGCGAAATCGAAGAACTATCAGGCTGGAAAGTCCTGGTCGGTCCACGCGACAGCAGCGAAATCCCGAAGTACATCATCGATAAATGGCAACCATAGCCATTTTTCCTTTTTTAATTTCTTTTTTAGTTCTGTTTCTATTAGCTAATTCTCTGTCACTTGTGTTTTTGATGGTGCTTCCAGAGACTTAACGTTGGCGCAACTATTGCTATGCCCGTGATTATGGCGGCTATGATGATAGTCTGCGTGGATGCTTCTGATGTTGATGGTTCTGGTATTTTTGTAGGTGTGGTTGTTGGGGTTGGCTGCGGTGTTTGAGGTGTTAGCGTCATAGTTGGTTTTGGGGTGGTGGTTGGTGTTGGCTGGCCAGTTTGTGTTGGTTCCGGTGCTGGCACATCATAGATTATGCCCCTGTACCCTGATGGTATGTATTGGTGGACGCTGGTGCTTGTGCTGTAGAAGTATCGTCCTCCAACAACGTATATAGTGTCGTTTAACACAGTGATGCCTACATCGTGGCGTGGATCAGTCAGAGGTGTACTTTTTGCCCAGCTATCGCTTGCTGGATCATAGGCGTAGTGTTCTTGGCTGTTCTGGCCGATAACGTGGATTTTTTTAGCGGCGAATTCTCCGGTTATTGCTGCCCCGGCGCTTGGCAGTAAGTGCCATGATGGTATCGCGCGTTGGCTCCAAGTATCAGTTGCTGGGTCATACATTTGGTTAGCGAGGTTCATGGAGTATGTAAAGCTTGTAACGCCTATCCAGTAAATCTTGTCGTCTAGCATAGCTGAGGCAGCGTAGATTGCGGCTCTGTTGAAACCCTCTGTTACGACGTTCGGGATGGGTGCTTTTACCACCCAACTATCTGTCACTGGATCGTAGGCGTAGTTTAAGCTCTGGTCAGGATCGCCTCCCATAACGTAGATTTTGCCGAGGGCAAGGTTGGTTTGGAGTCTTGATCTTGCAGTGGGCATTGTTGTTTTGGTTTCCCACGTGTTTGTTGCTGGGTCATATGCTTCGACTACTGCGGTGTCCTCCCATTGTTTGGATGTAAAGTTGTAGATGCAGCCGCCGATGCAGAAAATTTTGCCTTCGTAAACTGCTATACCGATCTGTGACCTGTTGGTCGGCATCGACGCTTTTGTAGTCCACCTGTCCAGAGTTGGGTCATACATTTCGTTGATTCCGAGTATGCCTCCGCCTCTGATTTCGCCGCCTATTGAATAGATTTTTCCGTCTACAACTGCTGCTCCGGGGCCTGCTCTTGATGTTGGCATGGCTGCTTTAGGGAGCCAGATGTTTTCGGCTGTAATTATGCTGCCGTTTGATTGGGCAAAACAGGGTAAAGGGCAAACCATCATGACAATTAATGCCGGGATGATCAAAAGAAGCATTATGGTCGTTCGGTTATGCAAGCATTTCACCAACAGCAAGAGTGTGGGAAACGCCTTTAGTTCTATTCATGGAACATACTGTTCCAGCCTTGGAACGTAACTAACATTAAACTTGTCAATACCAACCATTTCAAAAAAGAATAACGATCTAGAGTTTGTTTTCTGTATGTCAAAAATTCTTTATCAGCAACGTTCGGCAGAGTAGCTAACAGAGGAATTCTAGTTGGATCACACCATAATACACTTCGATATCCCAGCAAACGATATTGAAAAAATGAAAAAATTCTACACTGAACTTTTCGGCTGGAAAATAGAAAAACTTGGCAACATGGAATACTACGGAGTAACAACCGTGCCCATGGATGAGAAGGGCAACCTGCTCAGACCGGGCGTAAACGGCGGCCTCTATAAAAAAGAGCAACCGCAGCAGCAGTCTGTGAACTACATCTACGTGGAATCCGCTGACGAGTACAGCAAGAAAATCGTGGCTTTAGGCGGCAAAATAGTTGTTTCGAAGACAGAGGTTCCAGGCATGGGCTGGTTCGCATTAGCGCAAGACCCAGAGGGCAACACTTTTGGCATCTTTGAAACAATGCCGATGTAAAATCTGTTTAAGCGGCTGCTGCTGATTTATTTAAGCGGATGGGCCACGGCGGAGCAAGAAGCCATACAGTGTGCCTTCTCCCCTAATTTTGTCCTTTAAATAAGGGGGGGTTTAGAAAAATCGCAGTTGACCTCAACTCATATGCTGCATAATCGAATTGCTTGTAGAATCGCCCACAACCAGTTCACAATGTGACTAAAGCGGAGTGCAAAACAGATGTTTCTGCTAGACCTGTATCGTAGTAGAAGCAGTAGGGCTGTGTTTCCTTTTTTCTTCGAATTCGAAAATCAAAAAGCGATTTCCATATTCCTACCCTCGGCAATTAAACGTAATTGTTAAAGCCCAGAAAACAACACATTAACCAAGCAAGGCGAAAAACAGATGCCGAAAAACTACACTTACACAGATGCAGGCGTCAACAGAGCACAACGCCACGAATCCAAAAAGCAACTATCAAGCTTAAAAGAAACCTACCGCCACATAGGCTTCGGCGGCATCATGCATCTGCCATACAGCAATCTCTTCCCAACTGCGCAGGACACGTTTCTGGATCTTCAAATCGAAGGTGTCGGCACCAAAGTCCTAATCGCTGAATTAGCAGACAAATATGACACAATCGGCGTAGACGCAGTCGCCATGGTTGTAAACGACATAATCCGATCTGGCGCAAAACCACTCGCCTTAGCAGACAATATACACGCCGTAGCCAGCGAACCTAAACTCGTACAGGCATGGCTCAAAGGCATAATCGAGGGCGCAGAGCAATCCGAGTGCCCAGTCGTCAACGGAGAAACAGGCGACGTAGCAGAAATCATACGCGGCATCAAACCAGACAGCGGCTTTGACATGGTTGCCTCATGCATCGGCAGCGTCGAACGCAAAGACATCATAACCGGCACAGGCATCAAACCCGGTGACTCCATCATCGGACTCGCCAGTAGCGGTGTCCACAGCAACGGCATTACCCTCGTACGCAAAATTCTCTTCAAGCAATGGGGTGGAAAATACGACGCATCCGACATTCCAGAAGGCTTAGAGCGCGAAGTGGTACTTGAAGCGTTGGAGCCCACTAAAATTTACGTTAAACCGCTCCTCACTTTAGCCCGCGAAGTCAAAGTCAAAGGCGCCGTGCACATCACAGGCGATAGCTACACAAAATTCAACAACCTCGTCAACTACTCGGCGGGAATAGGCTTCTGCTTTGACAATTTCAAGCCGCAACCCATATTCGGAGTAATACAGCGCACAGCCTCAGAACTCGGCTACACCATAACTGACGAGGAAATGTTTCGGACGTTTAACATGGGCTGGGGTTTTGGCATAATCGTTGACAAAACAGAAATCGACAAAGCAATGAACACACTTGAGCAGGCAGGATACGCGGCTGAACGCATAGGCAAAGTCACCGACAGAGAGCGCACAGTGGAAATAGAGCACAAAGGCAAACACATGATTTTAACGTAAGCTTTTGCACTGTTTCTTACGAAAGTGTTTAAATTCAGATTGCTTAGTTTAAAGAACTATGAAATACGCTGCCAAAATCGAAGTAGGCCTCAAACCCGGACACAGTAACCCGGAAGGCGAAACCACCGCACGTTCACTAGTTGAATTAGGCTTCAGCGTCGAGGCAGTAGACGTTAGCAAAGTCTACACTATTATCCTCGAAGCAGCATCAGCCAAAGAAGCCAAAGCTAAGGCGGAGGAAATGAGCAAACGACTGCTCGCTAACCCGACAAAGGATAACTACACTATCAGTGTCGTTGAGCAGAAATGAACGCCGACTTAATCGTGCAACGAGAAAACAGCCAAGTACTCGAATTTAAAATAGCTAAAGCCACAAAGGCGCAGCTTCAGGAAATCAACAGCGAACTCGCATTGGGCTTCAGCGCAGAGGAACTATCCATAATACAGGCTTACTTTATCAAGGAAAAACGTAACCCAACTGACATTGAGCTCCAAACCATAAGCCAGTCATGGAGCGAGCACTGCTGCCACAAAACCTTCAAAGGCAAAATCCAGCTTAACGGCAAAGAGATCAGCAGCCTATTCAAAACCTACCTCGCCAAAGCCACCAAAGAAATAAACGCACCCTGGTGCTTCAGCGTTTTCGAGGACAACGCGGGCATAGTTAAATTCGACAAGGGCTACGGCATCGCGGCGAAGGTGGAAACTCACAATCACCCATCAGCAGTTGAACCGTTCGGCGGCGCGGCAACCGGCGTCGGTGGAGTCATCCGAGACATCCTAGGCGTCTGGGCAGATCCAATAGCATGCACCGATGTCTTGGGCTTTGGGCCGCTGGATTATGATTACAACAAGTTACCCAACGGTGTCAAGCACCCCAAATACATCTACAGAGGCGTCACCGCCGGCATCAGCGCCTACGGAAACAACATGGGCATCCCAACCGTTAACGGTGCAATATACTTCGACGACAGCTACACGGGTAATGTCGTAGTGTACTGCGGCTGCATCGGGCTACTGCCACTAAACAAGTATGTGCGCAGCGGCAAAGTAGGCGACTACGTTGTCTTGTCAGGCGGCAAAACAGGAAGAGACGGCATCCACGGCGTAACGTTCGCCTCAGCCGAACTCACAGAGAAATCTGAGGAAATCAGCCGCCCAGCAGTGCAGATCGCTGACCCCATCGAGGAGGAAAAAGTCAAGCGCGCAGTGGTTGGAATCCGAGACGCCGGTTTAGGTAGCGGAATAACAGATATTGGGGGAGGCGGTTTGTCTTCGGCAGTCGGCGAAACGGCAGAGCGCTTTGGATCCGGAGTAGCAGTGGATCTGGAAAAAGTTCACCTTAAACATGAAGGCCTCTCGCCATGGGAAATTTACTTATCTGAATCGCAGGAACGCATGCTTATGACTATTCCTCCTGAGAATCTGGAGCAGGTTATGGCAATCTTTGAGAAGGAAGATGTTCACGCGGTAGCCATAGGCAGACTAATTCCGGAGCGGCGATTGAGGTTGAGCTACAAGGGCGAATTAGTCTCAGACATCGACATGGCGTTCCTTTTCAGCACATGCGAAATCACTAAAACTGCAACCCTCGAACAGGCTAAATTGATAGAGCCAGACTTCCCAGAACCACAAAACCTTACCCAAACCCTGCTTGACTTGCTTGCGGCTCCAAACATTGCGAGCAAAGAAGCAGTCATACGCACCTACGACCACGAAGTCAAAGGCAACACCCTACTCAAGCCGTTGCAGGGCGACTACGCAGGACCAAACGACGCAGCAGTCCTAAAACCCGTCGACGTCTCAAATAAAGGCCTAGTTATCAGCTGCGGCATGAACCCCAACTACGGCAAAATCGACGCTTACTGGATGGCGGCTTCAGCAATCGACGAAGCCATACGCAACAACCTCGCCGTCGGCGGCAGAAGAATCGCAATTCTTGACAATTTTACGTGGGGCAACCCTGAGAAGAGCGAGCGGCTCGGCAGCTTGGTGCGTGCCTGCGAAGCATGCTACGATGTAGCCACCAATTTCCGCACACCTTTCATTTCGGGCAAGGACAGTTTATACAACGAATCGCCGCTTGGCCCAGTCACGCCTACTCTGCTCATCACAGCAATCGGCATCATACCAGACATAAACAAAACTGTTTCAGTCGACCTGAAAGCGGCAGGCAACCTAATCTACATAGTTGGCGACACTTACTCTGAACTCGGCGGCAGCGAATACTACAAACTCAAAGGCTTTCTCGGCGCTTCAGTGCCTAAACTGAATGCCTCTAAAGCCCGAAAATCCTACTACAACCTAACCAAAGCCATGGGCGAGGGCATAGTGAAGTCCTGCCATGACCTTTCAGAGGGCGGCTTGGCGGTTGCGGCGGCGGAGATGGCGTTTGCAAGCGGGCTAGGATTGGAACTTGATCTCCAAAAAGTCCCTGCCAAAAACGTCAGCCGAGATGATTTCATGCTGTTCTCGGAGTCTAACAGCCGATTCTTAATAGAAGTCGCTCCAGAAGACCAGAAACTTTTCGAAGAGCTGATGGGCAAATACAGCAAGCCAATCGGTAAAGTAACCAAGGAACAGAAGCTGATCATCAAAGGCTTAAGCGGCAAAGCTGTAATCGATGCATCGATTGACAAGCTTAGGTATAGCTGGAAGAAAACCCTCAACCCCAAGGAGGACATACAATGAACACTGAAGACATCAAGGTCTGTGTACTGCGAGTCGGCGGAACCAACTGCGACGCAGAAACACAGCGGGCATTCACTGAACTCGGCGCCAAAGCCGAAGTCATACAAGTCAGCGACATGATCAAAAAACGCAACCTACTTGACTACAACGTGCTAGTTTTCCCGGGCGGCTTCAGCTACGGCGACTACGTGCGAAGCGGAGTCATTTTCGCGCGGCACCTCTCAGCGAACTTGGGCAAAGAAATCAGGCAATTCGTTGACGAAGGTAGACCTTTGCTTGGCATATGCAATGGCTTCCAGATACTCGTCGAATACGGTTTGCTTCCTGGTTTCAGCGGTATCAGCGAATTCCCCGAGGCCACCTTAACCACCAACGAGCCAGCAGGCTTCAAATGCAAATGGGTCTACCTAAAACAGGAAAACCGCGGCAAATGCGCATTCACCTCAGCAATCCCAGCGGGCAAAACCATCCAGCTTCCAATCGCGCACGGCGAAGGCAGACTGCTATTCCCCAAAGAAAAAGAGCAGGCGCTACTCAAAAAAATCATTGACCAAGACATGCTCGTGTTCCGCTACTGCACAAAAGACGGCGAAACAGCAGAAGGCAAATACCCCGATAACCCAAACGGCAGCTTCCACGACATCGCAGGCATATGCAATCCCGAGGGCAACATATTCGGATTAATGCCACATCCAGAACGTGCGATGTACTGGTGGCAGCAACCCACATGGACAAGGGAAAACCAGATGCTAAAGTACGGCGACGGCAAACTAATCTTCCAAAGCATAATTAACAAGCTGACGAAAACCAATCACTAAACCTTCTTTCTAACGTGTGATTTTTTTTCTATACCCCCTTATTTAAAGCAGTTAACTATATGTTCAACTTAGGCTTGAAAACCGATTAGTTAGACCTACCCGTCTCAGTGGTACCTACCCCATCCTTATTTAAAGGACAGACACCGCTTAAGCTACTCCACAGAAAGTAGATCAGTCAGCCAAAAAGTGGCATAAAAAAATTAGAAGGTTAAGTCTTCTCTTGTTGGCAAACCGTCACGGGCGCCCATTTTCATTACGCTTCTGGAAGCCACAAAGTTGCCAAGTCTGCCGCAGTCTTCGAGTGTGCGGTTGTGTACTAAGCCGTATAGGAAGCCTGCGTCGAATGCGTCGCCCGCGCCTGTGGTGTCGACTACTGGCACCTTGTAGGGTTGCAACGTCATTTTTTCTTCGCCATTCGATACGTAGCATCCCTTGTCACCCATCTTTACCGCGACGATTTCGACGCCCATGTCGATTAGCATTTGGGCGCCTTTGGGGATTTCGCGTTCGCCGGTGATGAGCTCAAGCTCCAAAGCGTTTGGCATCATAACAAACGAGTTCTGGATAATCGGCTCAATAGCCGAGAGACCTTTCTGTGCATAGAGTGAGCCGGGGTCAAAGCTGACTTTAACACTGTCCGGTAGAAAACTCATAAGCTTCTTCTGCGCCCGGAACGATTTCTCGCCAACAAACGACGATAAGTGTAGAAACTGGGTGTCGGTGATGTATGACGCTTGTATTTCTCTGAACTCGATTTGGTCGTTGACGCCGGAGTTAATGTAGAGTGCTCTTGCACCCTTCTTATCTACGAAGCCGAGGCAGACGCCGCTTTTGCCTTTAGGGGAGTGGATGATGCCATCTGTGTTGACGCCTTCTTTTTGGAAGCAGTCGATTTGCAGTTGACCTTCGTGGTCGTCTGCTATTTTGCCGACGAAACCGACACTTTGTCCCAAGCGTGCCAACCCTACCATTGTGTTGGCTGCTGAACCGCCGCATGCCTCCGTATAATCATGGATGAAGCTTTCTTCCTCTGCACTCGCTATCTTGTCCACTTTTAGAAGTGTGTCAACGTTGAGTGCTCCGAATCCTACTACGTCAAATCTTGTCATTGGAATATCTCGCTGAAGGGTATTTTATATTGGCCTAATTTGCCCTCATAGTTGCCGGCTGAGATGCGCACTACGCCGGGAATGTCTACAGTTGCTTCGACGCCTGCCTTAGTGGCTAACTTTATGGCGTCAATTGATACTGCGTCGTAGACTACTTCGGCGATGTAGCTCACGCCGTCTGGCACTTTGGATTCTTTGCCGAGTTTGGCTTTGAGAGAGGGGCAGTAGCTGTGGTTTGTTGTTGGGCCGATCTCTGGGAAGTGAGTTTCTGGTTTTGAGCCGGCTGAGCAGATGTCGAAGGTTGTGACGACGCCGTCGATGTGGTGGATTGCGTCAAGCGCTTTTGCACCTGCTTCTTTTAGTGCCTCTTTGTTGGTGCAGAATAGCCAGATGTTGCCGCCTGCGACTCCTCGGGCGTAGCCTATGTAGCGTTCGATTACGAAGTCGGGGCACATTAGCGGTACAACGATGACTTCTCTGCCGTGGCGCTGCTCGACCCATTCATAGCCGTCGCCGCAGTGACCAACCCGGGTCATCATATCCATTTTGCCCTCTGCGTTTGGCAATGCATCATAGACTGCTGTAAAGGGTTTAACTAGGATGTCTTGGCGTATGCGGTAGCTGAGTTCCTTCTCGAATTTTTCAAGGAGTTTAGCGAAGTCCTTTTTGGGGTTAAGTTCGCCCCAGAACTGCAAAATTGCGCCAACGCGTCCGTCGGGTGTTTCGTCTTCGCTTAGGTAGCGTTCAACTCCGCCCTCGGTACGGCCGATGACTACTGAGGGGGTTGCGGTTGAGTCTGAAGTTGCTTTGCAGAGTGTTTCAACGTCGTCTGCTGTTACGATAACTCGGCAGTATAAGCCGCTGAATCCTTCGATGAAGGTGTCATAATCGATTTTTGGGTTCTTAACCATACTATCCTAATCTCCCTATGTTTATTCCACGTACCTTTTTCCTGAACTCGCTACTTTCCTTGATGAGTGAACCCATATTTTTGGATGTTACTATTTGAACCTTCGGCAAGCAGTCAGGGTAAAGCGTGGTTAATTCTGCCAGTATGGCTGGGTCTACGTCTGCTTTTTTGAGTGCCTCTATGCTCCAGTTTTCGATTGCTTTGATAGCGGCTTGTTTGCCGTGCTTGCAGAAGATGTCGGCTAAAGTGGCGGTTATGAGGTTGCTCTCGGATTGCACCGCGACTTCGGCTGCCTTGATTGCGTAGCTGTTGCCGTTGAATGAAACGGATAAACCGCCTTTGTTTCGTACTAGCTGGAATGCTTCGACGTCGGTTATGCTATCGCCAACGTACATGGCATTCTCAAATTTGGCGCCAAGCTTTTTGGCGGCGTCGCGGATGGATTCAGCTTTCTGCTCCCCGCCGACCGTAACTACATCAGTCAACAGTTTCCCGACTGTCATCTTGGGGATTTCTGACCAGAAAATCTCATCTAAGCGCTGCAGTAGCGTCTGGTCGCAGTCACAAAAGTTCTCTATACTGTTTATGCCTGAGATGTCGATTGTGCGCATGTGGGCGATTTCCTGCGCCATTTCTCTAAGCGTTTCTTTCTCGTCTACCGTTATGGGGGCTTGGTCGAGGCTTAACCGAGTGCAGTAAGTATTCTGGAATGGGAAATCGGTTGCCTTGCACAGCGAGCGGATGTAGTGCTCGTAGCTTGTGCTCACAATGTATGAATCGGCGAGGCGCTGGACATGGGCAAGTGTGGTTTTGGTGTCTTTAATTAATACGATGTTTTGCTGGCTGAACTCTTCCATCTGGCGGTCGGTTACGCCGTAAGCTTTGAAGAAGGGCAGAATCAGCTTTAGTGTGGTGCCTGCAGTGTAGCCCGGTTTTTGAACAATATCGGCGAGGACGTCGTCGTATTTGCTGATATTGGCAAAAAGCCGGTCGCCGCTCGGGATGAAATGTTCGGCTAACTCGAACGCATTATCGTTTTTGCTAATTGGGCCTTCGCAGTCGGAGATGAAGAGGCGCTTCAAGCCTTCCTCAGCTGCTCCATCTTCTTGATGCTTTTTGCGATGTGATCTTTGGCTGCGACGTCGGTGCGGTTCCAGAGTGCTCCGCCGGTGATGGCTTTGGCGCCTTCTTGGCTGATGGTGCGGGCTTCCTCTATGTCTTTGCCGATTCCGAGGATACCGATAACACGGGATTTCAATGCGTAATTCTTGCCGTCTCTTAGCTCCATTGATCCGGGGTAGATGCGGATTTTATCGCCGTACTTCTTGCTGAGTGCTTCTGCTTTGGAGAGGTCAACTGGGCCGCCGACTGCTGCTCTGTCCAGCTTGCCTGCGTGGACTTTGCTGTATCCGCCATAATCAGGCGGCACTTTGTAGGTTAAAACTGTGGCTGACTTGTGCATTTCGACGCTTGTTAGGTTGCCGTCAATCATTCTTAGGCATACGTCTGCGAAGTCGTCTTTGATTACTGGGAGAAGGTTCATGATTTCCGGGTCGCCGGGTCGGCTGTTAATCTCCAAAATTTTGATGCCTTTGCCTGTATGCATAAACGCGAGGTATAGTGGGACTCCGCGCAATGCGGTGTCATCGGGGATTTTTTTGCGCCAGCCCTTGAAGACCTTCTCTGCTAATGCAAGTTCGGCTTCTCGGTCGGCTGCTGTAAGGAAGGGTAAGTAATCTTTGGCGTCTTTGTAGGAGCCCATGCCGCCGGTGTTTGGTCCGCGGTCGTCGTCGAATGCGCGTTTGTAGTCGCGAGTGTCGGGGAGCGGGATGAAGTGTTTACCGTCGCAGAACCCCATGCAGCTTGATTCTTCGCCGGGCACTTTTTCCTCGAGGATAACTGCGCCGTATTTGAAGTTGGATAAGAAGTGTTCCCAGAGTTGCTCTCGGGTGGTGAAGTGGTCGCCCCAGACGCCCACGCCTTTTCCCAGCGCGGGTTTATCGGGTTTAACTGCCACTTGGTTATCGAGCTCATCTAGCCACCTGTAAACTGCAGATTTAGCTTCAGCTTCAGACTTGTACTGGGCTGGGTCGAAAACTTTGAATCTTGGATTAGCCTCGGGTGCGATTTCCTCGAAAAGTAGGCGCTGGGCTACTTTGCTCTCTTCAATTGCATAGGCTTTTTTGGGGCAGATGACTGGTATGCCGACTTTGGCTTCGATCAAGTCTCGGATGCCCTTAATGATGGGGTTCTCGGATCCTACAAGCACGAAGTCGAGATCGGTTTTATTGGCTTCGGCGAAGCGGCAGATTTCGTTAACGTCTAAGCTTGGAATAACCGCGTGTTTTGCGGCATGTTTGGCGTTGTAGGGGTTGCATTGCTTGTCAGCGACGTAGAGTTGCACGTTGTGGTTTTTGCTTCTAAGAAGAGTGTCAGCCATAGCGACTTCTCGTGCGCCGTAAGAAACCAGTAGTACTCCCAGTTTATCCATCAAAGATTCACCGAATTATTAGCTGCTGTATTTTGCGTTATGTAGCTTAATAGCGGTTACGGCTGAATCTCTTCGTTCTCGTAGATTCTGCCTTTCTCCTCATATCCTTGCTGGAAGCGCCGCTTCATTGCGTCAGCGATTTTCTGTGCACAGGGTGTCGGGTACTTGCCGGTTATGCAGGCCAAGCAGAGTTCATCCGTTTTTTTGCCTGTAGCCTCTACTAGAGCTTCGATTGACTGGTAGCAGACACCGTCGGCACCGATGATTTTTGCGATTTCCTCTGCGTTGTGGCGTGAACCGACGAGTTGGCCGTAGCTGGACATGTCGATGCCGTAGAAGCATGGGCCGATGATACGTGGGAAAGTCACGAACACGTAAACTTTCTTCGCGCCTGCCTGACGCATCTTTTCGATGATTACTTTGGTTGTGTCTCCGCGGACGATACTGTCCTCGGTTATGATGACGCTTTTACCTGCGACTTTGGAGCCTAAAATGTTGATTTTTTTGTCGATGGTTGAGTAGCGTTCAGCGTTTAGCAGGATAAACGCGCGTTCAGTTACATAGCGGTGGCGCCTTGAGCAGCGTTCCCAGCGGAGTCCTGAAGCTTCATGCACGCCCATCGCGGAGTCGTCGCCTGTTTCGGGAACCGACATGATTATGTCGCATTCCTTAACGACGTCTTGGTACTCTTTCACTGTGTTGCGCCCGAATTGCTCACGTATTTCATAGACGTATTTGCCGTTGAAAATAGAGTCGGGACGTGCAAAATATGCGAATTCAAACGCGCAGAAAGCGTGTTTGGGGTTTTCGATTACTTGGATTCGTTTAAAGCCGTCTTTGGTTGCGATAGCGAGTTCGCCGGGGTTTAACTCGAAATCCCGTACAAAGCTGTTCATGTCCAAGCTGACGGTTTCAGAGGAAAACGCTAAAGTTTTAGTGTTGGGGTCATGTCCGGCACACAGCGGTTTAATGCCGTGCGGGTCTTTGAAGGCAAAGAATTCTCCGTTTCCGGTTATGCCTGTGACGCTGAATGCTCCGTCGAGGCTTTCCATGACTCCTTTTGCCGCGGCCACTATGTCTTTGCTCTGCTTGTAGCCAAGCAGGAACTTGTGACAAACGAGGTCTGAGTCGCAGTTGTAAATGAAATCCTTAAAGTTGTCTTCCATCTCTTTTTTGAGTGGCTGAGTGTTAACGATGTTGCCGTTGAATGATAGTGCTACGGTTACTCCGCCCATTGAGGCGGTAAAAGGCTGGGTTCCTTGAACGATGGATACGTCGTCGCATTTTCCTGATGTAGTGTAGCGGACGTTTCCGATGCCGACTGAGCCTGGGAGCCTAGCGAACCATTCGTTGATTGCGTTGCCCTTGACTTTCGGTACTAGGTCCAGGTTCTTGTATGAGAAGAATTGTCCATTATGGAATGTGAGGAAGCCATGTGATTGGTGGCCTCGGTGATTCTGAGCTCTTAGTCCCCAGTAAACATAGGGGAAAACTGGTTGATTTTCGAAGTTTATTGCTCCAAATATGCCGCAGCCCGTGTTCTGGTCCCTTCTAGCCTTGAATGCAACAGTAGTAAAAGAGGAGGTTTATCAGCTTTTAGTACAAATTTAACTATAAGTCATGGTTTTTTTAACAGCAATCAGACTTACCTGACTAAATTCGGGCGACGAGATATTTCCTTATTAGACGATAAGTGGCAACAATTCATTATTTTCTGGTTTCGAAGTTTACTATAGCTTCTGCTGCTCTCAAGCGACCCCCTCCCTTATTTAAAGCGGCAGAACTTGCACAACATTTTACTGCATTAACCACGACATAGGTCACTGAGCATTATGCAGACGCCCAAATACCACATTTACCTCGCATACGCCGAAGCAGACAAATCCGGCTTCCGATTCAACATCACACAAGAAGAGCTGCAGCGCACCTTCGCCGAACCCATCAACGAGGGCAAACAATTCTGGTTCTTGGGCAGACTCCTAAATCCCATGAAAATCGCCAAGGTCCTAATTTTTTGGTCCTATGAGGAAGCGAACATGCTTGACTTGCCCAGCAACGAAAGCATCGTCGTCGAGAAGGACAAAAAATACGTGGTTGAATCCATAGAGAGGGGCAAAGTTAAAGGCGCCTATTTGTGCACGGACAAATTCTTGGCTAAACCCCAAACTGTGGCAGCGCCTACAGGGGCAACTTTTTCTGGTAAGCGTCGTGTTCTAATCGTCTCCGGCACCGACGATGCCATGAAGCAGAAGCTGACAAAAGCGCTGGGCAAACTCCTGCTTGTGCCGGTGGTGCTGTGCGAGGAGCCGGGGCATGGTAGAAAAATTGTGGAGCGCTTCACCGCCGCATACGCCGACGTTGGCCTAGCAGTGGTGCTGCTGTCACCAGACGACTACGTCTACGCCAAAAGTGAGCAACCGACCAAACGAAAACTAAAACCCCGCCAGGACGTCGTATTTGAACTTGGCTACCTGCTCGGTAAACTGGGCAAAGAAAAGGTGCTGGTTCTCTATAGGGAGTCGGAGAAAGGCGAGTTCGAAGTTAACACTGACTTCGAGGGCGTAACCTCCGCGCCGTTCGACAGGCTTGACAGCTGGAAACTGGCGCTTCTGCGCGGGCTACTCGGCAACGGCTACCAAGTTGAGGGCGACAGAATCCTAAAATAACCCCTGACGGTTTCAGATAGCAGCGCGCGGTTGTAGTCTAGCTCGGTAGGACTCCAGCTTCCCAAGCTGGCTACCCGGGTTCAAATCCCGGCAACCGCACCAAATTATACATTAAATGCGTAGTTCTGCATTTTACTAACGCACACTTTTCAAGTGATGTCCAACCCGCAACTGATTCTTGCTCGTTATGGATGCTTTTATATTTCGTGCTGGAGCTAATTCGGTTAATAGACATTCGGGAGAGACTATGGTTGAATAAAACAGCAAAAACACTTTCAATTCTTGTAATCAGCGTCTTATGCCTGTCCATCTTCACCTCATCCGCAGCGGCGGGAACCACGGGGTTATGGATATACGGCGGAGACAAATACGACATGGCAATCGCCAACATGGCCACCATGGATGGCAGCCACGTACTAGTAGGCTGCACACAATCCTACGGTTCATTAGCCGACGACCTATGGCTTTTCAAAGTAGCAGGCGACGGCTCTACAACATGGAGCAAGCACTACGGTGGTGAAGGCAACGAATCTGGCTTTAATGTTATCACAACAGTCGACGGTGGATATGCAGTAATCGGCGCCACAACCTCATATGGTGCAGGCGAAGAAGACATCTGGCTGGTTAAAACAGACTCGGAGGGCAATATGCAGTGGAACCAAACCTACGGCGGCTTATACGACGACGAAGGCTGGATGCTAATCCAAACCAGCGACGGCGGCTACCTCATCACAGGCTTAATCTGCACTTCTGAAGGCATAGGGGACGGTTGCCTAATAAAAACAGACTCATCCGGCAATCTGGAATGGCAGAAAACCTACGGTGGAGCAGGCGACGAAGGCTTTTACGGCATAACCAAATCCTCCGAAGGCGGCTACATCCTAGCTGGATACACAAATTCAACTGGCGCTGGCAAGTGCGACGTTTGGCTAGTAAAGGTAAGTGCCTCAGGTACCGAGCAGTGGGCTAAAACCTACGGCGGCTCAGAAGACGATTACGGGTATATCGCTTTTGAAACCGAAACAGACTTCGTCGTTGACTGCACAACCTACTCTTACGGCGCAGGCGAAGCAGATGTTTGGCTGCTTAAAGTCGACGCTATGGGCGGTTTAATGTGGAACTACACCTATGGTGGACCAGAAGACGACCATGGCTGGTACGGCGCAAAAACCACCGACGGCTTCGCACTTGGCGGCTACACCTACTCTTATGGGGTAAACGGTAACGCTGCTGCTTGGCTCATAAAAGTAGACATAAACGGCATGACTATGTGGAACCAAACCTATGGGTCAGCAGCCAAAGACTTCTACGGTTGGGCGGTAACGCAGACAAGCGACGGTGGCTATGCAATTTCCGGCGAAGTATTACCAGTAGATGTCGATACATGCGACGCTTTCCTAGTCATCACCGACGAGAACGGCGATGCATTGATTCCTGAAGACACCGCCAATACCGAGCTTATCCCACTATGGGCTGTCGGCGCGATCGTTGCGGTTATAATCGTTGTTTTGCTGGTTGTTGTTCTGCTTATGCGGCGAAAACCCAAGCAGCCGCAACCAACACAATAACCACCTTTTCTTTTTATTATTTTTTTTGTTTTACAATTAGATCGCTTGCTGGGTTCATGCCGGCAAGGGTTAAATCCAGCATTCTGCATCGGGTTATACGAGGCTCCAAAAAATGAAGTGTCTAATCCCAATAGTAGCAATCGCAGTATGCTGCCTCTTTATCGGCGGCTTAATCTTAGTAATTGAACTCAACCAGCCCACAGGCGAAAACGCGAACGCTAACTCAAACGGCGACAACCCCGTTTTAGGCTCAGTGGGCTCACCCAATTCGCCCATCGTCGGTTCGCCGGCGTATTCAAGCGGCAACATACAAGTATTTCTAAAAGTCGACGGCGTCACAGGAGAATCCACCGACGCAAAACATCTCGGCTGGGTCGAAGCAACCGCCTATAACTGGACAGTTACCGTTCCACAATCCAGCAGCGGCAGACCAATCGGGTCACCATATCCCAGTAACTTCATTGTAGTAGCGGAAACCAGCAAAGCTTCCCCTGTCCTATTCCGAGATTGTGTAATGGGCAAACAATTAACCGTAACAATCGCGGTTCAATCCACCGACGGCAACGGCAAAGCAGTGGATATATGCACTTGGAGACTCGGCAATGTCATCATGAGTTCGTATAATACCAACACAGGTCTCGACGGAGGCAGCCGCGTCTACGACGTATATGGCTTTATGCCAGGCAAGGTTGAGGTGACGGTGCAACAAATCAACGCTGATGGCAGCTTAGGGTCACCGACTTCAGCAGAATGGGAATACGTTTCAAGGTAAAGCTTGAACTTCCTCTCTTCTTTTTACTTCTGTTTTTCTCCGCATTCAGGGCAGAAATGCGCTTTCTCCGTAATTCGGCTGTAGCAGTTGGGGCAGATTTTCAGGACAATTGGCTGGGGTTTTAGCGATGCCCCGCAGAAGTTGCAGAAATTCGAGCGCGCGATGACTTGTGAGCTGCATCTTGGGCACGTTATGTAGCTGTTTACGTCTGGAACAGGGATCATTATAGCCGTAGAGAGCATAAATCACATCATAGTAGTATTGGCGGTTCCTGCTCTTATTATTGTTCATGGTATCCATCAGTCACACACCGTTATTAGCACAAGACGCCCCAGTTTTTGTAGATGAAGTTTATGGGTAATAAAGTTCCCGACAGCGAAGAAAACGCCAATCGGTGCCTCTGCCCTACATGCCCAACATACAAGAAATCGCAGTTAAGTGGCACATTGTTCTGCGGTCGCGGTAAAGCACAGCAGAAACCCATCCAAACCGGATGCTTATGCCCAAACTGCCCCGTTTGGAAGCAGTACTCGCTGGACAGCATGTACTACTGCGCCATGGGCAAATCAGAGGAACTATAAACGGTTAGCTTTTCGGTTTTTTCTTGTAGAGTATAGCTGCTGCTGTTAGTGTTAGAAGTGCCGCTGTCAGTAGAATTGTAGCTGGGAACTCTGGAACCATATTTGTTGGTACGGGCGTAATCAACGGGGGCTGTTCAGTAGACGACTCAACGTAAAGGGTGTGCAGTATATCGGCCACGGCGTTAACCGCCAGATTCAAGAATTCTCCGCATCTGCTACTGAAGACTGAGTTGCTCCAGTTGTAGTTGGTATCCATCCAGACACAGCCTAAATGGTTGCTGCCGCCAAAAGTTGTGTCGTAAGCTAAAGCCGCCGTGACATTATACACTGTCGTTGTGCTTAGATTGCCGTCGTAGAAGAGATAACTGTTGAAGGTGTCAGAGTAGCTGTTGGTTCTAGTGTTGACGTAGTTTTCGTAATCGCTATGATGCTGTTCTGCACCCCAAGCTGTATTTACACCCATGTTATGCGCATAAACCGCTACGTCGGAAACGTAATGAGTCATTATTCCCGCAGTTCTGGCTGCGTTGGCATAGTCTTTACTTTTAAGGTAAGACAGTGCCTGATTGTAGGTTTCATTTGCTCTCTTGGCTGCGGCATCATCAACTAACATTCCCTCAGTTGAGTAGTAAATATGATGCTTGGTGGTGTCGCCGATGCCCTCGATGATATCATTGCCGTTGTCGGGTAGTTCTGTGCCCAAGAGGTAAACCACCAAGTTATCGAGAATGTACTGTTTCTCTGCTTGCGGCAGGTAATCCAGCGCGTGCTCAGCAATCCAGTCGTGGGTGCCATAATCCGGGTGCGCCAAATCCGCGGAGTAGCCGCCATTACTCCAGCACAAAGCAGGTGCTAAACCGCATAAAAGAGGAATACAACAAGTGAACACTAAAGCGGGCTTACTTATCTTCAACTGGTCTGATTCACACTCAAGCCTGATATACTTTCAGGACGCTTTTAATGCTTCGCAAGACAGGCGGTGAATTTAGATTAACAAATATTAAAAACACGGTTTTACTTCCTATTAATCGATGATTATCTTGAAGTACGATATCCTATACACAGACGGCAATGGGATTTCACATTTTAGAGCCGCAAACTTCTCTTTCACGGATACAAACTTTGCGCCGCCTGCCCCGCCGGTTGGGCTCTCGGAATTCATAGACACAGGAAAAATGGTTTTCTTCAGTATACCCAAGGGCTGGTTCGGTGACTGGCACCCAGCGCCCATGAAGCAGTTCTTCTGTTGCCTCAATGGCGAAATAGAGATAGTGTCAGGCGACGGTGAGAAGCGGCGTTTCCGCGAAGGGAACGTTTTCCTGCTTGAGGATACGTCTGGGCAGGGGCACACAACCCGCGTAGTTGGCGACGAGGCGTTTGTTGCTGCCGTTGTGCAACTAGCAAATCAGAAGTAGCCCCTGTCTACCTGTTTCTACTTTGATATGGGAATCTGTTTTTTAATCCCCAAGCCCTCTTCTATGTAGGGAATAGATGTGACTGTTTTTGTAGTCAGAACATACACCGTTAAACCGGACAAGCTAGCTGATCATAAGATATGGGGCAAGAAGCTGGTTGCGCTCTTAAAGAAGAAGCCTGGGCTCTTCAGCAGCGTGCAGGGCATGCGGGTGTTAAGCCACAAATACGGCGGGCAAGTTGGTGGCTTCACGGCAATGTGGAAGTTTAACAGCCTACAGGACGCTGAAGAGTGGGAAAACGGTTTCACCGTAGTCAAAGAGGAAGTGACGCTGCGCCAAGAGTTTCTCGAACTCATTGTGCCCGGTTCATATCGCCAAGAGATTTGGGAACCTGTGCGAACCATAAACCGTCGAAAACAGAAAACCAAGTAGGCGCCTCTCCAACATAATGGGATACTAATAGAAACTAATTGCAATACCTATAGAGGGGGTACCTTTTTTGTTAGTAGGGAGGGAGGTACTTTTGAGTAGGATAGGTCAACGCTTTTTCCCGTCGAAAGGTTCATTACATTAACCAGTGCACAAGCATAATTGTAGTGATCTTATGCCGTTAGCATTTATTATCGGAACCGCAGGAAGCGGAAAATCTCACTTCACAGCAGCATTCGCGGAATGGCTAAAAATGAGCAAGCAGGACGTGGCAATCGTTAACCTTGACCCCGGCGCGCTTAAGCTGCCTTACCAGCCCGACGTGGACGTTCGCAACTACGTGGACGTCGGTGACTTGATGGAGAAGTACAACTTGGGCCCCAACGGTGCCTTGATTATGGCTGCGGATTTGATCGCTGACGAAATAGAGAACTTAACACGCGACATAGAGGAAGCCCACGCTGACCTCGTACTGGTCGATACGCCGGGGCAAATGGAACTCTTCGCCTTCCGTGCCTCTGGACCCTACATCGTAAACGAGTTAACCAAGGAACCGAAAGCACTGCTCTACCTCTTCGACGCAGTATTCAGCGTGAACCCATTTAACTATGTTTCAAACATGTTCCTCTCAGCGGCAGTGTACAACCGCTTCTTCCAGCCACAGATTCACATCCTCTCAAAAACCGATTTAATCCCCAAAAAGGACGTGCATGAAATCGCGTCATGGTCAGCTAACCCGATGGCGCTCGAAGACGCCCTGCAGACGAAACTTGAAGATTCAAAACGGATATTCAGCCACAACATGATGCAAGCCATCAACAAGCTCGGCATGAAATTCCTACTGATGCCTTCATCGTCTAAAACAAACGAGGGCATGGTAAACATCAACGCAACCCTTGAGCGACTATTGAATTACGGAGAAAAATACACAACCTAAGCGTTGAGGAGCGACCAGCTGGCTGCGAAAGCGCCGCGTTTCGCCCTAAGAGGTGACTCCGCTGACGCTACTACGATGGCGTCGTTTTCCTTGGGCTGCAGCTGCTCCAGCATCTGCCTAGTGGTTTTCGGGTACTGCTTTTCCATGTCCTCTATAACTGATTCAATCCTTAAGTGCCCGTTGTGGTAAACCATAACGAAAGCTTTGTGTGCGCCGGCAATAATCGCTGCGTCACGCTGGTTAATGCCTGAGCCGACTTTTTCGCCGCAGTTCCTAACTAGAAAGGCATAGTTGTACTCGTTGGGGTTTAACTCTGACTTGCCGAAGTCTATCTCTTTGGGGAAGGCTTCCTCGAATTGCCCCCAGATGTCTCTTCCTTTCTCTGTTAACTCGCATCCTGACTTTGATATCTCTATTAGGTCAGCTTCGCGGAGGCGGCTGATGATGGTTCGTATTGCGCCGTCGCCGACGCCGAGCAACTCAGCAAGTTTGGTTCTGCCGATGGGTTTCTGTGATAGAAGCTGCAGTGCATAGAACACATGGAAAACTGTGAAGCTCGTTGAGGGACCGGGCGCTTTTTTCCCCGCTAATTGCTGGATAAACTTCTTCAACGATGCTGCCATGTGTACGTCCACCTGTGATATGTAGCATTGATTGGGTACTTATAACTTATCGAAGCTTCGGCTGCCGCCGAATTTGTAAGCTACCGCTGAAATCTCAACGAGTGCTCCTGATTTGAGTTCGCAGGCAACTGTCGCTCGGGCAGGCGGCGCTTCTGGGAAATACTTTTCGTATTCCCTGTTGAAGTCACCGAATAGAGTCATGGATGAGAGGTAAACGGTTGTTTGAACGATGTCTTTTAGGCTATAGTTGGCGGCGGATAGTATGGCTTGAATGTTCTCCATTACCTGTTTTGTCTGCTGGGTGATGTCTGCTTCTATCAGCTGGTTGATTTTGGGATTTATGGCGAGTTGCCCCGAGATATAGAGGGTGCCTGCTGCTTGGATTGCTTGACTGTAGGGTCCCACTGGTTTAGGCGTGTTTGGGCTTGTGATAACTTGCTTCATAACGCTCAACATGTTTTCTGTGCTGTTCTGCGCTTAAAACCCTTATGTAGCAGGCGAATAGCTCACCCATCCGATATTCCGTTTGGAATATTTTATTCAGAAAGCCATATAAGAAAACCGGCAGGTAAGCTATACTACTTCATCAACGGAAGAGAACACTATGAATCGAACAGGCAAATATTTGTTCACATCCGAATCCGTCGGAGAAGGTCACCCAGACAAAGTAGCAGACCAAATCTCTGACAGCGTCCTAGACGCAATCTTCAGCCAGGATCCAAAGGCACACGTTGACTGCGAAACCCTCGTCATGCAGGGCACAGTCATGATCACTGGCCAAATCACCACAAAAGCAAGCATAAACATCCCAAACATCGTCCGAGGCACCCTAAAAGACATAGGCTTCGACAACGCCAAAGACGGCTTAGACTGGGAAACATGCGGTATCCTAGTCTCACTAACTGAGCAATCCCCAGACATCGCTATGGGTGTACAGGAATCTAACGGTAAAGAGCAGGGAGCAGGCGACCAAGGAATGGTTTTCGGTTACGCCTCAAACGAAACCAAGGAACTGATGCCGCTGCCAATCTTGCTTGCTCACAGACTCGTAAAACGCTTAGCCACCGTCCGCCACGATGGTACAATGCCATACTTGCGCCCAGACTGCAAATCCCAAGTAACAGTCGAATACGAAAACGGCAAACCAAAATGCGTCAAAACAGTCGTCATCGCAGCTCAGAACAACGGCTCAGTTGAAGACTCAGTTCTCAAAAAGCAAATCATCGACCAAGTCATCAAAAAAATAATCCCCGCCAACATGCTTGCGGCAGACGTGAACTACGTCATTAACGGCACAGGCCGCTTCGTCATCGGCGGAACACTAGCAGACTCCGGCTTAACCGGTCGCAAAATCATCGTTGACACATACGGCGGTGTAGGCGCTCACGGCGGCGGATGCTTCAGCGGCAAAGACCCCTCAAAAGTGGACCGCAGCGGATGCTACATGGCACGCTACATCGCAAAGAACATTGTTGCAGCCGGCTTAGCAGATCAATGCCAAGTCCAAATCAGCTACGCCATCGGCGTCGCCAAACCAATCAGCGTACTAGTCGATACTAATGGCACTGGCAAAATCCCAGACGAGCAAATCCTCGACTTGGTCCAGAAGAACTTTGACATGACTCCATACGGTATCATCACAACACTCAACCTAAGAAGACCAATCTACAAGAAAACCGCAGCTTTCGGTCACTTCGGCCGCGACGATGTCGAGTTCCCGTGGGAACGCTGTGACAAAGCAGAGATTCTCAAGAAAGCAGCAGCTGAATACAAGAAAGCATAAGCTTTCTTTTTCTCCTTGTTAAGAAGAAGAAAAAAAGTTACGGCAAGCATATTTTTTCTTCTTACATATTTCAGAGGTATTTTTTCTACTTTTTTTAAAAATACTATGAAGGTTTTTTATGGTACTCCGTTTGAGTTTTTAGTCATAAGATTAACAGCGTACACTTCAGCTTTAGCCTTAGTTGGGAACTCAGGTGAAACCACTCTACAGTCTTTCTCTTCTTCAGGCCGTGGCCCAACAAAAACCAGAACATGAAAGCATTGGCCATACTGTTTCTGTGCTACAATAAGTGTTTGGCCAGTGGCTTCGTTGAAGTAGCCGCATTCATGTTTGAGTATCTTCCAACCTTTAATATCCTTGATTTTTCTTCCCACCTGCACCTGTAATTAGATTATGGGCAAAAAAGCCCTACCGGTTTGATACCGAATTAATTGCGGGTTATTAGTTTAATAGTTTAACGACTGTGCCTATTGCTTGGCCGGGAACTCCATGGTTGAATCTTACTCTAACCATGCCGTTTTTACCATGAAGGCTTATGACGTGTCCAAGCATCAGACTTTTTCCTGATTTCCAAGCTACTTTTTGCCCCACTAACTTGCCTGCAACAGATGAGGAAGTTATGCCTTGGAATTCTATCAAGCAAACGTTTGGTGTTTGAGATTTATTGCCTACTTGGTAATTTGTTATTCTTCCGTAAGTTTTCTGTGACAAATTGTTCACCTTAAAGTGCTTCTTACTGGGTTTGCCCGCTTTTAAATGTGCTCTAGACTTTGTTTAATTCTCAAACGCAATATTTTACGGTATACTTTAGAAAGCGAGTTTTAAAAGAAATCCTTACTTGGATTTTGAGTGCTGCTAACTACACTGCAGGCGCTATATCTGGCGCCGCGCTTGACATAGACTGCCATCGGCGCCGATTTACCTTCACAAACAAAGTAACTATAAGCGCAACCAACACAGCTCCTGCAACTACAAACGCAATAACATAAAGGGGCAGAATCCACACTGTCGCTAGATTACTTACTGAACCATTCAATTCCTCGTTGCCTAACCAGCTTGCCTGCACATCCATCGATCCTGACGTCTGAATCATCCAGTCAAAACTGAAACGCCCATCAGTGCCGGTTTGGGCTGAGCCAATTGTGAACCATTCTCCTGCGTTGCTTCGGGCTCGTAGGGTAATGTTCTCGCCTGTCTGATGCGGAAGTATCTGCCCAGTTATGGTTACATTACCGTTCTGCAGGATAAAGGGCGAAGACATAGCTAACGTTAGAGTGCTTGGGTCCAGTTCGTGCAATGAAGCGCCCACTTGACCAGGTGCCGTATTCTGCATATAAGTTGGCCCCACAACCTGCACAGAGATGTTTTGGTAACTGCTTGGGCACTCGCCGACTCGCCAGCCATTTCGCCAGGAGCCGCCTGTGCATTCTGCTATGTAGTAAGTGGCGTTCTGGTAGGTGACGCTGTAAACGCCGTTTCTTGCATCCGTAGGTTGATAGCCGACGTCCACTGCGAGTTGCATGTGCCGCTGTTGCTGATAATATAAGAGCACCACTGGGACGCCGCCAGCCTCCAAAATCGAACCTGCTATAAACGCGAATAAGTCGCAGTCGCCAACTCCCTCAAACAGTGTTTCAGCGGGGTACTTGACTGCCTCTGATTCTTCATAGGTTATCTGGTGGACGATTTGAAGTACGCCGTTTGTGAAGTCCTCGGTGTTGTTATAAATCTGCCAGAGTTTGTCAGCGACAGGCTTCATTGTGTAGGGTGTGATGAACTGTGAAAGATGCTGTGCGGTGAAGACAAAGTGGTTCTGCTGCATGTAGTACTGGTAGAGACTGTAGGGCACTATTAAGTTGAGTTGGTAGGATGTTGAGCTGCCGGGATATTCTGATACCAGAAAAGATAGTTCAGTATCCTGTGTTTCGCTCTCGGTTCTGCCAACAGGAACTAACGATAAGACGATTACCAATAGTGCAGATAGGCAGAGCGCTTTTAGGTACACAGCTTTCATATTGGAGAATACCCGCCGAATGTTTCCTCCAATTGATTTGATTCCTTAAATGGTTATTCCCAAAACTGCATCTACAGCGCTTTATCCTGTACTGATGCACCCGACTGTCTAATCAGCGTTGCAAGTTCATCTACGGCTTCAGCAAGCAACCTTTCAGGTTCAGCTACCTGCGTGGCAACCATCGTAAGATGCAGTTCCACGAGGGGTCCATTATTAGAAGTAAGCGGATGTGACTTGATATATACCCCCTCGCAGTCAGTCATCACCTTGTCAATTAGAGGTGCTAACCGTGATTCACCGATACCTTCTACAAAGAGGCTTCGCTGGCAAAAAGCGCAACCGCCAACAGCCTTCTTGATTTCCAGTGCAATGGTTTGAGTAAAAATCGCCTCCATCTCTCTGGGTACACCGGGCAACGAAAACAGGGTTGTGGAGCCGACTTCCACTCGGAGGCCTGGCGCTGTCCCAATCGGGTTGTCGACTGGCTCTGTGTTTTCAGGGAAAGTAGCCATCTTTACCCGTGGCGGCGTCATCTCCATGTCAACTGGGAGTTGGTGCTTTGTAAAATATTCAACCATTCTAGCTTTAACCATTTCGAGTGCCTCTTGGTTAATGACGAGTTTCTGGTTTAGTGCCGCCGCGATGCCTTGGAAGGTTTTATCATCGAATGTTGGGCCTAAACCGCCCGTGAGTATTAGGAATCTGGGTTTACGAGCTATGGCTTCGTTTATTGTTTGTGCGACTTCTTCAACTATATCCTGAACTACGGTTACTCGTTTTACGTTAGCTCCTAATGCGGTTGCTTGTGCCCCGAGCCAGCATGCGTTTGTATCCTGAATTTTACCGATAAGTAACTCGTTGCCTATGCAGATGATTTCTATTTCCACAGCCAAGAGGATTACCCTACAGTTGGGATGGTGAGGATTGCTTTAATACAGTTTCTATGAAAAAGGCATGATTGGATTCATGGTCAAAGCTAAGAAAATGTATAGCGCCGCTTTCTAGGCGGGGTCTACTTTTTACTGAGATACCACTTAAGGTACTCTTTTCGGCGGGCTGCTTTCGCGTCTTCGTCATCGAAGTTCTGGCGCTTGTCATGTTCGTCGTTGAGTTCCTGCCCTGTACAGTATAAACCACAGCTCTTGCAGCAATACTTCTTGGTTAAGGAGATGTAAGTCATTTCTCCGCCGCATTCAGGACAATAATTTACCATGTTTTGATGCCCTTTTTTGGTTTTATATTTATTCGCGGCTGGGCAGATATTAGTCTTCGCATTAAAAAAGTAATAAAGTTGCCCTAAAAATAGGGGGTTATACGTGGCGGTAGATTTTGTCGTTGCTGTACTGACCGGATTCCATTTCCTGTTCGATCTCTCTTAGCAGCAAGATCCGCTTGAACGTAGCTGGGTGAGTTGAGAAGAGGCTGTTTGCCTGCTGCCATGTGGATTTTGCTTCTTTTTCCATCGCCAACTCGAGTTCGCGTTCGTCCAAGACGCCGTCGTTGTCTAAGTCGTATCTGTTTTTGTTATCCATTATTGAGGCGATTTCCTGTTTAGCCATGCCTGGGTCAGAGATGTAAAATGAGCGGGCGCTGGAGTTAGTTTTTGGTGCTATGGATAGGCCGTAGGTTATTTTTGCCAGTGCACTTGAGAGTGAGCGGGGTGAGCCAGTTTCGTACGCTGAGAAGGCGTCCGCATAGTGCTCACGCAGTCTGCTTAAGCGCATGACTATGATGAATGTTAGGATGTAAATTGCGTATGAGATGACGCCGATTACCAGCAGGATGGCGCCGGAGTTGTCTTTATCTCGTCTGCCTCTTCCGCTGAATGCACCGGCATAAAGTGTAACCTGTGCAATGTAGTATGAGATTAGCGGCAAACAGGATAGAACGGTCATTACGATGTAGTCTTTGTGCTTCACGTGTCCTAGCTCGTGGGCGATGACTGCCCTGACTTCTGATTGGTTTAGCTGCCGAAGTAGCCCTTCATGGACGGCTAGCACGGCGCTACCTTGTGTTCTGCCAAACGTGAACGCGTTAGGAGTATTGCTTGGCACCGTTGCTAACCGCGGCATGGGTAAGCCCGCTTTGTCTGCAAGCTCTTTAACGGTGTTTTCAAGCCATGGGTTTTCGCCGGGTTTGAGGTAATTCAGGTGGGTGGTCCACGCTACGATGGATGGGCCGACCGCATACTGGAACAAAATGAAAAGGGCAGAAGCGCCTATAGCAATCGCTAAACCCGCAAATACGTCCAACTCTAAGAAGATGACTATTGCAAAGATGAGAAGCGAGAATATGAATGCTGATAAGAATATGGATGTGGCCATTGCGAATTTGAGTTGTGATAGATTAGCCAAGCATTAAGCCTCTCATTAGACTGTTTTCAGTAACGCCTAAAGGAATTAAGGCTTTTCCCAAAAAGGAAGAATAGAATAACGATTTAAAAAAAGGAAAAAGAAAGGATTAGATGGGGTAAGCTCCGCATTTCTTGCAGAACTGAATCTTTGTAACCTGCCAACTCTTGCACTTGGGACACTGGATAGCGCCAGGTACCTGTGGGAAGACTTCTTTGGGTACGCCGAAGACTTTGCGGAAGTGCTGGTAGTAGAGTAGCTGCTCTTGATCGGCGATTTCAACGTCGTCTTGCTCTTTGATTTTAGCTACTTTCTCCTTGAACTCTTCTAGCGTGAAGGTGTCGTTGAAGTATGTGCGCAACGTTTCGGTACCTGTGCCTGCTTCGAGTGGCGCTTTGGGTCTCCAGATGGCGTCATGGGGGATGACGTCTTCGTATGCTTTGCGGAGAATCCATTTGCCATACTTTACTCCGTTGTACATGTTAATCTTGTACTTGATAGGGATCTTCTTGGCCCATTCCTGGAATTCGGGGTCTAAGTAGGGTGCCTTGATCTCCATGCCCATTGACTTAGCCATAGGGATGGATGAGAAACCCATTTCAGCCCACATTTCCTGCTGTTTAACAGCAAACTGTTCCTCTGTAAGGTGGAATTGCCAGGGGTAACCGAAAAGCTCGTCAAGCCCGTCTCCGGTGAAGGCGGTTTTGATGCCTTTCTCTTTAAGTAGGGTTAAGCCGATGTAGACTGGAAGGCTGTTTCGGATCTCCATAGGGTCGAATTTTTTGAGTGCTTCTATGACTTTGGGGTAGAATTTGAGGAGGTCTTCTTTGCCGAACTGGTAGGTTTCCTGTTTGAGGTGGAGGAAGTCTACCATCATTTTGACGTATTGGGCGTCTTTGGGTTGGCCATGCTTGAATGCTAGGGTGATGCAGGGTATGTCGGGTTTGTATTTTACGGCTTCCCAAGCGATTATTTGGGTATCTGTTCCTGCTGAGAAGAGGAAGCCGTCGGCAAGGTTGTTCTTTACGATTTTGTGAATTAGTGTTCTTGCTTGTTGGGTAAGTTGGGCTACTTCTGTTTCGTTAATGGCCATTTCTTTCCCTCGATATTACTGTGTTTGTCAGCCTCGTCCTTTATAAAGTTAACCGTGTGCTTAGTAAAGCCATTAAATACTGGACGGATGTGCAAATTAATTATTAATAGGTGGACATGTGGTGATTTGAACGGCTGGCGTATCCATGCTGTATGCTGCCTTAGCACAAAAAAACCAACCATTGAACAGCAAAAACCAAACTTTAAAAGACATAAACCAAACATTACACAAAACAACAAAAAGGCACCCCACATGAGAGTCAGCGTACTACACATGGCAATCAGACCCAACCTAGACGACAACCTCAAAGCCGCCAAAACACAGGTCATCAAAGCAGCAAAACAAAAACCCGCCCTAATCGCCCTCCCAGAATACTTCTCCGTCCCTAACTGCATGGGCGATTTCACCGACGCAGCAGCCATCAGCAGAGAAACCTGCAACAAAACACTTGACTTCCTGCAGGATATCTCCGCAAAAATAGGAAACATCTACCTGTTGGGGGGCACGGTGCTCCAAGAAGACGGCGGCGCCTACTACAACACCAGCACACTCTGGAAGAACGGTGCCTTAATTGCTAAATACAAAAAAATCAGCCCGATAGACTGCGAATTAAAGGCTGGCGTCGCTAAAGGCTCAACTCCGCTGGTGGTTGATACGGAGATTGGCAAGCTGGGATTGATTGTTTGCGCTGACAGTTTTAACGCTGAACTGGTAAAAACGGTTGCGGGGTTAGGTGCAGAGATAATTTCGCTGCCGGTTGCGGCTATGGGTGCTCATCCGCCCGTTAAGGGTCACCCGCTGACTGAGGCGATGGCCCGTAACTATGGCGTGTTCGTGCTAAAGGTGGGTAACGTTAGCTCCAGTATGCGTGGCGGAAGAAGCGCCATCATCGCTCCCTGGGGTATTCTGGGTGAAGTTACCGATGCACCCGAAGACAGCATATTAACTGCAGAGTTAGATATGGAAAAGTTAAGGGCTTATAGGGCGAAGCTCAGTAAAACTTAGCCCAGTTATCCACAATTTTCTGCATTTTAAGGAAATTGTAGGTTTTCAGCCATTCCCTGAATGCATCGTTATGCACCGCGAACTGCGCAACCTGCTTAGCGTTCTCCGAATCGTGTACAAGCAGCAGTACAGCCATCAGGTTGTGTCTTGATATGATTGCAACCGTTTTTAGCAATGCATCGAGTTTATCGTCGGTGGGCATTTCTGCGCTGAGTTCAACCACCACGGGTTTTTTGAGTGTAGCCACAAAGTCGCGGACGATCGTATCTACCCAGTAGTTAGTGAAGTAGTTGCCGCTTGATAAGGGAACATGGAAGTAATCGACTAGCTCCGCGATTGCCGCGAAGTCTATGCCGAAGCGCTCCTTGGCAAGAACTGGGTCTGGGAACATTTCCACAGCAAAGGTGCCCTTGGTGTGGGTTTTGGCTTCTTTGAGGAATTCGGTTATTGTTTTAGCCCGCCACTCTGTCCAGTTTAAACCGCTTTTCTGGTGTAGTTCGGTGCATCTTGGGCAGGTGCAGAAGCTTTCGTCAGCGAAGTGGTAGAGGTTCAAGGTGACGCCCTCGATGTCCTCTTTTGATACGCTGTCGAGGTAATCGAATACTTTTTTTCGGTAAGCTGGATTAGTTGGGCATACAAAGTCAAAGGCGAGATTAGCTTTACGGTTTTTACGCATAGCTGGTCCATCTTTAGATTGTGAAACCATGCTGGGGTCTTCACGGATTGCTTTTGCGTCGCAGAAGACGGTTACGTCGTTCTGCATGCCCTTCGCGGCTGGGAACGCTTGTCCGTCAACCCATTTACTGAAGAAAACATGAACGTCATAGCCCGGTACAAACTCGGGTTTGTATGTAACTAAGCCAATTTGCATGCCCTAATTCAATGCTCGCAACAGATATATCTCTGGCGCTTATTTAATTGTTGATTTCATATGGACAAACAAAAGTCTAAGTCACCAATAACGATTGATCTCGCCAATTGCGGTCCCTGCACTGGGCAAATCTGTATTGGTGTTTGTCCACAGGGCGCTCTTGAAGAGGGCAAAAACCGCAAACCACAGATTGTTACAGTAGTTACCTGTACCAAATGCGGCGTATGCATGAACCTGTGCCCAAACAAAGCCATCAGTTTAAATGCCTCTGCCCCTAAAAAGTAGCAAACGGGGTCAATAAAAGTGGATCAGCAGCGTGACTTTCCCGGCGACATCAAGTTTATTGTTAAAGACAACGTTTTAGCCTTCACTTCGCCAGAAGGCTTCGATATCATTAGCTCAGCGATTTTCAACGGCGGCGCCAGACACATCAAAAACGTTCTAAACATCGGTGTACCGCCCGGCTACAGCGATGTGGCGCTGCATATGGATCCGATGGCGCTTATCACAATGTCCGCGGCTAAGCTGGACTTAAAAAAGGATTACTTGGCGATGGTTACCGCTGCTAACGTGCACAACTTTAGTTTGGTTTCAAAGAAAAACGAGGAATGCACAGTCTATATTGCAGCTACGGCAGGGTGCAGCCATGGTGAATCCAGCGGCGAAACCATAAAAGTCGAGGAAATCCTCGGCACCATAAACATCATAGTTCTAATCGACGGTGCGCCAGTTCAAAGCTGCCTAGCCGCCGCCATGATAACAGCCACAGAAGCCAAATCCGCAGCGCTCCACGACCTTGACGTACGCAGCCGCTACACAGGCGACCTCGCAACAGGCTCAATTACAGACAGCGTCACGGTGGCAACCACCGGCAAAGGCATACCTATTGTGCTAGGCGGCCCTGCATCGACTCTGGGTCAACTCGTAGGTGCTTGCACACGACAGGCAGTTACCGAGGCGCTGCTTAAGCAGGAGCCTGAATGGATTAACCGCTCAGTGCTTGATCGGCTAAGAGAACGTAAATTGCCGGTTGAAAAGTTGGCTTCTGAAGTCTCCAAAATTAAAGGTTTAGAAATCACCGCCGAGGAACTAACAGAGTTACTGAAAAAGGATCCTTCAGCGTTGGCGTCGCTACTTGCGGCGGCACGAATGGATGACGACTACAAGAAGAGTCTTCTTCCAACTGACTTTGCAAGCTGGAGCCAAATCACCGCCTGCGCAGAATGCAAGAAAATGCAGGGCTACGAAGCGGTTGAGTTGCCGCCATTCATAAAAGACGCCTTAGTCAAAATCCTCAAAGCCACCCGTTAAGGGTCAGGATACGGCTTGAACGTAATAAACCCCAAAGACCCGTCACAGAAGCAGGCAACCTCCATATGCATTGTTTCTCCTGATAAAACTGAGGCTGTCTGTTTTGAACCGCAGGAACTCGAAGAGTTAATCGCTGAGTTATCCAGCGGAAGAATCGCGCTAGATTACCTTGCCGAGCACCTAAAACTAACCTGTCATCAGCTTTACTACGTCGTCGAGCACCTGCGGAAGACTGGAAAAGTTAGCGGCGAATTAACTTACAGTACCTTCACCTCCAGCGGCACCTCAAAGCTATTACACCTCGAGAAGATAAAAGTGCAGAAACGTATGCATAGGCAGAAGATGCGGGAAAAAGGAAAGTGATAATTACGTTTTCATAAGCGCTGTTTGTTAGTTTTAGTTAATAGCGGCTATTTGCGGAGCAACTGTTGCCTTAGCAAACAATGGGTTACTTAACAATAGAAAGCATACAAGCAACGATTTAGGCTGGCTAAAAATAAATGCCCAAATTATTTAGGCGGAAAATTTTGCGTCAATCAGCCAGCAGTTAGCGATGATAACCTGATAACAGCCAGTGCGTTTGCAGCGTTAGAGTTTTCTTACGAGGTTTTCAAGAGGACTGGCGTTAAGAAAGCACAAACCGCGAGGCGTGGTATCAACTATATAAGACAAGGAACGCTGGGTGTTTTACAGAATTGATGGAGTCGTTAAAATAGACACACTCATAGCTCCTTAAAGTTGCTAAATCAGACCGTTATCAAGGGACAATCAAGAAAACGGGAACATTTTTAACACAACATCGTTTTCCCTACCAGAGAATGAGAAGACACTGGGTATTTCTTACATTCGTATTCGTGTTTGCTATCTCAGCGTTGACTATACTGATTGGTTACTCCCTTTTGCCCATCTCTCAGCAGGATATGGCTCAGCCTTGGATCTTTAAGGGCGCATATGCAACATACACTGGTCAAGTAGTCGACGTTTCTACACAAACCAATCTTTCCGCAAGAATCGAAGTCACAGACGTAAATGCCTCCCACGTGCAGGTTAGGACTTCCTCAACAATTGCGCCTTCTTCTGGGCCAGCAGTCAACGATCACTTTACTCTCTGGATAAGTAAAGCCAACGTAAGCTTCCAGCCCCCGGGAGAAGCTTTTGCACGGAGCTACAGCGCACAAATCTCGAATCGATCCTGCACTGTCTACGAGTACACTAACGAAGCCATAAACGCCACCTACTACATCGATGATGCTCTGCAGTGGCCTGTTCGGCTTGTCTATATGACAGGCTTTGAAAACCAGCTTTACACCTTAGACTTCCGACTTAATAGTACAAACATAGGGGCGCTGGACGAGGCTTTTTTTGGTTGAATAGAGCGCGCTAAGCACATCACAGCTTTCTCATTTGGAGGAAAGGCGAAAGCGTAAAAACGTGAGCATAGGCGGAAAATGACCTGAAAAAGAAAGTAGCGGTTAAGCTTTTGCTGCTCCACGCCTTCTGGCAAACACTAAAACCGCTATGGCTATCGCCGAAGCCAAGAGTACGATTGCAACTGCGGTAATTTCAGGCGTTAACTCTAAAGTAACGCCGGTGCTGTCAATTGAGGACGGTGGAGTCCATTTTGCAGGGCTAGGTGTCGGCGTTACTGTTGGTGTAGCGGTGGACTGTGGGGAAACCGGTGTCCCCAAATTTATTGGCTGATCATAAACTGGTAATGCTATGTTTATGGTTGGTGCTTCAAAGGGTGCAACTAGTGGATAGTTGTCTTTGTTTTCGGAATTAATTACATAAGGTGTGTCGCCTATGCCGTCGCCATTTAAGTCAGCGCCGGTGTAGTCGCTCCAGTAGTTGCCAACGCCGCCTTTATCCCAGATGCTGCCGCCTGTGTGGTAATCGCTGTAGAATTTGACGTTAGCAGAGTTGTTGATGAAGGCGTTGTGGTAGAAGGTGTTGTTTAAGCCACTGCCACCATTCAGGTTGCAAATGCAAACTCCACTGTTATATTCAGCGCCGTAAGTGGCATATCCTTCGTCCATGATATAGTTATCGTAGAAGAGGTTGTCTCTGCAGGTGCTGCCTATCCATATTCCCCACACGGATGGCCCCCTGATTTGGTTTCCGGATACTATGTTGTTTGAGCAGGATCGGTCGGAATTGCCTAAGCTGATTTCGCCGCTGTTTCCCTGAATGGTGTTGTAGTCGCCGTAGAAAACGTGCATTAAATCGTAGGAATTGTGAGTTATTGTGTTATAGGAGCCCCAGACTATGAGACTTCCAGAGATATTGTTGCTATAAAGGTTGCAGTAGCTGGCGTTAACTGAAATACTATGATTAGCCGCGTTAACTCTATTTTGTGAAAGAGTAATGTTAGAACCCTCTATACGCCAGTCATCGCCAGTTAGTGTGCATCTTTCGATTGCTACCTTGGAGCCGGTTAAGCTGCAGGTTTTTCCAAGCGTAATAATGTTACTTACAAGTTGTACCTCATCGCCGTTGCCTGTAATGCCGCCGGTCGAATTGATTGTTAAGCCCGAGATTCTGACGTTGTCTGAGTTGATGATAATTGCGTCGTCTGGGTAATAGTAAGTGCGGTTAAAGTATGAGCTATAGACGCTTTCAATAGTCGGATTTATGATAACAAAATTGTTTCTGACGTCTTCGCCACTTATGGTTAATGGTTTGTTTATTTCGAAGCATGAATCGTTGTAGACGCCATTTCTTACGTAGATTGTGTCGCCTGCTGAGGCGCTTGCTATTGCTTGTGTGATTGTGGGATAGTCATCGGGAACGATTATAGTTTTTGAGCCGGCGTTTACTTGGTTGACTGATGCTGCGCTTATGAGAAGTATGCAAGCTATGAATAGGACGGCTGAAGGTTTTAACATGCTTTAACCTTCTTTGGTTAAGGTCAAGGTAGAATAAAGCTCTCTGCATGGAACATTGTGTTCTTTTTTTCGAACAGCGTAGCGAACGCAGTTTTGCTTATAATGAACAATTGAAAAAATTCAGCGCGGAATGGTCATCACAAATTTTGTGCCCTTCCCTGCTTCGCCCTCTTCACATATGCTCCAGCCGTAAACTTGAACGATCTTTTTTGACAAAAACAAGCCAAAGCCTGTGCTGCCGCCCGTGCTGAAGCCCTGCCTGAAGAGTTGGTCCTTGCAGTTAATGGGTATACCCATGCCGTCATCCTCATAGATGAGCCGTAAGTCGCCAGCTGGTGTTCCCTGATGGTAAATCCAGACGTTCTGGGTTGTTTTACCATACTTGCGTGTGTTATCCATGAAGTTGAACAGCAGCTGCCTTAGCAGTGAATCAGCATGGACGATTAAGCCGTGGCAGTCATTGATTACTTTAAAAGGTAAACTCGGGAACATTTCAACTGCGCCGTCCACGGCTTTACCTACATCTAAATCGACAAGTGCCTCCATACCTACCTGTTCATAGGTTGAGGCAAGCTCGAAAATCTTCATTGAGTCATTGACTGCACGGGACATTTTATCTAAGCCGTCAACGACGTCGACCATGTCGTAGTGCCGTTTTTTGAGAATGTAGGTGTAGCTTGTTACTGAGCTGAGCTTGTTGCGTACGTCGTGGCGTGTGAGGCTGCCGACGACTTTGAGTTTTTCGTTTAACTCTTCAATTTTGTCTATGTTGGCGGAGAGATATTCGAGGGCGACGGTCATGTCTTTTTCCATGATTTTCTGCTCGGTGATGTCGGTGGCGCTGACTGCGGAGCCGAGGTAGACGCCGTTGTCACCGTAGACTGGTGAGCAGTTGACTAGGACGGGAACTAGCGAGTCGTCTTTTCTTTGCGCTAAATATTCTGCTGCAACGGCTTCTTTGCTGTTCAGCCACTTTGTTATTATCTCAGTTTCTTCTTTGGCATCTGTGCCCGATAACAAGGGTACCATGTCTTGGCCTAGCGCCTGGTTTTTTGTGTAGCCGAAGAGCTTCTCTGAAGCGCTATTCCAGAATGTGATTTTCCTGTTGGCATCTACCATTATTACGGCTTGCCCAATGCGGTCTAGTAGGTTAGCGTGAAAGCTTTCGGCGGCTTTTAGTTCCAAGACTTATCGCTCAATTATGCCCTTACCTCTGAATAAAATTGTTATGAATCGACAATCCACTTCGTTTATCGATCACACTTCGTCAGTTTGTTAGCACAGTAACATGGCGTATAAACAGGAGATAGCTTGTCCGGCTTTCAGACTAAACCGACGGTATCCTAAGTTACGTTTTAGCGCAACAGTAGGTTCTACCTACTCTTCACTGCTTTAAATAGGGGGGAGGTCACTTTGAGACGAGTAGGTCCTAAAAAGCCTCTTATATAAGGGGAGGGGGGTCTTGTGAGAGCAAAAGACTCTGATCGTTGTAATTTTTAGGACGCACAAAGCGGTTTATTGTTTGTCTGCTTCTTTGTTGGCTATGATGCCTATAATGTTTAAGTGTCCAATATGTCAAGCTGTTCTTGCTGATCCAGCTGAGTTACGTGAGCACAGGTTAGCTAAGCACAGGAATTGTGTGCATGAAGCTAAATGTGTGTGCTAAATTGGCACCGCAATATTGCTGTTATTAATTGATGTGCTGTCAGCGGATATGCTGAGTAGCTTATGGCGTGATTGCTAATATTCAGCAATCCAGTTGTCTAACTCTAAGAAACCAGTGCAACCTGCCCTTCCTGCGAAGACTTAATAAGGTTCCAGAGGTCATGTTCTCGTTAAAATCAACATAAGGTGTATTAGATTTGAAATTCGGTGTGTTTCTCTACCAACCAGAGCCTGTTGAAGGCGTCGATTACAATTTCTACCGACAGAAATCCGAATCCGGCATCGTCGGTGTAGTAAACCCAAAAATGTACACTAACATCGCATGCTTCGGCGACAATAACATGGCTGCAAAGCGCCCAGACTGGGTGTCCACAAGCAGCTTTGGCCCAGCACTCAGGACCAACAAACGCTACAACCTCCGCTGGGACGTAGTCTGCATGACTAACCCAGAAGCAAGAGAATACAACCTTAAAATCATCGCTGACAGCGCCAAAAAAACTCCAGGCATCAGCATCAGCAGCCAGCACTTCGCTGATCAAGGCTTCTGCACATGCCCAAGATGCATTGAGCAGCAACGCAAAAGCGGCTTAAGCTGGGTTGAATGGAGAGCAAAAACCGTCACTGACTTCCTCGCTGAAGTTAAAGAGGTTGTCCAGGGCAAGCCGCTCTTCGTAAACATCCTCCCAGACCCATTACTCGCCAAAGAACGCTTCGGCTACGATTTCGAAGCAATGGCACAGTACACTGACTACTTCGTTATTCCAATGTTCAGCAAAGCATACCCGTCACCATGGTACTGGGAAACCATCGCACGCGGATTCAAGAGCAAACTAAAGAAGCCAACCTTCGTAAACTTCTACGTACGCGGCCCCAACGAAACATGGGAAACAGTCGCGACAACACAGCAGATCATGACAGTCGCAACCCGCGTTGCACGCCAAGGCATCGACGGCGTCATCTTCCTAGCAGAGAAGGCTGAGTACATCCAGAAGTTCCAGAAAGAGGCAGCCGCAGACAAAGTTACACGTGAATTCCTTAAGGATCACGGCGGCGACGATGTACTAGATCTCTTTGCACGTTGGGAGAAAATCTACTCCTAAATCTTTCTTTTTTATTTTATTTTTAGGCTTTTTATTGGGTTAGCTTGGGCTATTGTAGAGCATTAGCTCATAAACTGAATATGTGTATTGTATAGTAAGTACTATTACGCTCTTCCCTTCTGTTGTTTACCAGTTATACAGACCAACAGCACACAAGGAAACTAGCAATGACCAAAAAATTGCTAACCGCACTAACAATCACTCTAGTAATATTCTCTGCAGTATACTGGCCAATGTCAAGCTAAGTCGTTTTGTTGCTTTGCAGCTACCTACCTCCTTATAAAAAACGGCTTTTTAGGACCTGCCTGCCTCAGAGTGACCTCCCCCTCCCTTATATAAAACAACAATGGCTGGTTCTATCAAAGCTTTTACCTTTAAATAAGAGGGGGGTCTAGTCGGAAATCGCAGTTAAGGTGCCTATCTTAGGATTTTGAATATTACGTATCTGTCGTTTGAGTATACCAGTTGTAGGATTTTGCTGTTGATTATTTGTGTGTCGAGTTCGTTTCGGTCGTAGACTATGAAGCCGATGCTGTCTCGTTGTATGTAGCTGCGGAAGTCTCTGGGTTTAACCTCGAAGGGCGCTGTTTTGGTTGTGAATAAGCCCTGTAGAGTCTCTTTTGTTAGCGCTGGGTAGCTACTCTGGGATAGCGTCAGCGTCTGGTATGAGCGCTGCACCGTCTCGTTAGCCGCTAAAGCGTCGAAGTCGTAGACGATGCGTAACGCGTCGATCTGACGGTTAGCTAAAGAGCCGATGTTACCCCACGTCGGCAAGTCATCGAAGTACACTGCATAACCAACGCTGTTTGTTCCGTCGTAGAGTCCAAGGTAGCTGTCCTTAAGCTGAGTCCCAGTAAAATTGGCAACAGCCCAGTTGTCCTCTGAGGATTTAACTTCTGCAGGCGCATCATACGGATTCACCCAATCAAGCAGTCCCGGAATATCGGCGACTTCCAACTTGTACTGCAAATCAAAAAGCGTAGATAAGTACAGGGTGGCATCGGTGATTTCGCCATTTATGGGCGTTACCGTCCAAGCAACGTCGAATTGGTAGCTGTCGTTATGCACGG
>Ga0123335_1000547_pt1 | contig 64033 bp, 69 predicted proteins | sample BiotimSIPDNA_2_FD_89707 | JGI IMG/M metagenome (GOLD analysis project Ga0123335, IMG submission 89707) | Anaerobic biogas reactor microbial communites from Washington, USA - Biogas_R2 time_0 SIP DNA | ecosystem: Engineered > Bioreactor > Anaerobic > Unclassified | place: Washington, USA... | reverse complement strand
TGTGATAGAGCAAAAGAAAAAGGCTGCGATTTGCTTTTCTTTCCGGAGGTTCAACTAACTCCATTCTTTCCTCAATATGAAAAGAAAAATGTTGAGAACCTTGTTATTACTGAACAAGATGAGTGCTTAAAGAAAATATTGGACAAGGCAAGGCAACATCACATGTATATTTCACCCAATATTTATTTAGAAAATAATGACAAACGCTATGATGCTTCACTTTGGGTTAATCGAAAAGGTGAAATCAAAGGTTTCTCAAAAATGGTTCATATCTTACAAGCTGAGCAGTTTTATGAGCAGGATTATTATCATCCTTCTGAAGACGGATTTAAGGTTTATAATACTGAATTTGGTCACATTGGAATTGTAATTTGTTTTGACAGGCACTTACCGGAAAGCATACGAGCATGTACTTTAATGGGTGCTGATTTAATTATTATTCCCACTGCCAATACAAAAGATGAGCCCTTGGAAATGTTTGAATGGGAAATTTGCGTCCAGGCAATGCAAAATCAGGTTTTTATAGCCATGTGCAATCGTGTAGGCTTGGAAGGGGACATGGATTTTGCCGGAGAATCTATTATTGTACATCCTAGCGGTGATGTAATATATAAAGCAGGTGATGAAGAAACTTTGATAGTTCAAGAAATTGATTTATCAGAAGTATCTATATGGAGGGAGAAAAGGCCTTACATAAAACTTCGAAGACCGGAATTTTATAAATAATTTCCACACTGTAAAAGCAAATAGCGACATTAGAAGCTTACGGAATAAGGCATTATAAAAAAAATAAACCCTCATTAGTTTGAGGGCTTTATTTTTTAATGAAGTTTTTTAACTTGTTATGTATTTCATGAATCTTTTATTGAAATAAAAGGCATGATTTTTATTAGAGACATATTTTCCATATTTTTTTGAATAAATTGGACTATATGGTTTTGAGTCCTTACTTCTAATTTGAATAAATTCTCCATTAGATGTATGTATGTTTCCATCTTTACCATACTCAATATGCTCAATTAATTGGTCACAAATATTGTAATAGTCATCCTCTAATTGCATTTTCAAATCATAATATTTATTTTTGCTTAAATTTACGTGTTCATATGGTAGAAAAAACCATTCCTCGGGATATCCCTCTTTACAGATTGGAACGTATAGCAAATTGTCTATTTTTTCGTATAATCTGCTGTATGCCCCAAAAAAACTCGTGTCACGAATAATAAAGTTGTGTTAAAAATAAAAAAGTCATGTTAAAAGTCATGGTGAAAATAGGGTAGAAAACCTTATTGAGTCTATAGGATTAAGGGTCAAGGTATAAGGGTAAAAGTATTGGTTTTATTGGATTTGAATGGTGTATTGATAAAAGATATTGATTAAAACTTTTCCCTTTTCCCTTGATACTTATCCCTATTTCTGACACGACTTTTTTATCTAAAATGAGGCTGAAAATAGGAAGAAAATAGGAGATAGGGATAAGGGAAATGGGTGATTTTTGACATGACTTTTTTATATGGAAGAGATTAGGAAAATAGGGTTAAGGCGAGAAGGTGCAAGGCTTTGAGGAGGATGGGGGTTTGACATGAGTTTTTTATTTGTATACATAGTTAGGATTAAGTTTCATTCAAAAAAGGGAAAGGGATAAGGGTTGAGAATAAAAAAGTTGTGTCAGAGATAAAAAACTTGTGTTGAAAATAATAAAGTCGTGTCAAATAGATAATAAAGTTGAGTTACATCTGAATAATAAATTCAAAAACCTCGCAGTAGATGCGGGATAACTCCTGTTTTACTGCGGAGTTTTTTATTTTTTGGGGGAAGGGTTAAGGGATTAGATTTTTCATTAGAGTTTTGATTAGAGCGATATATTGCTTAGAAATTTGAAACTACTGATTTTAAAGGAATTGAGAGAGGTATTGACTACTATATTGAAGATAATATTGATATAACAACTTAAAAGGTGGAATAAAATCTTTAACCTTACCCCATGAACCTTATTCTCAAAAACATAGATAGTAAATATCATCATAGATGCCATTAAGAGTTTAATAATAATATTGGAATCTGAATGAAATAATGATATAATTTTAATAACCCCCCATGGGGGATATTGATGGGAGGATTGTATATGAATGAAGTACATAAGCACAATCATGAAAATACTAAAGCAGTTATTAATAGATTATCTAGAGCAATAGGACATCTAGAATCTGTTAAGAAAATGGTAGAGGATGGAAGAGATTGTAGTGAGGTTCTTATTCAAATTGCAGCAGTAAAATCTGCCGTTAATAATATAGGAAAAATTATTTTACAGGACCATATCAATAACTGCGTAGTAAATGCAGTAGAAACTGGAGATAAAAAGGTAATAGAGGATTTAAATAAAGCCATAGAACAGTTTATAAAATAGATTTGAGAGGTATTTAGAATGGAAGATAAACAATATAAAGCAAATTTTTTTGCCATACTGGCAGCAGCATTATACGCTATTAGTTCACCTGTATCCAAACTTTTGTTAAAGGAAATACCACCTACATTGATGGCATCTTTTCTATATCTTGGTGCAGGGTTAGGAATGTCTATTGCTGACCTAATTAAACATAAGAAATATAAGGAAAAGACTGAGGCAAGATTTACAAAACAAGAACTTCCATATACTATTGGCATGGTTATGTTAGATATTGCAGCACCTATTTTTTTAATGATTGGACTTACAATGACATCTGCTGCTAATGTTTCATTACTTAATAATTTTGAAATTGTTGCTACATCCCTAATCGCTTTAAAAGTATTTAAGGAACCCATAAGTAAAAGACTATGGAGTGCTATAATTTTGATTACTGTGTCAAGTATCATTTTGTCTGTAGAAGACATAAGTAGTTTTTCATTTTCATTTGGTTCTATTTTTGTATTACTGGCAACTATCTGTTGGGGACTTGAAAATAACTGCACAAGAAAGTTATCTTTAAAAGACCCAATACAAGTTGTTATAATTAAAGGATTTGGTTCTGGAATAGGTTCTTTACTAATTGCACTGACATTAGGAGAAAAAATAAATAATATATCTTATCTAATAGTAGCCTTAATATTAGGATTTTTTGCTTATGGCTTAAGTATATTCTTTTATATTTATGCCCAAAGATACTTAGGAGCAGCAAAGACAAGTGTTTATTACGCAGTATCTCCATTTATTGGCGTAGGGTTATCACTGATAATTTTTAGAGAACTACCAACATCCTCATTTATTATTGCATTATCTATTATGATTGCAGGTATGTATTTTGCGTCCACAGAAGAACACAATCATAAGCATCATCATATTGTAATAACTCATGAGCATAGTCATAGTCATAATGATGGTCATCATAATCATAGCCATAATGAAACTATTATCGGTAGACATACTCACATTCATACTCATGAAGAATGTACTCATTCACATAGACACACTCAAGATATTCATCATAGTCATGCTCATTAAACTAAAAAACTCATGTTATATAACCCTAAAAACTTGTGCCACGAATAAAAAAGTCATATTACAGATAAAAAAGTTATGTTAAAAATAATAAAGTTCTATTAAATAGATAATAAAGTTGTGTTAATGACAGTATTGGGACATGGAATCCTGGAACTTATTTTAATTATCATTATGGCATTCGGACTTAAAGATTTCTTCTCTAGTCCTACAGTTGCAGGATTTATCGGATTATTTGGCGATGTTTTTCTTGCATGGATGGGGTATGGAATGATAAAGTCTGGTATAAACAAGTCAGTTTCTTTGGAAAATCAAAGAGCAGGGAATAGTGCAGGAAAGAGAAATCTGATATTGGTAGGAGCGTTTGTAAGCGCTACGAATCCTTACTGTATCTCTGGTGGGCATCAACAGGGATGGAATCAATACGCCAATCTTATACTTTAGGTTTAATTGGTGTATTATTTTTTTTCATCGGACATATTTTATCCGATTTTGTATGGTATTCTGCATTTCCACAGCATTTTCCAGATGCAAGAAACTGATAAGTGATACTATATATCGCGGGATTATTTTATTGTTATGCATATTTATTATAGCATTTTCAATCTATTTCATAAGCAGCGGATGGAATATGCTTTGGATGTCATGATATAATTTCAGGGTAGACTTGGTGAAAAAGGATATATTTTTATTATTTGTCACGGAGGGAAAGATAAAATGATAAATGAAAAAATAAATAACTGCTGTTGCTGTGAGGAAATAAAGTTATCTCATAAAATAGAAAATGACAATACATGCCCTGTATGTAAAACATCAGGAGTCAAAGTAAAAAATATTACAGTAAATCATTTGGTAGTTGATACGTTGACAGAATTAGTCGGAGATATGGATTATTATATATGTGTAAATGAAGAATGTGATATTGTCTATTATAATCCAGAATCAGGCATTAAGTTTGATAAGCAGCAAGTGAAAGTGCCTGTATGGTTTAAAAAAGACGCTAATCCTAAATATGCCTGCTACTGCAGCAAGGTAACAGAGGAACAGGTAATAGATGCTGTAATAAAACATGGTGCAAAAACAGTTAAGGATATTATAGAAATCACAGGGGCGATGAAAAACAGCCAATGTGAAAAGAATAACCCCTTAGGGAAATGCTGTCACAAAATAATTCAGGAGGCTATAGATAAAGGATTATCCATGAAACAAATATAATTCTGTTTTGTTCAGTATTTCTATGTACGGTAATGGGAGGATTCATCATGTTTGAATATATAAAATTACAAAGGACAATGTGTTTTGGAACGTGCCCTGTTTATAGTGTGACAGTAGACAAAGAAGGAAATGTAAACTATTATGGGGAAATGTTTGTATATAAAAGTGGTGAGCACCACTGGAAAATATTAAAGAAAAAAGTAAAACAGTTAAATGATTTAATTGATGAATTTGGGTTTAAGTCTTTCATATATGAGCCAGGGGATGAGTTTATTACCGACTGTCCTTCTTGCATCACCACAGTAAAGTATTCTAATGGGGAAACTAAAGAAATTGACCACTATTATGGACATGTTTTGATAGATGATAGCCTGACAGCATTTAAAAAGAAGATAGAGAGAATAATAGGCACAAAAAGATATGTAAATCCAAAACTGTACATATATCAGGTGGAAGATAAGATTACAGAGCCATCAATCAGGTATATAGTTATCTCTGATTCAGAAAAAGAAGCGATAGATATAGTAGAAAATGAGTATAATGGACGAGAACCATTAGAATGGCGGGTACAGAAGATAGGGATTGCTACAGATGACTATTATGGACTGGTAATCGTTATGAAAAATTTTAAGGAGTTATAGTATACCAACAAATTCAAAAATAAAGATAAAAGATAAAAAGCCCAATAATTTTTTTAAATTACTGGGCTTTTGGGTTAGGACATAGTTAGTTTCCATGCAAAGGAGGCAAAAACAAGATGAATAAAAGCACCGAAAAAAATATGTTCAATGAAAAAAGGTCTTGTAGAAGGGGTAAGCATAATACAAAAAAGGTAAATGAGGTATAGAATTATCCATATTAAAATATATATTTTTTTAAATTTTTTTCTATAGGGAATAGACCATTTATCTTGTTTATGCCTTGTAAAAGCATCAAACAGAGTAATATAAAAAGTAAGACAAAAGAAAATTACCTTAATATATAAGTTTGCCATAAAAACCCTCCTTATATTTTCTTTTGTCATTGTTCAAAATCAATATATAGTTTTTCAAGTCAAAATTGTATTTTTGCAAATTATTATATGTCGCTGTAATCAGTATGATTATCTAATACAGTTTTCAATTTTTTTATGTAACCATACAACATTTTAGTAATTTCAACCAACTTTTCATCTAAAACATCATATTGTTCCTTGGAAATATATTTATTTTGGTATGCAGTTAATAGATGATTTCTAGTTTCACCAACGCTGCCCAATGCCACATTTGCATGGTAAATCTCTTTTTTAGTAAATAATTGGACATTTCCCTCAGCAATGTTCGCACCAATGCTTCGACTGGCTCTGATTAATTGGTCCGTAAGCCTATATTGTTCATATGATGGAAATCTTTTAACCAATTCTTCAATTTCCTGTTCCACGGCATTTGCTTTCTGCCAGACTTTTAATGTTCTGAAATCTTTTATATATAAACTTTCGCTCATAAAAATAGCCCCTTTCCTTTGATTTTTCACATTATACGCAAAGATAGGAATAAGTCAAATTTTAATATCAGAAATTTAGAAGAATATTTTTGAGTCGGAGAAAGATTAAGTATAATAGATATTTATTACATGTTCCTGCATAATTGGAATGCACAAGTTTTGTCGCTTTAAAATTGATGCAAGCACAGTAAATTGAGGGCATTCAGTGAATTTACTAATTACATATATATTAGAGAAAGGATGAAAGAGGTAAAGGATTAAATATGAAAGTCAATATTAAAAAAATAACTTGACTTCACACAAGGTCATTTATTAAAAAAGTAGATGTTCGCTTAATAAGGTATTAATCATGATTGAGAAACCTCCTTAAAATACCGTGTATTTTAAATATGCTTACCAATTACGGTAAGCATATTTTTTTACAGTAAAAACTTGAAATTATAATTATTGTTTCACTAAAATTCTGACGAACTTAAAGGAACTAGAACATCAAATAGGAAGTATAAAAAATAATAAAATGAAAAGGAGTGCTGCATATGGAAAATAAAACAATCGTTATTGGAGTTGACCATGGCAACAGATTTATTAAATCTTCAGAAGGAATTTATTCATCAGGGTATGTTGAAAGTTTGACTGTTCCAGTTATAACAGAAAACTTATTGTATTATAATGGTAAATATTACTCAATCGGCGGGAAAAGAGTCAAATACCACTACGACAAGACAATAGATGAGGCTTTCTTTATCCTTTCACTTCCAGCATTGGCTATGAGGCTAAATAAAGAAGGAATGACAAGTGCAGATGTGATTTTGGGAGTTGGATTACCATTGTCCCACTTTCAATTAAAACAAAAGTTCATAAACTATTTTAAAAGAGAAAATATTCATTTCACTTATAACCAGAAGAAATACCAGGTAAATATTAAAGAGGTTATGTGCTTCCCGCAGGCCATTTCAGGCTATATGCTCTATTATGAAAAATACAGAGAAATAGACTACCTGAATTTGATTGACTTTGGTCAGGTTACCCTGGATGCAGTGAAAATACATCAAGGAAAGCCTATAATTGATTCAACAATCAGTTTAAACTACGGAATGATGAAACTGGTAAAATCGATACAGGAACAGGTAAGAAAAGATACAGGCATGGAAATCTCAGAGGAACAGATTGAGATGGTTTTGCAGGGTAAAAAGGCATTGTTTTTTGATGACAGAATAGATAAAATTATAAAAACAACAACCATCACTTTTATCAATGAAATGCTGGATGAACTGCGTGAAAATGGCTATGAATTGCAGGCAACAATGAATTTACTTATGGGCGGGGGAGCATGTATTGTGCAGAAAACAATTGATTTAGAGAAACATCAAAACCGAATTGGATATACAGAAATGCTGCCTCAAAGCCAGATTGCTAATGCCCTTGGATATGAAAGGCTTATAAGAGAAGCATTAAGAAGAAGGTGACAATAATGGCGGAATTAAAAAGAATAAATCTCAGTTTTGATTTAAGGAATGAAACAGCGAGAAAAGCCTATGAAATCATAATATCTAAACGTTCTGCAAAAACAGCATTCGTTACAGAAGCCGTTCTTGCTTATGTAAAAAACAATACACCGATAAATAAGCAGACTATAAAGGATGCTGTCAGAGAAGCCATTCAAGAGGCAGGAGTTATTGCGGTTAATACGGTAAATAGTGAAGAATCAACAGAAGGTATCCCTGACGATGTCTTTGATATTATAAGCCAGATATGATAAAAAGAGTAGGAGTAAGGTTTTATGCCTTATTTCTGCTCTTTTTATATGTTGTTTAATTTGTGCTTCTTAATCCTTAATGCTAAACTTAGTACACAAAGGAACTGGAAGAAAAAGTCAAGAACTACAAGGAACCAAGTTATTTCACCGATATCATGAAATCCGATTTTAGAAATGGTTTCCTTATATAGAAAACTAATAAGAATGAATTATTAGAAATCATCCTTTTTGCATGAGAAACGGAGCAAATAGGTAGGTTTTGAATAGGTAAAAGGAGTTAGAAACGGTTTTAAGGGTTAAGGAGTAAAAAAAGTGATTCTAAAATTGAAAAAATCAGGTGAATGGGGATTATAGGTTAAAGGGGATAGGTGGCTTGGAATGAGGAACTACATAATATGATTGTAACGATTAAAGGTATTAAATTTTCTTACCCATTATCTTATTAAGAATCTATAGAAGAAGGCTTCCCAGCGAGAAAACTGAGAAGCCTTGAAAGATAATTAGTCGGTTAGCCATTCATCCAGGTAATCAATCATTTCGCTTATGTTGGGGTATTTTTCTTTAAACTGTTCAGGAGTCAATTCTGGTATTTTTTCAGAAAGTTTATTTATTAAATCTTTTAATTCGCCCAGCAAGTCTTTTTCACTGTCGTAGTTGTATTCATAGACAGTTACTAGAATATCAAAATAATAGTCCAAATTTTGATGCTGAACAGAATCTTTACCAAAAGTCTTATCAACAGTTTCTAATAAATTAGCGACTTCTGATTTAAGATGCTTATTCTTCATAAACACCATCTCCTTTCCAAAGTTTTATGGCATTATAGGAAAGGATAAAGATAAAAGTCAAATATATTTTTATATTTTATCAAATTCAAAAAATTTTTCTTTCTTGCAATGCGTCAATTATATGGTTAAAGTTAATTTTGTCGCCACAAAAATGCTTTAAACCTTCTAAATTCAAAGGTTTATACAGTTTCAACTAATTACATATATATTAACAACATGATTAGAAGTATAAAGGCTAAAAATAAAAGACGGCATAAAAATATATATAGCCATATGAGTGCATAGCATATTAATTCAGTAACATGGACTTCTATGGATACAGAGTACTATGTCATTCTGCATAGATGGATGCGAACCTTTTTAGCAGCCCTGGATTTTATCTTACGGGAATATTCAGGAGTAATATTTAGAATTTGGGCAATTTCTATATGGGTATATCCATCTGCGAGCAAGTTTAATACTTGTTGTTCTTTTTCTGTTAATATTCCTTTAATACTAGATAAAATATCGTCTATGCTATCAGCGTCGATAAGAGTATACATATTGTGTTTATATTGGAATTTATCAAAAGAATTAGTTGTGTCATTTGAAGAGCATTCATGTTTAATGCTGTCTATACTAAGCACCTGTATTGTCAAATCTCTCCTAATACATTTATATATGTAATTCCAATACTGGTCGCAGAACTTGACAGCAAGGTAATAGGAATATTGATTATGATATTTCTCTATTGATTTTTCAATTTTTTCTAAGGATATCTTATTTATCAGTTCCCAGAAGGGATAGATGAAGGAATAGTTCCAAGGCTGACTGTCATCTATATATCCATATAGTTGGATATAATCTTTCAGGTATTTTTCTAAAGCAGAGGTAAAATCAAATCTAAATTTAAAACTTTTGCCATTTTCATTGGGCAATAATGATTCTTGTAGTTTAATAAGTTTAGCATACTTTTGCTTTCTAACCTTTGGAGAGTAGATTTTAGTTATATCCCCTGTTATTGTCCACTTTAAAAGAGGTTCAATTATATTATAAAGATTGATAAAAACATCATTTTGCTGATGCTTATTTAAGACATTCTTTTTTTGTCCTAGTTTATATTGGTATAACAAAAATTTTACTTCTTCATCATTTACAAATGGCTTTTTCATTATAAATCATCCTCCACGACTGTTTTTCATATTTTAGTCACAGCAGGGAGGAAATCAAATTTTCAGGTAAAAATTTTTAAAAACTTATGGATAAAAATTTGAAACCTAACGAGACGCCTAATATAATGCCTCCAAACTAAAACGGAGGCGATGTATATGGGAAACAAAACATTTACATTCGGTAAGGTAAAAGGGATGGATATGGTGAAAGTTATGAATATGGAAACCATCCATGCCAGTTTTACAGGCCTACAATACTTGTGGGGGCAGTACAAAAGAAGCACAAACGATGCAGTAAAAGAAGAAATTGCAGAATGCTTTAAAACATATGCGGGTGACTATATTGTTAGATTTGGGAAATACAAAGGCCTGACATTAAAGCAGATTAATGAATTAAATAGAAGTTATTTAGAGAATTATCTTACCCATAACGATAATGAAGAAATTAGAGTAGTTGTTAAAACATACCTTAAATATCATCCAGAAAAGATGAATGGTGAATATAATAACTATCAACAGCAGACATATGCATACTATAATGAGTTAAAACAGAAGATTAATGATAGCAGCCAATCAAATATAGAGTATGTAATTAGAACCGTGGGGTATGCAATAGAAAATGGGAAGTTTGAGCACTGCCCCTGGGGATGTGATATGCACAGTAAAAGATATCAGCATGCTATTTTGAAGAAAGGTAAGGATGATTCTTATTTTGTTGGCTGTTTTAAATGTGGAAAAAGGGAAAACTTTATTAAATTTGTATGTGAAAAGAAAAACTATAGTTTTACTGAAGCACTGGAATGGATAACAGGTGTTTTAGGAATTACAGTTTCGAATATCCAAAAGACTAATGTTGCAGAAATAAAAAAGGAATTTGTAAATGCTGAGGAAGAAATTGTGCTTGAGAAGCGAATTCTTCCAGAGATTAGCCTTGAAGGTTTTGGCTTTAATAAAGGAGTATATCCTCCTGCATTTTTTAAAAGGGGATTTACAGTAAAGGATGCGGAAGAGATGGAAGTGTATTTTGCAGGAAGGGATTGTACTAATGGCTTTAAAAACAGAATATGCTTCTTAGTTAGAGATTTAGAGGGCAGGCTTGTAGGGGTTGTCGGGAGAAGTAAATATAGCGAAGAAGAACATTACGACTATTGGGCTAAAAGATTGGAATTACATAAGACTATGAGCAGGGAAGAACAAATAAGAGAAATTGAAAATCAAAATTGCATATATAAAAAGTACTATAATTTTGAGGGGTTTAAATCAGGATGCACTTTATATAATGCCAATCGGCTAGTTAATAGTAGTAAAGAAGAAGTTTTTATTGTTGAAGGACCCTTTGATGTAATGAAAATGGTTCTCAAGCATGGCTATAAAAATACGGTTGGGATGTTCGGCCATTCGTTCAGTAAGGGACAACTATATCAACTTTACCAGTTGTATGAGAATGTAAGAGAAAAAATTAAGATATATCTACTTGTTGACAACGATGAGGCTGGATTAAAAGGTTTTGAGAATAACGTAAAGAGTCTTCAGGAATTAGGATTCAGAAATATCTATAAGATGGTTCTTGAAGGAGTAAAGGATGCAGGAGAAGCCACAAAAGAGCAGGTCGATAAAGCATATAAAACTGCACAACTACAGACTATAAGATATAACAAGAAGAAAATTGTTGTGAAAGATTATGATACAGGACTGAAAAGTATTGTAGAATAAACTCAAAAAATTTTTAAAAATTTTCTAAAAAAGTGTCATGTTTTTAAATTTTGAGACCAGTATAATATATATAGAAATATAAAGGGATTGTTAAGTTCTTATAAACAGTTGAACTGTGTATATATTTTTATTACAAATATTTCATTCATTGTTGCCCCTTACAAACAGTTAAACTATGATACGTATTTTTATTATTAAAGTATTTTTTAAATATTATAGTAAAAGGTAAAATTAATTGTTACTCCTTATCAAACAGTGGTGCAAATATGACTGGATTTGGCAAACATATTGGCACCACTGTTTATAAGGAAAAACAACAAAATTCAACTGTTTATAAGAGGCGACAAACGAAGTTTAACTGTTTGCAAAAGATAACAATTTTACTTATTTGTTATTTAAACTTGAAATAATATAAAATTCCTTCCTATAATGCTTGAAACCAGCATTAAGGAGGGATTTTATTTTATGGGTATACAGGTATTAAAGGTTTCTGGGAATAGTAATGCTAATTCTATTTCACAGGCTATAATTGAATATGTATTAAAGGATTCTATTGTAAATATAGACTCTATAGGCATTAAAGCATCATACGCTGCCACAAAAGCCCTTATCAAGGCAACTGAATTTCTTGTAGAACATGGTTACAGTTTCAGACTGAGACCATATTATATAGAAGTCGATACGCTTACGCAAGAACATGATACTATCCCTAAAACGGCCATCCGATGGACACTGATTGCAGAGAAAAAATAATATTAGTTCTTGTATTAACAACTAAAATATGGTAATATCAAGGAATACAGCCGAAAGTGACACACTTCTCTTATACTGCATAAGTAAAGGGGAAGTGTGTTTTTTTATACTTAGAGATAGAGAGGTATATATAAAAATCAAAGCAGGAACAAGTGGATATTTGTTTATATGATAGGGAAGAGCAGGTGAAAGAGGTTACTGTTAGATTTACAAAAATAAGTATATATATTATAATGTTCTTTATTGGAACAAAAAGTTATTTATCTAGCCCTAAAAGCCAATTAACACTTACATTTAGTACTTGGGATAAGGCTACAAGTTCAATGTCAGTAATAATCCTTTTCTGCTGTTCAATCTTTGAAATACTTGCCCTGTCGATGTAGACAGCGAGTGTTTCAAGTTTTGCGGATAGTTCCTGTTGTGTCATATTGTTTTTTAACCTTGCAATTTTAACTCTGGAACCTGCAATATTGCGTTCCTCGGAATCCAGTATTAACTTCATAATTACACCACCTTATGTTCTTTATTGGAACAGTTGTATTTTATCCGAAGTTATGCAATAATATGTTCTAATAAAGAACAAACAGAAAATTTGGAGGCTAATTATTATGTGTAAGGAAGATAAAAATAAAAGGATAATTCGCATCGTACTAGATAAAGGATATGATATTCAATATGCCAGTATAGACAATCAAAATGCCATAGAATACCTTGAAAAACTAGGGGCTTTACATAGATTGTCTGATGATTTGCCTGTTGAATATGATTTGGAGGATTATCATGTCACTATTGATGAGGTTAATATAACTGGAAATATGTACTATGTAATTACTGCTGTATTAAGACATCCTAAGTGTGAAAACTGTAGAAAAGCATTGACAGATGCAGTTACTGGACTATACAACCGTAATTATTGGGAGCAGATTATCAGTGGTGTAACCTTTCAGCCTAGAACTCAAAACTTTTCTCTGATACTTATAGACATAGATAATCTAAAAGAAATCAATGATAATTATGGACATATGATAGGTGATAAGGCTATCAAAATAGTGGCAAAAGCAATTAAGAGGAGCATAAGAAAAGAAGATTTAGGGATAAGGTATGGCGGTGATGAATTCATGATTTTATTTAACAATCAAGATAATAAGGCTGCTGATAAAGTAATAGAAAGAATTAGAAAAGAGATTAATGAAATAGCAGCAGAACACGGGATGAAAATGCAAATAAGTGCAGGAGTAGCCTGTCATGATTGTTTACGAGATATGGAGGACATTATAAAAATGGCAGATAGAGATTTATATAAAGAGAAACAAATGAAGAAATCTAAAGAAAGACAGAATAGCGAAAAATTGAAGTATTTGCTGCAGGAAATAGAGAAATTAAGAGATGAATTGAATAAAAAAGTTACCCAGGAGGGTAAAGGAATAAATAATGAAGAGGCGTTGAAACTAAGCCAGAAACTGGATGAACTTATTACAAGGTACTTAATAGATGAATAACAGGGGATAAATAGAAATAAGGCATATAAGGCATAAGAAACAAGGGAATAAGGTGTGGGAGAGAATCCTACACTTTTTTATTTTGCAAACTTGTTTTAAATGAAGCCAGATTTTTTATTGGTATAAGTAGCAAAATCAACTTTTCCTTTGTGCCTTTAGCCTACTTCTGTTAGAATACAAGCAGAAAATACTATTAATAATCTTGTTAATGGAAAATATTTTTGGTTGATATCTAATATATTAGCAGAGGAGGAAGGGCACATATGTCCGAATATGTCTTCAAAAACGTGAGTCAGATAGGGGAGAAGGAGTATCAGACAGTCATTGATGGCCAGGAATTAGCGCAGATGTGGAGGGATGGAGCAATAAGTTATAACCCAGAAATCCAAAGGGGTGTAAAAATTAAAAGGGGAAAGGACAATACGGAAACTGAGGTTGCTGTGTACAGCAAAGCCAATGTGAAAAAAATTATACTTCTATGCTGTCGGGTCAATATTTTACCGATATGATTACCCTGAATATACTTGAGGATGGCAGCGAAAAGATTGAACTTGATGACGAGGGAAACCTTGTTGTAGACGGTGAAATAAACATTTCTGATGGACAGCACAGAATCATGGCTTTGGCCATGATTCTCGAAGGAAACGAAAAAGGGAATACAGCCTTTGATTTAACTGAACTTAAATTCCCTGTTAAAATCACTAATTATGATGTTCAAACTGCACAGCAGCAGTTCCACCAGTTCTCACAGGGGCTTAAAATCAGTTCCAGTAGGGCTGAGTATTTTAATCAAACGGGCCTTGCGAACATCATTGTAAGAGAATTGATGAAAAACAGCGACCTGGCAGGCAGAGTGGAAGTGGTAAGAAATTCCATATCTAAGAATAATGAACGGCATATCGTAACATTTGCTACACTTGTAAATGCTATAGAGTTAGTTTATAAGGATTTAGAGACAAGGGTTCAGGCGATAGAACTTGCAAAATACCTTTCAGAGTTTTTTAATGAATTAATAAACCTTATACCTGAACTCCATAACTATGAAAAGAGGGCACAGAGCAAAGAGACATCGTTAGTTGGAGAAAATTTCATGTTCTACGGATATGTGGCGATTAGCAGGCTAATAAGGGATAAGGAGAATTGGAAAGAGTATCTACCGCTTATTAATAAACTTGACTTGTTAAAATCTTCCAAAACATGGTATGGAGAAGTAATCAAGGGTGGAAAGGAAAAAGGGTATACTATTGTAAATACCAATGAAAGCAGAAAAACATTTGTTAATAAGATTGAAAAGATGTTTAAAAAGTTATTAAACGAAAGAACAGCGTGACTTCAATGGTAATAAATATGGCTGACAGGATGCTGATAGTAGGCTAATCTGTCAGCCTTTTTGTGTCAGGGCGAAGTACCATGGGATAAGTTATAAGGTTGATATTTAGTGAAGAAGTATATTTTTGTCGCATAAAAATTCAACAAACCCTCATACCTTAAGCCTTTATCCTGACTCACTAATATACATATTATGATTAGGATTAAAGAAGGGAAAAGGATAAAGGGTTAAGGATTTAAAAATAAAAATAAACTTGACATGAAAAACTATTTATTATTAGAATGCTTTTAATCTAATAATGGTTTAATCATAGTATCGTTTTCCTTTAAGTAACTGTCTACTTTCAAAGTAGGCAGTTTTTTTATTGCCAATTACAGGCAGGATGGCTACAAGGTAAAAGACAAAAAAATTTTTTAAAGAATATAAAAAATAGGACTAAAGTCCTATAGAAAATCAGAGTTTTCTTATTTTCATGTGTTATGCTCATAAATAGATAAGGAGGAAAAACAAAAAAACAAAAAAATTTTTCAAAACCCCCTGACGTTTTTAAAATTGATGTTATGCTCATAAATGAGAGGTAAAAAAGGAGATGATTTTATGAATTATAGGATAAGAAGTCCTGATAAAAAAAGGTAGAAGGCGCATTCGGCAAAATGTACCTTCTAGAAAAACATTACTATAAATATACTTCTAAACGGATTATATCACAAAAATTTAAAAGCAAATAGAGTGTATTGAATTAAATTTGGTCTAAGGAGGAAGGCGTCATGATAAGTAAAAAAAGATGTGCTGAAATTCAGACCGAACTTAATGAAGTTCAAAAAGGCTGCACTGCAAGAGTTTATAGTATTGAGGAAGTCCAACAAATAATTGAAGCAGTAGAAATGGAAATAAAGAAATTTCCTAAATGGATGTATCAATATCTTACTTACAAAGAAACAAAAGCAGCGACTATCCATTATTCTGGAATTCCACATGCAACTTATATTACTATTACCTTTAATAAAAATGGCACTGTTAAAGATGTTAAAATCAGCCGTGAATTTGCAAAGCATCAGCAATACGGAGGATATATTAAGAAGTTTGTATTGGATGAGCAAGCACTGCTGGATTATTTTGACATGGAACAATTGAGTAGCAAGTTGAGTAGATATTTATACCATTCGTTAGGCTTTACTAGTAGTGGATATAGGAATATCAATTAGAAGATTCTTATACAGAAATAGTATGTTATGAGAAAAGGAGAGATGAAGTATGAATAATAAAAATAAATTAATAAATTCCAAGCAACTGCAATCAAAAATTTTTAAATTAGGACAATTTGTAAAAAGATATGTAAATGGAATTTTTGATGAAGAATATGATTTAGTAAATCCATGTGCATTTGACTATGTTATTCATTCAACATTGTTTCCATTAGAAGGCGAATATAAGCAGGTTGTTATCAAAGAAGATACAATTGTAATTATTATGAACAATGGCGATATAGTAGAATTAGTAAAATCAAACAGAGAGTATTTTTGTAAAGAGTTAATAACAATCATCGCCAAAGAGGTCTTTTTAGGAAAAACTTTATTACTAGAAGCACAACATTTAGGAAACAATGGTAGCATAGAAAGCAAGGTAAATCCAATAACATATGATGAAGCAATTCAGAAAATTGAAAATTCATTTAAATACGGAAATATGCGTATAAGGGAAAAAGATTTTTGTGTGAACATAGCAGGGGAAAATTTAGTTTCGATTGAATTTACGACACTAGAAGCAAATGTCTTATCCTGCAATAACAAAATATATGTATCAAATGATAGTGAGGAAAAAAGTTTTCAGCCAAAGATAATTCAATCTAATAAATTCAGAAGCCATATGCAAGTGCATGAGAAAGATTTTATAATCCCTTATCAGAATATTATTCAATATGCTTCATATAAAGGATACTTTAATGATATAAATGAGAGATTCGTAGATATAGTAGTTGAATTTCCATTTAATATCGGATACTCACTGCTTTGTGAGACAACTGTTCAGGATACTATTGTATATGCAAAGAGAAAGAACAGGGAAATATATAGCAGGTTTACCTTGGATGGGGAAAAGAAACTGACGAATAAATGTGTCTTTGTCTTAAATAGAAGTAACCAGAAGCCTGATGAATACTACCTTATAACGATGTTCCCAGGAGAATATTTAATTAAAGAACCCGAAGACAGAAATATAAAAGATGAATTAGAAAGGCAGAAAATGCTAGAGTTTTGGAGAAAACATGCACTTGTTTTTAATCCTAAGGATATTGATTTAGAAACGGTAGCGTATTCATGTCCATATAATTTGGGGGCATAGCAATTGTGATAAATAAACTGAGAGTTCATAAGAGACCACAATTATTTTATGAACTCTCAATTAAAATCATTTTATAATCTTAAATTTAATATGGGAGGATGATGAAATATGAAAAAATTAATAATTAATTATACTGAACTTGTTGAGTATTTATTGGAAAATAGAGGAATGGATGGGTACATTTATTTTTATGAAAGTATGGAAACAGAACGAGGTACAGTTATCTCTTTCGGTATATTTGATACAGGTGATTCTATTTATAGAATGAAGTTTTGTCCAAGCGACTATGATTACGATACAAGTTTAGAACCAGGAAGTTACAGTCAAAGTGAATACGGTACGAGTTTTGAGGAAGAAGATGTAGAAGGTTATATTGCAGAACTAGATGAACGTATTGCAGAAAAATATAAAAACTTTTATGATGAGGATGTAGATGTTGCTTTTATTGATTAAAATAGATAATTATATCAAAAAAGATATGAATTGATAAGGAGCATATACCCTAGTAGGTATGTGCTTTTGCTTTGATTTTCAGAAAAATTGGAAACAAAACCATTGACTTTTCCTGAAAATAGTAATATTATATTCATAAAGAAAGCACGTTAGAGGGGAAATTATGTTATAGAGCGATGGTGAGTTGATTGGATTATATGTTTATTACCCCAGATAAAATGGATGGAAAGCGAATTTCTTATGATTATGTAGTACAGCAATATGAAATACAGAGGTTGTTGAAGGGGCATCCCCTTATAGTATTAAGTGATATTTGTGAAGAAATCACGAGTGGGATTCGAGTTAGGAAAGAGTATTATACGGATAAAGATGGATATAGAATCATTGCACCAGGAGATATAAGAAATGAAGTTATATATATTAATGAACTTAAAATAGTACGACCAGAAGTAGTAAGAGAGAAAGACATTATAAATAATGGAGATATATTGGTTACAGCCTCAGGTAAGTCGGGACAAATAATATATGTAAATGAAGCCTTGGAAGGCTGCGTTATAACATCAGATATTATTAAAATTTCTTTAAAAGACAAGAGAGAAGAAATAAGGCTATATAAATTCCTAAAAAGCAGCATAGGCCAAATATTATTAAACTCCATAAAAATAGGAATCCTAAATAAAATCTTTGTAGAGGATATTGAAAAATTATTAATTCCCGAAGGCTTTGACACATATGGTGATGATGACTGGTACGACATTAGTCCGTATTCAAGTGCTGAAAAATTATATAAATCAGCAGAACTTATATTTTCTAGAGTACTTCATTATAAAGGCGAAGAGGAATATTTAAAATGTTTTTATGTTATGAAACATCTTGATAGCCATAGATTAGACCCTGAATATTATTCGAATTTTTACACTGAATTGTATAGGTTGATTCATATAACTACAGAAAATGTGAAATGGCAGAGAATTGCTGAAGTTGTAGAAATTAAAAGAGCAGATAAACCTGAAATAAGTGAGAACCAAAAAGTTAAGTATTTTTTATTGGCAGATATTGACCCTAACTTATCAATAATAAAAGAAACTCATGAGGACTTTTATGGTAATTTAAGTAATCGAATGAGATATATTGTCAGAGAAGGAGAATTAGTAACTGCTAAGGGGGGGAGTGCCACAGGAACTAAGGGACATGTAACAGCGTTTATTACAGAAGAGTTTGATGGTATGGTAACAACAGATGCACTGTATAACTTGGTTCCTAAAAATATTAGCCCCTATTATCTTCTGTTTTTGTTTAAGCAGCCAGTAATTTTAAATCAGATAAATATGTTTACTAAAGGAACACTATATAAACTTATTCAGAGAAAAGATTTTGAACAAATCAAAATACCAAGACTAGAAGGTAGTTTGGAGGAACAAATAGCGGGTAAAATGCTGAATTATTTAACCAAGTTAAGAAACCAAAATTAAAGGGGTGCTGTGTAAGGAGGAGGTGAATATTTTGGTAGAAACAATATATGAGCAACTAAAAACTCCGAAACCTATTGAAAAATTACACCAAAGACTAAACGAGGCTGGGGTTAAGTGGAATATGTCACAATTACAACTATTTCTTTTGATGGATAGCAATATCAAAAAGACTGGGGACCTATACAGCGCTGGAGGAAATAATCTAAATACTATTATATTAGACATAGTGGATAAAGTAATGGATGGTAAACCTGTTGCACCTATAAGAAAGTTTATGGAGTATGTACCAAATGATATTACAGTAAGTGCAGAAGAAATATCAAAGATAGCAGAATCTAGCGGGAAATATACATTACATTCCAATGGTGCTGTTTTAATGAGAACGAAAAATTAGGGAGGACTTACTATGCAAGAATTAAAGGATAAAATAAAGGAACTTGGCTATGAAACTATAAAGGATATTGATGAGACTACCTTTATAGCCAGTCATAAAGATATATTTGTGTATGTAAAAAAAGTGGATGAAGAGCAGTTGAAACCAGAATTGGTTACAGCCATAACTTATGAGGCAATGGTAACAGACCCTATTTCTACATATGCTTGGATTACAAATGGTACAAGTAATGCTTATGTGCTTGTAGGAGAAGAAAAGGCTGTTTCAGAAATCCCATCGGTTTTTGAAGATGAAAGCGACTTCTATTCAGGGAAAAGACAACTTACTGATAGGGATAAATGGTCAATAAGAAAATATCAAGAATTACAGGAGAAGTTTGATGGACTCCATGAAATGATTTATGGAATGAAAGACCACGTGAACAACTCTAATGACGTAATAGATGAGTTTAGCAAACTTATTTTTATGGAGACCTTTAGGCTTTATCATCCTGAATATAGATTGGCAAAAGGAAATGTGGCAGGGAGACTATTTAATGAAATATTTAGATATGAATATGTAGAGAAATATAAAGATGCGGCAGTTCAAGAGATTAGGGAAGCCTTTAAAGAGATAAAAGACCATGCTGATTATGTTGCCATTTTAGATAATGGAGAAAAGGCAAATATATTTAGTCAAGATGAATATATGAAACTTGAAAACCCGAATATCTATATTGCTGTATTAAAAGCCCTTCAGAATTTAGGACCAATAAAAATTGACGGTGTAGAGAGACCTGCTAATTTAATGGATTTAACAGGGGATGTATTAGGTAGAGTCTTTGACGTGCTGCTCCGGGGAAAGTTTGAGAATAAAGGTGGAATGGGTATTTATCTTACTCCAAGACAAGTAACGGAAGCGGGGGCAGAAATGGTTCTGCACGACCTTACCAAAGACGGGGCTGCGAAATTAATAGAAAGAGATTCAGAAGGAATACCTACTCTGCGTATAGGTGATTTGTGCTGTGGTTCTGCAGGGTTTTTAATAAAAATGCTTCAAAAAACTGAGCATTATCTCCTAAATAAATTAACAGGAGATAAGAAGCAGTACGAGGAACTTTTTGAACAAATTAAAGAACATAGTTTTATTGGTGCAGATAATTCCCCAGGGATGATACTTAAAGCAAGGATTAATCTGGCACTTCATGGAGCGCCTAAGTGCCCAATTTTTCAAACAAGAAATTCTTTGGTGAATACAAGACTTGAGTCAGGAACCTTTGATGTAATCCTTACAAATCCTCCATTTTCAAAAACTGGAGTTTCAAAAACAATTAAAAAAGGTAAAACAACAGTAGAAAATCCAGAAGGTGTTGAAATTATTGAACGTTATTCGGAAGGTATAGATGAAGATGGAATGTTAAAAAATGACCCGGAACAAAAATATCTATGTCTTGGTTCTAAACCAGACAGCAGAGGTAAGTGGAAACAAGTAAACTCAATAGACCCAGCAGTGTTATTCATTGATAGAAATCTTCAACTATTAAAGCCTGGTGGACTACTTATGATAGTTGTACCAGATGGCATACTCTCAAACTCGGGAGATAGATATGTCCGTGAATATATTATGGGTAAGAAAAACCCTGTAACAGGTGAATTTGAAGGCGGTAAGGCAATATTGAAAGCGGTTGTAAGTCTCCCTCAGGAAACCTTTGGACTTTCAGGAGCAGGTGCAAAGACTTCCTTGCTATACCTAAAGAAAAAAGAACATCCAGGCGAAAAACAGGGACCAGTATTCATGGCAGTAGCAGATGAAGTAGGATTTACTGTAAAACAGAATGTAGAAGTTCAATTAGGCGATGACCATAATGACTTATTAAAGATTGTGGAGGCTTATAAAAAGGGTATGCCAGAAGATATGGAGTAGGGTGGTGAAATTAGTGGAACTTGCAATTTATGAAAAAGAACTTAATATTGCATGGGTGGATTATAAATTTATTGAGCAAAGAATAGATGCTCAATACTATAAAAAGGAGTTTGTAGAAAATGAAATTAAAATAAAACAAATAAACAATTTGCCACTTAAAGGAATATATACTAGAGGTGACTATGGTACGTTGCCCGATAGTGCTGATTATAGTCAAAAAGGAATTTATCTTATAAGAGGCACAGATTTACGTGATTTATCAATTAAAGAGGACGACTTAATTTTAGTACCAGAAGAATACTTTTCTGATAAAAGTGAAGTAAAATCAGAGGACATTCTAATTCTGATAAAGGGTGCAACAATAGATGCTGAATGGTCAGTATCTATTGTTCCTAAAATTAATTATAAAGCAATATTTAATGGTAGTATATTTAGAATTAGATTAAAAAAAGAATATGCCCCTTATTTTATTACAGCCTTTATGAGTACAAAATATTTTCTAAATCAGAAGAAAAGGGCAATATCTAACACTGGTATTTATTATAATGATAAGGATTCAATAGAAAATTTTATAATCCCCATCCCATCTCCTGATATCCAAAAATATATAGGGAATAAGGTTAGAAAAGCAGAAGAGTTGAGAGAAGAAGCGAAAAGATTGAAGAAAGAGGCTGAAGAGATATTAAATGATGAATTGAAGTTAAGTTATTTTAATGAGAGAGTTAAATATGCGCCTAAAATGTACAATTGGATGTATGGAGAGTCAATTGAGGCAAGAATTGATAGTCAATATTATATTAATGAAACTAATTTCATTAATACTGAAATGAATAAAAAGGGGCTAAAATTTAAAAAAATTAGTGAGGTTGCAAGTGTTGGCAAGGGATTTAGTTATACAAGTTTAGATAAAAAAACAATTCCTTATATTAGAATTTCAGATTTAGATGATTTGCTTATTAATTTTGATAGTGTGGAACTGGTAGATGAAAAAACGTACTCAGAAAAGAAATCAAGCCAGTTAGAACAATATGATTTAATTTTTGCAATTACGGGAGCAACGATAGGGAAAGTATCATTGTTTTATAATAGTAAGTGTGGAAAAGCAACTTTATCGTCTGACACAGCCTTTGCAAGATTGAAAGATAAAAATGATGCAGCATATGTACTGCTATATTTAAAATCGAGTATTGGACAAATAAGTATTTTAAAAGGGGTAACTGGTGCAACAAATAGACATTTATCGTTAGAGCATATAGGTGACATTTTTATACCTGTTATAGATAATAAGTTAAAGCGAGAAATAAATATAAGAGTAATAAAAGCGATAGATAATATATTTTTATCGAAACAGTTGATAAAAGAAGCCAAGCAAGATGTAGAAAACCTAATAGAAGGTAACTTTAGTATGAAAGAATGAAAGGTTGTAGAGTAGGGGGAGATAAGTTGAAAACTCAAGATGTTGTATATAAAATACTTCAAAAGTTGGATGAGACACTAGATGAAAACAATCCAGATTTTACTGATTTAAGTCCAGAATCACTTGGGATAAGCAAGGAAAGAAGAAACTATATTTTAGAAATGATGCAAGATGCAGGTCTTATAAAGGGAGTTAATTTTACTAGAGGTGGAAATAATAGAGCACCTATTATGGTTTTTTTAGATAATATGAAAATAACCTTAAAAGGAATAGAGTATTTAGCGGAAAACTCATCCACTGCAAAAATATTAAGAGCAGCAAGGGAAATTAAGGACTTAATTCCGGGAATATAGAGGACCCTGGAGATGAAAGAGGGTGATGTTTATTGGTAAACATAAACGAGTTGGTTAAAAGTTTAAACTTCCTATACGATTATGGAGAAATAAAAAATAATATAGATTTACAATACCTTACAGACCAAAACTTTATTAGGCTTGTAGAAGATAGACTGGTTATTACAAAAAAATGGATAAAATTTAGTGGGAAGGTAAGCAAAGAAGACTTTATATCCTCTCTTCTCTGTTCATATCCTCCGTTATTGCATAAACTGTTGCAGAAGGTTTACGCAGAGGCATGTATTATAGGCAAGAGGGGAGACAGCAAAGCCCTATATGAGTTTATAGACAGCATCCCTGAATTTGCCGAAACAATATTACAGATAAAAGATGAGGTTATAGAGGAAACAGGAGATATAAAGGGTTTTTATCAGGCTGTATTTAATGGGTATCCACAATATTCCTCAATACTTAACAAACTTAAGACCATACAGTTCGCAGAGAACGTGGAAGATGTAGACTCGGCTTATGTGGGAAATAATCCTAATGAAATATGGACAAAAGGCAGAAGAGTAACTTCATCTATAACTATTGCAAAGTTAAAGGAGAAAAACAATTATACCTATACTCCCTATGAATACAGGGATTTCCCAGTGGAGGAACCAGTGAGAGAAGTTCTTTCTTACCCGTGGAAAACATTTTTGACTTTGTTGACTATGGTAGCCCTGGAATATCAGACGGCTGGCTTTGAAGGCTTAGCCATAAGGCCCACAGACCACAGCAACTACTATGCAGTACAATCCTTAGATTTTTACATTTTCAATACAAAGGGAAGAGAGATTAGGGTAGGAAGGCTTAATGATTTTGTATATGAGTTTTGTTTAGAGAATGATATATACTTATTCCCCGACAAGGCTCCAGAAGTAGACAAGGTGGTTTTTGATATGATGGATGAGCAAAAAATAGATTTTAAAGATGGTGAATATGTCCTTAATGAAAAGTTTAAGGACCTGATATACTCCAAGGATATTATTATTAAAAACCGTTCCAGAAAGTTTAAAAACACCCTTAAAGATTACATAGAAAAGTTGAGGAATACATTATGATTATTAAAATAGGTACTGATAGATTCTGGGTAAAGCCATCCAACATAGAAAGATGGGCGGAAATCTTAAAATCCTTACCAGAAAAAACACCTTGCACCAGTAAAAAAGATATAGCCAGAGACTATTTAGATTACAAGGTTGATGAAAGTGGAAGGATTGTAAATGCTGATGAGGTATATGGCCTGTTTGGGGTTGAAAATACAAAAGACTCTGTAACTATCGTTGGATGTAACTTTATTAAAGAAAATGAAGATGGATACGAACTTACAGAGGGTGCTATTGAACTGTTAGAGCGGTACAAACAAAATGCGGGATGGGAAAAGGTATTGGCAAGTCAATTATTAAAGTATTCCATAAGGGTTAGAACTATTGCTTTTGCAATGTTAAATGGAGGACAACTTCTTTTTGAAAAAGGATATATGAAAAACTTTGCCAAGGCTTATATAACCTTTAATAATAAGGAGTATTATGTATTTAGCAATAAACCAGAAAAAGTAAATATAAATGATTTAATGAGTGAAAACACTTTAAAAATATTAGGGGATTTTTGGCGAAAGGAACTTAATATAGATGAAACAGAAGAAATAATGTTTAGAGGAATTAACAAGGATTATCCTTCATTAGGCTCCATGAGCACATATTTAAAAATACCGATGCTGTTATTTGATTATTTGGGCTGGATTATTGAATGTGAAGATGGAAAGTACATCTTAGATAAGCAAAAAATAAAAAACGACGCAGGTCAAAGTGTGTATGAAAGTCTAGTAAATGGGGCGAATGCAGATGAATTAGAAATATTAGAACAATTAATAAAAGAATATTCTGATGCAAGAGGATTTTTTCCAATAGGAATTGTAGGCTCCATGTTTAAAACCAGCATCGATAACCAAAGTAATATGACGGAAGAACAGTGGATTGACCATTACTTTATTACAGGAATAAACCAGGGAAGGTTTAAAATTAAGCATCATGAGCAAGGACAGCCAAGACATGGCAGGGGACTCTTAGGGAAAAGAGATTACCAATTACTAAGATTAGAAATTATAGGTTAGGAGGGATGGGTATGTCTATATGGGCACCCTTTGGCACCAGTGATTTTCCATTAAACCAACCAATGGTTGGACAAAAAGAGTTTTATGATATTTTTAAAGGCTTTACAAAGACTATGAAAAATGCAGGGATGGCAACTATATTTCCATTGATTTCAAAGTGGGGTGTAGGTAAATCCCGAATCGGATTTGAACTTGTCTCAGAACCTCTTGGCATGGATAAGGGCTGGATTATTAATGAAGATGGAGAACAAAAGGAAGTAAGGATTTTTAAGCCTAACTTCGAAGATAAGGTTCTTCCATTATACATAAGGTATTCTCAAATGTGTCATCCTGATTTGCTAGGGGATAACTGGGTGGCTTATGGTATTTATACAGCCCTATCTTATTTAAGTAGAGAATCCGATGGAAGCATTCAAGGAAAGATTATGGAATCTATTCAAGACGCCCTAATTCCTATGGGATTTGATAGAAATATCTTAGGAGATTTGCTGCAATTAAATAACGTAAATACAGATGAATTGGTAATTAGTAAAGAAAGGCTGGATGAGTTAACCCGAAAAGGAATTGAGTATGTAAAACAGTTTGATATTGAGCATTTTATGATTATTTGCGATGAAATGGAAACAGCAGGAGAAATCGCAAAGTATGGAATTGAAAAAGATAAGGAACTCGTAAACAAAGTTGATGGGGAAGCAATTCAGGTAATTACCAGTGCAATAAAACATGAAGACCCAAGAAAAAAGTACCCAGAGGTTTCCTTCCTTTTATTATGCTCTACAGCCATTGGAGGAAGTATCCAAGGTATAGGTGCACTAGATAGAAGGACGGAAATGTATGAAATGCTTCAGAACTCCTTTGCAGACATATCAGATTTTATATACTTCCTCAACAAAAAAAGTATGATACCAGAATATCCAAAGGGGTTGGTGGAAGCAGCCTATACTATAGCAGGGGGTAATTTTGGCTGGTTTAATGTTATCATGCACAACGTAGACCAAAAGATGGAGGATAATACTGTTAGGAGAGATACGGGGCATATCTTTGAAAATATACTAAATTCCAGCAATCGCTTTAAGGAAAGTCTAATTGATAAACCAGCCTTTGATTACATTAGGTGTGATGATAGGTTTAGACAGACGGTTAAACATGCTCTCTTATGTCAAATTCCTCAGAAAAAATCCAATTATTCAGATGAAGAAACTATAGCCATGATGGATGCCAAGGCAGAAGATGGAGAGAAGTTATTTAAAGAGTTTTACCGTGTAAAATTAGAAAAAGATGATTTGGCCGTTTACCTTAATTCACAGGGCTACAAAAGGGAATTGGGGGATAACTTTATAAATAACTTTGGTAGCAGTTTTGACCTAGGTATACTTTTTAGAAGCCTGAAAACTTTTTCTCTTAATGTAAAAGAAAATGAGTACATTGTAGGTAAAGAAGAAGAAACATTTTTAGACCAGGTAAGGATGTTATATCCAAAAGAAGATATTGAAGAAGCAGCAAGATATATATATAGTTATATAATTGAAAAATTAGAAAAAGAAGATGCAAAGGAAGCAGAATATATTGGACCAAGTTTTGCCTATTTAAGCCGACTTGACAAAAGATATAGAGTGGAAAAAGATGACTTTGGATTTGTTCCTGATACGGAAAAGAACAAAGAGATTGAAGAGTTAATAAAAGAAAGAAGTAAAAATAGAAAAGAAGAAGTGAAAAGGGTTCTTTCAGGGGCATGCAGGGCTTTAGAGATAAATTATCCTGAAGAGAGTTTTTATACTATTAATGGTGTTGAATGCGTCAGGACTAAGGTAGAAGGGGGTCCTTATCTGGATGTCCACGGAGATAAAATAGTAGATATTATATGGGGTAAGGATGAAGAAAAACTAAAAGGAGTATTGCTTGATAATAGGCTCTTAAAAGATGGGGTTCATCCTGTGATTGTGATTTCTGATTCGGTAATAAGTACAGAGTATACTGATAAATTTGTTAAGGAAAAGTATGAAGGTATAGGAAAGTGCTTGATATTTGTTAATATAACCAGACTCCAAAAGGATATTTTAGAAGTTATGTCCTTAGATAAGGATATATTGGATATAAGAGAAAATAGAAATGTTATCACATCTACCTTTAGGGATAGAATTCGAAAGATTAGAGACCATTTTAATCTAAAAGCGGGAGAATGGTTTGAAAAATTAGATGAAGAAGGCTGGATTTTAAGGCCTATTATCTATAAGAAGCATGATGAAAAACAACTAGCAGTTCTTTCTAATGCTTTTAAAAGAATGCTTATATATAACCTTGATTTTGAGGAACTTGGTAGCAAGAAAGATGTGAGACTATCAGATGCAGAATATACGGAGTTAAAGATTGTTTTAAAATCAACTTCTATAGGAAGAATGAATGAAGGCCAAGGCTATAAAGAGACAGGATTGTTCATCAAAGAGGATGAAAACAAATATAGTATAAATATACCTTCTTGCATGAATAGGATACTGAAGTATAATGGTAACCACAACCAATCCTTGGCTGATTATGGTAATAAGTTCTTTTTTAGCCTTATACATGAGGTAAAGCCAAAACGTATTGTAGAACAATGGATAGAATTCATGATGGGTTTAAACCTTCTGTTAAAGACTAGGGAAGGTTTTATAGAGAGAATATCCAACTATGAGTTGAATGGAAAGTATTCTGTGGTTAAAAAGTGGCTTGAAGATGACTGCAAAAAGGAAATTAGCAGTATGAAGAAGGTTATAAACGGTCCTTATTTGGATGTTCTTGAAAAGAATCAAGTGCCCTACTATAAAGTGCAACTTCAAGATGCCGAAAAAATTAAGGATAGCATTAATGTTGATAAGTTATCAGAAAAAGATGATAAGAACATGGAAAACTTCAGAGAGGTCATTTCTAAGATTGAGGAATTCTTGGAGATTTGCTATCAAGTATATGATAGTGATGGATGGAATAACATCAAAACCTATAACCCAAATATCATAAAGGATATTAAAATTGATGATAAGGATAAGCCTTTGTGGTTTAGGGTAAGGCATATAAGATTGTTTATAGACTATATTAATAATTTGAAAGACCCAGCCGTAAAGAGCATTACGGATAAAATTGCAGAAATTAAGAGTAATTGTGAGTATGGCTCATTCATGCTTCCTATTTCTCCAATAACGAATATATTGCAAAAATATTGCAATGAGTTGGAAAATTCTACGGATTATCAAAAGATGACTATAGCAGGTACAGGTACTATGGTTTCCTATATAAATACTCTAGCATATAAGTTAATGGATGGGGATTTTAGTGGAGCATATAAACGAATTGAAGATATTCTTGATGCCTGTGGCTTGGAAGTCATCGAAAATAATGAGTTAAAGTGGGCAAATGACAAAGGGATAATAGGTGAGTACAGGACAATCTATAAGAACTTCACCTCAATTATAGACTGTTACAAGAAATTACCTGAAAGTAAAAGATGGGTTGATTATTTCTCAGATGCCACAGAGAAATTAAAAAACCACTCTGAAGTAAGAAACTTAAGCAACTGTATTAGGGAAATAGAACTATTTGTAAATGGTGGACTTGAACAGGAAATTGAAGATAACGAACATGGTATGCTGAGTAAGCCTGATGATTTTTTAGCACTTCTTAAAAAGAGTGTTGAAGATATGCAGCAGTATGTGGGGCTCATTGAAGGTTATAGAACAAACGTGATGAACTTGGCAAGGACAAGAAAGAATGAATTTTATGATTCATTACTCATAAAAACTTTGGACAAGGTACGAAAAGTACAAGGAAAGAATCCTATATCTGCCCAAATAAATATGGAAGAGTATCCGAAAGAGTCAACATATGAGGCTACCAAGATAGCAATACAGGATAAAATGAATGTTTTTGCCAATGAAGGAGAATCTTTCTTTAAAAACTCATCATCTATTAAAAAGACTACTTTTGGTTTCTTTAAACAGGTGGTTGAAAAAGATGGTGATATTACTTGGGATGATTACCCTGATGAAAAGAGGGAACTTGAATTAGTGAAACTGATTCAGACAAGAGTTGAGGTGCTGTGATGTTTGTTCAGATACTAGATGAATATAAAAACAGAACAGAATATAGAGTGCTTAAAGGTTTCTATAACTGCCAAATAGCAAACCTGGATGCACTTCAAAAAGGAGTTCTAGTTTTACCTGGTATTCTTTTAAATAGGATAGATAAGGAACAATTGAATTTACTAAATATCTGGCTTGAAGACAGCAACAATCAGTTAATACTGACCCCCACATGGATTGAAATGAACTTAAAAAACTTTTTCGATTCATCAATAGATATATTGGTTACTAAAACAGATAGCAGTTTTGATAAAATCCCAGTAGGTTATAAAATCGAAGCCACAGTAAAAGATACTATATTTCAGCAGGATGGAAAGATTTTTGGTGTTAACTATAGAAGAAATACAGGAACAGGTCTAATAACGGTAGTTACTCTGCCGTTATTAGACTATAGACTAATCCAGTTTGAGTATAAACTAAAAATTTTATTTGATTCCTTGTTTCAGGTTGATGTTGCAGCACAAGAATCTACAGTGGAGATAAAAAATTTTGCTTTAAATGATATACATATTTATTTAATTATTTTATCAGGTGCCCAAGTAGATTTAGTTAATCAGATGTCTGAAAAAATTAAGAAATACTTTGGAGTCACAGTTGATGAGGAAACTGCTATGGGAATGTATAAGGATTTAGTGGCTCATCAATATATAAATTCCGATGCATTAACGAATAAGGGTATGGACGTAGTGAAGGAAAGGAAGTTAAAATCCTTTATCCAGGTTGTAAAAAAGAGAGGTGAAAAAGAAGATGGATGAATTTAAAGAAAGCGGTACCCCTATATCCCAAAGTATAGTTGCTAATATTCAGTTGGGACTGCCAGCCACCGTTTCCAAGTTATCATCCAAAATGCGGTTTATAGATAAAATAGCCCCCACGTTAAAAGAAAGTGGAGTGATTAGAAATATAGAACTAATTAATCCGCTTACCATTAAGGCTTCAGGAATTTCATCAACTAACAGGACTTCTAATGCGTTTGGTGGAATTTTATATGTTGCTGGGGCAGTACGGCAGGATGTTCTCATCGATGATGGTTCTATCTATAAAACAAGGCAGGAAAGTATAGTAGATGTAGACGAAATAGATGATTTAGATAACCAGAAAAAATTAAAGTTTATAGATATCATTAATGTATATAAATTGCTTGAAGATTTAATGGAAGACGATGAAAAACCTGAACTTGTTTTGGTGGATGTACCTCTGGTACTAGAGCGTGCAGATGCACCAGTTGATGATAGAAAGGACACTATAATAGCCTATAATAAATGTAGAGACACTATAGAATCCTTTTGGGAAAAGTATAAGGATAATATATATCCTTTTAATAAAAATGGAATTAAAATCGTATCAGTAGGAACAAAAAGATTTGGGGCGATTGTATTTGCTCTGACACAAGATAACCTATGTTACATACCAGATGAAATTGACAGCAAAATAACTGGAAGAATGGAAGATTTAATGCCACAGGTTCAAGATGTAGGTATAAAAAGGTTGCTGACTGGTATTCTTGTAAAAAGGACAAGAACGGCAGCATTTCAATATGATGGATTAAATAAGGATTGTAGGCTTGAGCCAGAAAGTTTGAGGGAAGTAGGTTTAATGGGAATGCACATTAAAGCAGGGAATACTACACCACCACTTCTGGTAGAAATATTAGGCAATGTAGGAAATTGGACAACAGAAATGCTCGATGATTTGGCTTCGCAGGTTATATCATTAATTACATTTGACCAGCAAAAAGCAATGCCATTACCATTATGGTACGCAAAATATGCTTTAAAACCAGTTGAGGCAACAAATAACGGGAAAAATGTTATACTACAATACTATAAAGCACAAGCAAGAGAGATGCTTAAAAATGAGGAGTTAGAAAGTATTTGGAAAGAAGACTTAGATGTATTTGAAGAATAAAACGAAGGGGTGAGTATTATTTATGGACAAATACATAGGCAAACTTATCGGTAACACTGGGAATCCTAATGATTTAAAGATTGCCCTTGAAAATAGTTTTTCTGCTAAAAGGGGCGAGTTTGTAAAAATTAAACATAGAGAAACTGAAGAAGATGGAGATACCTATGTTCTAGGAAGAATTGTTTCCATATCCAGAAGCAATATTCTATATAACTCCAACATGGGTGAGGGGTTATCATCCCTTGAAATATTACCAGGTGCGCAAATTACAGGAGAGACACTGTTTGGGACCATAGAATTAGTAGGGTATAGAGATAATTATGGGCAGATAAAAATACCAAGGAGACCTCTTAACCCAGGAGAAAAGGTATATGGTGTTGATTATGAGTTTTTATCAAAGTTTTATAAATTTGATGAAAATACTAGCCTTAATATAGGAAATCTTATTGGATACGATAAGGGGAGCAATATAGTTCCAGTTTATCTTGATGTAAACAAACTGGTTACAGAGCATATGGCAGTGCTGGCTATGACTGGTTCAGGTAAATCATACACTGTAGGCAGGATTATTGAAAGACTTGTTGCAGAAATGAATGGAACAGTAGTAGTATTTGATGTTCATGGGGAGTACGGGAAAGCATTTGAAAAGGGAGAGATACACTTTAATAACAATTTCGATTATATTGAGGATGAAAAAGAAAAGGAGAGCATACAAAAGATTCAGGAGAACTTATCAAAGATGCTGAATGCTGGAGGTGGAATGAAAGTATATACTCCTCAGATTGATTCTTTTGATTATAAATATAGTGCAAAGAATCATCATTTGGCTCTGCAATTTGACAGATTTGATATGGATGATTTATCATCTATTCTTCCTGGGTTAACTGAGGCTCAAGAAAGAGTATTAGATGTTGCAATAAGATATTGGAAGGCAAAGTACAGTAATCCCCCCAGGGATATTCAGGATTTAACTTATCTTTTATCAGATGAGCGAGGATTAGAAGAATTAAAGAGTTGGGATAACTTGACTGAAGGAGAATCAAAAGCATTAAACAACAGAAGTGCAGCAGTTGCTTCTATAAAATTGTCCCGAGTAATAAATGAGGCAAAAAGTTTTTATACAAGGGCTATTGGTGAACCTACAGATATTTATGAAATGATTGGGGAAAAAGGAAAGAGTGTAGGAAGGCTTGTAATTATAGATTTACAAGGCTTATCTGACGATGCAAAGCAAATTATTACAGCATTGATATCCAGTGAGGTATTGAGAGCAGCATCGGATAAGAAAAGGCAGATAAGACCATGTTTCCTTGTTTATGAAGAGGGACATAATTTTGCACCAGCGGGCATTCCGAGTATATCTAAAAAAATTATAAAGAAAATTGCTGCAGAAGGAAGAAAGTTTGGTACAGGGTTTGCAATTATATCCCAAAGGCCATCGAAACTGGATCCAGATGTTACATCACAATGTAATACAATCATTACAATGAGGTTAAAGAATCCAGATGACCAAAGGTTTATTGCAAAAACATCAGATATGTTCTCAAAGTCTGATATTGATGAATTACCATCTCTATCAACAGGAGAGGCATTGATAAATGGAAGGTCAATACCTGCACCATTGTTAGTAAAGGTTGGGACAAAAGCGCTTATACATGGTGGAGAATCCCCTGAAGTTATTAAGGAATGGGGCACATTCAATGAATAGGGAAAAGATTATTGATTTTATAAAAGAAGAATTTAAAGAAGGGAATATTAGAAATGAAATGTTTCCTATGATGACACAATTTGGGATAAGGGACTATTCAGAAACTGTTCATACTGTAGGTCTTAATTACATAACTGCTATAGGGAGACATGTAGAAGGAATTACATCCCTTTCAGAATGTCCTGTATATCCATATTCACAAATAGGTTATTATGGGCAAATGGTTGCAGAGAGCCAAGCCAATTACGAAGTTAAAGTTAATGAGGTAAGGCCAGATTCTATTTGGTATTCAAAAGAAGGTAATAACCCTATATTGATTTGCGAATTTGAAAGATATGAAAAGAATAGAAGAAAAGATTTAAAAGTCAAAGAAAAAATAGAAAACTTGCTTATTGCTTATCATCAACTAGGTGGGAATATCCCTATCATATTATTTGTATATTGGAGTTATGCCGGGGAAAATCCGGGAGAGATTGAAGAATATATATCCATATTTGATAATGGGTTTAAAAAAAGTGATGGTTCCTATATAAGAGGAATTAATGCATTAAAAACTAAGTATTTAATATATCGGTGTGTTGCTTCAGGTAATGCTGATAATCTTATGTTAAATCAATGGGTAGAGGTTGGATAAAATGAGAAAAAAGAAAGCCGTTAATTTTCGCCCACAGGTAGATATGAATATAGGAGACAAGTATTTACTAAAGGAATTTATTGATGAAGGTTCTTTTGGTTATGTATGGAGGTCTGTAAATCTTGAAAGCAAAGAAATTGTGGCACTTAAAATACCTAAGGACCAAGAACGGGGAGATAATACTTTATCTGAAGGAAAAGAATTCATTGGAAATCATCATCCAAATGTAATTACTATATACTGGATGGGACGGGTAGATGGAGTTTTTCTCATTGAAATGGAATATTTTAATGGGCATAAACTATCAGATGAATTATGTGAAACGGGATTTATGAGTCCTCGAACTTTTGAAGAAATATATAGTATGTTTTTTCAGATACTTGATGGAATAGAGTATATTCATTCAAAAAATATCTGCCACGGGGATATTAAACCTCAAAATATCTTAACGGATGGGACAACAGTCAAAATAACTGATTTTGGCACAAGCAAACTGATAGAAGACTTATTTATAAAAACAATTGATGGTGGAGGAACTTGGGCATATATGGCTCCTGAAGTTGCTGGTTCAAACCGCAGATATCTGAATTCTGATATTTATGGATTGGGAGTGCTTTTATATAAGTTTTTAACTGGCAGGACACCACATGAAACTGCTAATCAATTAATTAATAATATGCCTTATCCTAGGCCAAGAGAAATAAATGATAATATACCTGAATCTGTTGAAAAAATTATAATGAAGTTACTTGAAAGAACCCCTGAGGGAAGATATCAAAATGTGCAAGATATAAAAAGGGATTTTAAAGAGGTATTGAAGAATGAAAATAACAGTATTATTTCCTACAGTGAAGGGCCTGAAGTAATAAGGTATGAAGGTAGTGATTGGTTAGAGAGGGTAATCCGATGCTATAAAAATAAAAAATTTGATAAAGCAGAATTACTGCTAAAAACGGAATATGAGAATGGAAATAAATCTGCTGATGTATTATATCACACTGCCTACACGTATTTTCAGCAGGGAAGATATTTTGATAGCATTGATGTGTTAAAAAGCATAGATATTGAAAAAGTAGAAGGAATAAGAAGAGAAGCACTAGAAGATAATCTTCTATACTTAAAAGGAAAACTATTCTTTGAACTAAAAAGATACGAGGAAGCAGTCAAAGTCTACGAAAAACTTGTATCAAGAAATCCCGATGACTTAAATTACAGATATAGGCTAGCATGTGCTTATGGTTTAAATAGCGAACAGGAAAATGCCATAGATATATTAGAGGAAATTAACAAAAAGACTCCTGGAATGCTTTATATAGTAAAAAAATTGGGGCATGCATATGACCAGAAGAAAGATTTTAAAAAGGCAAGGGCTTATTTTAATTATGCGATGAGGCTTGACCCAAATGATGAGTTGATTAGGGACAGGTTAGAGGAATATGGCAAGTATTTAGATTATCTGAGGTATTAGGGTGAGTTAGTAGTAATAGGTAGAAATTACATTTTAATATTAAAGGACTTTAAAGATGTGAGCAGGTCAGTTATATTTACAAAAAAATATCGGGGGGGGGGGATAAGCATGAATATAGTTTTTAAAAAGGAAATTGAGGACATAAGCGCTTCATACGACTTGTTAGAAGATAGTTTAGAAAATCTAAAAAATAAAATCCTTCAAGAGTATATACCTGATTGTAGTAAAAATGGTCAAGTTGAAGAAATACAAAATGCATTGCAAATATTTGAAAAAGTTAAAAGCCATATGAATGAACTCGCAAATTTAAAGGGCTCTTACAAAGAAATGTTTGGAGGTTACATAATTAATAATAATCAGGAAGAAGATAACGAAGAAATTGAAGAGGAGAATGAAAAAGACATAAAAGATGTAGCAGATAGAACAACGTGGAAGAAGGAAAATGAAAACATAAGAATTGAAACGGCAAGACCTGATGGGAGCAGTAGTTATCCTAATATAATTCCAATACACATATTTGAAGAAATTGTTCGAACTATCATAGACCAATTTGTTAGATATAATAAGGATTACATAAAGACATCTACGATATCTTCGTTATCGAATGATAAAATTATTCAAGAAACAAATTATAAAAAGTCTCCAAAGACGCTTGTCTATAGCGTTATTAAAGTTCTTATAAAAGAAAATATACTAGAAAATAAAGAGAATTATAAGCGGATGTATGTTTTAAGGGAAAGCCCTGAGCATATATTAAAGTGGTTAGAGAGTATTTAATAATTTGAATTATTACAATTATTGTTATTGAGTTTTTATCAATTAATTGGATAAAAATATCACTGACAATATGAAAGGGGATAAAAATGTCAAGAGAACATCCTTCAGTATTCATCAGTTATAGTTGGGATAGTGAGAAACACGAAGACTGGGTAACAGTTTTAGCGACTAAATTGAGAGAAAATGGTGTTGCTGCAACGATTGATAAATTTGAAACACAAAGTAGGACTGTTAACCTGAATAGAATGATGGTAGAAAAGATAAAAAATAGTGATAATATCTTGCTCATTCTTACTGAGAACTATGCTAATAAAGCAGATACTTTCCAGGGTGGAGTTGGCTATGAAACGAACTTGTTAATACAATATATAAAAGATAATCTAGATAAAATAATCTTAATAATGAGGCATAAGGGAGACTATAGAAAAGCCGTCCCATTTTATCTGGAAGGGTTTCATTTTATTGACTTTTCACATGATGACCAATTTGATATTAAGTTTGATGAATTACTGCATAGGATTTATCAGGTAGATGTAATTGATGTCCCAAAAGTAGGAGCCAAACCTAAATTAGAGTCAAAGAAAATTATTTATGATAGGGAAGAAAGTGAAAACATTAATATAATTCCCAATTTTAAAGAAATAACGGATTTGGATAAAAATAAATTTATGAAACAAAGTTATGCTGAAATATTATCCCACTTATCTGACTTTGCGGAGCAGACCAAACGAAAAAACAATAATTTTGATTATGAAAAAGATATTATACACAATCAAAAGGCCATTATAAGATTCTATATAAACGGTATGGAAAAGTATGCGATTAAAATATGGATGGGGAATTTGCTTGGTGGTACAAGTCAAAATATATATCTGTCATATGGGAGGCTTAGCATTGATAGTGATAACTCATTTAATAATGTGATTGAATGCGAAGCAACCAAAAATAAAGATTTAAAATTAAAAATGACAATGAATTTTATGACTGAAAATAACGCAGGTGATGCATATGGGATTGCTGTTGGAATATGGAAAAATGTTGTTCAATATCTAGGCTACTAACCCATAAAAGGCTAGGAGGATTAAAATGAGTATGGATTTTAAAGAAATTAAAGATAACTTTTATAAATATTATTTTAACAATAATGCCTCCCGTAAATATGCAGACATGTTTAATAAAGTTTCACAAATAATTGACGAGAAAGATATATTATATTTTTATCCAAAATACTTATTTGTTGATGAACAAACTTTACAGTTATATTTTGTCTTAAAGAACAACAAATTTATTAGAGTTTGGATTAATGAGGATAAACAAATAGTTATGGAGTTTTTTAATATAGAAAAAATTAAGAGAGTTTCTTATGAATGTCCTTTAGATTATTATGGCGACTATAAATTGACGTTACTTTTTGAAGAAAAGTTAGAAGAGATTAAATTTGACAGTAAAGAGGATACTAATGAGCATTGGAAATGCAAATTTGATGAAGAGATATGTAATATGGCAAAATACTTAGCAAATATATAATAGAATTGAAAATAAGCAGATGAGAGCATGGCATCTCTATACATACAAATAATCATTGATACTAAGTTTATAAGGAAGTGTAATTTCATGGATACATATGAACGCATACTCGGAGGGCTTTTTGGTGTTGCCTGCGGTGATGCCCTTGGCGGAACACTGGAATTTATGTCAAGGAATGAGATTAAAAGAAAATATGGTTACTTAAAAGATATTATAGGTGGAGGCTGTTGGGATTTGCTGCCGGGCGAGGTGACGGATGATACAATGATGACTATTGCTGTGGCAGAAGGCATCCTTGATAATCCAGAGAACCCTGCCGAAGATATAGGTAAATATTTTATTAAATGGTATGATAGTAAATCCAAGGACATAGGCAACATTATCAGAATTACAATTAGCGAATACAAGCGAAGCAACAATTGGACAAAAGCAGCCTACTATGCCCATCAGGCAACAGGCGGTATGAGTGCTGGAAATGGTTCACTTATGAGATGCTTGCCAGTAGCACTTTATTATAATGATATTGAAAAAATGCTTGAAATAACTGCTTCGCAAAGTGTTCTCACCCATTATGACCAGAAAGCAACGGATGCCTGTCAGTTTTACAATCTGTTAGTTTATCAGTATCTCAATGGTAAGCCCAAAATACCTGCTATAAGAAAATATATTGAAAAGTATCCAGAATATAAACAGGTATTCCAGTTATCAAAAGATGAATTGAAGCCCTCAGGATATGTAGTTGATACACTAGTATGTGCATTATGGTGTTTTATTAACACATCTTCCTTTGAGGATGCCATATGTGAAGCAGCCAATCTTGGAGGAGATGCAGACACTATAGCCGCAATTACAGGAGGGATGGCTGGTGTGTACTATGGATATAATGCTATCCCTGACAGGTGGAAGGAAAAGATATTGGTAAAAGACCAGTTAACTTCTTTTGCACAAAAAATTTTTAAAAGTTAATTGGAAAACATGGGAATAAGGGTTGCGGATGTTATTAGGAGCGGCATTTTTTTGAAGTTCTTAAAAGTGACAAAAAGGTAATTGAAAGTAATTTTTTTTAAGGAGATAATTTGCATGAATAGGTGTCAGTGGTGCGGCAAAGACTCTAGCGGGTATGGCATGGTAGTTTTAACTATAAAAGAAGATGAGCCATCTCAATTGATATGCGAAGATTGCTACAATAGGTATACGGCAGATATGCTTGGAGTCGAAGGCTATAAGGATTTTGAAAAAGAAGCAACCTTTAAAGATTGTGATGGTATAGACCACTACTTTCAAGTAGGAAAGAAGATTCATCCAACAGGTATTTGTTGGAAGGCAGTAGAGTTTACAGGAGTAGATAAAATAGGGTATTCCTTTGAGGTACATCAGGATTTTGAAGAAGATTCAAATGATGCCTTGAGAAGGCTTTATAAAAAGATAAGGAAAGGATTATCACAAAAGTTCATAAAAAGAGAAGTATTCCAAGGACATGAACTTATCTCTTTTAAAGACAATCTAGTAGAAGGGCGTATTGAATGGGATGATAGATACGACGATAGAACACCAAAATTTATTATTGATGGACAGGAATATAGCCTAGAAGAAATCGGTAGAATGATGATGTCCTGCGAAGGATGGAATTTTAAATTAGAAATTATAGAACCTACAGAATAAATTATAGTATTTGATTTGAGAGGGGAAAAATGACTACATCTTTTGAACCAATTATTGATAAAAATTGTAAAATACTAATTTTGGGGACTATGCCTAGTGTAATGTCCCTTGAAAAACAACAATATTATGGAAATAAGCGAAATCAGTTTTGGAAGATAATATATGGGCTTTTTAATAAAGAAGTTGAAGAAGATTATGAGAATAGGAAGACATTCTTATTGAACCAACACATTGCTATTTGGGATGTGTTGAAAAGTTGTGATAGAGAAGGAAGTAGTGATTCAAAAATAATTAATCCTGTTTCTAATGATTTTGAAACCTTTTTCAACCAGTATCCTGGCATAAAAACAGTATTTTTTAATGGGAGTAAAGCAGAGGAATTATTTATAAAGTTGGTAATAGGGAAAATGTGTTTTAAAGAAGGTTTATTATTTTATAGACTACCGTCTACCAGCCCTGCAAATGCAATACGATTCAAAGATAAGTTAGAACAGTGGAAGGTTATTTTATCGTATTTAGGATTCATTGATAATAGACATTAAGCATTTATAGTAATAGAACCTTGGTCTGGAATCAAGTTCATAAGGAATAAGATTTAAGGAGTAAAGGGTAAAAGGGGATACAAGGCAATATTTAATCAAAAATATATATTGTGCTTACTAATAGTATAACGTAAAATATAAGTATACAGATTGAGAGCATATTCTCTTACACAGCCAGCAGATGCTGGAATAAGTTAAGAGAGTATGCTTTTTGCGTTTTAAATAGTTATTGGGGAGGTATGAAATGCTTACTATTGCTGATTTTTCAAGGAAGATAATTTATGATTTAAATAAAACGTTTCCTAAAGCCAGTTTACAGGGGAAGTATGTTGTTGTAGAGTCCGACCCAAACAGTGTGTCTATACCTGTTAGTAGTATTTATAGGGAATATCAGGAAATTAAGGATTATGGAAAAACTTTAACATCATATATTAGAATTATTAGTGACATTTTGAACCAATATAAATTCAAAATTGACTATACCAATGTTTACCCGATGCTAAAGAGTAGGATGTTTGGGAAAGGAGAAAAAGATTTAGATTTTTATAGAGAGGAAGCCTTTGCCGATTTAGATACACTTTATGTTACAGATGCAGGAGAAGTTTTTAGATTTGTATTAAAAACCGATGATGTGAATTTTGATATGGTGAAAAAAGCAGCATGGGAAAATTTAAATAAAATGAGAAATCCCTTAGTTAAATTAGACAAGGTGCTGGAAATATATACTTTGAAATTTACAACAGATTATAACTCGACCCTGTTGTTAAGTACTGCACTACAGAATCAGATATGCAAAAAGATAGGGCGGGAATATCTTTTTGCAATTCCCTCTTCAACTACACTTATCATAGCCAAATTTCGTCCTGAATATATTTCGATATTAAAGTCATTAATGACAATAGATACAGACCCGAATAGGATTTCAGATAAAGTGTATCAGTATAAGGACGGGAAGTTTGATATTGCAGCCGATTAATAAGTATGTTAAGGAGTAATAGGAATAAGGAACAAGTATAGTGTCAAAGGAAATTGCAAGGATTTATTCAGATTTGATTTAGAGATAGTAAGTTCATATAATATAGTAAGTGATATATGAAAAAGGGGATATGACGGTATGAATAAGGTTTTAATTGAATGTGATACTCTCATTGATGAATATGAATTAAGTAGAGAAAACATTATAAAACAACTAGAAACGATTAAAATAGAAAAAGACCAGGATTTTGTAATTGCCTATGATAAAGATTTTAGGTTTACTCTAGTCGGTGAAATGAGTAAAAACAATAACTCGATAGTACTAACAAATATTATAAAAGCCGATGATTTTAGGGAAATGGATAATTCAGACTTATTTCAGTTTATAAGGGAACAAGGTGATTGAGGATAAGGAAAATTAGGATAAAGGAATAAGGCTTTGGGGATAGGACAATATATCCTACAAAGCCTTATTGTATTAGCATTTAGGCATTTCAAATTTTACTTTTTCTATAAAATTCCTTATTGTAGGGATGTTGTTAAGCATTTGTTTATATTCATAAGGTATTAATTTTTGCTGAGTTTGTTTTAAATACTGTTCAATTGTTTGGATGTTAGATAGGGACAAGGAATTATAGGTAGCAGGGTTAAGAAAATAAAGGGTTAAGGCCTCAATTGCTTCGCCTATTTCCCCTGAAACCTTATCCCCTAATATACCCTTTACAACCTGCTTCAGGTAATTCAGTTCCAGTCTAAAAACTTCTAAGTTTATCATTATAACCACTCCTCGCAAGAGATTTTCGGGTATTATATAGGTGAGTTCATAGAAAATCAAAAAATCAGTGCAAAAATTTTATTTAACGAATTAAGTATAACTTTATACAAAGGTAATAAAATATTACATAAATGCATAAAATATTGACACAAAACCAATATTGGTGTAATATAATATTACAAAAAGGAGGGATTAAAGATGTCAAAGGATATTCCTATTGGATTAAAAATAAAGGCTATTAGAGAGGCAAGGAGATTAAGCCAGATTGAGGCAGTAGAAAGACTTGCTGAAAAGGGGATTAACATGAGCAGGGAAACATTGAGCAAAATAGAAAACGGCAACAGGACTGTATCGGCTGTGGAGTTAAATGCCATATGCAAAGTTCTGAATATAGATATAAACATTCTTTTTGAAGATGAAGAAGACGACGATTTAGTTACACTATTCAGGAAGAAAAATTTTTCGGAAAAAACCGTTAAAGAAGTTGAGAAACTCCAGGATATAATAAAGATGTTCATTTACCAAAAGAAAATATACGATGGAGAGTTTAAACCACAAAAGAGAAAGCCACTGTGGGAGGAGTGTTAAGATTGCAAAAGAATAATTTAAATCTCCCAGGAGAATCCTTCAGACTGCAAATCAAAGATTTGGCAGAAGAAGTAAGAATAAAATTTGCGAGGAAAGGGCTTTCTGATATATTTGATATTCTAACAGAGGCTGCATTCCTAATAAGAAAACCATTGGATACAGATGAATTATCAGGATTTAGTACCTATTTTGAGAGACAGTTTATTGTCTATTTAAACAGCAATTTTACTTTGGGGCATGAGCGCTATACTGGTGCCCATGAACTATACCATCTTATTTATAATGCTGATATCCTGAAAAAAGAAAAAATCCTTTTGGATGACGAAAAGCATAAAGCAGAAGATGCGAAAGCGGATGTATTTGCTTCCGAATTTTTAATGCCTGAGGACTATGTGAAAGAAGTATTTTATAAAATTGTTAATGTAGATAAAGATAGTGTTTTACCAAGGCATATCATTAGAATGCACAATTATTTTAAAGTAAGTTATAAGGCGATGTTAAAAAGGCTTATCCAACTTAATTTATGTTCTATTGACAAGTATGAGGAACTAGTAGACATCTGTTCACTGGGAAATACGGAACAACTCCAATCTTTAACCAGACGGGAAGGCTACAGTATAGACTTGATAACTCCATCAAAAGAAACATATGTACCAAAGGAATATATCGAGTTTATAAAAACCAACTACGAAAGAGGGAATATTTCATACAAGAACATGAAAACCAGCCTTGAATTTATCGGACTGGCTCCTGAACAATTCGGATATGAGTATCCCTTGGAAGAGGACTATTAACATGAGATATTCAGGAGCCATATCTGATGCTGATATCCTGATTAATTTAGCCAGGGTTAACAGATTGGACATTTTAGAACTTTTATTTAAAGAAATCATCATTCCTCAATTTGTATATGACATTGAAATAAAGAAAAATGCAGGAAGATATTATGGTTTGATTAACGAAGCAATTCATAAGGACGGGAGTATATTTAAGATTGTAGATAGGAAGAAAGATATATCTATAAACATACTTGCAAGAGATATCATCGAAGATAAGAAAAAGGTAATAGGTCCAGGAGAAAGTGAATGTGCAGGATATGCCCAGGCGTTGAGAATTCCAATAATAATATCAGATAATTACACTGAATTTAAGTGGCTGGATGAGTTTATTACCCTTACACACAATAATATTCTGGCTTTATGTGTGTATTTTGGTGAGATTACAAAAAACGAAGCAGAAGATATTTTTAATAATATTAATAGCAAATTGACTCATCCAACTAAGGACTCATTTGAAGAGCAGTATAGAAAGGCTTTTATAAGATTTGAGAGAAATGGCTGGAAAGGATATTTAGGCATATGAAGACAGGAATATGGGTTAAAGGGATAAGGTTAGATGGAAGTATTAATTGTTAGAATGTAATTGTGTTCTTCTTTAATATGCGCTACAATAGCGTTAGTGACACAGGCGGAGAGCATATTCTCTTTATACAGCCAGATTCGTTTTGGCAGTAATTAAGGGAATGTGCTTTTTTATTTTTTGAAAGATAAAGTTTAAGGCAAGAGGTGAAAGTTATGAAAGCAGATTTTAAACAAAAGAGTTTTATTGAAGGATATTTTAATAGAATCTTTAAGGGCTTATCCTTTGAAGAATTCGGTTTAGACTTGCCAGCAGTCAAAGAAGTTGTTGAAGTGGAGCAGATAGAAAATTATAAAAAGCCGTTGCTCATGCTTCTGCTCGAAGATGAAACAATACTTCATATTGAATTTATTAATGATAAAATTAAACCCAATATTGAAAGTATGATGATATATGACGCAAATATCTGTATAAAGTATGGTATTCAAGTGACTACCGTTATTTTATATTCTGGAAGCGAACAAAAGGAAAAATTGAAGATAGATAGTGGTTCAATACATTATGAGGCTCAAATCATATGTCTTTCAGAATTTAATGGAGAAGAGATATATAGTGAAATTGAGGGAAAAATTCATTCAGGTAGTATGCTCAGTGATATAGATAAATCGAAACTTATATTTTTGCCATTTATGTATCATTCATTGCCATTAGGAGAAGCATTATCAAAGGTTTTATCACTTATAGAAGCATTAAATGAAGAGGAAGAACAACTGGCTTACATGACAGTAATAACCGAAATTGTTTCAAGATTTACTGGAAACAAAGGGATTGATGTTGTGAAGGAATGTCTCATGGATACAGAGGTAGGGGTAAGGATTAAGGATGAAGGAATTAAGGAGGGTATGCAGAACTCATTGTTAATAATCCTTTTACATAAATTTAATTCCTTACCTGACAATCTATACTTTGCTATTACAAATCAACAAAATGAGAATATTTTAATGGAGTGGCTTAGGAAGGTTTCAGGTATCAATACCATAGACGAACTTGAGAGAATGGTGTTTAGTAGAGATAGAATAAAGGAATAAATCCTCCTTTATCCTTATTGTCCTTAAACCTCCTATTTCCTAAACCCCTATAATATTATGTATATTAGTTGATAAGGGGAAAGGCTTAAGTTTCAAGGCTTTGAAAGTGTTTTAAGGCGACAAAAATTTTGGCAGACTTTATTACAAATGTATTACATTTTATAAATTTGGACCTGACAATTTTTTTTGTGCGCGCTATAATCATCTTATAAATTTATATTACAGAGGGGATGATTATCGATGAAAAAGAAAATAAATATTATGCTTAATATAGTAATACCAACCGCAGTTGCATATATAGTATTTTTCTTGCTTTACTATTTATTCGAAAAAACATTTTTCGAATACAGATGGCTGGGAATAATACCGTTTCTAATAGTCACAGGGTTTGTTATTTTAGATAATAGAAAAGAGTGGAGGATGATAAAACAACAGGGATAAGGGAAACCTTATCTCTGTTTTGTTAGGGGGATTAGTGAGCATGATGTATTTAACAATTACCATGATTTTTTGTATCACCCTTGTCAGTATTGGTGCTATTTGGTTTATGCATAAAAAGAAATAGTATCTTATTGTTTCAAAAAGTGTACTTTTTGAAACTGCATAATAAGGCATTTGAATAGTATTTCAAAAAGTTAAATTTATATTTTGAAATGTATTTCAAAAGTGTATAGATGTTTTGAAATGGTCTATGGATTTATCTTTAAGAAGGCTGGTGAAAAGTATGAGCAGGAGAATTTATGGATATATAAGGGTAAGTTCTAAAGACCAAAATGAAGCACGGCAGATAGAACAGATGAAAAATCATGGTGTAGATGAGCGCTTTATCTTTATAGATAAAGAAAGCGGAAAAAATTTTGACAGGAAAGAATACCAACTGATAAAGAGAGTGTTAAACCAGGGTGATTTATTGATAGTTGAGGCTATTGACCGCTTTGGTAGAAATTATAAAGAAATTTTGAAAGAGTGGAGAGAAATAACAGAGGAAATTAAAGCAGATATTAAAGTTTTGGACATGCCCCTACTAGATACTACTCAATATAAGGATACATTAGGCAACTTCGTAAGTGATTTAGTACTTCAGGTTCTAAGTTTTGTTGCAGAACGGGAAAGAGATAATATAAGAAAAAGGCAAAGCCAGGGGATAGCGGTAGCAAAAGCAAAGGGTGTTAAATTCGGCAGACCCAAACAAGTTATCAGTGATAATTTTGAAAAAGCATACAAGCGATGGAAAGCAGGTGAGATAACTGCAGTTAAAGCGATGGATTTATGTATGATGAAAAGGAATACATTTTATAGACGGGTCAAAGAATATGAAAAAGTTCATAATGAAATAAATACCATATGAGTTTCATTAGTTCCTTTTAAAATATTATAAGAATTAGTATATATATATATATATTAATCTATAGTTCATTATTGTTATACTTTTTTACGTATAAAAATTTTCAAAAGGAGAAACAATAAAACCCCACACCTATAGTTAGGTTCTTATTGTTTCTCCTTTTGGCAATTATTCATCTAATAGGCTTCTTTGAATGAGTACATATTTCTTAGTGTCAATACCTAATTTTTGATTAATATTATTATTAGCCTTCACATATATCAGGTCGTATTTTTGAATGATGTCAGGTAAAACCTTCCTGAACTCATATTCTTTTACTCCACGCCTTATATAATGATTGTCCACTTTTAGTTTATAGTACATAATCATATCTTTGGTGAAGTAACCATAGGTTTTGATTTTTTGCAGTATGAATGCTTCTATGGCATCTCTTATACTCTTGCTTTTCTCACTATCTTTTACATTTACGAGATAAATTTGATTAGCAAACTCTTCTCCAAAACAGTTTTCCAAATATTTTTTACTCATGCCTTTGATACTAAACTTATATTGAAGCATTATGGCTGCCCTTTCATCTGCTGTTTTAAAAGTCTTATTATAGTCAGGAACGGTGTAGAATGAAATCCCGTTTTGGGCATTGTCTTTAGAAATCTGAACTGCCGTTGCTCTTTATCTCTGATTAACTTGTTTATATGGGATTTTGTTGAGTAATCCTAAGGTGCAGAATAAATTGATGTATTTATTTATATTCACAACGCTTTTATCTCTTTTTCCTGCCAGGTACCGATTGGAAAAGAAAAATATGCTTTCTCCATTTGTGCTAAAGAAGCGGTTGATAATATTTTCTTTACCAATTTCAAGAATATCCATCAGCAGAGGGATACCGAACCTAATGATACGGTTTAGGTTTGGGAATTCATCTTTTCTTTCTCCAAGTTGGCTCAAAAGCATCATGTTGATTTCAAATTTTTTGCTTTGCTCATTTATCCAAGTTAAATCTTCTAATTTAATATGAAAATATTCAATCAACTTCCTTATAGCGGTTGAAGTGTCGCAGTTTTCTTTAATTTTAACTATATCAATAATATCCATGCCTTTACCAGCATTATAGCAAGTGCAAGCGGGAGAATTACAAAAATACTTGTAATATCCGACGTTATTTTTTATGACAGCACTGGGGTTATTGTCATTGTGGAATATGCATTTAAAGTTTAGATTAGGTTTTGCATCAATGCCCAGGTAACTTATTATATCCTGCTGCTTTAAAAATGGAATTAAGTTCTCATACTGTACACCTGAAGAGCAATGAACTTTGCGGCTTTCTTTTTGCAAATTGTTTATCTCAGCCTTCACTGTAACAGGTTTTAGTTCAGTACTTTTTGTATTACGGATTAGTTCAATGATATCGTATCCTATAGTAGCACTTATATCTTCCTGAGTGTATTTGACATCTGTATTTAGATATATACATTTTATAGTAAATGGGTCTTTGGGATTCTTTAAATGCTTATAATTTATTAGTCTTAAAACTCTATTTATATCCTTCACACTGCTATCAGCATGCTCTTTTCTTTCTTCAAAAGCAGCAAAATAGTCAATAAGTTTTTCTTGGATTGGGGTAAAAGCATCTAAACTTTGTGGCTTATCAGGGTCAAGCAGCCAGTAAACATGAAAACCGTTTTTGGTTTCTACAATAACGTTTGGGATTAGTTTAAAGTTTTCTAATTTCTTAAGAAAAGCAGTCTTATATTCTTCTATTTCTTCCTTGTTCCTATACTCATATACAATTTTTCCTTCAGAGTCCTTTATTAATTCTCCGCTGTCTATTAGTGGAACTTTCCCAAAGTCCATATCAATAAAGTGTGCATTTATTCTTTTAATAGAATTCTTTTCCTGTCCGCCGCTATTTACAACAAAATAAACACCGTAGCCCTGTTTCTGATATTTTATAAAAATCTTCTGAATAAGCGGATATTCTAAATCATCATCTAAAGTAAATATACAGTCAAAGTTCTTTGCTATATGCTTTTCCTCCTGAATTAGCCTAAAATATACTTTTTCATTTGGCTTTTTAAATAGTGATAAAAATTCAAAATCTGTTATGCCTAATGCTTTACGATTTTCATAGTTAATTCTTGAATTCATCAAAACTCCTCCTTTTCAGAGGAGTCACTAGATATTGTGTTTTCCGTTTACATTGAGGCATTCTCCGTAGTATTTTTATGAATCTCTGCTTTGAAAATAAGGTGTTTCCCGTTTTGATTAGCGACTCCATGCTTGTTTTTTAAGCATTATATTTGCTGTGTTATGAAAATCAAATTTCTGCATAGATTTTTTTGTAAAAAGGAGAAACAATAAGAACCTAACTATGGGGGTGGGTTCTTATTGTTTCTCCTTTTAGAGTTATGAAGGATAAAACAAATTGTATAAAATTATGAGCCTTATTAGTATATAACTTTCCTCTAGGTTGCCATTGAAGTTTCAAAACATTGTTTTTGATGTAATAATCTAAAAAATATATATAAAAATTTGATTTTTTCAATTCTGTGTATAAAATATCAATAAAATTATTTGAAAACAGGTGGTTGTTTTGGAGAGCATAGACGAAATCTTAAAATATTACATTTTTATTACAATTTCAAAAAAACGGCCTATAATACGAAGCCTTTAAAAAACACCTGTTATACTAAAAATAGTTAGACTTAAAAAACAGTGGCCGCTGTTGTATATAAAAATAGCACAAAAGGAGAGATGAAACATGATTAACAAAGTTTATGAATCTTTTCCAAGGTTAGTTTATTCAAATTCAATCATCAATGAATGTGGTGGTTACTTCCAAAATAAAATTGACAAAGAAGAAGCATTAACTCAGGAAGAAATGACTATTGCTTCATATCTATTAAGTTATTTGCCAACACAAGTCAAATTGACAAAGGATGAACTTAAAAACTATTTCACTAAGGAAGAAGCATTAATGCTAATATCACTTTTTAATAGCACATATTTAAGCAATTTTTCATCAGCCAAGGAAAAACTAATTTCAGAAGTTAGAGCAGCCATTTACTATGAATCTGTCGATAATGTTTATAATGTAGACGGTGAAAAACTTATTAATAAGTTAGAAAAATTAACAGAGTTTCAGGCATTTACGGTTCTAAGTATGATTGAAGAAACATTTTTTCAGGGAAAAGTATCTGATGGAGAAATTAAAAAAATATTTAATATTGATTAGTTACTGATATATCATTAGATATTATAGGGATAAAAGGGTTTTAGTAGATAATTCGGGCTGCTAAAACCCTTTTATTGAGGATAATCAGTACGATTTAAAGGGATGAGTTTAGAAAAAATCGCTCCAAAATTTGATTAGATAGATTCTGTTTATATAATACTTTTAAGTCAAAAACTGAATGGAGTGATTTTTTTATGAGAGATGTAACGATTTTCGGCAATTTCACTGTATTGGAAACTTTAATGTTTAATGGTGTGCAAATTGATAAAGGTTTTGACGAGCGGCTTGATATATTTTACAGAATAAATCTTTGTGTTGAAAATAGTGAAGATAGTATTAATGATACTTTTATAGATTGTCACTACAGAAATATTGATGATTTGAAGAAGGACATGGGGAATTATATTGGATAAAGCACTCTTAGACGTTAGGACGAATGAAACATATGCTGCTTTTTACACGTCAAATAAAAATATAACTTTGAAATAGCACGGATATAAGCATTTTATATTATAATTAAAGAATAGAATGATTTTAATGTGAATAAAGTGGAAGGAGTCTAACTTAAAATGGAAAAGCAGTTTGAGTGTTTAAGGTGTAAAGAGCAAATGAAGTATCTGAAAGAATACCGCTTTGATTCTCAGGATAATAATAGGGGAATATTGGGAGCCTTATTTGATATTGAAGAGCATTTGACTTTTGACATATATGTCTGCCCTAAATGCAGGCATACAGAGTTTTTCTTTACAGGAGCAAGGGAAGGGTTTGACGAATGGAATGACTGGTAAAGTTATTCTTTAATGTTATTGTAATGTTTATTTCATGTGTTTATGGTGTAAGGGGGCAGGGTGATAAAGACAATGAACTGCACAGAATTGGCTTTGAAAGAATTTCTGGTCAGAGCAAAAAGGAATACATATGCTGGAGATGGGGTTCTTTCTGCATCTTCAAGACCGAACTCCAAGGATTTACATTATGGTGAAGGGGATTTACTATACATGGACTCTTACTTTGGGAGCACTGATTTTATTGGTGAAGAAGTGGTATTTGAAAATCAAAAGCCCATATGGGGGATGAATTACTATGGGAAGATGCTCGTTGACGAAATTCCGTCAGGACTCAGCAAATGCTTGAAAAGTGCATTAAGGGCAGTTGCTGTTGAAAATCCATTCAGAGGACCTGCTTTATTTGAACAGGGTAGGTTTGTTTATAAATGTTCATGGCAGGGAGATATATCTGAGTTTAATGGGAATGAGGCAATATACTTTGATGGTATTGAAATATATAGATTGTCTTTTCATGGCGGATATATAAAATAATAGTATTAAATATTTTACACACACCAAAAACAAAAACTTTTTATGGAGGCATTATCCAAAACCGATGCTTGAGATAATAAGTTGCAGCAGAAGAACGGATATTCCCGCATTTTATTATGATTGGCTTCAGGAAAGTTTGAAAAATAAATATGTAATGGCAAAAAATCCTTATAATAAGTCAACATACATGGTGGATTTATCTCCTGAAAGAGTGCATTCCATATGCCTGTGGTCAAAGTCGTTTGCCAATGTACTTAAAAACCCTGGATATTTGTCGCTGTATAATCTATACTTTCAGTTTACAATCACAGGCTACTCCAAATTTCTGGAGCCAAATGTTATTGATACAAATGAGGCACTAAGGCAAATGGAGCAACTGGCTCTAAAGTACTCACCTAAGCAAATAAACTGGAGATTTGACCCTATCATTCTTAGTATCAAGGGAGAGAAGGAACCGACACCAGATAACTTTACAAGAGCAAGGCTGAAGGTGTTTGAGGCTTTATGCAGGGATATTTCTTCCTTTGGAGTAAATCGCTGTACTATAAGTTTCCTTTGCCTATATAAAAAAGTAGAACAAAGAATGATAGCATCGAAGTTTACTTATTTAATTCCTTCACAGCAACAGCAGATGGAATTTGTAAGCCAATTAGTAGAGATTGCAGACAAATATGGGGTAACAATTTATACATGTACCAGCCCCATTATTGAAGGAGTATATGGAGTGAAGAAGGGGCATTGTATAGACGGGGCTTACCTTGAAGCATTATTCGGGAAAAGAACCTCCCATGCAAAAGACGCAGGTCAAAGAAAAGAATGCGGATGTACCAGGTCAAGAGATATTGGAGCATATAGTGGGCAGAGTTGCGGGCATGGGTGCCTTTATTGCTATGCGAGATAATTGAATATGTCATTAACACTGAAATAAATGAGATTATGAGAGGCGTTTTTGTATGTTGCACAGTAGTAGGATATTGTGTAATAAAAGAGCATTCTAAAATGAGGTGGAAATAATGAAAATTATAGAGGATGAAAATTCGGGTGAAGTTATAATTGATAATATTCGTATTGGAGGTTTTATATATGATGAAAAGTGTAAAAAATGTAATAATTTTTTAGTATACTATGAAAAGTATGATGCATTTTTCTGTGCCTATTGCAATGAGTGGGTAGAATCCAAATGCAGGGATAAAGAATGTGAATTTTGCAAAAGCAGACCTGAAAAGCCTTTATAAATTATTGCTTTAATACTATATTCTAAAAGTATACAAAGAATTTTACGATGAAATTGAAAGCATCTATGAAATGTTAGAGCAGGGCGAAATAAAAGTATACTGGGATTATATTAAGAATTACAAAAAGAAAGGCTGCATTCTCCATTAAGCAATAGGAAAAGGCATTAACAGGAATTAAATTCTGCCAATGCTTTTTCTTATTATTAGACTTAGTCCGAATGATGACAGGAAATTTTACAACTCAAAAGATAAACCCAAGGACTTGTAAAAATATTTTTTACAAATTGTATCTTTTTAAGGGCTTTTGGTGTATAATATAGTAGGAGGTGTAAAAAATGAGTATGGAATTATTATTTGGAAATAGAAAACTAATAGGCGAAAATATATTAAATATCGTTAAAGACAACGGATATACAAAGTCTTCCTTCTCAAGGCTTACTAATATTTCAAGACCGACTTTAGATAAATTAATCAAAGGAGAAGTCGACAGCCTTGCGACATTTAAAACTCATGTTCGAAAAATCTTGGAAACACAGGGCATGGTTGAAGAACAACTACTAAATTATGTTCCAAAGTACAATGCGAAAAAGGAACTTGTTTTTGCGCTGTCTGACAATGCTCCAGAGAATCATGCCCTGAACCCTAAGGCTCAAGAGATGTTTGGTATTTTAGAGGATATAGTTCATATGTGCGAACTGTATTACAATTAAGAAGGTGCAGATTATGTCGGAATTAATAACGAGTAAGAACCTTGAGCAGGTTATTGAAAAAAATAAACTGATTAAAGATGATATATTAAGATTAACAAATGATTTTACAGTCAGATTTAATAAGTCGGGAGTAACGGGGCAGGATAAACTGTCTTTTTCGGTATTAAAAGAGAATCATTTAATTCAGATTCCCATTGATGATGAGTATTGGGGTGGGGCTATTATTACAAAGGGAAATATTAAAATACCAGTTATCAATACAGCCCAGCCCCGTGTCTATCAATATTTTGTGGCATGGCATGAAATATACCATTTGTTCTATGACCTCAGTTTAAAGGATGAGACCCATAATATTGCCGTTGATATGGATTTAAATGAAAGAAGAGCAGATTATTTTGCTGCAAAAATGATTTTTGGCAATGTGTACGACTACTACTATTCATTAGATGATGAGGATTTTATCGATAGAGTTATAAAATGCATGGATGTATATAAGGCACCATATAAGGCAGTACTGATAGAACTGTTTGAAGAAGCCGTTACAAAATATAATGATTTGGATTTAAAAGAAAAAATTCTTGAACATTTTGATAATAAGCCTGAGAACTTAGTGCAAAAATTTATAGATTTGGAATTGGATGCAGAGTTAGTAAAACCCTCATTTGTTGTAAGTTTGGGGGGATTAGAGAAAAAGATACAAAATGCTATGAAAGAAAACCCAGATGTTTCCCATCATAAGGATAATTATCAGTTTCTACTCAAACTAAAGAGTAAAATTAAAAAAGGAGTGGAGGGGCTTGTCAAATGAAAGGAGAAGGCATAAATGATTTAAAAAAATACCTTTCCACGGCAAGTCTCTCAAAGTTTGCATCTTAGATAACAACTCTGTTGAATTTTTGACTTGGGTACATGGGAGCATCAGCCCTGAAAAGATATTTAGCCAGTATGATATTATTTTTATTCCTCAATGGGTATGGGTTGAGGTCTGTGATAGTGATAATAGAAAAAGTTACATAAATGATTTAGAACATTACTTGAAGGTCCAAATTATAGATGAAGTTGATTATTTAATATTAGTGGATTACAAAGAAGTAGAATTATACTATCTGTTCCTGTACTGCTGCTACAATGTGAGCAGGCTTGTTAGTTTTATCAAGAAAAACATCTTAAAAAATAGACCTGTAGAGGATTTAGACCCTTATGAGGAATGGCTTAGCGTGTTTTATGAAGAGGGACTAGACCAAAAGAAAATTTCAAACGGCAGAATTCAAAGGAAGAATGCAGGAGAGATATCAATTGCCGTTTTAAGTTATATCCTTTCTTATTATTACAGTGGAAGCATTGATATTATAACTATCTTCAGCAGTGACAGGGATACTTATGAATTTATTTCTAAGGCCAAGGAAATGCTTTACAAAGATGAGCGCTTTAAAGACAGAAGCAATACTTCCATAACTTTCAAATCGAATGACTTTTTGATTTATGAATGGACAAGGCTTGGATATATAAACGAAGATAATATTGATGCTTTTGTGGGCAGTTACAGGCAGACGAGAAGAATAAAATTTACGAGAAAAAAACAGGATAATTCAATTGAAGAACAAGACAAATTAGTAGAAAATACTGTCTTTTTAGAGATGTTAAAGGACAGCACGATACATTTAATCTTTTGAATATACTGGACTATAGTAAAAAGGTTTTAGTAGATTTTAAGCCTACCAAAACCTTTTTCTTATTGCTTTAATATTTCTTATCTTTTTTAAAGTATGATTGAACCTTTACGGTAAAAGAAAGAAGCATAATAAGGAATATACCTTGCAGGGAGCCTGCAATAAAGCGGATAAACATATTTTCTGTAATAATGGTAAATGGTAACAAAAACATGCTCATGAGAATTACCAGTTTTATAGTCAAAAAAACACTATGCCTCATAAAATGCCTCCTTATGTTGGTTGCACAGAATTTTATCCGACTACTGCATATTATTTCAAGTCAGATTTTACGTTTAAAATAAAGTCGGTCCATGATATAATGGAAATAGGTTCAAGGGAAATGGACTAAGTGCCATTGACACAGTCACCTAATAAAGGTGTCCAACTGTAGTCAGTGGCATTTTTGTTTTTCAGGGAATAGACGAATAAGGGAAAAGGGATAAGAGTTTTATTATAAAAAAGGTTTTAGAGGCAAGGGGTAAGGGACTTAAGGAAGTGGTGGATGAATTACATTGCAATATCATTCTCCTTTGTTCCGTAATCCTTTATACTTAATTCCTAACTCAGGAGGTATCTGCATGGCTAAACGGAAAATAGATTGGGATGAAAATAAATTAAAAAAATGGATACAGGAAGGAAGAGGACAGGGGGAAGGCAAGGATTACAAGCCCTGGCTTAATGTACAGGATTTTCCAAGCAAAGGCAGGGTATCACGTGTATTTGGATGGAAAACAAAAAGAATTCATCATTTTTTTACGGATTCGGAGACACGATATTTTTACCTGTTGGAATGGGAGGATGATGTTTTAGATATCAGGGAACATTACCCCTTGTTTCATTGTGAAGAAGTAATACAAAACAAGGCTGGTTTAAATTTTGATTTATTTAAAGACAAAGATACAGGAACGCCATACATTTTATCCACATCATTTTTAATAACCTTGAAAAAACCAAATGGCAAAATAGCATATGTTGCCAGAAGTCTTAAAGCAGATTATGAACTTGAGCGGAAGACAGCATTAGAAAGGCTGGAAATAGAGAGGAGATACTGGCAGAGCCAAAATATTGATTGGGGAATAGTAACACAAAAAGAGATTCCAGTGGTTAAAGCAAAGAACATCGAATGGATTCACTCATCCTTATACCCTGTCGATTAAAGAGGATTTACAGATGAAGAGGTTGACTATTACTGTAATGCTTTTATTGACAAATTGGAAGGAAGTAATACATCGATTAGAAATTTCACTGTGCAGTTTGACAGGCTGTTTAATTTGGACACATGTACAGGGATATACATATTTAAGCGCTTAATTGCCCTTAAAAAGATAATGGTGGACATGAATAAAAAAATCGACCTTAATAATTCGACCCGGAGTATAGAAATCATAAATCCCAGTTTAACAGAAAGGGTGAGAGTTCTATGATAGCGGTAAATACATTAATCAAATGGGAACATGATAATGATAAAGAAAACGTGGAAAGGATTTTATGGCTTGATAGGCAGCAAAACATTGCATATGTTATAAACATATATTCAAATGAAAGTCCTTTCCCAAGATGTATATCTGATATTGAAGAATGCATTAAGCAGGGGATTGCAGGTTTATTGGATAGCGACCCATTTGTTAAGGTTGTTGATGAAGGAGAATTATCAGAGAAATCAAAAGAAATACGGGATAGAGCATGGTAAGTAATTAAGGAACTGGTTACGCTTGAGCCTGTGATTTTTTATAAGAAGGAACGGAGAGAACTCGTATTGAAGGCATCGGCTATTTATAATTTGCATGCCAAAACTATTTCAAATTACCTTAAACGATTCTGGAAAAGAGGGAAAACAAAGAACGCTTTGCTTCCGGACTACTATTTATGTGGAGGTCCGGGTAAAGAAAGACGGGCAGGAGACAAAAAGCGTGGGCGCAGAAGAAAAAATGCTGAACTGGTGGGTGAGGGAATCAATGTAGATGAAGAAATAAAAAGGATATTCAATGTCACTATCAATAAATACTATCACACAAGCGCCAAAAATTCTCTTAAACTTGCATATGAACTGATGAGAAAGGAATTCTTTAGTGATGAATTTAAAATAGAAAACGGCATAAGAGTTCCTGTAATAAAACCCATAGGAGAGGTGCCTACATATGCCCAATTCCGTTACTGGTATTATAAGAATATCAATTTAAAAAAGCAAATTTCATCCAGACAAAGCAGTAAAAAATATGAGCAGCAGTATAGACCACTTTTAGGCAATACAACTTCGGAAGCAATTGCGCCAGGAAGTATCTATCAGATTGATGCAACTGTAGGTGACATTTATCTTGTGAGCCGTTATAACAGGAACTGGATAATTGGAAGACCGGTAATTTACGGGGTTATAGATGTTTTCAGCAGGATGGTTGTTGGTATTTATGTTGGCTTAGAGGGGCCAAGTTGGATAGGGGCTATGATGGCTCTTGCAAATGCAGCGTCCGACAAAGTTGCCTTTTGCAAGGAGTATGGAATAGATATTGAAGAAAAGGACTGGCCTGTCCATCACTTGCCAGAGGCTATTCTGGCGGACAGAGGGGAACTTGAAGGCAAGAATGTTGAAAACCTTATTAATTCTCTACATGTAAAGATACAGAATACTCCCCCATATCGGGCAGACTGGAAAGCAGTTATTGAACAGCATTTCAGAATTACTAATATAAGGGTAAAACCGCTTTTGCCTGGTACTGTTGACCCTGATGTGAGAGAGCGTGGCGACAGGGATTACAGGTTGGATGCCAAATTGGATATATACCAGTTTACACAGATAATCATAAAATGTGCCCTGTACCATAATAACCAGTACCATCTTAAAAACTATGACAGGGAAGAGATGATGGTTGCTGATGAAGTAGAATGTATTCCACGGGAAATATGGAACTGGGGGATTGCAAACTGTGCGGGAAAATTGCGGAGTGTACCAGAGGATATCGTTAAACTAAATCTTATGCCCTCAGATGCAGCAACTGTAACGGCAAAGGGGATAAAATTCAAAGGCTTGTATTATGCTTCACCAAAAACTCTTAAGGAGAGATGGTTTGAAAAGGCGAGAAATAAAGGAACATGGAAGATTGATGTTTCCTATGACCCCCGCAATATGAACTTTATTTATATCAAGGAGCAAAATGGCATGGACTTCGAGAAATGTTTTCTCCTGGAACACCAGGATAGGTATAAAGATAAAAATCTTGAGGAAATTCAATACCTTCTTGAAGAGGAGAAACTTCAAATAAAAATTGCAGAAGATAAGGAACTGCAGGCAAAGGTTGATTTAATTACTGAAATCGAAAGTATTGCAAAAGAGGCAGAAAAATCTTTTAAAGAAGAAAAATCAAATGAAAGCGATTCGAAGCGCAAAAAAGGGATTAGAAACAACAGGAGATTAGAAAAGATGTTAAACAGGGAGAAGGAAGCCTTCGAATTGGATAAAAAAGAAACAGGAAGTAATGCAGAAGTTATACCGTTTAGTAGGGCAGAGCAGGAGGAAGGGTTTGACGAGAATGATACGATAAGCCTTTTGATAAGAAAACAAAAGGAGGCTTTGAAGAAAATCTATGAATAAAGTAATAATACCTAACGGTGCTAATGCTGTAATTGCAGAATACAGGCAACAGTTGATACCAGAATACAGGGGAAATCCGTTTATTGAAGCACTGCCACCGGTTTATTCTAAGGAAGAGGTAGTGGAGAAACTGTCTCTATATCCCCGCTATAATACAGAGGAAAGACGATTGGAAGACCACTACCGTATTCATATGGTTCAGCGGTTGTTTCAGTGTTTCCAGCCGTTGAGTATTCATCTTGACCTAGAAAGCAGAATAAGCAGGGTTATAAGGCAGGGATACCTGGCGCGCAATCCGTTTAAACCTTCTTTTGCTGAAAGCCTACATGACGGATATAAGGCGATACAAAGCATGAAATGGGAATTAAGCAACAATGCATCCTTCAGGACCACTGCATCGGGATTCACTATTATAGGGGTAAGTGGAATGGGTAAGACAACTGCTATTAACCGTGTATTATCTCTTTATCCCCAGATAATTGTACATTTACAATATAATAATACCAATTTTAGTATGTACCAACTGGTTTGGCTTAAGTTAGACTGCCCTTTTGATGGTTCTTTGAAAGGTCTGTGTATCGAGTTCTTCCATAAGGTAGATGACCTATTGGGTACAGACTATCATAAGAAATTCGGGGTAGGCAGGAATACAGTAGACACTATGCTCTCAGTTATGTCCCAGATAGCCAGAAATACAGCGTTAGGAGTGTTAGTAATTGACGAGATTCAACATCTAAGCAGTGCAAAAAGTGGAGGGGACGAAAAGATGCTTAACTTTTTTGTCACACTTGTAAACACTATCGGGGTGCCTACTGTACTTATTGGTACAACAAAAGCATTATCAGTTTTGCAATCGGAATTCCGTCAGGCAAGGCGGGGCAGCGGACAAGGGGATATGATTTGGGAGAGGCTGAGCAAAGATAAAAGTTGGGAATTGCTAATCAATGCATTTTGGGACTATCAGTGGACCAAAAAGGAAGTACCGTTAACATCCGAATTATGTGATGTTCTCTATGAAGAGTCACAAGGCATTATAGACATTGCAGTAAAACTTTATGCGATGTCACAAATACGGGCTATTCTTTCAGGGAGAGAAGATATCACTGTAAATCTGATTAGGCAGGTTGCAAAAGATAATTTGAAATTGGTCCGCCCCATGCTGGAAGCATTAAAATCGGGAAATATAAAAGAGATTGCAAAATATGAAGATATTTGCGCTATAGACATTGATTTTATGGAATTTGTGGACAAAAGCAAACAGTCACTAGACTGGGACATGAGGATGAAAATGCTCCAAAAGCAGCAAAAGGAAAAAGAGAAGGAAGTCAATCTTTCAAAGAAGGAACAGGCAATTTTAAAATTGTTAGACTTGAATATTGATGCCAAAAAGGCTCAAAAAGCAGTCGAGAAGGTTCTTGATAATGAAGAAGGGCTTGAAGTTTCTGAGATTGTAATAAAAGCAGTACAGATGTTATCAACCAATGATAAACCAAAGCGAAAAGAAAAGAGTAAACCAAATAAGATGGATGAAAATGATATAAGATTTATTGTGGAAGAAGGCAGGAGAAACAAAAAATCAGCCTATGAATCATTAAAAGAAAAAGGAGTTATTAAGCAGGTGGAAAATGACTTATTCAAGGCGGTGTAGCACATAATGATAACGTTTTTTCCTGTGCCTTATGAGGATGAAGTATTATACAGCGTCCTTGCAAGGTACCATGTACGTAGCGGGAATACAAGTTATAAGGCTACAATGCAGGACCTTTTTAGTTCAATTTCTGTGACAGCAGTGATGGACCTGCCTTCCAATATACAGAACCTTGTTAATAATATGCCCCTTAATTCCAGGTATACTGAAGAATATCTTATTAAAAACCATACACTTTTCCCGTTCTATTCTGCCTTTTTACCTCCTGAGCGTGCAGAAAAAGTTCTAGAATCAATGAAAGGGGAAAATGGAGGAAGCGTATATAGCCGGACTGGAATCATGGCCAGTTCCGTTACATTAAACCAATATTTTAAGTTCTGCCCTGTCTGTGCTAAAGAAGATAAGTTGCAGTACGGAGAGTTATACTGGCATAGAGTTCATCAAATCCCTGGTGTACTGATATGCCCGAAACATCATGTTCCTTTATATGACAGCCAGGTTCCTGTCAGGGGATATAACAAACACGAATATAAGGCTGCTGGCGAGGAAAACTGTGTAAAACCCGATATTGTTATCAACTACTCTGATGATGTTTTTGAAAAACTGAATAGGCTCGCAGAGGATGTTCAGGTTTTGCTTAACAGCGACTTTGAAAAGAGAGATATAGAATGGTATAAAGAGCAGTATCTTGCAAAGATGATAGAAATGGGATTTGCAACTTCAAACGGAAAAGTGCATCAAAAGGAGTTTATAAAAGAGTTTATTGATTATTATGGTGAAGTATTTTTAGATATTGTGCAGTCCGGTGTTGATGCAGATAACGATTCAAACTGGCTAATGGATATGGTAAGAAAGAAAAACAAGACTGCTCATCCTATCAGACATTTGCTTCTTTCCCGTTTTCTTGGAATTTCACTTCATGATTTATTTTATAAAAAGATGGAATATAAGCCTTTTGGGGATGGACCGTGGCCTTGTTTGAATGCAGCGGCAGACCACTACCTAAAACCAGTTGTTTGTGATTTAAAAGTCTCACACAGTACGGATTTGAAATGTCCTGTTGGGACTTTTTCCTGTACCTGCGGTTTTGTTTATACTAGAAGTGGACCAGATGAGTCTGAAGATGCAAGATATAGGTTTGGAAGAATTAAGGCCTTTGGGACAGTGTGGGAAGAGAAACTTAAAGAGTTAGTAAACCAAAAGTTGAGTTTAAGGGAAACAGCAAGGTTATTAGGGGTAGACGCTAATACGGTCAAGAAGTATGCCCGAAAACTTGGGCTAACTACTTACTGGGAAAAGCGGAGTGAGACCGATAGTGAATGTGATAATGATGGGAACAGTTATTCTCCAATGAATTTGGACAGGAATTACTACAGAGAAAAGTGGAAGGAATTAAGAAAGCAATATCCAGAGATGGGGAAAACGCAATTACGGCAGATAGATAATGCTTTATTTGCCTGGCTTTATAGGAATGACAGGGAATGGTTGAACCAGAACTCGCCTCTTAAAAAGACGACTAATATTATCAACAGCAGAGTTGATTGGGACCAAAGGGATAATGAGATATTGATACAGGTAAAAGAAGTTGTTGCCAAGATGCTGAATTCGGATGGAAAGCCTGAAAGAATTACCATTAGTCTAATTGGCAGTAAATTAGGCATAAGGGGCTTGCTTGAAAAGCATTTAGATAAACTTCCAAAGACAAAAGCATACCTGGATTCTGTTAAAGAGACCAATCACGACTTCAGGTTAAGGAGGATTCGCTGGGCAGTTAAAGAGTTAGAGAAAGAAGGGGAAGAACTTCAGTTGTGGAAGATAATGAGGAGGGCTGGTGTAAGAGAAGAGTATGTGACAGAATTAGAGGATATTTTATGGTAGATATTTGATTTTAATGTAATGAATTATTACATAAATGAATAAATTATTGACACTATGGAGAATATAATGTAATATAGTATTACAAAAGGAGGTTGAGTTAAATGCCTAGTATAAATGAGTTGGGTGCAAAAATCAGGGCTGCCAGGGAGGAAAAGGCATTTAGCCAAAGTGAAGTTGTTGAGAAACTCATGGAAAAGGGTATCAATATGAGCAGAGAAACACTTAGCAAAATAGAAAATGGCAACAGGAGTATATCTGCCGTAGAGTTAAATGCTTTATGTAATATTTTAGGCATAGATATAAACAGCCTTTTTAATGAAGATGATGATTTAGTTACCCTTTTTAGAAAGAGAAATTTTTCTGAAAGTACCATTAATGAAATAGGAAAACTCCAGGATATGATAAAGGTATTTATTTATCAAAAGAAAATATACAATGGAGAATTCAAACCTATAAAGAGAAAACCATTATGGGAGGAGTGTTGAAATTGGGTATGGCTGATTTAAACCTCCCTGATGAGTTAACCAGGCTGCGGGTAAAGGAATTAGCAGAAGAAGTAAGAGGCAGATTTGCTAAAAAAGGGCTCTCTGATATATTTGACGTTCTTGCTGAGGCTGCATTTTTAATAAGAAAACCTATGGAAACAAATGAGATTTCAGGGTTTAGCACTTATTTTGAGGAGCAGTTCATCGTATTTTTAAACAGTAATTTTACTTTAGGTCATGAAAGATTTACAGGAGCCCATGAATTGTATCATATTATATATAATCCAGATATATTAAAAAAGGAAAAGGTTATTTTAGACAAAGAGAAATATAAGGAAGAAGAAGTGGCAGCGGATGTATTTGCCTCCGAATTTTTAATGCCAGAAGATTATGTAAAAGAAATTTTTTACAAAATCATTAATGTAGATAAAAACAGTGTTTTACCACGGCATATAATAAGAATGCACAATTATTTTAAAGTAAGTTATAAAGCAATGTTAAAAAGGCTTATTCAACTTAGCCTGTGTTCTATAGATAAATATGAGGAACTTGTTAAGATTTGTTCTATAGAAAATACAGAAAAACTCCAATCTTTAACCAAACGGGAAGGCTATAGCACAGACTTAATTACTCCTTCAAAAGTAACATGTATTTCTAAAGAGTATATTGAGTTTGTGAAAAACAATTACGAGAGAGGGAATATTTCATATGAGAATATGAAAAGCAGTTTTGAGTTCATCGGGTTAACACCTGATGATTTCGGATATGAATATCCCCAGGAAGAGGAATATTAAAATGCGCTATATAGGTGCAATTTCCGACACTGATATTTTAATCAATTTAGCCAAGGTTAATAGATTGGATGTTTTGGATTATTTATTTAAAAAAATAATTATTCCTCAATATGTATATGATTTTGAAATTAAGAAGAAAGCAGGAAGGTATTACAGCACAATAAATCACGCTATTAATAAAGACGGGAGCATATTTCGTGTGTTAGATAGAAAGAAGGATAAGTCTATAAATATACTTGCGAAAGATATAATTGAAGAGATGAGAAAAGTTATAGGACCAGGAGAAAGCGAATGCGCAGGTTATGCTCATGCATTGAGAATACCTATCATAATATCAGATAATTATACAGAATTTAAATGGATGGATGAGTTTATAACATTAACTCATGGAAATATTCTAACTCTATGCGTTTATTTCGGTAATATTGAGCAAAGTGAGGCAGAAGATATTTTTGATAGAATAAATAGCCAACTAACATATCCGACTCAAGATACTTTTGATGACCAGTACAGAAAGGCTATGAGGAGATTTAGCAGAAATGGCTGGGAAAGATATTTAGGTATAACAAGTGTAAGATGACACATATGAATTTTTGCAATATAATCCTTTATATCTACTCCCTTGCTCCATGAACCTAACTATGAATAATACAAATAAACTCCACTCCGTAATAATAAACTTCGCTCTATAAAAATAAAGTTCATTCCAAAATCCCGTAGTAGATGCAGGATAAATCCTGATTGGCTGCGGGATTTTTGATTTTTAGGGGGAGAGGGATAAGGTGTATGTTAGGATTAAGGAATACGGCTAAAGGCATTGATTTTAAAGAGATTGAGAGTACTATATTGATTTAAATATTGATACCAGGATTGATAAAAAGCATTAGAAAAAGCGAATGAGAAAATGCAACCTTATACCTTTTCCCTTGCACCTTATCCCTATTCGGAACCGACTTTATTTTAAAAATTACTACAAGAATTAAGGAAGAAATGTTATTAAATGGAATGAAAATATGGAATTTTTGAACCGACTTTATTATATGGAAAGAATTAGGAAAATGGGCATAAGGCGAGAAGGGATAAGGGTTTGAGGGAAAGTCGTTTGGAGCGGAGTTTATTTTAAATATACATTAGGAAGAGGATTAAGACTTCATGAAGGAAAGGATTGTTTGACAGTCTTAGATTATGTGGGACAAGCAAATAAAAGCTGTAACATTTACGAGCAAAAGTTCAGGGCTATAATTGGCAATACAAACAACTCAATTGAAAAAGAAATAGAAAATGAATTTCCAAATCTGCCAAAGGGTTGTTTTATACAGTTAGAAAAAGTTGC